>ULQY01003057.1_pt1 | contig 11597 bp, 16 predicted proteins | sample 1954671 | NCBI WGS metagenome assembly ULQY01 (sample SAMEA4835660, study PRJEB28245) | human gut metagenome | biome: gut microbiome; material: fecal sample | place: Denmark | collected 2008 | reverse complement strand
GCGCTGCTGCCTGTACCGTGTATCCGTTCCGGGTATGCTGGGGTCACCCGGGGGGAATAGGGCCGGAGGCCCGGGTGGGGGCGGTGAGTCCCGTCACCACCGAAAAAATAAAAAAGGCTCAAAAATTGGCGGCTCAATTTTGTGCCACCAAAAATTTTCCGCCACAAAAACAAAAAGACCCCTACAAAGGGTCTGTGTTCTGTGCTATACTTGCCTTACAAGCCTTGAAAGGAAGGAATCTACAATGGCTAAAAGTAAAATGACAACGTGCAAGCACTGTGGCGCAGAGATTGCCGCAAGTGCAAAGGTCTGCCCTCAGTGCGGCGGTAAGAACAAGCCGCCCATCTACAAGCGTTGGTGGTTCATCGCTATTATCGTACTGATTGTTCTGTCTGCTATTGGCGGCTCTGGTAGCGGCTCTGACAGTTCTGCAAGCAGCAGTAAAGCAACGTCTAAGGCAAGTGCATCGACCGCTTCTTCCGTTGCATCTGTTGCGCCTGAAATCAGCGAGGACGATTACAAGGCAGAGTGCCAGACTGTGGACTATAAGGAGCTGTGCCGCTATCCTGAAAAGTATGAAGGCACCAAGATTGTTGTCAAGGTAAAGGTCTCGCAGATTATTGACGCAAACTTCTCCGGTAGCGAGAAGGCATGGAGGACCTACACGGACAACAGCGGATACGGCTTCTATGCCGATGACGAATATTATATGCTGGATAAGCGCGGTGGCGATGCTGTGAAGATTCTGGAAGATGATATTATCACCGTCTACGGTGAGTTTACCGGGCTTGAGGAAATCACCAGAGCGTTGACTAGTACTACTGATGAACTGCCCCGCATCGAAGTCAAGTATGCAGACCTCGTAGAGGAATAATCGCATAACACAAAAAGCCAGCGGCTAGATGTTCTCTAACCACTGGCTTTTCTTATAGGTTGTTATACGCTTCTACGGATGCTTGCATAGAGCAGACGGAACGTCTCACGGCCTTTCGGCGTTACTCTGGTCTGTACGCCACCGTGCTTGTTCTTCTGGTTGCAGTATTCCTTGACCGCAAACAGGCCGTCGCCCTTGCCCGCTTTCGGCAGGATGCCCTTGTTCTTGTCACGGTAGATGTATCCGTCAGAAATAAGCATCTTGATGAACAAACGCTCAGGGATACGCAGTTCCTTTGCAGTAGAGCGAAAATTGGTAGATACGTTCCATGCCACAAGGTCATCAAAGTAGTCGGCTTTGGGCTGCATCTCCTCGTTCTTCTCACAGAGCTGCTTGTTCTGCGTCTGCAACGCTGCGTTCTTTTCCTTTTCGGTTTTCATGTTCTGAATCAGGCCGATCACGAAGTCCGGGTTGGCAATAGCTGTCTCCAACAGGTTGTCGGTCATATACATCCCATGCTTGCGGATGGACGGCAAGACCTCGTGAGTGACCCAGTGCTTGAACCGCTGTGCGCTTTCCAGCTTGCTGCTGAAAATCAGACTGTATAGGCCGGATTCATTGATGATGGTTGTCTTGCTCTTGTAATTAGAACCATCACCCTGAATCAGGGTAGTGGTTTTATCTTGCTCATCAACGTGTGCTGACAGTGCGTTCTCAGGCTTTGCGTAGCCAAGTGCTACCGCAATGTCCTTGCCAACAAACCAAGGGTCATCGTCAATGAGCATGACACGGATTTCGCCAAACTCGGCGTTGTTGAAGATTTTGATGTTCTCAGACAAAGAAAGTTGCATTAAAAGGCTCCTTTTCACTTGTGAGAGAAGCGATTTTCTGCTATAATAACGGCGAGAGAATGCTTCTCTCAGGGTTGATATGATACGTTCGCTAAAGTTTGCCGACCCAAGCGAGCGTATCATTTTTCGTTTTCATCATCGGGCATGGGGTACTTCTCAAGGTAGGCATCGCGGACGGCCTGTGACAGCGATACGCGGTGCTTCTTGCAGTGCTCCACCAGCAACTCATACTGACGATCAGTGAAGCCAACGGCTACCTGATGGCGGTATGCTTCGATGTAGGGACTTCTTGCCATGTTCTTATCTCCTTTCTTTGAGGTGCATTAAGTGTAATCGCAAAATGTAGTAAAGTCAAGCGGAAATAGACCAACGAAACACTACATTTAGTGTTCGTTCATCTTGACAAACCACTTTCTACGTTTTGCACAAAACTCAGCCCTTATTTTTGGCCACTCCCGCTTCGTACCCTGCCCGGTAGTTCAGCTCGGACAGCTTACCAAGCGCTTCTGCGTACTCCCTGTCCTCGCTGGTCGGCTCTTTGCCGTGTGCGAGGGTTTTCAAAAATTCTTCGGTTTTCGTAGGAAAGTTCATGTTTTTTGCTCCTAACTCTTGCGGAGAGCAGCCCTTTTTGGTATAATAGATTCCGAAAAGGGAGACTGCCCCCTTGGTGGTTGCAGTACCTTCTTTTTGTAACGGATAAGCTATCAGCTAAACTTTGGTAGGTGGGTGCTGATAGCTTATTTTTTTATGCGTTCTGCAATGTTGAAGATTAGATCAATACCCATTCTCACAACATCACTCTTGGTTCCATCCAGAGCGTTAGCGCAAAATGTGATTTTTTCGATATCTTCTTCGCTAAGCCTGAACGAAACCATACGCATAGATTCGTTTTTAGATGGCTCTGCTGCTTTCTGCAACTTCATCACCTCGCTTTGTTGCTGATGATAGTATATACCAGATATTGAACACTTGTCAATATGGAAATTTGAAGAAAATATACTTTACGGATTCGGAACAAATCAAAAATAAAGCGTATACACGTTTCCATGTAAAAAGTTTAACATTCTTATACTACTATACTCTGTATTTACAGAGTATAGTATATTTATATATACACTAGGGCTGAATTGCTCTCTTGACAGCTTACGCTAGAAAGCGTATAATGATACCAAAGGAAGAGAGGGCAAAAAAATGGCAGCTACGAACAACAAGGTAAATTCCAGCGAAATTCTTCGCGGGATTATCAAAGAGCAGCATCGGACATACGAATACCTCAGAAAAAAACTTGATTATAAAAAAATTTCTAGCGTATCTTCTCGTGTTTTGGCCGATGATATGAAGTTATCTACGATGGTTCAGATTTTAGAAGTACTGGGATACAGGCTTGTTGTCGAGCCGGACAACGGGGAGCTAACTAGAACGGGCGCTTATCAGATAAGAGAAGTAAAGGACGGCGGTTCTGAATGAACGTAGCGTATGTTCGTGTATCCACTGTCGAACAGAATGAAGCACGACAGGTAGAAGCGTTGAAGCGGCATGACATTGATCGTTGGTTTATCGAGAAGGTCTCTGGCAAGAATATGGATAGACCAGAGCTGCAGAAGATGCTTAAATCAGTTCAGCCGGGCGATACCGTGTTTATCCACGATTTCAGCCGCCTTGCCCGTAGCACAAAAGACTTGCTTGAAATGGTCGAAACGCTGCAAGCTAACGGCGTGCACCTTGCCAGTGATAAAGAAAACCTAGATACAGGCACTCCCACAGGTAAACTGATGCTGACGATGATTGCAGCCATTAACGAATTTGAACGACAGAATATGCTTGACCGTCAGCAAGAGGGTATCGAAGTGGCAAAGCAGAAAGGCGTTTATAAAGGCCGCAAACCCACCGAGTATGACCGCAACCTCTTTGACGTTCTCCATGAGCAGGTGGAGAAGCGCATTCTCACGGTCACGGATGCTGCCAAACAGCTTGGCGTGACCCGCCAGACATGGTATCGGATTGCTGAACAGAGAAAGGCATGATAAAATGAAAGCAGAGGATTTAATTGTCAAAGACGGAAGTATTACACTGCGATCTATGCTTGACTTTGGTGGTTTCCTTGAAATCAAGCAGTTCTTGGAAGCCTGTCATTCGGAAAACTGCACCGTGACCTTTGCAAACGAGGAAATTGTCATTTTCCCGAATGAATACGATGCTGCTAAAGATGCCCTCGTTTTTATTTACGGCACATTGGCAGAAAGACACAGTATTATCGAAAAGTATCTCCGCTATAAGCTGATGCTAGGAGATGAACAACCAAAACCTACTTATATAGTCAGAGAAAGGAATAAAGCATGAAACCTGTAAAATTGTCAGAACAGAGCTTGAAGCTCATTGAAACGCTGTGTGATTACACTGACAGGCCCGATATTCTTAATGCCATCGCAGACGCCTTGTACTACGATGCGGACGAGCTGAAACGCAGGCTTAACCAGCTTGCAGAAGAAGTTAAATAAACTGAGCAACCCATTTATTAAGATGGATTTTAGCAAATAATTTTCCGAAACAGCATTATAAAACCGAATATTTGATTTTTGTGCAGTTGTAGGCACTCTTTACATTTTCAGGTAGGGGGTGCCTATTTTTTATGCAGCCAAAGCAGTGTATCGCCATCATTGACAGCATCAAAGCGTATGCAAAGCAGAATCCGACCGAAGCACAGGTCTATGAAGACTGGTTTCAGGCGGTGGTGAACCTGAGAGATGCCCTGCCGCAAGACAAGCGGTTTGATGCCTACAAGTACTCTGGTGAGTTGCGCTCTGTCTGTGCAGCCATGATGGGCAAGATGAAAACAGGCGAGGACGTAGCGAAGACCTATGACATTATCGGCCGAACTTACCTGTTTGAAGCAAGGGATGTGTTTGATAGCTATTGCATCTACCTTGAATGGAACCGTGCGCCGGAGAAGAAGTTCTATCAGCCGAGAAGAAAGGTTCTTTTGACGTTGGTTCGTGACCTAGAGGACTTGTTTTTCCATCGTGTAGAATTTCTTGGGGTAAGTCAGCCCCCGAGAACTGGAAAGAGTACGCTCTGTATATTTTTCATCACATGGCTGATGGGCAACCGCCCTGACGTTGCATCGGTTATGAGCGGGCACTCTGACAAGCTGACCAACGGCTTCTACGGCGAAGTGCTGTCCATCATCACCGACCCTGTAACCTACAACTGGGGTAAAATCTTCCCTGACGTTCAGCTTGTGGACAAAAGCGCAAAGGACGAAAGCGTTGACCTGAACCGAAAGAAGCGCTTCCCAACCCTGACTTGCCGCTCAATCGGCGGTACGCTGACTGGTGCTGTTGAAATCGGCGAGGGCGGCGTTCTGTACAGTGATGACCTGATCGAGGACTTGGAGGAAAGCCTGAACGTTGAGCGTCTGAACAACAAGTACGATGCCTACCTGAACCAGTTGAAAGACCGCAAAAAGCAAGGCGCATTAGAGCTGATGGTCGGTACACGCTGGAACGTGCTTGACCCTCTGGGGCGTATCCAGAACCAGTATGCAGACAACCCAAAGTACCGATTCCGGGTGATTCCTGCGGTGGATGAGAACGGACACAGTAACTTTAATTATGACTATGGTGTTGGTTTTGATGATGCCTACTATGCCGATATGAAAGCCAGCATTGATGATGCAACATGGTGGGCAAAGTACATGGGCAAGCCCTATGTGCGTGAAGGCCTGCTGTTCCCTGCCGATGAACTGCGGTATTTCAACGGCGTTCTGCCTGATGGAGAGCCTGATCGCAAGCTCATGGTCATGGATATTGCATGGGGCGGCGGCGACTTCACTGCCTGTCCTATCGCTTATGTGTACGGTGATGCCGTGTTCATTCCAGACCTTGTGTTCAATAATGGCGATAAGACCGTGACCAGACCGGAAGTCGTGGGAAAAATCATCCAGCATAAAATCAACGTAGTACGTGGCGAAGCCAACAACGGCGGCGACGAATACTGTGACGTGGTGGACAGCCAGCTTCGGCAGCAAGGCTATCACTGCTCTGTCCGCAGCCAGCGTGCGCCAAGTGGTCAAAGCAAGCTGTCAAGAATTATCCAGTATGCGCCGGATATCAAACGGTTCTATTTCCTTGACGAGAAGCACCAGTCGAAAGAGTACAAGGCGTTCATGGAACAGGTGACGATGTTCACGCAGCTTGGCAAAGTTCCGCACGATGATGCACCGGATAGTCTGGCGCAGCTTGCCGATGAATTGTACAACGGAATCAGTAAAATTGAGCCTGTCAAGAGGCCTTTTTGATTAAGAACACAATATATTGTGTTCGCTGGGTCTATTTATTTGATTTCACCACTTGACAAGGCTTATAATGTACGTAGGAAGTTTTGCAGCTTCCCTTAAAGGAATAGCTTGCACGGGGGGTTTTGTCATTTTTACTCGCGTGCGTGTCAACAAGCATATTCCTCCTTTTACCGGTGGAGGTTTTCTTGCTCTTTCGCCTTCACCGGACTTTATATGTTGCGTTTCCAATTGTTAGGGGAATGCCAGCCTGTCTCCCCCACGGCTGGCAAGCAACGGTTCGATTCCGTTACGCAGCACAACCAACTACCTAGCTTTGCATGGACTTATTCTCCAAAACCTCCATCGCTATTCCCGGCTCTCGATGTAATGTTTAGGCGTGACATTGCAAAGAGCAGCGGTTAACCAATCAAGCCGGGTTTCTATGTTGCATTAGCTCAGTCAGGCTAGAGCATCCGGCTCATAACCGGACATACATTGGTTCAAATCCATTATGCAGCACCAAAATTGCAGCTTACCCGTTGACTGTCCGTCAAACTGAATGTAAAGGCTGCAATGGTTTTCTTCGGGCGAAGAATAGCACGGCTGGAAGTGCGAACAGTTTCCCAGTAGCTTCTGACAGGTCTGTGCTCAACAGCCTGTTTCCAGAAATCCAACGAAAGGAGCACAGATGGTAGCAAAAGTCAGATGCAAGCGTCCTCGGAAAGACGCAAACGGCAATCCGTGTGATTGCGGACGTTATCTTGGCGAAGTAGAAGGTAAGTTCTCCCTTCTGTGCCCTCTTTGCCATTGGATTACAATTGGAGATTCCAACCTTCCAAAAGATACATGGGTCTCCGTACCAAAGTTTAAGAACTGAATAGCTTTTGAAGCGCAGTTGTAAGCGCAGTGAGATAGACCTTAACAGGTTTGTCTTGCTGCGCTTTTTATTTTGCCGGAAAGGAGGAACGCATGGCTGAGTATCAGATAGTCGTTGACGGCTTTTTGAATAATCCGCTGACCGGACGCAGACCGATTGAAACGCCGGAGACGGAAATCAATCGGGCAAACGTGCTGAAAGTGGTCATGGGCAAGGCAGAGCCTATTCATCTTCTGAACAAGAACGAGATTCGCTTTCTGCACAACTACTACTTGGGTAGTCAGCCTGTCCTCCACCGCACGAAGGAGTACCACGCTGAAATCACTAATCGCATTGTAGAGAACCATGCCAACGAGTGCGTGGGCTTTTACACAGGCTACATGAGCGGCACTCCTTGCTCTTATGTGCGGTCTGAAACAGCAACAGGTGACGGTGAGGAAATCGCTCGGCTGTCCAACGCCTTGCAGTATGAGGGCAAGGATGCGCTTGATCGGCGGCTCTGGCAGTGGATGTTGGAATGCGGACAGGGATACCGCATTGTTCTTCCCGACAAGGGGTACAACGGCAACTACCCGGATGAAACGCCCCTGCTGGTGGATGTTCCAGACCCGGATATGGCGTATGTGATTTACAACTCCGGCATCGGGCATAAGCCTATCGCCAACGTGCTGCACATCCCACGCAATTATCAGAACGATCTAAACGATTTGATTTGCGTGTATACGCCAAACCAGTATTTTGAAATCGACAACGGCAAGGTTACAAAGTCGGAGAACCATTCTCTCGGAATGTTGCCGATGGTCGAATACAAGCTAAACCCGGAGCGGATGGGTCTGTTTGAGCCTGCAATTCCTGTGTTGGATGCCATCAATCTTTTGGAGAGCAATCGTCTCGATGGCGTAGAGCAGTTCATCCAATCCATCATGGTCTTTATTAACTGTCTTGTTGATAAAGAATCGTTGGAAGCTGTTAAGGCTATGGGCGCAATGTCAATTAAGTCTACTTCCGGGCTTGCCGCCGATGTAAAACAGCTTGCAAACGAGCTGAACCAGCAGCAAACGCAGATTTTAATTGATTCCATGTTGAACGTGTACCGCAGTCTGACTGCCATGCCTAGTGCTACTGGCAGCGAGAACGCAACGTCTGACAACGTGGGCGCAGTCATTGTCCGCAACGGCTGGAATCATACCGAAGCAAGGGCGCAGCAGTACGAGAATATGTTCAAGTACGCTGAACGCCAGAGTCTGTCTGTAATGCTGAAAATTCTGCGTGACACGGCTGGTTCTAAGCTGATGGCAAGCGACATCAATATCAAATTGCCACGCCGCCAGTACGATAACCAGCAGAGCAAAGTTCAGATTTTTGCACAGATGATTCAGCAGCCCATTGACCCGCAGTTGGCGTTCACTACGCCCGGTCTGTTCCCCGACCCGCAGGCTGCTTACGAAATGAGCAAGCCCTTCCTGATTGCCGCTGGCAAGCTGGGTGAGGACGGGAAAGCACCGAAGCCGCAGGAACAGCTGACAGACCATATTGCCAACAACGGCAAAATGGCTGGCGAACAGACTAATGCAAAGGAAAGAGAGCAAAAATGAAGAAGCTGTTTATTTCTTGCCCGATGAAGAATCGGTCGGAAGAAAATATTCGGATGACGCGTGACCGTTTGCACAAAATTGCCGAAGCAGTGTATGGCGAAAGTCTTGAGGTTACCCCTACCTATATTAAAGATGACACCGCACCTAAGTGTAAAACCGAAGGGCTTTGGTATCTTGGCAAAAGCATTGAACTTCTCGCGCAGGCCGATTATTTTATCGGCATTTGCGGTGATAACGCTTTTCAGTATAACGGCTGTACTGTAGAAATTGATGCTGCAAAGTTGTATGGCGTTCCGGTCTATCTTGTTCCGACCGTTTTCGCTGCTCCTGATGTTGCGAAAGCAGAACTGGTTTACAACGGCACAGGGGAACTAATCAATTAAAAATCAATCCGCATTAGCGGGCTGATATATTCCGGCAGGGAAGCCGGGATACAAATTTCGCAGCGTTGCAGGGAAGCAACGGTAAAAAAACGCAGGAGGAAATTAACGATATGAAACTCAATGTGTTACTTGGTGATGCCTACAAAGATGGCATGACCGCCGATGAAATCATTTCTGCGCTTGAAAAGGTTGCAGACCCTAGCGCAGAGGTCGAGAAGCTGCGCAACGCCGTGACGAAAGCCAACGGCGAAGCTGCTGAGTACAAGAAGCAGCTCAAGGCAAAGCGTACCGATGACGAGAATGCTGCGCAGGAACAGGCTGACAAGCTGGCAGAGATGCAGAAGCAGATTGAAGCCCTGACTGCCGACAAAGAGAACCTCGTCAAGGAAAAGACCCTTGCATCTTACCGTGAGAAGTTCGTTGCACAGGGTTATGATGCTGAACTTGCTAACAAGGCTGCATCTGCACTGGCCGACGGTGACATGGACAAGGTGTTTAAGTTCCAGTCGGAATTTATGACCGCCCATGATACCGCATACAAGGCTTCCCTGCTGAAGGATATGCCTACACCTCCGGGTGCGGATGGTAAGGGTGTCTCTGACAGCGAAGGCGTGGCATTTGCCAAGAACCTTGCCGCAAGCAAGAATGCCGCAAGTAAGGCATCGAGTGACGCAATGAACGCTTTCCATTAAGGAGGAAAACATGAAGTATACTACTACTCCGGTATCGGCTCCTGAAAGCACTATTCTGGCTGCTGATACCTACGTTGCCATTCCCTTTACTGTGACCGAAACCGATGTTGTAAAGGCTGGCTATCCCATGGCAAAGACCGGGAAAAAGGCTACCGCTACTACTGGGACTTCCGATGCAGCAGTTACCGATGCGATTGGCATTCTGCTGCACACCGTTGACCCGTCCGTCAACCCAAACGGCGCACTGCTTATTCAGGGCGTTGTTGACCAGAAAAAGGCAAAGGCAAGTTCTGGCTTTTCCTTTACTGCTGATGACGTTGCCGCTTTGCATAAGGCTGTTCCCGCAGTCTTTTTCCGCGACAACATCGGCACTAATGCTTAACGGAGGTAAAAAACATGGATTTTCAGAAATATTTCACTTCCGATGCGATTGCTGAGTATTGGACGAATGATGTTACCAACGCGCAAGCATTCGGCTCTGATGCCCTGTTTCCTCCGCACAAGAAGGCCGGTCTGGAACTGAAGTGGATTCGCGGTCACAAGGGCGTTGGTATTTCTCTGATGCCCAGTGCATTTGACACGAAGGCGACCTTCCGTGAGCGCAAGGGCTTTAAGATGTCTGAAACCGAGATGCCGTTCTTCCGTGAGGGCTTCCACATCGACGAGAAAGACCGCCAGATGTTGATGGAGATTCAGAACAGCAACAGCACTTTTGCAGAGGAAATCATCAGCCGAATTTTCGATGATGCCGCAGAGCTGATTACTGGTGCTCGAATTGTTCCTGAACGTATGGCATGGCAACTGCTTTGCCCGGAGAACGGCAAGCCCGGCATTACCATCAAAGCGAACGGCATGAACTACATCTACGATTACGACCCGGATGGTACTTGGCAGGCAAAGAACTACAAGGCTCTTACCGGCAAGGCGAAGTGGGACGTTACCACTTCTACTCCCCTTACCGATTTCGCCACTGCGAAGGATGCAATCGCTGCAAATGTTGGCGAAACCATCACTCACGCCTATATGAACACCAACACTCTGAACAAGATGATTGCTTCTGACGAGGTGAAAAACCGTTTCATGACGGTTACGGCAAAGTCTATTGCCGTTCTTACCCAGAGCGAAGCACGCGCTCTGGTTGAGCGGACTACCGACATCAAGATTCATCTGTTTGACAAGATGTACCAGCCTGAAGGCGGCGGTGATTCCGTCAAGTACATCCCGGACGGTTATGTTGTTCTGGTTCCCGATGGTAAGGTTGGCGAGATGTGGTATGGCACTACTCCCGAAGAAGCAGACCTTCGTGCTGGTCTGACGAATGCTTCTGTTTCTATCGTGAACAATGGCGTTGCTGTCACCACCATTAAGGAACCTCACCCTGTAAACACCAACATCATCGCATCCGAAATTGTCCTGCCGTCCTTCCAGAAGATGGACGCTGTGTACTGCATCAAGGCTTACTAAGGCGAAAGGAGGAAAGCAGCATGGGAGACCAGTATTCCGAAGCGGCAGTCAAGCTGGGGCAGTACATCGCCCCTGCACTTGACCGTGAAATCACGGACGAGGACTACCCACTCTTCGACCTGCTGCTTGATTTCGCCAAAGACAAGATATTTGCACAGGGCTACCCTTTCGGCAACAGGCCGAACGAGTTGCCCTCGCAGTATCAGTCGTTGCAGATACGCATTGCAGCGGAGCTGTACAACCACATCGGTGCAAACGGGCAGACGAGCTACACCAACAATGGCATTACTCGTGTTTGGGAAAGTTCCGATGTGGCGCAGTCCCTGTTGAATGAAGTGGTTCCGAGAGTAGGTGTTATCGGCTGATGTTCAATGGAAGCCCGCTGGATAAACGCCCGCTGTGGTATTCAAACCCGGTTGGCGAGAAAACGCCTGTTGTGGACGAGTGGGGAAACGAGACTGGAGAATCCGCATACGAATCGTGGAGCGAACCCGCAAAGCTGATGCTGAATGTCAGCCCGCCTACTGGTTCTGCGGAAGCAAACCCTTTTGGAGCGTTCACGGATTACAGCTATGTTGTCAGTTC
>ULQY01043048.1_pt1 | contig 11615 bp, 20 predicted proteins | sample 1954671 | NCBI WGS metagenome assembly ULQY01 (sample SAMEA4835660, study PRJEB28245) | human gut metagenome | biome: gut microbiome; material: fecal sample | place: Denmark | collected 2008 | reverse complement strand
TCCGGATGTTCCGGGACATACCATATACTTCAAACGTATGAGCGGCGGGGTAAGACTGACAGGCGGGCGCATCCTGCCTGCCCCCGGAGGACAGGAGGTGTCTTATATTGATTTGGATTTTGCATCCGGATTCATTAAGTGTATGGGTAATTGTTGGGTTATGTTTTATTGCGGATAATTTAAATATGGCACTGATATACAATCGGACACCACAGATAAAAGAGGAACTTTTATCTTAATGCTTAATTCACAAAAAAAAATAACTCATAATATATATAAATTTAGGCATTTTATTCTTACCTTAGCACTAAATAAATTTTGATAACTTTTAGTTATATAAGTTATCAAAATTTATTTAGTGTAAGATCGTATATTAATACTTAAATATAAATTATGAAAATAGATTTTACAAAATTTCCTTGTTACACAGGGATAAAGAAGGATATCAGGGTTGAGATGGATATTGCGGAGTCATTGGCTAACGCCATATACACAAATGTTCCGGGCATAGCCGCCAGTTCTCTGGCTCATAAGATTTACTCTGGCAAGGGAGAAGTAGATTACGATGAACGGGAAATACGAATTATACGTGATTGTACACCGTTGTTTTCGGGAGTTTATGCGGATTCCATAAACGATTATTTGGACACAAAAGAAAAGGAGGAATCAAAATGAAAGAATTATGGCAATTAATCAAGATGCTGTTCTCAAGCAAGCCGGGTAATTTCGATAATCCTCAGATGCTTGCCATGAAGCATTATCCTTTCAAGGGATACCGTTTCATGATGTGGTGCGGACGGATGATTTACCGTATCGAGAACAAAGAGAATATAGAGAAGTACATGCAGACCTATGCGGGTAAGGAGAGTATGACGCACGAGACCATACACCTGCGCCAAGCACAGTTTGCTGGCTCATGGGTAAAATACTACTGGCGGTATTTTGTCGAGTGGGTTAAGGGAAACCCTATCTGCCATCCTGCGAGTTCGGCATATTATACCATCTCATACGAAATGGAGGCGTATGCCAACGAGAGCAATTTGGATTATCCCGTGAACTATGACGGGAGCAACCTTTCCCGGTACAAGATAAAAGATGGCAGGAAGAAGCTGTACAAGTCGGTTGGAGGAACATCTAAAGCATGGATGGCTTATATAAAAACATTATAATAATTAGAAACATAGTAATAAATAATTAAAAAAATACGATTATGGCAGACAAAAAATTAAATGAAGTTCCGGTGGTAAGTGACATCGTAACTATTTTCGGAAAGAGATCAAATGGTGAAATTGTTCAAATAGATAAAAGCAACTTAGCAACACTTCTGGGAGAACTTATCGGCACAGTAACAGCCAATAAGGATGGATTAATGTCTAAAAATGGTTTCCTTGAAAGAAGCAAGGGCAATACATTAGACTTTAATGATTATACGATTTCAGGTGTGTGGGTATTTTCTGATACGGGCTTTATTAATGGACCATCAGTGTATAGAGGGGGGATTTTATTAGTTTTTAAAACAGCTAATGGGAATATATTGCAAATCTGTTGCGATTATACTAATTCTATTTTTATACGTATTCATTGGGGAGAATGGAAATCTTGGGCACGAATCACAACAGTGATGATATAATTTCCCCACTTCTGGAAGGACTAATGAACAGTTTGAAGCTGTTCCCGTTTATGCCCAAAGGTATATTAAGTACAGACGAAGAGGTAAATAGTGCAACTGCAAGCGGAATGTATCATGTATTCGGACGAGACGGAATTAGTGTTGTTTCAAATTATTCCATAATGATAGTTTTTAACGATGGAAAAGGATATGTAATTCAAATGACATTCCGCTTGGGAACTGATGTTGTTGGTTTCAGACGTAATTTGAACGGAGAGTGGGGAGATTTTAGAACTTTTGTATTGGCATCTTAGAAACATGGGATACTACTTAAGAGAAGATGACAAAAATGTCATTTATAACAAAATGTCTTCTTATCAGAGAGCAAAAATAGAATCATTCTTTGGGAAGATGAATGCATACTATACCCAAATAGAGATTTTATAAATAAAAAGTTAGGGCGACGAATTTCTTCGCTGCCCTAAATATTAAAATGTGGTTTAAGCCACAATGACATTTTTAATGTCGTTTCAATCCACGCACCGAAGTGCGACTAACATCGTTGATGTTTGATGCAAAGGTGCAACTTTTTGAATTAACGAGCAACAAATTATAAATGTTATAAAACATATTAATTATGGCAAGAAGACGATCTATTACCCTAGATCAAGAGTCTAGGGTATTGTCCTTGTACAAAGCAGGGATGGCTATCAAGGAAATAATGAAGGATACGGAAATAAAGTCTGAGCAAACGATATATAGGATATTGGACAGTAATGGTATGCCCCGAAGACCGAAGGTTAATGGCGTAAAAAGAATACTTGTTATGATAGAAGAGGACGTGGCAGCTATCTTGGATAAGGAGCAATCGGTATCATTATATGTCAATGAGGCTATAAGATACTATCACGGTAACCGGCATTAATTGCCGGTTATTTTTTTATTAAAACTATATTTAAAATCACGTTTTGAATCGTGTTGTTTAGATAAATTAAAGTCATATCATTTCGCAATACCCTAAAAATACCCATGAGAAAAAAAATCTTAAAAATATACCAATACTTTTTGTATAATACCCGATGTTTTTTTATTAAAGCTTTGATATATCTTAAAAATATACCAATTATATATTATATTTTTTCGACACATAATAAGCCAAGGAGGCGACAGAATAAATTGCAGCGCAATCATCTGAACCATTATAATCCAATATCCCATCCATAAACTCATTGTATTGCGGGATCTCATCATAGTCTGCACGAAACATCACATTATTTTTGATAAAATCCAGAAAAGCAGATACCCTAGCATCTGTTCCCATATTTTTATGCATAATTCTGACATCATATCTATCCCTTAAGCCCCGTGCTATGGGGAAATAATTTTTCTCACTTTCAAACAACACTTCCACAGGAGATATGCCCTCTAAAAATGACAGGAGAACAGTCTCATCAAATGATCCTGTATATGTCACATTATCTATATATATTCCCTCATTTACATAGCACGAAACGATAATGAACTTTCCGGCATATTCGGGAAGAACATATACAAGTCTTGTCCCCTGAATATTTTTAGACATATCAAAATATCTCATATCTTTATTTTCCTGTTTAATTTTACTTCGTTTCCTTTTCAAAGAGAAACGAGTATATTCATCCTTGAATACCCATACAGTAATATATCGCAGACAATCCACCAAGTGACCGTATCTCTCATAAGACTGTCCTGTAATCTTATCCTTTACTCTTTTTTTCAGCACCCCTCCATTAACGTCCTTCTTGGCATTGTTATAATCGACTATCGAGTTTTTACATCCATCATCTACCGAAAATGACATACCCGAGCCTCCATCGAGCATGTAGTTTACAAATTCACCTGACATCGGTACGGACGGGTTAGAAGCCGGTATCCTCTCCTCAACATGGTAATCGCTTTCCAGCCCTTCCACGAACTTATCAAGAAACGATCTCTTCTCTTCGTCTATAGTGTTCCCGTTTTTTGTCGAAGCATCTCCGTACAGATACAGCATATCATTATACCTTATTGATTTCAGGTAATCTACCGCCATTTTTGAAGCCTGTGTTACCGTGTTGAACGGATCACTGGCGCATATCTCGTTAAACTGCCTTATACTACTTCCATCCACCTGGAAAAATGATATTGAAATATAAGGGAGCACATTGTTATCAATTGATATATGAACCGGCATCCCTTTAATGTAGTGTGTCGTTTTTATGTGTTTGTTTGAATCAAATGCATACAGGAACTCTCCTCCTGTCTTAATGCTTCCCCATTCTCCCAATGCGTATACCCTGTAGTAATTATAATCATGATCCTTGTACCATTGGTAATTAGATATCGTCTGTCTGTCATAGTATCCATACTTCCCGTCCGGAGAACCTACTACCCAGAAGTTGTTCTTATACGAAGAATGCAGCTCTACCGTATCCGATGGATATCTTTCCATTTTTCCCGTACGCTCATTAGCTATCATTCTAGATTTATTATATCTCTTTCCTAATATCCGGCTATAATCCTTAGGTAATAAACTCCTTTTTATCGGATATCTTACTTTCCCGTACAAATCATTCGGATGCTCATCCCACTCGTATGTATCAAGGATCTTGGTTTTTATCCACGAGTCCTCTGATACTGGATTAAAGTTGCATATAATCTGTAGGCCCTCCTTTCCTCGTAGGCGGAAACGTATCTGTGTGAAATCCTCATATTCAAACTCAGTGGCCTCTTCCATCACTATCCAGCGATATCCTGTGATAGACTTTATCTTCTCGGGATCGTCCAATCCTGTAAAATCGATTTTGCAACCATTTATACAGGTTATATTATTTTCCTTTGGAGCGAAAAACTGACTCAATTGAAGAGCTTTCATTTGGGTCTTAAACTCTTCATATACCGTATTCTTAAGACTAGCTCCAACTTTTCTCACAACGAGAGCTGAACCTTCTCCGGAGAATACAGACAACAACACGGATTGTGTCGTAGATACAGATTTCCCTGATGAAGAACCACCTCTGTTTATAATATACCGGATATCCTTGTCATGCATCGCCTCACGGATATGCCAAAACAGGGGATTAAACAATTTATACGAGAACACCATCTCTATCATTGCTCGTCCCCAATTATCATGCGCACATTGGTACTGACATCACTTTTTACTGGAGCATCCCATCCAAGCATCTTGCTTATCTGTGTAATGGCGGCTATTTTGCTATATAGTCGTATCTCTACTCCATATTGAGTATTCTTAATCGATTGGATGCAACATCGGACTGGTTTTGGTATATCATCAAGAGAACGGACAATAAACGTATCTTTACCTTTTAATTGAAGATCTATAGGGTCTACATTTACCACATTTGTAAGGAAGCGCAATGCATCTTCCTTCTTCATATCAGACTTTTTTAAGATATCAGCCTGCAATTCATTTACACGGGATGCGACAGATGGATTTCTCAGTAATTCAAATGCACGCTTACTAACGACCCCATCCTTCCATCCAATACTATTAGGGTAAGCTTTCCGATATGCATCTGTAGCATTACCCGTTTCCATATAATAATGGCAGAAATTTTCTCTATTTGCTACGAGTTTTTTTCCCATAAAAGTCTTTTCGTCCGAAGAACGTACCGTGCCCCTTTACACGGAAACATTATAATTCAAAATTACAAAAAATCTGAATAAAAACAAAACCTGTCATTTAATTTCTGTTCTTAAAAATAGAGTAGATATATATATTAATATTTTAGGAATCAACTATGAGAGTTTATTTCCCTTTTTTAATTTATTCAAAAAACATATATCTCTTGTAAAATTCTCCCCGATTGATTTCTTACTTTCAATAATTTGCTCTACAAGCGTTATGCACTCCTTCCTTATCTCTTCGGTTTCGTTATAACCGCAAGCTTTGTCAACTAGTCTTTCGATGTTTGACTTGGTATTAGAAAGTTGTTGACAGAGCATTTCCAAACGCCAGTAACAGAAATCAATTGTAGCTATGTGCTCTATTCTTTCCATTTCCCTTAATCGCTTCAATACATTCCTTTATCCCATCATCAAAACCATGCTTGTATCCCTTAGCGTATTCTCCAATGTTATACACCGCCATTGCAAATACAAACAGGATGATACCTAAAGCCTTATGCCAACCGGGAAGGGATATGGAAAACGGCTTAAATGTAATCGTGAGATCTCCAACCCATAATAGGGAGATAATACATATGATTGTAAATAATATTGTTTTCATAATCATATAAGTTTTAAAGCTTCCTGTAATCCTGCTTCAAGTGCTTCTTCGTAGATATTATAACGGACAATAGGTCTGTCAGACAATCCTATCAAGTCATGCCTCGGAATTGTCAGTATATCATACGTCCAATAATTTCCATACATATAGGATATTTCGATATGCAGGTTCTTAGTTTCACGAAGCCACTTTTGGGCAACATACAACACTGGACACAAAAATTCAACTGGTTCGTTATCTATTTCCGTACAACATGACATACTTTGCGGAATGTCGTATCTTCTAATAATATTATCGCAACTTATTGTGTGTTCACACTTCCAATTAAACCCTTTCTCTTTCAGCATCTTTGCTGTTTCCAATGTTACAAGTTCTTCGGTCATGGTTGGTTCTCCTTTCCTTTAAAGTGTTCAATCAGTTCGTCTACGGTAGCCTTGTGATAATATGGTAAGTTAAAATCATTAGGCATCCCATAGAAATCCATTCCAGATAAACCTCCATCAGAGCCATCCCGGTATATACCCCAATCGCCCTTACCATTAGTGAATAATTGATTGTTGTCTGTATTATCCTTTAATGCAGCTATAGCCAGAAAAAGTTCCTCATTCGTTCCGCAATCAACACTATCGGTTTCGTCAGGATGTGGAATGTTGTTAAAAAACTCAATATTATATAGTCCACATTCGGGCGAGGTGAAAATACATAAATCTTCGTTAAGTTCCGCCCCAAACAATCTATATCCTAACTCATCTAATTTCTTTCTAAGTTTATAGGTACTCTTGCGTATGAAACACGGTGTTGTAAATCCCATAGTTATTCCTCCTTATCTATCTTAATATCAGTTACTTTACCACGATTAATAAAACGTTCATCAGAGTTATAATATCCAGCAATTACTTTACTCATAACGTATTATCTTTTCTTTAACTCCAGTAATACTACTACAAGAAGGGCATGGAATAAATATTATATTATATCCTTCTCTCTGGTCAAAAAACTCACTGTGTATATCCGATTTCTCAAATTCAAATTCACAGCCACATATGTCACAACGCTGGAAGTAAATCGGTTTTTTCTTATTAGCTTCTTTAGTAACCTTTATTGCCATATTAATCTCCTTAATCTTTAATCCGTTCAAGTACATCTCTGTTGGCTTCGAGTATCTCGTCAAAAGAAGGGATGGACATCCAATGGGTTATACCTAATCTTTCTTCATTCACGTTTGCTCCCGTCTCCCATTCGCCCAAAGTTGAAAGCTGGCAAATAAGGAAGCCATAAGCCCCTCTTGTTAGAACCACTGTGTTATTTTCCGGCAACCGTTCCTTAACGCTTATCCACGGTGATTGCTTTGACTGCCATTCGGCACCAGAAATAAAAGATTCATAAATCTGTTTATGCACTCCATTAATAAATCCATTTATTGTACCTTCGGCATCACATATTTCAAAATGCGTTTGGTGCTCTCTTGCCGCTTCTTCTACTGTCTGTTTCATATCTTTTTTCATTTTGAATTATTTTTTTATAACTACCGCCATTGTACTAATAGAAGTGCCACTCTCTTTAAACTCGCCTGCGCTGATTTCAAACACTTCTCCATGTACTTCTTTCAGCCAGTTGCGGAAATCAATACATTTCTTTTCCGAAGCAAATTTCCAGTGTTGGCTGGTTATTGCCGCAAGGGTTCCACCCTCTTCCAATCGATCATACATAAGCCTGACATGCTCTATATCCTGATTACTGGAAAACGGAGGATTTGCAATAATCTTAGTGTAACTACCTACACTGTCTTTGGTAAAGTCTTCATCAAGCAATATTACGTTGTTAAGGGTATGAAGAAATTCTCTGTTTTCCGGCATCAGCTCATAACATTCAACCATTACAGAAGGACAAGCCCGGTGGATTGCTTTTATAAGGGCGCCACGCCCGGCACTCGGCTCCAGTACCGTATCATCTTCATGTATCCCTCCGGCAAGCATAACCAGCCAGTCAGCAACATCGGCCGGAGTTTCAAAAAACTGGTAATCCTGCTGTAGGTTGCACCGTTTACCCTCTTTCAGCATGGAAAACACACGCTCCGGATTAAACGGGAATGTGAAACCCTGTATCTTCCCACCTTGCCATGAGCCGCCAGCTTCTTCTATCCACTTCTTTGCTTCGGCATAAGATTTTTTATTGAATTGAACTTGAGGAAGTTTGAGGATATTGTTCTCAAGAGTACAATGTTTCAGTATTTCTTCTACATTCCATTTTTTACCTTCGTCAGCCTGTTTCTTCTTTTCCCCAACCGGGGCGTCAGGTGCTAACAGTGAGGAAATTTTTTGAACAACCGTATTGCTCGCATTCACGAAGGTATTGACACAGGATAGCGCTTCGATCAAGAAATCGGTGTCAACATGCCCGGTATCGTCATAGATGTCTATCCCTTCGGTCATGGATGACAGTTCATTGAGCTGCGCAACACTACCATGTAACGTTTCGATTAAAATCTTTTTTTTGTTCGTCATAACTTTTCTGCAAATAAATTCTTGTTGTGTCTACACTCCCATGACCTAAAAGGTCAGCCAGTTGAATAACATCTTTGTTTTTTTTCAGGAACATTTTAGCGAAAAAATGACGAAAGGCGTGGGCGTGCATCTTCCTTGAATCAATACCGCAATGTTTTCCCCATGCTTTCAAGTGCTGGGAAAAGCCCCGCTGTGTGATCGGACCGAATCTCCCTACTGCGAAAATCCCGGTCTTACCATGTTCCTTAGCATAAGCCTTCGCTTCTTGCTGCAATTGCTTTTGAAAGAAAAAACGTCTGTACTTGTTACCTTTACCTTTCAATGTAACCTCACCACTAATTATATCCTCCCATGTAAATCGTTGAAATTCCGACAGACGGGCGCCCGTTGTACCCAAAACCTTAATAAAGAAATAGTAATCCTTATTGTTTTTTGCCTTGAGATATTCCAACAGCCGGTTATATTCCTCCTCGGTCGGCACATTGTTCACATCAAGTTTGCGCTTTATTTTGGGGCGCTTCAGTTCTATAGGCTTCTTCAGCCATTTAGAGAATCTTTCGATTGCTGTAATCCGCAAACGGATGGTAGCGGGAGATAATTTTTCTTCTTCAAGACTTTTTATAAACCTCCTGCAATTATCCATGTTTACCTCATTGGCGTATTCGAAATACTTCTTCATGGATGTGTAATATATATCAACTGTATGAGAAGAGTAATCATTGTTATCAGTCAACCATATTATGAAATCATGGAGTAGTTTCTTATTTTTCTCTGAAATGACGTCAAGCTTTTCCAAAGGTTTCACCGCCTTTTCCCTTTTTCCATATCCGATGTTGAGATAGGATAATAGATCGCATATCGCTGAACACATTAGCGAATGACGCACCATGACATCTGCATTTTCACGCTTGTAATTCAAATAACCACGGCGGTTCACTTCTTTGGTCATCTCTAAAAAATCCGTGACATGCTTGATATATTTCCCGACAGTATCATAAGTCCTTCCTGTCGTGTATATGTAAGAAATATAATCAGTTAATATCTTCTGCCTGTCATTATTCATAATCTTGTTTAATTAAATTATACCAATCATTGCTATCTTCAAAAAAACATCTGTATCCATTAGCCGTATGTTTGCCTCTCACTTTCCGACATATAGCACTGATCAGAGAAGGAGCCACGCCAATCATCTTACCAGCCATTTGTATCGAAGGGAATACTCCACATAATTTCTCATCCTTTATCAAAACAACGCTCTTTTTATTCATGCCTGCACCAGTCTTATGCCAAGCCCCACGTCCTTTAGACAGATTTTTTATACTTCTGGCCTTGGAACGTTTTGAATGATAAACCATTTTACGACCCTTGTTGCGAGAAACACAACCCTTTAAAAATCGTCCGGTAATAAAGTCTCTCTCAAATCGCTCAGGCGGTATATATAATTCACTCATATCTAATCAGTTTTAAATATTAATCTTTTTCGATGAAAGTGTTAGTCGTGTTTATCACACCAGCAGAATCAACGCTCTTACCATCCCGGATAAACACTTTTTCTCGCATTAACTCTTCATAGTCATATAGTGACATTCCGATTACACACACACGACCATCAACATACAATTTACATTTCATTAATTCAGTTTCTTCTATCGGACCGATAACATCTATTTGAATTGTTCTTTTATTCATAATTTTCCTGATTTGAATTAATAATTTGGAATTAGTTGATAGGAGATGCGGTTTCGGTAAGGTTGTCTAAATCTCTCAAGAAAACTACTACATCTTGGATAACGGGTACTCCATTCAAAGCCGAAGTGGTCAGATTGATACTATAAATATCAATACTTGGATATTTATCGGTAAGTAGCTTATTTAGTAGCGCAATAGATTTGTCATTGTAGATAACCATCCTATCTTCTATCTCAAAACCTAACCGAGACAAGTATTCTTCTTTCTTTTCTTCTCCTGCCTTTGAAACACGGGAAGCGAAAACCATTCCACTCAATGAGATTTTTGCAACGTATTCTCCAAAATAAAAGTCACTAACATGCCCAAATCCATATTCAGTCCACCAATTTCTAAATGATGATACCATAATTTTCAAACGTTCTCTAACATCTTCGTTTGAAACCTTCTCCCCAAGCTGATGACGTAATTTTCGATTTTCATCATTCAATGAGCGGATTTGTTCAGTTAATTTCTTTTGTTTCTCTGCAAGTACACCTTCATATCCCATTCGGGTAAGAAACCTATTCACATTGTGGTCTGTCAGAGAAAGGATGTTTTCTTTCATTCCTTCGGTGAGCTGCCCTTTTTCGAGCATCGTTATAGCCAATCCTAAATTTTGCTGAATTTCTTTATATTGCTTTTTCAATTCAGTTATCAGTTCTCCGTTAGAATCTTCTACAATAGCTGGCTTATCTTGCCTGTTAAAATCAAGCTGTCTTTCTTTCATTTCTAATTCGTTATTCGTTAATTGGCAGTTTCATAAAGCACATCCATATTGTTTTGCTCTGCCTTCCGGTAGTATGCCCAAATAAAGGTTTGAACGGAATAACAGACAAAACCTCCGCAGCTTTTATCTCACTCTCGTTCCATTTGAATACAAGCGTGCCATTAGGCTTCAGGACGCGCATACACTCTGTAAATCCATCGTGTATGAGTGACTGCCAGTCTTTCGGCAGTTTGCCGTACTTTTTAGCCATCCATGAGGTTTCACCAAGTGTTTTTAGATGAGGTGGGTCAAATACCACCATGTAGAAAGAATTGTCCTCAAACGGCAAGTGGGTGAAATCGGCTATTATATCCGGTTTTATCTCTATGGTTCTGATCTTATCTCTATCCTTGGCTGTTACTATCTCCGATCTTTTATCAACGAACAAGGCAAAAGGATTATGTTTGTCAAACCAAAACATCCTACTGCCACAACAGGCATCTAATATTATTTTTGTTTCAATCATTCTTATATCGTTTTTAATTAATTACTCCCGCTAAACCTCCTTAAGCTGTCCATTGACTAGCATATACCATGTGTCAGCCTTAACCTCTTTCCCGTCAACTTCAAATGCCTTAACCTCTTTAATCGGGTAGGTATCACCCTTCCATTCTCCACGCTCTGCGAGGACTATCCAGCAACCTATAGCTCCCTTAGCCTTACACCCGTATCCGGCAGCAAGAGCAATGCTATCCTTGCCGGTGGCTGATGCTGCACCTCGGTCGCCGGTGGCTGATG
>ULQY01014088.1_pt1 | contig 11697 bp, 16 predicted proteins | sample 1954671 | NCBI WGS metagenome assembly ULQY01 (sample SAMEA4835660, study PRJEB28245) | human gut metagenome | biome: gut microbiome; material: fecal sample | place: Denmark | collected 2008 | reverse complement strand
GGGCTTATTACATGGGATAACGATGGCAATATTCAGTTGCCAACTTTTAAGGATTGCTTAGAGAAAGCAAGCAATAAATTTTATGTTAGAAATGTTTTAGAGACATATTTAAAATATGCTCCAAGTACAATATGGAAAGTTTTTTTAAACGCTGAAATATTGCCGATTCATTCCAATCCTTGCGATGCAGATACAGATGGTGATGGTCTTTTAGATCACGAAGAAGTGATATATACAGGTTATACCGATCCATTAATACTATATGTATCATCACCATTTTCTAAGGATTCTGATGGAGATGATATTTATGATAAGTATGACTTAGAACCTTGGATTGTAAATGAATCATATGATAGAAATGCCGTATATGATTACATGAAGAAGTGGTCCGGAGATTATGACACAGTTGGTGAAAAGTACAATTATAGTGAGTATCCTAACTTTTCAGAATTAAGCGATAAAATGACTGATTGTACTAATTTTGCTTCTCAATGTTTATGTGCAGGTGGATTTAAAATGAATAATGATTGGTATTTTGGGAAAGCTGAAGGCTTAGCATCGCATATTCATGGATTATTTTCTCATACAGGAACATGGGATTATGGCTGGACTAAATCATGGTCTGTTGTAGTTGATAATTATAACTATTTTCGTTCTGAAGAATACGCGATGTATGAGGTATCTATAGGTAGAGATGAATCTATTGAGGAAGCTATATCCAAATATGATATACGTATGGGAGATTTGATTTACTTTTGTAAAGAAAAAGGACCAACACATACAGCAATAATATCCAGTGTGCAGAAAGATGAGATTCTTTATGCTGGTCATACCAAACCAAGATGGAACAAGAAACTATCAGAAACATTTGACGAAAATGAAGATTATACAAATGTCATCATTGTTTGCTTAAACGGTAGGGTTCCAGCATGAAGAGAAAAAACATAATTTGTGTAGCCTCTAGCATTTTTATTATAATCTTATTGGTATGTGTAATAATCAAATTAACTTGTATCGTTAATCTAGATGATGGTTCATCAACATCGATATCTGATGCTGAATATCTTGAAGTATCGGACTTAAGAAAATTATATATATTTATAGATGACGATGAAAAAAATCTTTTAGAAGAATTAGCAAAAAATATGATTTTGGATTCCTATTATAATAATGGATTTAATGATCAATATACAACCATTGTTTCTAATGATATTTTTAAAAGACTGAATCCAAATAATACAGGAAATAAGTTCGATTTTGAATTAATCAGCGTGGATGTGCAATGCCTATGTAGTGAAGATAAGGCTATTGTATTTTTTACTAAGGATTGTTCTATGCAATCGAGCAGCAATAGAATTGAATGTAAAATAGTTACAGACGGATCCATCCTTGATAGACTATACTTTGAAAAAATTAATGATGAGTGGAAAGTGGTATCTTTTTTACAATCGGCATGATTTTTGACTACCTAAAAATATCATATTAATATGCATAATCATGGGACTGCTGCAGCGTGTGCTCAACAGTCCCATTTTTCTCTCACTTGAAACTAAGAATATTACTGCGAATTTTCATTATTTAATTACAAAAAGAAAATATTAATAAATCAAGAACAAGCCTTACAGTTTACGTCGAATAAATTTATTTCGGGTAAAGAAGTTGAATATATTGTCTTAAAATGGTATGATACAATTGTTAGAGTGTAATAAAACAAAAAAGTGGTGATATATATGTTAAAAGAAATTATGGCACGAATTGCAGGAATAGTGGTAATAATTATTATTGCAATTATAGTAAATTTTGTATTAAAAAGAATTCCAAACGATTCAAACATCAAAAGATTTACGGAAATGGGGTAGAATAATAACCAATGTTGCTACAACAGTAATAACGATTTTAACATTTATATTTCCGTGGATATCTTCTCCGATATTTGTTGAAGATACTGAAGAATATTATGACGAACCATCATATTCTGAGGTCGTAACAACATCAAGCACTACTAATAAGACTACCACCGCTTCAACAACGAAAACTACTACCACTACTACTAATAATACCACTACAACTGAACCCCCTACAGAAAAAAGCGGTAATACTTACATTGATGCTATATCGCTGACAATAGGTGAAACATATGAAAAAACTTTTACATATTCAGAGGATAATGATAATTGTGTTTGGTATATTATAAATATTTCCGAAGACGGTTTATTATCATTAACGTTAAATGCTTCTGCTGGAGTGTATTGCAATATTAATTTAATATGTATCAATGGAAATGATAGACTTAATTATGATTGCGGACAGGATCGCATACTAAATCTTAACACGCCTATCCAAGCGGGTGAATATTATATAAAAATATCCTATGAGCAATCAGGTACATATTCTTTAAATAGTCAATTTAGTACAAGCGGATATAGTAAAGATGAGGAAATAAATTCACCATATCAAAATGCTAAACTGATTGAATCCAATACTTTAAATGGCCATATAGGATATAAAAGTAACCAGCCTAACGAAACCGATACTGATGATTTTTATAAACTAATTTTGAATTCTTTTCAATTATATACCTTTAATCTTACTATGGATTCAGATTTAAAAGCAAAGATATTTGTCATTGCTTCTGATGGCGCAACAGAAATATATAGCGATTACGGCAAGAATAAAGAAATTAAGCTTATTTGTCCGCTACAATCAGGAACCTACTATATTCGTATAGAGTGTTTGGAAAACTATGGCGGCTATCAATTGCAGATGAATTCTGTTGAAATAAAAAATTTGGACAGTGAACCTAATAATACATATCAAAATTCAATTGAAACAAAAGCTGATGAAACAATTAATGGTTCTATAGGCTTTGTAAACGATAAAAAAGAATACGATCAATATGATTGGTATATGTTTAATATTAATGAAAGGAAGCATATCATAATAAACACAAATTCACCAGAGCCATTTCAATACGAAATAAGATTGATTGGTACAGATGGAGAGCAAACTCTATCTTATACTACCTGTCGTGGTGAAATAGAAACTATTGAGTACGATTTAGAACCTGGTAGGTACTATATAAGAATTTATTCTTCCAATTATGGGGAATATGAGTTTAGTTATAATTTAAATTATGATTTTAACGATGGCTAACTTATTGGAATAATATAACATGAGGAGTATAACAAAAGCTTTTAAAGCCGAAAGTTATACTCCTTTTTCTTAACAGACCTTTTTGTTTTAAAAGCAGAAAGGTCTTTTTTATGCCCATTTTTAATTATTGGCAATGTTTTATTGCCAAATACCCATAAGCCTTCGTTTTGATTCAGAACGAAAAATCAAAACGGAGGTAAAAATATGAGCTATAATCATGGCTTGGAGGAAAAGAAATTTAAAGAACAGTGGCAGAAAACCGCTGAGGAGTACAGAAAAGCAGGGATGACTGAGAAACAGATAGCGGAAATTTATGAGTTTGACCGTGAGGTTTTCAACTCCAATCGGCGTTACAGAGAAAAAACAGTTGGACTGTTTGATAATTCAAACAGCAGAACGCTGACGGTTTATGATGATTATTCGACAAACAATCGTTATGGCTGGATCGATGAGATTGAGGACATGGAAGTGTATTCGCAGATCATGTCCTTGCCGGAAATCTGGCGTGAAGCTTTTACAATGTACATATTTGACGGGTACACTCAAAATGAAATTTCGTCAATTTTACTAAGAAATCAGTCGAATATATCCCGCGTAATTGATAAAATTGCTGAAATTTTAAGAAGTCAATTTTCAAACGCATAAAAAGGGTGTTCTCATCGGCTACAAGGTGAAAGGGAAAAAGGAGCGATCCAAATCCCTGAGAATCTTGACAACAGAATAACAGCATCGGGAAAACGTTAATCCTGCGGCCGGTATAAAATCTCGGCAGCCGCATGAACCATACGCCACGACCTCAGTTGAGCGAGCGATCAATATGACGTTCAGACCTTTGGACAGCAACCAAAGCAGGCGATGAAACGCAGGAGGATAATGATACTTCCGCCCAGCCACAGACTCAAGCAATGGGGGCGGCTCTATGAGAACCATAGTGGAGTGAGAGGCTCATGAGATGAATAAGCTGTTCATCGTTCCCGATGTTCCGCCGTGACGGGTATCTAGGATAAATATCACGGAAATTCGTCTGAAACTTACGAATCAGACGAAGGCAAAACGAATTAATAAGGCGGTTTGCATTCTTTTGCAGACCGCCTGTTACATATAAAAATAAAAGGTCAGGAGGCTGATATATGAAAGATAACGATATTCCTGAGAAATCAGATTTTTATAAATTTGGAGTAAACATTCCTGTACCAACAGTCAGGTTATCAAACAAACACCCATGTTATGGTTGTGTGTGGTATGACAAGAATGCTGATGTTCTTTTCTGCCCGTTTCATAACTGCGTTAGGAACAAAAAAGGCTTTGAAGTTCCGCAAAAGGTGGCGAAATGAAATGCTGATCAAACGAGGAGATATTTTTTACGCAGATTTAGATCCCGTAGTCGGTTCTGAGCAAGGCGGTGTTCGTCCCGTGCTGGTGGTTCAGAACAATATCGGAAACAGGCATAGTCCCACGCTTGTGGTTCTGCCGCTGTCAACAGTTAAGAAAAACAAGCTTCCTACGCATATCTGCATAAGAAATTCAAAAATACTGCCTAAAGATTCGGTCATTCTTGCCGAGCAGATTAGGACAATAGACCGCAGCAGACTTCGGAGCTATATAGGCTCATTGGACAGCGGGATAATAAATAAAATCGATGAGGCAATGAAAATAAGTATAGGAGTGGATTTTGATGACTAAATTCGGACAAGCAGAATACGGCGATTTTATGGCAAGAATGTTTGCCGATAAGCTTGATGAAATTCTTGAAACTACCGAAAAACAGAATTTCAACCGCAGAAACACAGAAGATATTTACAAAGAATTTGTATCGTCAAAAGATGCAGCTTAAGGAGGTATTAAGATGTTAGGATTTTTTATTGGCTTGTTTGTCGGAGCTTTTATCGGCATGACCGCAATGTGTCTTTGCACAGCGGCAGGGCAAGCAGACAAACATGAAAACTGCACAGATTCGGACAAAGAAATTCATTGAGTTTGATGATACCATTCCTAAAAAATTTGTGGTATCCTTGTTGGTTGAAAGGAGTGTGAGGAAATGCCGACAGTAACGGTAATACAGCCGACAATCACAGAAGAACAAAATACGAAGATCCGTTGTGCCGCATATTGCAGAGTAAGTTCAGACAGCGAAGATCAGCTTAATTCCTTTATGGCTCAGACAAGATACTACAGTCAGTTTTTTGAGAACTCCGAAACGGAAGAACTGATCGATCTGTACGCCGACGAGGGTATAACAGGTACCCGTGAGGACAAGCGTGACGAGTTTCAGAGAATGATAAAAGATTGCCGCAAAGGGAGGATAGACAGGATATACACCAAGTCTATCAGCCGATTTGCCCGAAACACTAAAGATTGTCTGAAAAACGTTCGTGAACTGAAATCTCTTGGTATTACGGTGTTTTTCGAGAAAGAGAATATCGATACAGCTAATATGACCGATGAAATGATGATAACAATAATGGGCGGTCTGGCTCAGGAGGAATCGACTTCGATTTCGCAGAATATGCGGTGGAGCATAAAAAAGCGAATGGAAAACGGCACAATGAAAATGTGCAACTCGGTGTTTGGATATGAACTTGTCAACGGTGAATTGATCTTAAATCAGGATGAAGCCCGGATAGTCAGAAAAATATTTGATTGGTATCTGAACGGATACGGAAGTGAAAAAATCGCTCAGATGTTAAATGAAATGGGAATTGGAAAAAGAGGTAGATCATGCCACTGGACAGGACCTACCGTGAGAGTTATGCTTAAAAATGAAAAATACATCGGAGATCAGCTGTTTCAGAAACGGTTTACAACAACCGTTTTGCCTCGTAAAAATTTGCCGAACAGAGGAGAATTACCTCAGTATTATTACACCGGATGTCATGAAGCCGTCATTTCAAAAGATGTATTTGACAGAGTGCAGGAATTAATACGTCTTCGGGGTGAAAATAAGCGGAATGAAAGCCGCGGTAATATACTGTCCAAGAAAATCAAATGCGGTGAATGCGGAACTACTTTCCGTATGAAAAATTGCAGAGGAAAAATATATTGGGTTTGCAGACTTCATACCGATGAAATAGAAAAGTGCTCGGTAAAACCAATAAATCAAGATAATATCCACTCTGCTTTTATCAGATTATGCAATAAACTTTGGTACAATTACAAACAAATCCTTGTACCTTTTCAAACAGCGCTGCATGATCTGAAACTCCGAAAACTCAGCAGTAAAACTCAGGTAATGGACATTCACAAGCAAACCGCCAAGCTTCGTGAACAGACACACGTCCTTGCAAGACTGAAAACCAAAGGGTTTCTGGACGAGGTAAAATACATTGAGCAGACTACGGAGCTTACAGCAAAAATCAATAAGCTGCAGGCCGAACTGAAAAAGCTTACCCGTTCCGATGACGAGGACGAAACAATTGACCAAATAGAAATGCTGATAGACTTTTTTGAAAAACAAAGTAATCCAATAACAGAATTTGACGAGTCGACGTTTGAGGGCATAGTTGAAAAGATCGTTGTGATAAATCAGCATGAGCTGGAATTTCACTTAATCGGCGGTTTAAAATTTAATGAGAAGATAAAATAGACAATTTCTACATCATAAATTTATTGCCTTTGGATATAGCTATTTCAAAGGCTTTATGGTATTGTTGTTTTCGGAGGTGAAATTAATATGCTCAAAAACAGAGTAATCCCATTCGGCTACTGCATGAAAAACGGCGAAATAACCACCGAGCCTAAAGAGGTTTACGCAGTTGCAACAATTTTCAGCGAATATCTTAATGGCAAAAGTCTTTTGCAGATTGCAAAGCTTATGGAGTCCGAAAAAATCCGATACAACAGTGATTCCGATCATTGGAACAAAAACATGGTCAAGCGGATCATAGAAAATGAAAAGTATCTGGGAACTGACAAATATCCGCAGTTGATCGATGAGGATATCTTCAGACAAGCAAATGAAAAGCGAGTGAGAAAAGCAAATTCACTTTGCACAATTTCAGAAGACCTATCGGAAATCCGAAAGGTTACATACTGCGCCGAATGCGGAGAAAAGGTTTTCAGAAAAACCAACGGCAAGGGTCGTGAATACTGGAATTGTGAAAACCCCGACTGCTTTAAATTTGAATATCGCATGACAGATCAGATGATAATGGGAGCAGTGATCACTGTTCTGAACTCTGCTGCTGCAAACCCAAGTTTAATTGAATGCGGCGGAGAGGTCAGCACATATTCCCCGACATCAGACATAGTCAGTCAGCAGAATGAGATAAATCGGATGACCGATGTATCTCAGATCAATTTTGAAAGAATAAAATCTGAGATCTTCAAGCTTGCCGAAATGAAATACGACTGCTGTACCTACAGCGACAGTCCGCAAAAAACAGAGAAAATCAAGGCTGTTCTTAAAGACCACGAGCAATTAAATACATTAGATATTGGCTTATTCAAAGCGTGTATTTCACGAATCTGGATAAGCCATTTTTGTACCATAGAGGTTGAATTTATCAACGGAGTACACATCAAAAATATCACAGAAAGGAATGACAAAAATGTCCACAGCTCCGAATGTAACGGTAATCCCTGCGAAAGTGCAGACAACGGAAAACCGTGATAAATATCACCAATTAAGAGTTGCCGCATACTGCCGTGTCAGCACAGAACAAGAGGAACAGCAGAATTCATATCAGGTACAGATCGCCTATTACACCGATTTGATCAACCGAAAAAAGGAATGGACGCTTGCCGGAGTTTTTGCCGACGAAGGGATCAGCGGAACTCAGACAAAGAAAAGGACAGAGTTTAACCGAATGATAAGAATGTGCAAAAACAAAAAGATCGACCTTGTGATAACGAAATCAATTTCAAGATTGCCCGAAATACGGTGGATTGCCTTGAATATGTTCGACAGCTTAAAGACTTGGGTATTGGCGTGATTTTTGAAAAGGAAAACATAAACACGCTGACAATGACAAGCGAGTTTATGATTGCTTTGTACGGTTCATTCGCACAGGCTGAAAGTGAATCCATAAGCAAAAATGTTTCATGGGGAAAGGAAAAAGCCTACCGTGAGGGCAAGGTGTCCTTTCAGTATAAATATCTGCTGGGTTACAAAAAAGGTGCAGACGGCAAGCCGGAGATAGTTCCCAATGAGGCTGAAACTGTACGGTTGATCTTCAGTCTTTATCTTGACGGATATACCTTACATAACATCGCTCAGACCTTAATGAATCAAAAAAGAATTACCGCAACTGGTAAAAGTGAGTGGTCTAAGGGTGAAATTCAGAGAATTCTGAAAAATGAGAAGTATGTGGGAGATGCACTTTTGCAAAAAACTTTCACGGTCGATTGCATTACACACAAAGTTGTGAAAAATAACGGAGAGCGCCCGATGTATCTTATTACAGATCATCATACTCCCATAATCGATCGTGATACCTTTAACCGAGTACAGCAGGAAATTGCAAGGCGAAGTTCAAAAAGAAAAATATCCGATCATACCAAAACAGAGCAAGGAAAATACAGTGGAAAATATGCATTGTCCGAATTGTTGATATGCGGAAATTGCGGAACTCCGTACAGGCGCAGAATATGGACAAAAAACGGGAAAAAGCAAGTGGTCTGGCGGTGTATCAGCCGTCTGGAACACGGTAAAAAATACTGCCCCGATTCGCCTACGATCAAGGAAGAAAACCTGCACCGTGGAATTATTCGTTCGATAAATAACTACTATTCCTGCCGTGACGATATTGTTCGGATATTAAAAGCTAATATCGGATCGGTGTTGGAGTGCCAGGGGCAGGAGGAAATACTTTCGATTGAAAAGCGACTGAAAGAGATCGACCAAGCAAGAACGGATCTGGTCGGACTGATAGTTTCCGGCGGCTGTGACGAGGACAAGCTTGACAGTGAGTTTGCAAAGCTTTATGCCGAGGAACAAGAGTTAAGCGAACGATTGGAAATGCTCAAATCGCAGAATAAAACTTCTGCCGAAACTCAGCAAAAGCTTGATAAGATCACGGACATGATAGAGCATGAAAAATTCGAGTTGGAAACCTTTGATAATGTGTTGATCAGAAAGCTCATCGAATGTGTAAAAGTCTTAAGTAAAACCGAAATACTGGTGATCTTCAAGGGCGGGTATGAAGTCAGAACGGAAATTGAATAATGTGAAAACAGCTTGCGGAGAAATCTGCAGGCTGTTTTTTTCGGAAACGAGGTGAAAATTAAATGGCGAAAAATTTTGAGGGAATAAAAAACCAACGTTACGGAGTTGAAATTGAATGCACCGGCTTAACAAGATCGTCAGCGGCAAAGGCGGTGGCAAAGGTTTTGGGCGGTTCGCCGGAGCATTACGGCGGCAGTTATGACAGATATGATGTTAAAGACAGTAAAAACAGAACATGGAAGATCATGTCCGACGCAAGTATACGATGTACAACGAAGAACGGCTCTTCGGCTTCAAAGCTGTATTCTGTGGAGCTTGTAACTCCGATTATGGAATACGAGGATATGCCGACGCTTCAGGAGGTCGTTCGTTCTATTCGCCGAAGCGGAGGCATTTGCAACGAGTCCACAGGAATTCATATTCACATTGATTTTTCTCCGTATGACGCGCAAAAGCTTAGAAATCTTGTAAATATTTTTGCAAGCAAGGAGGATATGCTGTATCAGGCTTTACAGGTAGATTCAAACCGTGAACGGAATTATTGCAAAAAGGTAGATAAGCACTTTCTTGAAGAATTGAACAGAAGAAAGCCGACGAGTTTACAGACCATAAAACGGCTTTGGTACGGAGATGACGCCGATTATCACTCACATTACGATCCGTCACGGTACAGGTGTTTAAATTTACATCCCGTCTTTACGGATAACAATATTGAAGTGAGAGCTTTCAACAGCTGCCTGAATGCAGGCGTGCTCAGGGCGTATATTTCGCTGGTTCTGGCGGTCAGCAATCAGGCGTTAACGCAGAAATCTGCAAGCCCACGGGTAACGCAAAGTGAAAATCCTCGTTATACGTTCAGAACATGGCTTATCCGGATAGGACTGAACGGACAGGAATTCAAGAACTGCCGCAAACACTTGCTTTCTCATCTTGAGGGCAATATTGCTTGGAAAAATCCCGAGCAAGCCATAGCTCAGCGAGAAAGGCTCAGACAGGAGCGTATCGCCGCCCGTGAGCAGCGTGTTGAGCCTGTAAGCGAGATTCGGGAGTTAAACGAAAATGTACCCGATGAGATTTCTGAGCCGACAGAGAGCGAATGTGAGGGCTTTGAAGAAGATCAAGATTTAGACATAGAAATGGCTATGTAGATCGGAGGTCGAAGATGAAAAACAAACAGTTATATATTGCATACGGCAGCAACATTAATTTGCAACAGATGGCATACAGATGTCCGCATTCAAGGGTTGCGGGAACATCTGAGATTAAGGATTTTGAGTTGGAATTCAGAGGCGTTGCGACTATTGTTCCGAAAAAAGGAGCAAGCGTTCCTGTTCTGATCTGGGAGCTTGACGACAGAGATTTGCCAGCTTTAAATCGCTATGAGGGTTATCCGAGACTTTACAGGCAAGAAAAAATGTCTTTTGAGCTGGACGGCAAAGAAGTTGAGGGTATGGCGTATCTGATGAACCAAGGAGAGATCGCTCCTCCGAGTAGACAGTATTACAATACGATTTTGCAGGGGTATAGAGAAAACGGTTTAGATAAAAGTTATCTTCAGACAGCTTTGGAAAATTCACTGCAGATTGAACATATGGTAAATGATGAATTTGACGAAGAATATTGTGCGGAAGATTATGATGGATATTACGACATTGATGATTTTCAGATGAAATTTTAAGGAGGTTTGCGGTTTGAAATACAAAGGGTTTCATGTAAAAATAACTCCCGACAGTGATCTGCTTCGGGAGGATAAGGATGGAAATGATGTCCGTTGTGAGGGTTTTACTATTGAAGTTTTTGCAGATGAGTCCGAACAGCTTGAGATAGATATTTTTTCGGCTACTGTGGATTTTGAACTGCTGGAAAACAGTCTCGAAGAAGCGGAGCAGTTCGCTAAGGATTATATTGACTGCGAGGAAAAAGAGTACTGCAGAATGATAGATGAGTATAACGAAGATTGATTGGCAGCGTAAAATTGGATGTTTGAACTGAGCATCCATTTGGTATCAGCAAGACACCGCAGTGTGGTCTGCAGTTTGCCCTCCGATCCATTTGTATGGGTCGGAGGGTTTATTATTATGTTGGCTGCGGAGGACATGGGGCAATGACTGATATAATAGTACAGAAAAAAGGACTGCTGCGGTCAAGCGGCGGTCCTTTTTGGTATTATTCTTCGATTTGTTTGCCCAAGAACATTGCGGCGGCTTTGGCGAGCATGGATTGTTTATCGGTACAAAGCTCGGTATCGTCGGTAGCCATGAATGCCACTGCGCCTGTTATATCGCCGTTTGTGAGGATAGGGGCGATGGTGAGGGCGTGGGTGGTGATACCCTCGACGGCTCTAAGCGGCTCGGCTGTGGTATCGGTATAGTCAAAGGTTT
>ULQY01042469.1_pt1 | contig 11790 bp, 18 predicted proteins | sample 1954671 | NCBI WGS metagenome assembly ULQY01 (sample SAMEA4835660, study PRJEB28245) | human gut metagenome | biome: gut microbiome; material: fecal sample | place: Denmark | collected 2008 | reverse complement strand
GGGCTTTCATTAAGTCAGAGTTGGGGGCATCGATCCAGCGGAGGCCGCCGGAAGCTTTAGGGATGGGAAAATGGTTGTACAGGCTGGAACGGGGAGTGGTGAGGCGAAGGGATTCATACTGCTGGTTGAACGCCTGAAGCTGGAGGATCATTTGTTCCACCTTGGTGATGCGCATGATACGGGGAGGAACTTTGTTGCAGATGACGGTACGGGTAGCACCGTGGCCGCCGGTGGAAAGGTTGGCGAGGTTGAAATCCCCGCGGAGGAGTTCTTCAAACGTCATTTCCCGGAAACGTTCCGGGCAGTTATAAGTGATGTAAACCATGTGAGTGCTCCTTATGTGAGGGTTATGTTTGTGTTCTGATTGAAGATGCTGGTAGCCGGCGCGACTCCAGTCGCCGATTTGGCTGTAACCGATCTTGAGCTGATGAGCTGGTGCCTGATTCTGATGAGACCTTTTTGTGCTAATGCTATCCTGACTGGCCGAGGTCTTTGGGTTGGACTACGTATTTTCAGTCCATTCAGTATTCGTCGGGAAACTTCGTATGCGAATCCTTGTATCGGGAGTCCTGGCGAGATCCTGCTCCTGGATCAGGTGGAGAGGGTGGGTCTGGGTAACAAATTCGTGCTCTTGGATATGACCGAAGAGCCTGAAGCGAAAAAGCTTACAGTATACAACACAAACGAATTTTAATGAAACGCTAAGACGACAGGGTTACAGACCGAGGAATGCGGATTCACCCTGGAGGTTGAAGGGAGCAGAGAGGCCGGTATGGATCAGCTCGCCTTTTTTGATGAAGTTTTGGAAGTTGGTAACGGTATAACAGGCGGCAACGCGAACCGTAGGGGCAACACCGAGAGTAGTACCGCAGGCCGAAACGGGGACCTGGGCGGTGGCTTCGGCGTGGGTGAAGTTCATTGTGGCGCGGAATTCCTTGACCTGTTTGGGGTCCGACCAATCGGCGGCGTAGAGCTGGGCATCAAAGAGGGCAGTGCGGACATCAAACATGGCTTTAATGAAGGTGTTGAAGCGGTTGGCATCCACGATTTTCTGGCGGATCTCGATGTTATCCACGGCGAGAAAAACGTAACCGGAGAGGGGCTGGCCGTTCCAGCCAGAGGGTTCCAAACGGATATCATTTTTGGCTTCCGGGTTGATGGCACAGAGGATATCGCGGAGGGCTTCCACTTTGGGCTGGCCGACCTGAGGATCAAAGAACATCTGGTTGACGATGTTTTTCTTTTCCACCGTATCAAAATCATAGAGGGTGAAGTTGGTCAGGCCATAGCGGGCAAGAAGCTCTGCGATGGTGGAGCCGACCGAACCGCAGCCAATGATGTGGATGCGGCCTTTGACATCATGCGGGGAGAAGACATCCAGGCTTTTGGCAAGATTCATAAGGCACCTCCGTTGGTGAGATAATCGTAATAGGTGGGGTAGTGGTCGTAATAATTGCCGTCATCGTCCATCCAGCAGCGGGCGGGGTTATCCCAGACGACATGGGGTGCGGTGCCGCCGGTGGGCTTGACGGGAGGTTTTGTTGTGGAATAGATGGGCGGGGCTTTGGTGACAAGGGACTGAGCGGTGGCGGCAAAATCGGAGAGGGTATCGGTGTAGGTGACAGAGATATCGTCTTTATCGTAGATTTTGTTGGCGGCGTAGTCATACAGGCGGGCGGTGAACTCGCCGCGCTTGTTCCAGATCATGAAGAGGTAGAAATCATTGCCCTTGAGCTTATTGACAATTTTGGACTCGTTTTCGTCATCAACGCCGGAAGGGGAAGTGGACATGTTGACGTGGCTGTGGGCCTGGTAGCGGATGTTGTTGAAGGTTTCATCGGGCTGGGAGAGCAGCCAGTCGTTGTATTTATCCTGGTCGGTTTCGACGGTGACGCCAGTAACCTGCTGGGGATAGACGAGGATATCATAGATTTCATACTCGGTAGGGGAGAGCTGGCGCATGAGGCCGTGCCAGGCGACCTCGGAAGTGAAATCATCAATGAGGCGGGACTGTTTGGCCCAGGCATCGGCGGTAAAATTGATGTTGATTTTATCTTTTGCTTTGGTTTTTGCGAGCTTGACAGAGCCGGTGAGGAGCTGCTGGCGATAGAGTTCGATGGCAGCATCCAGAGCGGTCTGATCAATGTGGATAACTTGCATGGTTATTCTCCTTCCTTAACGGAATCGTTTGCGGATTTGAGCTGTTCAATGGCCTGCTTGGGGGTGATGGATTCACCGGCGACAGTCAGGATGACGGGAACATTTGTGTGATAGGCGGCGGCGAAATCATCAAAGAAATACTTGGTGGAGATGGTTTCGACGAGGTTCATGCTGCTGGCGCTCTGCTGACAGATAGCAATGGCGGAAATAAAATCTCGGCGATCCTCGGCATCCTCCAGCATGGGTTCATAGTTACCGAGGCAGGAGTGATGATTGATGTGAGGGTTGGGAACAGCCTGAACAACGTTCATATTGATCGCGTCAGACATGGCTGTGACATGGCAGTTGTAATTAAGCTTATAGGTGGCAGCGAGTTTGATTTTGAAGATATGGTCAATGAACACAGCCCGGAAAAGGATGCGGACATCGTGTTCTTCTTCGCCGGTAAGATCCTCATAGGGGCGGTCACTGTTGAAGATAAAGGTTTCAACATCATCCGGGTCATAGTTGGAGAGGAATGTGGTGATAGTGAGGAGAAGCGCTCCATCGTCAGTATCGACGGAAATACCTTTTTGAGTGTGGAGGTAATCCTTGAGTTCCGTGATAAAGGTGGATTCATCTTTGGAGTCAAGGCCGGTCAGCTCACAGTTGATGCTGGTGATGTTGGTAAAAATTCCAGAGATACGGGCGCGGGTTTCTTTCAGCTCACGGTAAAGGTTTTCAATAGAGCGCTTGAGATCCGCTTTACGGCGGTCAATGGTACCTTTGAAGAGGGATTCAATCGCTTTATCTACGGCTCTGGAGGGCAGATCGGTTTTGTTATAAAGAGGCTCCGCCATCCGGGCGAGGGTTTCCGAGCCAGTATCCGGGGTGGAGAGGGCGCGGAGGTAAGTAAGTTCATCAGAGGTGAGGGGGTGATCCTTGAAGAGCCAGGGCAGCAGGCGGGGCATGGCCGAGGCAACACGCTGGTAAAAAACACTGCTGTAGAGGCCGCCGTCGCGCTGAAACTGGACGATGGTGATACGGGCGGCTGCATCCTGATAAACTTTGTACTTATCAGAGAGATAAGCGCCAATATCCTTGACTTCCTGGATGGAATCGGGGATGGCGGCTTTATCGGTGACAAAGAACAGAAGGGATTCATTCGGGTTAGTGGAAGGCTGGAGGCCGGAATCATCGCCAAGGATGGCAAGGGTTTTGCCTGCGGTGAGGCGGGGGTAAACCGTGCAGGCCAGAGCCTTGGTGAAAATTACTTTGAAAGTGGTGCGGCATGGGGTGTTGTCCTGCCATGTGATGGTGGGCGACATGGTGTTGAGAATATCGGTGTAATTGGGGAGTGGCATGGTGATTCATTTTTCCTTTCTGATTAGATTTGGAACGATTGGCCGCGTTTGCGTTGCCCGCTACCCGCCGCGTGGAGGCTGTTCCTGTAAGGCAGCACCCCGGTGGGGGAAGAGACACCACCGGAGAGGAATCAATCAGGCGTTATCCTGCTTGGCAATGTTGACCAGGTAGCACTTTTCCGCGATACCGAAGTCCGCGAAGGTCTTATCCAGGTCGCCTGCGGCCAGAGAGGAACCATCCAGCTTGGTCTGGCCGGTGGTGTAATCGACATCATGGGCTTCCAGGACGGAGCGCAGGGTGGTGTTGGGGTCAACAGGGTAGGTGTTGCGGTGCAGGTTATCGACGATAGTAACGTTAATCATGGTGAAAATCTCCTTATGATGAAATATTTTTATGTTGGATTGTGAATAGGGAAAGAAAAATCATGGCCGGGCTGCTTGTTGTGGGGGTGAGCACCGGCCGTTTTGGTTACTGAGCGGCGGTTTCGTTTGCCGGGGTGGTCTGGGCGACCGGGGTGGAAACTTCAATGCCGGCGATGATGGCATCGTGGTCGGCCTTGAGCTGAGCCAGGGTTGCGGTGGCCTGGGTTTCGATTTCATCCAGGTGCTTCTTTGCGAAGCCGATGCGCTCGGCGACATGCTCCTTGGCCTTGGTGATGTCTTCGAGGTCGGCGGGCAGGTCCTCAACGTAGATAGCATTGTCGGTGCCGAAGGCGGACTTGGCGAAGCAGATGCCGTAGGTGGACATGCTCTGCTTGGCGGACGGGGCAATGGCAAAGATGATTTCATCGTCATCGCCGGACTTTTTGCCGGGCTTGGTCAGCTGCAGGGCCTGAGGAGCCTTGGTGTGAAGGGTTTTCAGCTGGGCCATGGTCAGGGTGGAGGTGATGGAGAAGGTGGTTTCGTTGATTTTGACAGTAGACATAATGTGTGTCCTTTCTTTGGCATGTAGCCAATGTAAAAAATATTTGCAAGTGCGGAATGCACGGTTGCCTAGGTTGGGGAATTGATGAGGGAAGCGAGTTCGTGCCAGGCTTCGCGGTAAGTATCGGCGGACTGGATAAAGGTGGGGCCGTCACGAATCTCGTAATGGCCGTGGGTGGGGATGATGATGTACATTAGGGTCAACTCCTTTTGTTTGCGAAAACTTGTAAATAACAGGGCGAAATAAAACCTGCCAGACGGGGCAGGGCGGGGAACAAATTATAATAAGGCTGGGATGCGCTGTGAGAAACGAGAAGAAAACGGGCGAGAAACTGCATGGCCACAAGGAAACACGGCCTGTAGGGGCTGTGTGGGGCGCTGAGAGGGATGCGGTTTCATGCTGGCGGGAGACTTTGTGATTTTGATTATATACAAGTTTTCGCAAATGTTCAAGCCGTAAAAATGTTGCTTGATACGGTGAGAATGTTGCATGGCCGATGACAAAATATGTTCGCTTTTGGGCTGTACAAACCCGGTGAGGTGGTGGGTTAGTAAAAGCAAGGTTCCAAAACGGCCTAAAAATTGCGTGTCAATACGACTAGGAAGGTTCAAAATCGGGCTGAAAACAGCACGTCAATAGCGTTTATATATAAAGATAAAGATAGATATATAAGAGGGCGGTGCGTCCGGCGTTTGGAATGGGAACGGGTTTTGCGCTTGTGTTACGGTTTTGCGGGACTCTGGGGCACGGGTTTGTAGGCAGCGCAGGTTTTGGTGGCGGAACAGGAAACGGTGTTCGTTTTGGTGATGGGGATGGTGGGTGCGATGGGAGGAGCGGCAAGGGTGGTGGCGGACTGAAGAGTGAGAGGTTTCGTTTCGGCTTTAGCTTCCGTCATCTTGGTAGGTTTGATTTTGCCGTCAATAACATCGTGCAGGTAGTTATAGCAGCCGATGACGAACAGAGACTTGCGAAGAGGGTCAGCGAAGAAATCATCAATGGTGTAAGGATAAGAAGCTTTTTCGTGAATGGCTTCATTGCTGTAGTTGTAGCCGTAAGAGTAAACGGTGGTGGGGCTGTGGCGGACATTGAATTTGCGGGTGATGTAGTTGCAGCCGAGCTTGACATAGTTCATGAAGGCGGCAGAGCTGTAGTTGAGGACATCGCGGACGGGAAGAGAGACGGGGAAATCAGCAGCGGCAATAATTTCATCGTAGAGGGTGACAATGCGTTTTGCCAGACCGGTTTTGGTGGTAAGGAACCAGTCGTCCTGGGTTTTGAGCTGGCGGATGGCGGCATCAAGAGCTTTTTCGGAAGTGATTTTTCTTTCAAAGTCAGTCATGGCAAGTAATTCCTTTCTTGGCTTAGAGTTTAATAGGCAAAAGAAAAAAGCCTTGCGGGTGGGCAGGGCTTTTATAGTGGAGTGATTTAATTAGAGGCTGAGCTTGGTCGGGTTTTCATCGGCGATTTGAAGGGCGCGATAGAGAATATTGGAGATGGCTTTATTGGTGAGAGCCAGCAACTTTAAGGTCTCGGTATCGCTGGTGCAGGCAAAGGCTTCAAAGTGGGAATTGAGATAGTCAACATAAGAGCTGAGAAGAAGAGAATCGTTTTCGTCGTGGTAGGCTGTTGCGGTATCGGCAAGGATGCGGGTACGGGCAAGGGCAGAGATGACAGGGGTGTCACGGAAGTTGATAGGATTATAGCGGTCGGTCACATGATGAACGGTCCATTTTTCCTTGCCGGTACATTCAAGGATGAAAAGGCGGGCGGTACTGTACTCCAAGTCGGTATCAATATCGTTCTGGACAGCATCAATCTTATCAGGGGCAGGGTCGAGATTATAAATGCTCTGGCCGGAAAGTTTTGAGATGAGAAGCAGGCGGGGATGACTGGAGGAAAAACCTTCACGGCTGCCGTTGTTGATGTTGGAAAGATAAGCGGAGGTCATGAGAAGGTCCTCACGGGAAGCGGGGATGGGGTAAGCGAATTCATAGAGGAAAGAGGTGAGCTGCTGAAAATCCATAGGATCGCGGTTGACCTGGATGACCATATAGGGTTCATTGTCGGCGCCGAATTGTGTGGCCGGAGGGGTGAAGATGCGGAGCTGGGAGAGGGTGATGTGATGAATCATGGCTAGTCCTCCGTGTCATCGTTTTGAACAAGGTCTGCAAACTTAGCTTTGGCAACTTTCAAGGCAGATGAAAGAGTTTTACACATGATACCCAGGGTCTCAAAATCGGCGTTTTCAATAACAGATTTATAATATTTAGGCAAGCATCTGAAACAAGATTTGAAGAACAACACTTTGTTCTCGTCAGAATAATCTTTGGAAGGCGTAGGAGTATCGGAGACCAGGTAGAAATTATATTTATAACGGTAATGATAACCTTCATCTCCTCGGTCGATACGTTCTATAAGAAAAACACGATGGGGAATCGTTTTCAAATCAGCATCAGCATATTCCTGCCGGCCCCAAGTGGCAAGTGTTTCTGTGATGGACAAAGGGTAAGCTGTAGTTTGTGCTTCCGTAGAGATAACAAGCCAACGATTGGTATAAGAATCCTTATCGTTGACAGGAGCGCAAATCCTGCCCATGACATAAGCAATATCATTCCAATTTTCCATTGTGCGAATTGTAAGCTGGCTAAGATATTCGTTAATTTTAGGGTGGCACACGGTATCCTTGTTAAGCTTGGTAAAGAAAATCTTTTCGTGAGTGTAAGGAGTGACAAGGCTTTCCGGAATTTCGGTTAAGGCGTCAAGCTGTTTAATGCTAATATCGGTAATCATGGTTGGTAATTCCTTTCTTGAATCATTTTTTGGTTCGGTTAATGCACAGCGGCGAGGACGGGGGCGGCGGCACAGCAGAGGGTTTTGCAGCCGATGACGCGGCCTTGGGTATCGCGAACCATGCAGCAGGGGTAAAAGACATCAGAGCGGGTGGGAACGCGGGAGGCGACAAGAGCACTGACAATATAAATCGTATTGGGCATGGGGTTTGGCAGGTTTTCGACATCGCCATAGTAAGAGTGGGAGATGGGGATGGTTGTACCGGAAGCGGTGGTGAATTCGCCGTCAGAGATGGATTCAACATAGACGCGGGCAACCACGCCGAAGGGCTTGATGGAGGCGGTGCCAATGTTGATTTCGTGCGGGGTGAGGTTGAGAATTTGGGTAGACATGGGGCGGTACTTCCTTTCATGCTGCGCAGCTTTGTGGCTTGCGGATTCGTTTTTTGAATTTACAATTTGTTCATGATATTTGTTAGGATGATAAAATTTGTGCGGATTTTTACTTGAAAAGTTTGGCAGAAACGGAGAAATAATTTTGTTTTGCGGTTTGGCTTATGATTGGATTATACAACGAATGGTTGTTGCGTGCCAGTACAAGATGTTGGACATCAGTAATAATAGCGGCGTTCCAGATCATATTCGCCGTGGGGAGTGAGGCCGTCGGGGGTGGACCAATCGCAGGCGTCCTCTTCGTTTTCGGCAGAGGGGTGGATGATGGGCCAGGTGACGACATAGCACGGGGCGGTGAAATCCTTGGCGATTTCGTTGGGGCAGATGGCTGTGGCAACGTACTGGGCGATACCGTGATAACAATCATAGGAGCAGTAGGCTTGTTCCAGGAGGATGAGGGGCTTGCCATCATAAGAGCAGGCACCGTTGAGTTCCAGGCGGGAAAGTTCGGACTGGAGGTTGAAGGGGTGGCGGGTTTTGGTTTTCATTTTGGTTCGACCTTTCTTTAGCAAACTGTGTTGTTATGAATGGGGTAGCGGCGCTTTGACGTTCAAAAATCAATCTTGAGGCGGCGCTCTTTGACGGGAATATTTTCAAAGTGGTAGCCGGAATCGTAAGCGTTGGGGATGCGGGTGCGCTTGGTATCGTGGCGAATGGTGGAGAGTGGGGCGGCAAGGAGCAGGGAGAGGATAGCCCCGGCAGCAGATTCAATCTCGGAATCAGGGCAGCCAAAGCCGATAAGCGGGTCAGTAAACCAGGACTTGGAGCTTTCTTCCAAACAGGCATCGCCGGAGTAGGTTTTGCTTTTGGGATCAATAGGGGTTTTGAGGTAGTGGAAGGGAAAGAAAGGGTTATTGTCCAGGCTATAGGAGTAGTAAACGCCGTTCATTGCGAAGTTGATATAGCTGGTGTGGGTGACGGTGATGGGGGCGTTGGGGATGGACTGGAAGAGGGCGAGTTCCTTTTGGAGGTTGGAAATCAGCGGTTCCCGCACTTTGGGATGGAAGGTTGAAGAGGATTCAATGCGGCGCTGCGTTGCGGTGCAGGCTTCTTCCAGGTTGCGGTCAGAGATGACGGCGGGATACAGGGGTTTCACTTTGCCGCCCTGGGCGGTGATGAGCTGGGCCAGGCGGGTGAGGATGCGGGCAGAGTTATACTGCCAGGAGGTTGCGTAAAGACGTTCGTTTTCTTTTAAGACAATCATTGCGGGGCTTCCTTTCATCTTGTGATTCAGTGTTAAAACCAGGTGATAGAATCAAGGTCGGCGGCAGGAATTTCTCTGCGGTCGGCAAAAATGCCTTTATATTCCGGGTGGTCGGACGGGATGAGGAAGGCGGTAACATCTTTGGCGCTCTCAAGCGTTTTCTGCACGATTCGTTCCGCAATGATGGTGGACATGGCAGTAAAATAAGTAACGCATTTTGCGTAGGGAATATAAAACGTGACGGCGTACTGGCGCAGTTCAGGCTGCCAGATGCGATAGGGGTCATTCAAGGCTAGGCTGCGCAGATTGACAAAGTGGTTGTGGTGTGCCTTGATTGCGGCGCGGCATTCGTTCAGGACCTGGGCGGTGCCGGGAATGATATCCGTGGGGAGAACCGGTTCGTCATCGGTGAAGTAGCTACGAATAGCGGAACGGATTTCATCTATCGTTTGGCGGCTGTTATAATGGCCGATGACGGTAGGTGCGTGGGTGGAATCAGTGAGAATGAGAGCGTAGGGGGTATTCATTTTGCAGCTTCCTTTCATGATTCAATTTATTCAGAGGTAGTAGGCGGGAAACGCCTGGCCGACTTCTTTATAGGTGGTGAAGATGGGGCCGTGGTGGCAGATAAAATCATGCAGGCCGGCACGCAGGGCACTGAAGATTGCGTCTTCGTTATAATAAGCGGACGCTTTGTTATAATCGCGCTGCCAGGTGGTAAAGTAGGTCCGAATTGCTTTGGATTCCCAATCATTTTGGAGGAAGGCGGGAACCTTGCCGGAATCATACTGCTGCCAGACTTTGGCAAAACGGACATCGCCATAGATGCGGGATGCCATGTTATAGGCGATTTTCTGCTCTGCGGTGCAGACGGACTTATCCACGCCACGGATTTTGTGGTATTGCAGTTTCATTGCGGGATTCCTTTCCATCAGAGAATAATCTGGGTGCCTTCATCCAGGGCCTTGCGGAGGGTATCGGCGAACGCGTTGAGGTCCGTGAAGTTTTCATTGGGCAGGGGATTCAATCGGCATCAATGGCCAGGGTATATTCATCCGACTGGCCAAAGACGGTAAGGGTTACGGTTGCGGGGCTGGACGGGTCATAATCAATTTGGATGTTGGTCATAACCAGGCGGCAGGTGGCGGCAAAGGTCAAGAGAATAAGGCCGAGGGAGAGGAGGAGGGCGGAGAAAATGCGGCGAGGTTTCATTTGGGAGACTTCCTTTCATTGGCAAAGCCGATTCAATTTATCTGTAACGCCAAAGATAGCGCGGCAGGTATAAAAAAAACACCCTTGACGGTTGAATCAAAGGCGTGGTGCGGGTCAGACCGGTTGCGGAACGAAACGGAATTCCCAAAGAGCGGGATTATAGCTTTGCAGACAGGTTTGAATCATCAGAGATTTATACTCGTCCGCTTGCTCTTGGTTTTCGGCTTCGTACTTTGTCAGAAGTTCTTTGGGTTCCCCTGGCAGACCGGTCCATAATTCACAAACAACTTTCAAAATATCCCTCCTTTGCTATGTACTGCTTTGGGCGTGCAAAGAGGGGGCTGTTTGTGGTTTTGACCCACAAGAAAACGCCCTAACCGGAATGGCTAAGGCGTTTGTTCTGGGTCAAAATATTCATGATATTCATGATGGGATGGTGGGATGTCATGCCGCCTTGCGGTGGGTGGCGGTGCGGTGCTTTGCCGCTTTGGGTCTTGCCACTGGTTTGTGAATGGCATACACGGCCAGAATCAAAATGGCGATTGAAACGGCCAACAGAATGAAGGGGTGGCGCTCGGCCAGGGCGGGAAGGCCGAAGAGAATGGCCAGTGTTACAGCGGTAAAGGCCGCGAACCGGGTGAGGTGGGTCAAGAGGGTTTTCATTTTTTCAGCCCTCCAGTTCTGCCTTTGTATAGACGTCGGAGTCGTTTACCCCATAAAACAAGTCCGGTGCTTCGTCTTCGCTATAGACGGAGGCTTCGAACTTATCTGGGTTGCTATTAAAGCAGCACAGAAGGTCCGTGCAAACCTGCTTGCTAAGCTTTGCCACATTGAACAAGTGGCGAAAGTCCTGTTCATACAGAGCATAACTCATGCCCACCTCGATGTCAGAGGCGAACTTTTTGGCTGTTTCGCGGTCGTCGATGTAGGCGATCACTCCACCAAAAGTGGAATCGCCGATATAGTAATTGAACAAAACTGCGTTTTTCATGGCAATACTTCCTTTCAAACGATTCATTTTAGTTACCCCGTAGGGTTGGTGGTAGGATGCTTCCTTCCCCCGGCCTACCAACTCCGGGCATAGGGGTGCTATCAAGCGGCAGGCTGTTCTTCGGCCTTGGGGGTAGCCTTGCTGGCAGCAACATGGGCAGCCCGTTCGGCCTGCTTCGGAGTCTTGCCGCTGAGAAGGGTTACAATTTCTTCCTTCTCTTCCGGCGTGGCATGGCTGGCCATAACAAGAGCCAGAACGGCCTGCATGTTGATGGCACGGGACTTCAGCTCTTTCAATTCGGCCTTGGCAGCTTCGAGTTCATTGCGGGTTTCTTCCGCGGCATCGGCCTTCTGCTTGTTGGCTTCCTTGGTTTTGGCAGCTTTTTCCTTCTTGGCCTTGTTATTGGCGGTTTTTGCCGCCTTGAAGTCGGCTTCGGAAACACGTTCCAAGGGTTTGCCCGCAATCAGGCGGCCACAGGAAAGAACCAGATACTCCAGGAAGAACGTTTCGACCTTTTCCCAGTTCGTGCTGGTTCCATCCTCGGCCTTTTTACGGGCAGCTTCGGCATTTTCGCCGATAATGAACAGGTCAGCATCCGTGCAGGAATACAGAGGGCGGGCAGCATCCACCGCACGGCGGCCAGGACGCTGGCCAAACGCCTTGAAGAACGTATTCATCTTCTTGCGAACGTCCGCCGCGGCAGCATCCAGTTC
>ULQY01063711.1_pt1 | contig 11818 bp, 9 predicted proteins | sample 1954671 | NCBI WGS metagenome assembly ULQY01 (sample SAMEA4835660, study PRJEB28245) | human gut metagenome | biome: gut microbiome; material: fecal sample | place: Denmark | collected 2008 | reverse complement strand
CGAGGAAGCCGATGCCGCCAAGGCCTGTGTGGGCTATCTGCCCGAACAGCCGCCCCTTTACCCGGAGATGACGGTGCAGGAGTACCTGACCTTTGCCGCCGAGCTGAAGGGTGTGAAAAAGGCCGAACGGAAGGAGCAGGTGTGCAGGGCTGCCCGCCGTACCGGGCTGGAAGCCGTTCTGCCCCGGCTCATCCGCAGCCTTTCCAAGGGCTACAAGCAGCGGGTGGGTATTGCACAGGCATTGCTGGGCAGTCCCAGGCTCATCATTCTGGACGAGCCGACGGTCGGCCTGGACCCGGCACAGGTCATCGAGATCCGCAAGCTCATCCGGGAGCTGGGCCGGGCGCATACAGTTATCCTGTCCAGCCATATCCTCAGTGAGGTGCAGGCAGTCTGCCAGCAGATCCTGATCCTTTCCAAAGGGCGTCTGGCGGCAGCAGGCAGTCTGGAGGAGCTGACCGCCGATGGCAAGAGCCTGGAAGCGGTGTTTCTGGAACTGACTGACGGTGAACCGGAAGAAGCAACCGGAGAGGAGGAAGCAGAATGACAGCTATTTTCAAGCGGGAATTCCGCAGCTTCTTTCACGGGATGCTGGGGTACGTCCTCACGGCGTTTCTGGTGGCGAGCTCCGGCCTGTATTTTCTGGCCCGGTGCCTGATCTACGGCCTGACGGATTTCAGTTATTACACCCTCTACCAGACCATTTTCATGCTGCTGCTCTATATTCCGGTGCTGGCGATGCGCTCACTGGCCGAGGAGCGCCACAGCCGCACCGACCAGCTGCTGCTCACCAGCCCGGTCTCAGTGTGGGGCATCGTGCTGGGCAAGTTCTTTGCTATGGCGGCTGTGTTCGCACTGCCCTGCGCCGTGGATGCGGTGATGATCTTCATCCTCTGGGCGCTGGGCAGCACCGTGTCTGCTCTGATCGCAAACCTTGCGGGGCTGCTCTGCTACTTTTTGCTGGGCTGTGCGGCCATTGCATTGTGTGAGTTTCTCTCCGGCCTGACCGAGAACCAGATCATTGCCGCCGTGGCGGGCTTTTCAGCCTTGCTGCTGGCCTACCTGATGCCCAGCCTGCGCAGTATGTTCAATGCGGGCAGCGCCGTGGCGCTGGCAGTGTTCACCGGGATCGCAGGCGCGGCTTCTCTGGCGGCCGGTCTGCGCACCCGCAGCTTTGTGCTGGGGTGCCTGACCTTTGCGGCGCTCTGCCTGGGCCTGACGGGGCTGTTTCTGCTCCGCAGTGCATGGCTTACCGAGGCTTTCAGCACTGTGCTGAGTGCCCTGTGCCTGTTTACACCCTTTGAGGATTTTGTCAACAACAGCTTCTCTATCCCTGCCGTGGTCTATTATCTGACCGTGACGGCGGTGTTCCTGTTCCTTACGGCGCAGGACATTGAGAAGCGCCGCTGGAACTGAGAGGAGGGAACACAGATGAAGCTTTTTGCAGAGCAGAGCTCCTCGGGTGACGGGCGGGTGTTCCGCAGCGGGGTGTGGTCGGCAGCCATTGCCGCGGCTGTGATCGTGCTGGCCGTGCTGGTCAATCTCATCGTCCGGGCCATTCCTTCCAGATATACCGAGTTCGATCTCTCCGAGGCGGGGCTCTACACCCTGAGCGAGAGCTCCAGACAGGTGGCCGACGACCTGACGCAGGATGTGACCATTTACTATCTGGCCCAGACCGGCAATGAGGACCAGATCATCTCCAAGCTGCTGGACAAATACGCCGCCCAGAGCAGCCATATCACCTGGGAGCTGAAAGATCCGGCAGTCTACCCGACCTTTGCGGCCCAGTACGGCGCACAGAATCTGACCTCCGGTGGGCTGATCCTGGTCTGCGGGGAACAGAGCAAGGTGCTGGATGCCGCAGAGCTTTACGACTACGATTACAGCGATTATGCCGCCACCGGCGCGGCCAACGTGACCTTTGACGGTGAAAGCAGGATCACCTCTGCCATCTACCAGCTGACCAGCGGAGAGAGCCGCCATGTGTACTACACCACCAACCACGGCGAGCAGGCGCTGACTTCCACCCTGACCGATGCGCTGGAAAGCCAGAACCTGACCGTCTCGGCGCTTGACCTGCTCTCCCAGACCATCCCCGAGGACTGTGACCTGCTTGTTATCAACGATCCGGCACAGGACTTTTCCGGCGCAGGCAGTCTGGTGGATGAGCTGGTCCAGCTGCGCAGCTATCTGAGCAACGGAGGCCGCGTGCTGCTGCTGACGGATTCCTATTATAGTACCCCCAATCTGGATGCTGTGATGGCAGAGTTCGGCCTGACCCGCACCGAGGGCCTTGTGGTGGAGGGCGACACCAACCATTACCTCAATGGCTACCCGGCCCTGTACCTGCTGCCGGATTACGCCAGTACGGAGGAATCCACCGCGCTGGACGGTGTGAACACCAGCCGCAGAGTTCTGCTGCAGATGGCACAGGGCATCACCCTGACCGAGACAGAGCATGTGGTCTCGGATGCCCTTCTGGTCAGCTCGGACAGTGCTTACAGCAAACCGGAAGGCTACGAGATGACCACCACCGAGAAGGCGGACGGCGACATTGCCGGTCCCTTCACGCTGGCAGCATACGCCCGCAATGAGGACACGGGTGCCCAGGTCATCTGGGTCAACTGCGGCAATATGGACAATGAGGGCATCTATCAGGTCATCCCGGGCAATGTGACCTTCCTGCAGGGGTGTGCGGCTTCGCTGGCCGGGCAGGAGAGCGCTGTCCTTATCGACAGCAAGGCACTGGAAGCAGCTCCGTTGGAAGTGCCCAGCATTGCCGCCTCTACGCTGGGCCTGCTCTTTGTCATCGTTCTGCCTGCGGCCTTGCTGGCTGTGGGTGCCGTGGTGGTCGTGCTGCGGCGTAGAAAGTGAGGACCTGTCCATGAAAGCAAAACGGCGTACCCTCGGGGTGCTGCTTTTCCTCATCCTGCTGGCAGGCGGCGTGTTTGCCCTGCTGACGCTGCGGAATGCCCGGGAAGAGCAGGCTGCCAGTGCGGCCGCAGATGGAACCATTCCGCTGGCGGCAGTTTCGGGCAATGACCTGACGCAGATCGTGCTCCACTATCAGGGTGAGACGAACACCCTGCTCTATACCGCCGATGGCTGGACGCTGGCTGAAGATCCCGCTTACCATCTGGACACCTCTGCCTGCAACACAATGCTCACCGCGCTTTCCTCTTTGAACGCAAAGCGGGAGCTGAGCCCGCAGGCAGGGGAGGACTACGGCTTTGCGGAGCCTGCACTGACCATAGAGGTGACGGCAGCGGGCAAAACGGAAACCTATACCTTCGGGGCCAGCAATACCATGACAGGGGATCTCTATGCCCGCAAGAATAACAGCGATGTCATTTATACGGTATCGGGGACCAAAGCCGCCTGCTTTGAGTTGACCAGGGCGGAGCTATTCGGTGCCTTCAACCCGGCGGGGCTGACGGCCTCGGAGATCGATGCCGTCTCCTATACGCTGGCCGATGGCGAGACCGTGACCCTGAAAGCAAACTCGGAGCCTGCAGCAGAGAACGGCAGCAACGCCTACCAGACTGTCTGGCGGCTGGCGGGGGATACCGCCGCAGACCTCGACGAGACAAAGGTGGATGCCATCCTCTCGGCTCTCTGCACCTATGTCTCGTCACAGGCAACAGATGCCGACCCGGCGGCGTATGGTTTTGAGGCCCCGCTGGTCACAGCAGAGGTCACCACAGCCGATGGCACAATAAATCTGACCTATGCCATGGGGACAGACGGCTGTTACCTGATGGTGGAAGGCGACAGCTCCGTTTATACGGTGGATGCCAGTGTGGTGAGCGCGCTTTTGTACCCTGCGGATCAGCTGAAAGCAGAATAAAACGTTCCTCTCCCGCGCTGTGCGAATTCTTGGTACAGCGCGGGATTTTTTTGCGCCGGATGTAAAGTTTCGGCAAACCTCGACAGAGTGATTGACATTTCAGTTCGGATTGTTTATGATAGGCGATGACAGGGCAGAATAACTGCACAATATTACGGATGTCATGGATGTTGTGCAGGGCTGGGTCGCCCTGGTACGAAGGATGGGGTGGATGCCCTGTCTTTTTTCGTATCTGAGTTTAAGGAGGAAAAGTAAAAAATGGACAACTCGGTGATCGTTTCACTGCGCGATATCGTGGTGGAATTTGACGGTCAGCGCATTCTGGATGGGCTGAACCTGGACATCCATGACAAAGAGTTCGTAACGCTGCTGGGTTCTTCCGGCTGCGGCAAGACCACCACCCTGCGCCTGATCGCAGGCTTCCTGGAACCAAACGCGGGTCAGGTGCTGCTGAAGGGCCAGGATATTACCGGTGTGCCGCCCTATAAGCGTCCGGTGAATACCGTGTTCCAGAAGTACGCGCTGTTCCCGCACCTGAACGTGTTTGAGAATGTGGCCTTTGGCCTGCGCCTGAAGAAGATGGACGAAGAGACCATCCGCCGCAAGGTGCGCGATATGCTGGAGGTGGTCGGCCTGAAAGGCTTTGAGCGCCGCAGCATCGGCCAGATGTCCGGCGGCCAGCAGCAGCGTGTTGCCATTGCCCGCAGTCTGGTCAACGAGCCTGAGATCCTGCTGCTGGACGAGCCTCTGGGTGCACTGGACCTTAAGCTCCGCAAGGAGATGCAGCTGGAGCTCAAGCGCCTGCAGCGTGAGATGAACATCACCTTTATTTATGTTACCCACGATCAGGAAGAGGCCCTGACCATGTCCGATACCGTCGTTGTGATGAACGGCGGCAAGGTGCAGCAGATCGGTACCCCCGAGGATATCTACAACGAGCCTAAAAATGCCTTTGTGGCGGACTTTATCGGCGATTCCAACATTGTGGACGGCGTGATGCACCGCGACTTCCTGGTCTCCTTCTCGGGTGTGCAGTTCCCCTGCGTGGACCGCGGCTTTGCCCGGGAACAGAGTGTACAGGTGGTGGTCCGCCCCGAGGACATTGAAGTGGTCAGCCCCGTGGAGGGTCAGCTGGTGGGCGTAGTCAATGATGTCATCTTCAAGGGCGTTCACTTTGAGATGCACGTTGAGTGCGAGGGCCGTGAGTGGCTGATCCACTCCACCCGCGCCTGCACCCCCGGTGAGACCATTGGTATGCGCATCGGCCCCAACGAGATCCATATCATGGCACGTTCGGAGGGCTGAATGGGAAATGATGAAAATTTACGATAAGAAGCTGGCCTATCCTTATTTTATCTGGATGGTGCTGTTCACGGTGGTTCCGCTGATCATCGTGGTTTATTATGCCCTGACCGATGGCAGCGGCAATTTTACCATTGCCAACCTGACCAGCGTCAGCGGCTACGGCTCGGTGTTTGCCCGCAGTCTGCTGCTGGCCCTTGTGGCTACCGTGATCTGCCTGATCATTGCATTTCCGGTGGGCTATTTCCTGTCCCGCCTGCGGGTGAACAAGCAGCATATCATGCTGATGCTGGTCATGCTGCCCATGTGGATGAACTTCCTGCTCCGCACCTATGCCTGGATGGGCCTGCTGAGCATCAACGGCCCTGTGAACGCGGTACTGGGCTTTTTTGGCCTGGGCCCCTATACCATGCTGAACACCTCCGGCGCGGTGGTGCTGGGCATGGTGTATAACTATGTGCCCTACATGATCCTGCCCCTCTACACCAGTATGACCAAGATCGATCAGAGCCTGGTGGAAGCGGCACAGGATCTGGGAGCCTCCACCATCCAGACCCTTTTCCGGGTGCTCATCCCCATGAGCGTGCCCGGCATCAGCACCGGCATCACCATGGTGTTCGTTCCGGCGGTGTCTACCTTTGTCATCAGCCGTATGCTGGGCGGCGGCTCCAACCTGATGATCGGCGACCTGATCGAGATGCAGTTCCTGGGCAACAGCTACAACCTGAACGTCGGTTCGGCCATGAGCCTTGTGCTGATGATCATCGTCCTGCTCTGCATGAGCTTCACATCCAGCTTTGATGAAGATGAAATGGAGGGCGTGTCCTGATGAAAACGAAACATCTGCGCCTGATGCAGCGGGCCTACGTCATCTTCTTCTTCTGCTTCATGTACCTGCCCATTGCCTATATGATCGTGTTCAGCTTCAACCAGAGCAAGGGCTACGCACTGTTCACAGGCTTTACCCTCAAGTGGTACACCAGCCTGCTCCATAATTCTGCCATCCTGAGCGCTTTGCGCGTCTCGCTGGAGGTGGCCCTCATCTCTGCGGTCATTGCAACGGTTCTTGGCACGGCGGCCTCGCTGGGCATTGCGTCCATGAGCCGCAAGAGCCGCCTGGTGATCACCAACATCACCTATATCCCGGTGGTCAACCCGGAGATCATCACCGGCATCTCCCTGATGCTGCTGTTCGTGGCTTACCAGCGCTTTGCCGAGGGAGTCTCCTGGCTGCCCGATACCATCATGGGAATGCCCACGCTGCTGATCGCGCATATCGCCTTCAATGTGCCTTATGTCATCTTCAACGTGACCCCCAAGCTCAAGCAGCTGGACATCAAACTGTATGAGGCAGCTCTGGATCTGGGCTGTGACCCCAGGCAGGCGTTCTTCAAAGTCATCCTGCCTGAGATCAGCCCGGCCATCCTGTCGGCCTTCCTCATCTGCCTGACCTACTCCATCGATGATTTTATGATCTCCTATTTCAACTGCGGCACGGTGGAGACCCTGCCCATTGCCATCTATTCTATGACCCGGAAAAAGGTCAGCCCGGAGATCTATGCCCTGTCCACCATCATGTTTGTGGTGATCCTGACCATCATCCTCATCTCCAATGCCATGGAGAGCCGGGAGTACCGCCGGGATCAGAAGGCACTGAGAGGGGAGGACGTAAAATGAAACGTTTTGCTGTTCTGCTGCTGACGCTGGCCATGGTATTCTGCTGTTCTGCGCCCGCCTTTGCCGCCGGAACCATTGAGGTGACCGAGGACGTTTCGGTCTCGGACGATTACGACTGGACCCGCTTTCAGGGCCAGAATCTCACCCTTAACGTTTACAACTGGGGCGAATACATCTCCAACGGTTCTGATGACAGCGTGGATGTGGTGGCCGCCTTCGAGAAGCTTACCGGCATCAAGGTCAACTACACCACCTTTGATTCCAACGAGTCCATGTACGCCAAACTGAAATCCGGTGCGGCCAACTACGATGTGGTCATCCCTTCGGATTACATGGTGGCAAAGATGATCGCCGAGGGGATGCTTGCACCGCTGGATTACAGCAACATCCCCAACTCCCAGAACATCGATGCGGTCTACCGTGATCCGGATTATGACCCCACCAACGCCTATACCGTGCCCTATATGCTCTGTACCACCGGTATCATCTACAACACCACCATGGTGGAGAATGCCCCCACCAAATGGGCTGACCTGTGGGATGAGCAGTACGCGGGCAACATCCTGATGTTCAATAACAGCCGTGATGCCTACGCCATTGCAGCGTTCAAGAACGGCACCAGCATCAACCCCGAGACCCCGGAAGAGGTGGACGAGGTGGTGGAGACTCTGAAAGCGCAAAAACCGCTGGTGCAGGCCTACGTCATGGATGAGATCTTTGATAAGATGATCGGCGGCGAGGCGGCCATCGGCGTGTACTACTCCGGCGATGCCATCACCATGATCGATGATAACCCGGATCTGGCCTGGGTGTTCCCGGAGGAGGGCAGTGTGCTGTCGGTGGACTGCATGGCGGTGCCTGCCACCAGTGAGCACAAGGAAGCTGCGGAGATGTTCATCAACTTCATGTGCGAGCCGGACATCGGAAAGGCCAATGCGGAGTATATCGGCTATACCACCCCCATGCAGAAGGTGTGGGATATCCTGGACGAGGACCTGAAGTACAGTGAGATCGCATACCCCTCTGAGGAAGTGGAAGCCAAGGAAAAGGTGTTCACCGCCCTGAGCGATGAGGTCAACAACGAGCTCGATGTAAAGTGGAGCGAGATGAAGAGCTACAATGAGGGCGGCAGCGGCGTTGTGTTCCTGATGCTGTTGCTTGCCATGGTAGCGCTGGCCTGCTTCAACATCTGGCGCAAGCTGCGCAAAAAGACCCGGAATCAGTATTGAGAAGAAAGGGCCCTCTCCGTCAAAGCCTCTGGCAATGCGAAGCAATGACGGAGAGGGTCCTCTTTTGGAAAGGAAACGTATGAATCAATATACCTATCATACAACTGTCCTGAACGCTGACGGCGATTTCCGCCGGATGATCAAGCCCAGCGCCCTGTTCCGCTATGTGGAGCAGGCTGCGGCAGACCACGCCCGCGCCTACGGCATGGACGATGCTTTTTTCAAAGCGCACCACACGGCATTTCTGGTGGGCAAGCAGGCGGCGCAGATCACCCGGATGCCCCTGCGCGCCGAAAAGCTGACATTTGTTACCGCCTGTGAGCCGTGCAAGAAGGGTTCGATGAAGCGGCTGACCCGCATTCTGGACGAAGCAGGGAAGGAGTGTGCTCTGATCGACAGCCGGTGGATCGTGGTGGATACCGATCGTGAGTGCATCCTGCGCCAGCCCTCCTGGCATACGCCCGGTTACTGGAACGAGGATCTGGAAGGGGAGCTGCCCCAGCTGGTGCACAAAGCAAAGGAACTGACCTGTGCGGGCAGCCGGACAGCCAGCTACTCCCTGTGCGACCTGAACGGCCATGTGAATAACGCCTGCTATCTGGACATCGCCTGTGATGCCCTGCCGCTGGAGGTGGTCAAAGGCGGGCCGTTGAAATTTGTCTCCGTCAAGTACCACCGGGAGATCCCGATGGGCAGTCAGGTCGAGGTGTTTTATGCGCCCTCGGCCGATGGCTGGTATGTGGTGGGCCGCCGCGAAGAGCACGCCGCGTTTGAATGCTACCTGGAATTTACAAAATAAATCCAGAAAAATTACAATTATGTTACAAAATCTGCGAAAAAGGTCTTGCAAAACGGAAACAAAAGAGTTACAATATGGTTACAGAAAGCGATGAGCGCTTTTTGAGACTGAAATCTTTTTCTTCTTGTTGAATAAGAGATATCGGGTGCAGGGCCTTCTCCTCCTCCGGCTGTTCTCCTTCACAGCTGTCGGCCACTGTACCGCACAGGCGGTATCTCGCTTCGTGTGCAAAAAAGTCCGTCCGGTTTTCCGGTGCGGACTTTTTTGCATTCCACTTTGTGTCAGAAAACCGGCCTGTCAGGCGGAAAAGTATGACCTTGCACGTTTTTGGTGGTCAATTTTACTGTTTTTCCGCAAAGGACAGTTCTAAAGTTTGTTGCCACTGGGGTTTGTATTCTGACGGGGTTTGTGGTAAAGTATAGTCAATCAATTTATAAGCAGCAAACATGAATTATTTTGATGCTGGCCCGTTGTTGATGCGTTAAGAAAAAAGGAGTTTAGAGTATGGCTTATTTCTATGAAGAACCTTCCCGCACCTTTGGCGAGTACCTGCTGGTTCCGGGTTATTCCTCTGCAGAGAATGTCCCCACGGCAGTCAGCCTGAAGACCCCGCTGGTCAAGTACCGCAAGGGGGAAGAGGCCTGCCCGCTGGAAATGAACATCCCCATGATCAGTGCCATCATGCAGTCGGTCTCCGGCGATAAGCTGGCCATTGCACTGGCACGTGAGGGCGGTGTGTCCTTCATCTACGGCTCCCAGAGCATTGAAAACGAGGCTGCCATGGTGCGCCGCGTCAAGAGCTATAAGGCCGGTTATGTGGTCTCCGATTCTAACCTGGCTCCTACCGCCACCCTGCACGATGTGCTGGAGCTCAAGGCCCACACCGGCCACTCCACCATTGCAATTACTGCCGACGGCACTCCTCACGGCAAGCTGATGGGCATTGTGGCCTCCCGTGATTACCGTGTCAACCACACCCCCGATGATGCTTCCGTTACCACCTTTATGACTCCCATCGAGAAGCTGGTCACCGCACCGGAGAACACCTCCCTGCACGACTGCAACAATATCATCTGGGACAACAAGATCAACACGCTGCCGCTGGTGGATGCTGAGGGCAACCTGAAATACTTCGTGTTCCGCAAGGACTACGATTCCCATAAGAAGAACGTCAACGAGCTGCTGGATGCCAACAAGAGCTATGTGGTCGGTGCCGGCATCAACACCCGCGATTATGCCCAGCGTGTGCCCGCACTGGTCGAGGCTGGCGCGGATGTGCTCTGCATCGACTCCTCCGAGGGCTACTCCGAGTGGCAGAGCCGTACCATCGCCTGGATCCGTGAGCACTACGGCGACACCGTGAAGGTGGGCGCAGGCAACGTTGTGGATGCCGAGGGCTTCCGTTTCCTGGCAAAGGCCGGTGCAGACTTCGTCAAGATCGGCATTGGCGGCGGTTCCATCTGCATTACCCGTGAAACCAAGGGCATCGGTCGTGGTCAGGCCACCGCAGTCATCGAGGTCGCGAAGGCCCGTGACGAGTACTACAAGGAGACCGGCATCTATGTGCCCATCTGCTCCGATGGCGGCATCGTCCACGATTATCATATCACTCTGGCTCTGGCCATGGGCGCTGACTTTGTCATGCTGGGCCGCTACTTCGCACGCTTTGACGAGAGCCCCACGAACAAGGTGCGCATCAATGGCCAGTATATGAAGGAGTACTGGGGCGAGGGCTCTAACCGTGCCCGCAACTGGCAGCGTTACGACCTGGGCGGTTCCACCAAGCTGAGCTTTGAGGAAGGCGTGGACAGCTATGTGCCTTACGCAGGTCCTCTGGCCGATGGTGTCCAGACCACCCTGTATAAGGTCAAGAGCACCATGTGCAACTGCGGCGCACTCTCCATCCCCGAGCTGCAGCAGAAGGCCAAGCTGACTGTGGTTTCCTCCACCTCCATCGTGGAGGGCGGCAGCCATGACGTTGTGCTGAAAAATGCGACCCCCAATATTATAAACGGCTGAGCCTGAACAGGCTTGCAGGGCCGCTCCCGGAGCTTTCGGGGGCGGCCCTTTTGGCAGTACCGAAAAAAAGATTTTTCTTTCTGCACGCAGGAAATTTACAAAAGCCCTTGCACCCGGGCGGCAAAGATGCTATCATGGTACAAACGTCCTGTCAAGACAGGGTGCAGGCCCACGCACTGCCGGAACAAAGGCAGGGGAGAAGGGACTGTTTTTTCAGCAGCGGCAAGGCTTTTTCGCTGCTGCGAAGTACAAGGAGAGGAAACTTTTCATGGACGAGATCAAAGTTGTTCCGTACATTCCGGACGAAGATTATGATAACCCTGCCATGGTGGTGGATTTCTACGAATTCACGATGGCAAACTGCCTGTTCCTGCACGGCTTTAAGAACACCACCCTTGTGTTCGATATGTTCTTCCGCAAGAACCCGGACAACATGGGCTACTCCATCAGCGCAGGCCAACGCAAGCTGACCCGGTTCCTGCTGAATTATCACTTCAACGAGCAGGATATCCGCTGGCTGCGCACCAAGGGTATGAGCGAGGAATTCTGCGAGTATCTGCGCACCTACAAGTGGAAAGGCGATATGTACGCTCTGCCCGAGGGTACAGTTTGCTACCCCCATGTGCAGATGGTCCGCATTGAGTGCGACCTGGTGGGTGCGATCCTGATCGAGACCTACCTGCTGCAGACGATGAACTTCCACAGCCTGATCACCACCAAGGCGACCCGTGTGACCGGCCTGAACACCCATACGCCCCGCAGCGTCATGGAGTTTGGCACCCGCCGCGCACAGGGCGAGAGCGCAGGCAATGATGGCGCGTATGCCGCTGTTCTGGGCGGCTGCATCGGCACTGCCAACTGTTTGGCTGAGATGAAGTATGGCTCTGAGGTCAAGGCAGTTGGCACCGTGGCACACAGCTTCATCGAGTTCTTCCCGACGGA
>ULQY01003095.1_pt1 | contig 12104 bp, 10 predicted proteins | sample 1954671 | NCBI WGS metagenome assembly ULQY01 (sample SAMEA4835660, study PRJEB28245) | human gut metagenome | biome: gut microbiome; material: fecal sample | place: Denmark | collected 2008 | reverse complement strand
TCATGGACTGGCACAAGCCGATTCTGACCGACAGCGGCGGATTTCAAGTGTTTTCGCTTGCCGGCATCCGCACGATTAAGGAGGAAGGCGTGACGTTCCAGAGCCATCTGGACGGCTCGCGCCACTTCATCGGGCCGGAAGAGTCGATGGATATCCAGCAGAAGTTAGGGTCGGATATTTGCATGGCGTTTGACGTGTGCAGCCCGTACCCCTGCGATTACAACACCGCGAAAATCAACATGGAGCGCACCCACCGCTGGGCGGAACGCTGCAAGAAGCACCACACGAAGGAAGATCAGGCGCTGTTTGGCATCGTGCAGGGCGCGTTCTACAAGGATTTGCGCATTGAGAGCGCAAAGACGCTGGCGGATATGGACTTCATCGGCTACGGCATCGGCGGATTGTCTGTCGGTGAACCCAAGCCCGTGATGTATGAGATGCTGGATGAAATCGCGCCGTACATGCCGGTCAACAAGCCGCGCTACCTGATGGGCGTCGGTACGCCGGACTGCCTGCTGGAAGGCGTGCTGCGCGGCGTGGATATGTTCGACTGCGTGCTGGCGACGCGAATCGCCCGCAATGGCACGGTGCTGACGAGCAAGGGACGCGTCGTCGTCAAGAACGCGCAGTACGCGCACGATTTCGGCCCGATTGACGCCGAATGCGACTGCTACGCCTGCCAGCATTTCTCCCGCGCGTATGTGCGCCACCTGCTCAAGGCGGGCGAAATCACCGGCGGGCGGCTTGCATCGATTCACAACCTGCGCTTCCTGATTCACCTGATGGAGCAGATTCGCGAAGCCATTGCCAACGACTGCTTCCTTGATTTCCGCAAAGAGTTCTATTCTAAGTACGATATGTCCCGTAATTTCTGATGTTTCCTTGCACTCCCGCGCCGAACGTGGTGCGGGGGTGTTTGTCGTTTTTGGAAAAGTGGCGGAAAATCGCGAAAAAGTGGACTACCATGCAACCGCGCTTCGTGGTATGCTAAAAATGCCGAAGAAATTCGGGACAGGCATCGAATACACCGGTTACGCGACGCCTGCCGCGGAAAGCCCGCCCCCTTCCACTTATTGCGGTTTGCTTTCCGCCCCACAAAAGACACGCTCCGGACGCAGCCTGCACCGCTATGCGTCCGGAGTGCAGTCTGCGGGAAGCAGAGCACGGCAGAGAAAAATCGCAAAATGGGCGGAAGGAAAAAGGAGGAAAAGGAAATGAAAAGATTCTCACGCTTGGTAGCGGCTATGGTGGCGCTGGCTTTGGTGCTGACGGGCGTTGTCTTTGCGGAAACGCAGGGGACGATTGCGGAGCGGTATCAGGACGCGCTTTCGCGGCTGGAACGTTACTTGATGAACCTGCAGGATGATTCGGTGAACATCACGACGCTGGCGGAAGATTTCCAGAAACTTGGCAATTACGAGGGCAGCAACGCCTTCTATTACTACACGCTGGGGCTTGCGGATGCGGCGGCCAATAATTACACGCTGATTCCGATGTATATCGACGCGCTTGTCATCAACACGAGCTTTGATGAGCGCCTGACGAACCTCCGCGCGAACGGCGTCAACATTTCCAGCGTTGCGGAATGGGCGGCGTACCTGAATGGGCGTATGGCGGAAAACGAAGGGAACTATGCGGAAGCGGCGGAGCAGTATCAGCAGTGCCTGAACTTCATGGACGCGCAGAACCGCATTCTGTATGCGCTGGCGTGGAGTCGGCAGACCTCCGCGGCGGCGACACCTGCCCCGACAGCGGCGCCGACATCTGCGCCGAATAACGCGAACACGACCGTGACGGTCTATCCGCCGACGCTGTATGCCAACGTCAGCGGCAAGGCGGTTAGCTTGGAGTGGACGACTGTCAGCGGCGCGACGAATTACAGCCTCTATCGCCGCCGCACCAATTACGACAAGAACTTCCAGCTGATTTACAGCGGTTCGGCGCTGTCCTACAAGGACACGTCGGCAAATGCGAACTACAATTATACCTACTATGTCGCCGCGACGACCAAGGAAGGGCGGCAGCTGTCCTCGAATGAGAAAACAGCGCTCATCAGCAGCAATTCCGCCTCGAACAACACAAGCACCACGACGACGAAGCCGCCCGTCACAAAGCGGCCGGTGACGAATCCGCCTGTGACGACGCCGCCGATTACGAAAGGACCTACGCCTACGATTACAACGACGCCGACCCCGCCGCCGCAGTGGTCTGCATGGACGCAGTGGTCTACCACTCCGGTCAGCAGCAGCGCCACTCGTCAGGTGGAAACGAGGGTGGAGACGGAAACGTACTCGATTCCTGTGTACCATTACTCCCGCTGGCACTACTATAACACAGGTTACAACAAATGGTACTATTCCTATGCTGAGTATACGGGTTCCAACTATAAGCCGGGTACTGGAAATTGGGAATACATGAGCAGCTATGAGCCACTTTCTAAGAACGGAACGGCGGATGGACATCAGCGCTATGAAAACTACTGGTGGAACGAAACGGTCAGCTATGAGCAGGACAGCTACGAAGTGACGTACTACCGTTACCGCGACCTGCAATAAAATTCCGCATACCAAAGACAACGCTCCGGGCGCAAGGCAGCACGTTTTGCCCCCGGAGCGAATTTATTAGGCGGATAGGGGAGGAAATAGAGGATGTACATTCTGATTGAACTGGTGCCGGTGGCGGCTGGAACGGGGTTTGGCGTTTTCTGCGGCGGTTTGCTGGGATTGGCATTCCTGTACCTTATGGCACAATACGCCATGACGTGGCTGCTTGCACCTGCAGCAATTGCCATGAGCTTGATGCAAAATGAGGGGCTTTGGTGGATTCTACCGACGTTGTTTGTCATTGGGGCGATTGTGAATTGGATTTTCGCAAAGAAAATGGGCAATGCGTGGTGCCCACTTATGCCTATATTACTGACGCTGACACTTGAATCAATTTTTTGGGTTGGCGGAATGATTATTGGTCTGATTATTGAACTCATTAGCAAACACTTTCCGGCAGAGGAACTTTGGACATTGCTGGGTCTGCCGATTGCCATTGCGTTTTATGCGCTTCTGTTCTACCCGCTATTCAATATGCTCATTGCAGCTTCATCTGTTACAACTTTGCTATGCGGCTATAAACCTTGCTTAGGTGCACTTGCTTCATTTGTGGGCATGGTGGGTGGTGCGCTGTGCATTCAAGGGCTGGTGGAGGTTGTCGGCGGCTGGTTTGGTGAATCAAGCTATCTGGAGAACATTCATTTTCAGTTGGATGCGAATTTGATAAAACTGTCAGTGCTATATACTGTAGATATTGATGAGCAAACCATATTTCCGAGGCTGCAAGGCATCATAGATACGGTGAAAGTCATTCCCGCCGGTCTGCGCTTCCTGCTGGGGTTGGCGGCAGTTATCGGCGGCGGGTTCTGCGAACATCAATGTTCCGGCGGCAATTCGCTGTTCAGCTAAAAATTTAGCAATCCCCCCCCCTTGCCAATCCCCTGAAAATGCGCTACAATAAGTTTGACGTGACAAACTCATTCGCGAAAGCAAGGGGGAGGCAAGCTCATGAAGTATGCTGGAATGCCGATGGGCATGTGGATGCTGTTCCATCGCTCGTTCACGCGGCAGCTGACGGCGGTGCTGGGGCAGTCGGCGGAATCCGCCAAGGCAACGGAGAAGGCGGCGAAGCAGGAGTATCGGCAAATTATCGCGCGTGTGCCGGATTTTGAGCCGGGCGACCGCTTCCAGATGAACCTCGTCAACTGCGCGATGCTCTGCGCGTATGTGCTGCATATGCCCAAGCGCCCGACCGTGCAGACGCTGACGGATTACTACGCGAAATCCATGATGACGCCCGCGATGCGCTGGTTCTGCCGCAAGAGCGGGAAGAACAAGTTCTCCGAAAAGGACATTGCGGGGATGAAACAGGCGGAGAAGCTCCGCGCCGCCGACCGCAACCCCTACTCGTGGAACATGGACTATCTGCCCTATGCGGATGGCAGCGGCTACGAGGCGCGGTTCTATAAGTGCGGCATCTGTGTGCTGACGAAGGAGCTGGGGCTGTATGACCTCACGCCCGCCATGTGCCGACTGGATTACACGATGGCGGAAGCAGGTGAAACGTCGGACTTTGTGCGCGAATACACGCTGGCATCCGGCGGACCGTACTGCGACTGTGGGTATCATAAGAAACAGTAATAAAGCAAAACGTCCCTTTCCAGCAGCGGAAGGGGACGTTTTCGTATTATCCGCGCACAAGCGCCTTATCAGTGAATTTGGGGAAGAGCACCCGCACCAGCGCGAACAACCCGCCGCCAATCATCCCGCCCGCGAAATTCAGCAGCAGGTCATCCACATCCGTCATGCGGCGGATGAACAACTGGCACGTTTCGATGCTCAAGGGCAGCAGCAGGCACATCAGCGAAAGTTGCAGCGGATGGCGATACCGCTTCCACAGCAGCGGCAGGAAGAAGCCGTAGGGGATGAAGAGCAGGATGTTTCCCCAGATGTTAATGAGCATCTCCTCATGCCGGGCGTACCGCAGCTGCCGCGTAATGGTGTGGAACAGCCGCAGCTGAATGCCCTCGCTCGTCCGCAGCCGATGCAGCGCCGATGCCAGCATATCTCCCGGCGCAGCCCATGTGCCGCGCAGCACCAGACACAGCAGCGAAAACAGCAGCGCCGCGAACGCCATCAGGCAGCCTTCGTGCAGGCCCCAGTGCTTCCAAGGGCGGCGAATGATGCACCATAGGGGCAAAAACACCGCCATCAGCAGGAAATACCGATTGATGTACGCGCTCATGCTTCGATGCCGGACAACGCCTGCGCAAGGTCGGCAATCAGGTCGTCCTTGCTCTCCAGTCCGACGCTGATGCGCACCATGCCCGCCGGAATGCCCGCAACTGCCAGCTGCTCCTCGGTCATCTGCCGATGGGTGGAGGTCGCCGGATTCAGGCAGCACGTCCGCGCGTCGGCGACGTGCGTCTCAATCGCCGCCAAAGTCAGCCGCTTCATGAATGCCTCCGCAGCGGGACGTCCGCCCTTCAAGACGAACGACACCACCCCGCAGCCGCCGTTCGGCATGTACTTCATGGCGCGGGCGTAGTACGGGCTGGACGGCAGGTGCGGATAGCTGACAGACGCCACTTGCGGCTGTTTTTCGAGGAACTGCGCGACTGCCATCGCGTTCTCGCAGTGGCGCGGCATCCGCACATGCAGACTCTCCAACCCCAGATTGAGGATGAAGGCATTCTGCGGGGACTGCACGCAGCCCAAATCGCGCATGAGCTGGCTGGTGCATTTGGTGATGTATGCCCCTGCATTGCCGAATTTCTCGGCATAGGTGATGCCGTGGTAGCTTTCGTCGGGCGTGCAGAGCCCCGGATACTTCTCCGCGTGCGCCATCCAGTCGAAATTACCGCTGTCCACGATGACGCCGCCGAGCGCAGCGCCGTGGCCGTCCATGTACTTTGTCGTCGAGTGGGTCACAATGTCCGCGCCCCAGCGAATCGGCTGGCAGTTGACGGGCGTGGGGAAGGTGTTGTCCACAATCAGCGGAACGCCGTGCCGATGCGCCGCCTGAGCGAATTTCTCAATGTCCAGCACGGTCAGCGCGGGATTGGCAATCGTTTCGCCGAACATTGCGCGCGTGTTCGGGCGGAAGGCGCGGTCAAGTTCGTCGTCCGTCGCGTTGGGGGAGACGAAGGTGGACTCAATCCCCATCTTCTTCAGCGTCACGGCAATCAGGTTGAACGTGCCGCCGTAGATGGAGGACGACGCGACGATGTGGCTGCCTGCCTCGCAGATATTGAACAGCGCCATAAAGTTCGCTGCCTGACCGGAGCCGGTCAGCATAGCTGCCCTGCCGCCCTCCAGCGCCGCGATTTTCGCCGCAACGTGGTCGCACGTCGGGTTTTGCAGGCGGGAATAGAAATACCCGGACGCTTCGAGGTCAAAGAGCTTGCCCATGTCCTCGCTCGTGGCGTATTTGAAGGTGGTGGACTGGATAATCGGAATCTGGCGCGGCTCGCCGTTGCCGGGCGTGTAGCCTGCCTGAACACACTTGGTTTCAATGCGGTAATCGGACATGGGAAAAGCCTCTTTTCTTATGATTGTGGGTTATCGAAGTTCAATGTCTTCTACCGGGTAGATCTTCTCGTTCGGCTGCACCGTCCCTGCCGTCAGCAGAGGCAGGTGATGGCGCGTGTCGCCGCCCGGACGCGGGTCACGCCGCGTAATCGGCAGGTGCTTGCGCCGGTCGGTTTTTTGCAGGCGGCGGTTGTACAGCCCCGGCATGTCCTGTGTCACCATGTCATGCGGCAGCTGCTCCGCGGTCATCCGGCGCGGCGGATCGCCCGAACGCCAGATGAACGGCACAAAATCCTGAATTCCGTTCATGACGATATAGAAATATGTGCCGATGTACCCCTCTTCGGGGTGCGCCATCATGTAGTGTGGGCAGGTCATCATCGCTTTTGCCGCGTCGATGAACGAAAGCAGCCCGAAGTGGTCGATGATGCGCTGCATGGCGTTCGCCTCGTCCGACACCTGCCCCATGTCGATTGGATGCCCGGTCACGGACTCGTATGCCGCCGCTGCCTTCTGGTTCAGCCCGCGGACAAAATCCTCCGCATCCGCCTTTTCCAGCGCGCGGTCAAGCGGCAGGAAGCCGCCCAGTCCCAGCATTTTGAGGAAGTCCGCCCCGCTGACGCGCCCCAGCGCCATCAGCAGCGCCATGCCGCCGATGATGCACGTCGGGGTATCGACCATCTTCCAGAGAACAGGGCGAATTGCCAGCCGTGCCTGCACGGATTTCTCGTCGCGCTTCCAGTTGTAGCAGCTTTTGCGCAGATCCTCCGTCGCCTGATATTTCAGGCACATGCCGAGGTGCACCGCCGCGCCGCAGTGGGGGACAAGGTCGTCGCTGTTGAGGATGTTATACAGCGGATAGGCGGATGGGTCGCGAACCGCCCTCCCCGCCATCACCGTGGGGGACGCGAAGCCGTAGCCGATAAGGTTGCGCGCGGAGATGCCCGTCTCGTTCATCTTCAGGTGCGCGTACACCTGCATCATTGCCGCGCCCTGGCTGTGCCCGCAGACCCAGAGGACGAAGCGGCTGTTCGGGCTGCGCATGTTCTGCAGAATGTCGCGTAGGGTGAGCTTTTCCAGCCCCAGCTCTTCCGCTGTTTCCGGAAAGGAAATTTTCTCTTCATTCGCCTCGAACTGCCGCGCGAGCTCCAGGAAGCCGCGGTGCATCCCGTCCTGCGTTGTCATGCGGAAATTGCTGAACCAGTCGTAGAAGCGCGAACCCGTGCCCATGAACCCAACCGCGACGACGTAGCGCCCGTCCAGCGCGGGATGAAGCATCACGACCGCCTTGCCAGTGGTGTTATTGCTGCTGCTCAATCGCAGCGCGCCCAGCATCTGTCCCAGCGCGCTGACGGGTTTCAGGCGCGCGCGCACCCAGTATTTCCGCCACTCGGCGCTCAAGGGATTGTTCGGCGGCAGGGCAGTCAGTTCGCCATCCACCTGAATGGTCACGTCGCGCCAGCCGGCTTCGACCCACGGCTCAATCGCCATGCCATACGCGGCGCTGGCGAGTTCGGCGCTCATGCACAGCGCTTCCTCGGACAGCGGCGGGCGCAGCTTGCCCCACGGGTCATGCGTCCATGGAAGCAGCAGCGATGCTGTCTGGGACAAATCGACGCCGGTTAGTGTCGAGGGTTTCTTTTCCTCTTGCTCCATCCTTCGCTCCTTTCCTTGCTTTCAGCATGGTGTATGCTGGTGATGATGTATAAGCAACTTGTTTTTGTTTGATGCAGGGGTTTCGCGCCTGCGGGCGCGACCAGAGGGCTTTGCGGTCGCCCTCTGGACTGCTTCGCCCGCCTTCGGAAGTTACAGTTTGGTTATGTTAGTTGTTTTATTTTGATGACCCAAAAGAACACTAACTAAAAAACTTTCGGTAAAGCTCAATAAACATGGGTGCGCACCGAAGGTCTCCAAAGGGCGATCGCAGACTTCGTCTGTTTTTACTGCCCTTTGGTCGCGCCCGCAGGCGCGAAATCCCTGCGGATTACACCACCTGCCCATCATCCCCGCGGCGGAAATCCACCGCAAGCAGCTCCTCGCGGCTGACGACCTGCGTCCGCGGCGAACGGGTCGTCACGAACGACACCTGCTTGTCGTCGTAGCTCACAATGTGCGCATTGACCTGAAACAGCCGCCCATCCCGCATGAACATCAGGCGTATCACCCGGTCATGCTCCACCGCGAAGCGCAGCAGACGCTCCATTGCCCATGTCCTCCGTTTCCGATGATGGATGCACGGCGTAAATCGTCGCTTCCCAGTTGCTGAATACGCGCGTGAACAGGCGGTCGAGCGTATTGACGTCCACCGCATAGCTGCTCCGTTCATAGCTGCTGACGTAGATGTAGTCCACGTCGTACTTCTCCAGCAGGTCGAGGTTTTCCTCCGGGTCAGTGTAGAAAGCCGCAATGTCCATCTTGCGCTCACTCGTGTCCAGCCCGTGGTAGTACAGCCACAAATCCGGCCCGCAGACGATGTTCTGCCCGGCGATGGACGCAATCGGGTTCAGGTGCTGCGTCCCGGTCATGTAAGTGGAATGCTCCGACGTGTTGTCGCGGGCAAATTCCCCCGCTTCCACCGCCGACGCGGAAAACGCCTGATAGTTGCTGACGCACTCGCGCCAGAGCGTCAGCCCCGCGGACAGGAACACCGCAATCGCCGTCACAACCGCCAGCGCCCCGCGCCCGCGCATCCCTTTCAGCCGATGCCAGATCTCCCGGCACCAGTCCGCCACAATCATACAGCAAAGCAGCCACGCCAGATACATCAGCTTGTTGTTGTCGTAGATGTTTGGCTGAAAGCGCACCAGCTCCACCGCAAGGATAATCGGCAGCGCGCCCGCGAACAGCCGTCGATGCTTCGGATTCCGCTCGAACAGCGCCAGAATCAGCATCAGGAATGGCAAGCCGATGTTCTTCAGGTAGAACCAGAAGTACAGGTCGCGGAACGCAAATTCACCGTTTGATTCATAGCTGTTGACCCAGTTCGGCCAGAATTGCAGGAAGCTGTTCCCGCTGCCCGTGCCTTGGAACACCTGCTCGAACGTGAAGCAAATCAACTGCGGCGCGCTCAGCACCACGGCGATTACGCCATACGCCAGATACCACTGCAATTGCGACCAGCGCTCTTTGTCGTGAATCAGGTCGTACACCATCATGCCCAGCGAGCAAAGCCCCAGCGCGAGGAACGAGTGCGTGTGAATCAGCGGCAGCGCGCCTGCCCAGACCGCCAGCAGTCCCGTTTGCCGAATGCGCTGCGCAAACGCCGGGCGCTTTTCCGGCGCAAAGGACGTAAACAGCAGATAAAAGCACGGCAGCGCCATGCACCATCCGCCGAGGAGCGTCCGCTGCGGAACCATCAGGTCGGCAATCACGTTCGACCAGCGCAGGTTGTACGGCGTGGGCTGATTCGTCGGCGTGGCGTAGTACCCGTCAAGAATTTCGCGGATTCGCTCGATGACCGTGCTGAACGGATTGCTCACAGTGCCGCCCGCAAGGTCGAAATTGTACAGGAAACCCAGACCGCCGTTCAGGAAGAACAGCAGCGTCGCGAGGATAATCGTCTTTTTCCCGGCGGTCATCTCCCGCGCCAGCACCATCACGCCCGTGAAGCACAGTGCCATCATCAATGTACCCGGCACGACAATCGCCCATTCCAGCGAGAAGCCCATTAGGTACAGCGACGTAGACAGGCTGTCCGTCAGGAAGGGATACGACAGCCGCTGACCGGGGAAAAGCGCGTAATCCGGCGGAAAAGCAGCGTTTTTCAGTGACGTGATGAACGACATGTGCATCGGCAAATCGCCGTAAGTGCTCTGCCCGACCCACCAGCCGCCGTCACTTCCGACGCGCAGGCAGTGCGTGTATTGCAGATAGGCGGAAAGGAGCGTCAGCGGAAGCACGACCATCAGCATCTGCCCGGCCAGCTGCTTTTCCCGCGCATCCCACTTTTTCACCGGCGAAGGGTCGCGCAAAAAGAAGCATCCCGCTGTCAGCCCTGCCAGCGGAATCAGCGCCAGCAAATGCGCCGTCCATGTGAAATCCACCGCGAACGCAATCAGCGCCGGCAGCCACATCATCATCAGCAGCCCCAAGCTGACACCGAGCCACACGCGCGTGAGCAGCGACTTCCGCGGCAGCAGGAATCGCACGCATGTGCACCCCGCCGCGAGAAACACAAGCAGATACAAAACGCCAAGGAATGCGGTCATGAAGGAACTCCCTTCCAACGTGATGCAACAATTAGTCCACTAACAAAAAAAGCTGCTTTAACGCCCAAGAAACATGGGTGGCGAAACCGAAGGAGTCCAGAGGGCGATCGCAGACTTCGTCTGTTTTCACTGCCCTCTGGTCGCGTCCGCAGACGCGAAATCCCCTGCGGATTCAGAAGCAATTACGCTTCAAAATACTTCTTCAGCAGAGCAACGCCACCCTCGACATCGCGAAGGTCAACCACTTCGCACGCCGAATGCACATAGCGGCACGGAATCGACAGCGTGCACACCGGAATCCCGCCGCGGCTGGTCTGCATCGCGGACGCATCCGTCCCGCCGAACGGCAGCACTTCGCGCTGGGTTTTCACCCCCGCCTGCGCACCCGCCGCCAGCAGCGCTTCCCGCAAATCCGGATTCGAGATGCTCCCGTGATCCATCACCTTCACGGCAATGCCCTCGCCGAGCTTAATGTCCGGCTGCTTCGTGCCGGGGGTGTCGCCCCACGCGGTCACGTCAATGGCGATGCCCTTGTCCGGCGCTTTCGCGAACGACGCCACCTTCGCGCCGCGGCAGCCGACTTCCTCCTGCACGGAGAAAACGGCAATGATGGTCTGCTTCGTCGCGCCAACGGTTTGCAGGAAGCGAATCAGCAGTGCGCACGCCGCGCGGTCGTCCATTGCGGGGCTTGCGACGCGGTTCGCGCCCAGCTGGAAGCAGTCGTTCGCGTACACGCACACGTCGCCAATCTGCACCATCGTCTCGGCGTCCGCCTTGTCCTGCGCGCCGATGTCCACAAACAAGTCCTTCATCGCCGTGTCCTTGCTCACTTCGGACACCACAACACCCTGCACGCCATTCGGGAACGACACATGCCGCGTCAGGCTCATGGTCGGGCTGATGCCGCCGACGTTCGTCATGCGCAGGAAGCCCTCTTTCTCAATGCCCGTGACGATGTAGCCGATATGATCCATGTGCGCGGACAGCATGATTTTCTCCGGATTCGCCTCCGTGCCGTTCTTCACGCAAATCAGATTGCCCAGCGCATCCGTCTCGATGCTGTCCACATACGGCGCAACCTCTTCCCGGATGACCGCCGCTACCGGCTCTTCCAGTCCCGACGGCGCGACCGGTTTGAGCACCTTCTTCAACAATTCCAACATAATTATTCTCCTTTACTTGAGGGAGGCACAAGGGGCGTTGCCCCTTGACCCCACAAGGGACGCTGTCCCTTGACCCTGCAAGGGTCTTCGACCCTTGACCCATTTTCGCGATTGAGTTGCTGACACTTTCAAACAGTTTGCGCGTGCTGCTCCAACCTCATCCGTCGCTGCGGCGACACCTTCCCCAAGGGGGAAGGCAAGGAAGATTGCGCACATCCAAAACCTTCCCCTCTGGGGAAGGTGGCTGAGCGAAGCGAAGTCGGATGAGGTCGCCCGCGCTTACAGTGCCTTCACCAGCGCCTTCACCAGCGCAAACTGGCTCTCCACATCCGACAGCTTCACCACCGACGACGGCGAGTGAATATACCGGCACGGTACGCTCAGCACCACCACCGGCACACCCTCCCGCGCGCGCTGAATCGCGCCGCCGTCGTTGCCGCCGGATACGCTGTGCTTCACCTGATGCGGAATGTTCTCCTGCTTCGCTACGTCCAGCGCCTTGCGGAACAGCGCCCGGTTCGCAATTGACGCGCCATCCATGAACGACACCGCGACACCCTGTCCGGCTTCGCAGACGTGCGCAGTCTCCGGTACGTCGCCGAGGTCGTTGCACGTCGTGCCTTCCAGCACAATGCCAATGTCGGGTTCCTGCTGGAACG
>ULQY01044761.1_pt1 | contig 12127 bp, 9 predicted proteins | sample 1954671 | NCBI WGS metagenome assembly ULQY01 (sample SAMEA4835660, study PRJEB28245) | human gut metagenome | biome: gut microbiome; material: fecal sample | place: Denmark | collected 2008 | reverse complement strand
ATCCCAGCCATAGTGATCCATATTCTCAATGGTCTTCATAATATGCTGGTTTGCAAGCTTTTCTGCCAGTTGTGCATCATGCTGTTTTAATGCCTCCACAATCCTGCGGTGTTCATTATTCGAATCCACTGCCCTGTTCTTATCGGAAAGAGTGATCTTTCTGACGCGCTGGGCATAGTGATGAAAATCGGAAAGCACATGCCGTAATTCCCGACTGCCACTTGCGGTATATAAAATCTCGTGGAACTTATTGTCCAGCTCAACCATCTGTTCTGCGTTTCCTTTTGTTGCATGAAAGTCAGACAAAAAAATATTTTCCTCCAACTCATCCAACTGTTCTTTCGTGATATTCTCCGCAGCCCACTTAGCACACAATCCTTCCAGACGGCTTCTGATCTCATAAATATCTTTGATATCTTTCTGGGATATGCCAACCACATAAGCGCCTTTATTGGGAATGATCGTGACCAGACCTTCGAGTTCCAGCTGACGCAGTGCCTCCCTCACAGGGGTTCTGCTGACGCCGAGTTCCTCACCGATTGATTTCTCCTTCAGTTCCTCATCTCTCTCATATTTGCCGGAAAGAATGTTCTCCCTTATCATATGAAAGACTCTCGAACCCAAGGAGTAATTGTCTTCTCCCATAATTATCTCTCCAAAGTATCTATCTTTAATTTCTTACAGCACTTACCGATCTCTTCTACCAACTCATTGTCTGTCAAAACGGTCACACGGCCTTCCTCATACTGCTTGTCTACCCATACTTTTACCATCTTGACAAGTTCTGAATTCTTATCGACGCCTTTTTCCTTTGGCAGATGATAATAAGAATTGATCCATAATGCAATTCCTGCCAGACCGGATGTATTGGATACGGATACAAGTGGTGGTCTGTTTAAAAATTTTCCCGTATCAAAAATGTTGTAAATTTCCTCATTTTTCAACAGACCGTCTGCATGGATACCGGCTCTTGTGACATTAAAGTTTCTTCCGACAAACGGTGTGCGGCTTGGCTGCACATAGCCTAATTCTTTTTCAAAATACTCTGCCAGCTCTGTGATCACAGTTGTGTCCATGCCGTCTAAGGTTCCCTTTAACTGTGCATACTCAAATACCATTGCCTCCAGAGGGGTATTTCCGGTTCTCTCTCCGATACCAAACAGAGAGCAGTTGACACCGCTTGCACCGTAAAGCCATGCCGTAGTCGAGTTGTTGACCGCCTTGTAAAAGTCATTGTGTCCATGCCATTCGATCAATTCGGATGGGACACCTGCATGTGTGGTAAGGCCATAAATGATTCCCGGTACGCTCCGCGGAATCACTGCGCCAGGGAAATTGACACCATACCCCATCGTATCACAGGCACGGATCTTGATCGGTATCTTATATTCATCCATCAGTTTCATCAGCTCGACACAGAATGGAATCACAAATCCATAAATATCGGATCTTGTGATGTCTTCGAGATGACATCTTGGACTGATGCCTGTCTCTAAACATTCACGGATTACACTTAAGTAGAGGTTCATAACCTCACGCCTTGTCATTTTCATTTTATAGAAAATATGATAATCGGAACAGCTTACCAGAATACCTGTCTCACGAAGTCCGATATCTTTGACTAACTGGAAATCCTGTTTGCTCGCACGGATCCAGCTTGTAACTTCCGGAAATTTATAACCGCGTTCCAGACATTTGTATACGGCATCGCGGTCTTTTTTACTGTATAAGAAAAATTCGCTCTGGCGGATCAGACCTTTTGGTCCGCCTAATTTATGTAAATAATCGTAAATGGTCACGATCTGTTCCGTTGTATAAGGAGCCCTTGACTGCTGTCCATCACGGAATGTCGTATCTGTGATCCAGATATTTTCCGGCATATTATGCGGCACGATACGGTCATTAAACGCAATCTTTGGAATTTCATCATAAGGAAACAGATTATGGAATACATTTGGTTCTTCCACATCCACTAACTGGTAGAAATGTTCTTCTAACTGCAATAGATTTGTCTTTTGATTCATTACAACTTCTCTCATAACATCCTCCTTATAGTAAACGAATATATATGCAAAATATTTGACTATTTTCACATGCATAATTGTATACAATTATACCTTCTTTATTTTAGGCACTCTTGCTGCTATTTGTCAATGCATAATATCTTATATTTATTATAACAATTAGTTATGGTTCGCTTTTGGGTTATGAATCCACTCTATGATTTCTGCGCTCAATCGCACAGTTTAAGATATATCTGTTTTCTTTTTCCAGGGAAACCGTACGATATACGATACTGTCCGTAATTTTTTCTGTCAGATCCATAATATCTTTGTGACATTCCTGATTCTCTCCGGTGTAAATGATCTGTCCATTTTTATCGAGATTCTGCGAATAGTCACAACTGAAACGTACCACAAAAAACTTTTCAGATGCCGTCTCCATGGTAACCGAAACAGCATATTTACCCAGAATCTGCCTGCATGCTTTTGTGAGTATCATCAGGAGGAAAAGAATCTTCCGGAAAATCTCCGGTGGGATCTCGCAGTCTTCTTTCTTTATCATATGGAAACTTTGTCCGGCATCCTCATGATGAAATTCATTTTTTAACCGGTTATACCCCATCAGATAATTACCATTTTCATGGATCATTGTCTCCAGATAATATCCGAGCAGATCCCTCAGATAATGTTCCATCATGTATTCTCCCACGGAATCCATCTGCCCTATCGTCAAATGCTGCTTCAGCATCGTCATGACAACCTCTGCTGCCTGCTTATAGAGCATGACATTCTCCTTTTGTCTCTCCTCAATTCTCTCAAAATCCTTCTCCGAGAAAAAGAGATTCATATTTGCCTGCTCAAGATCTGATTCTGCCTGTTTTTTCAGGCGGTGATACTCCAATGCCGCATTCACCGGTTCGATAAAATCAGCAAATGACGCACACGGTTTCATGATCAATTTGTAGATATCACATTCATTCAGAAAAGAGAGGATGTCTTTTACATGCTCTGCACTCGTCATTGCCACACGGACCGTATCCGGCGAGATCATTTTTGCCATGGTGAAAAATTCTCTTCCACTGAGTACGGAAAGACTCGTCTCACATACTAAAACATCTGTTTTCTGATGTTCTAATATATCCAGTGCCTCCTCCGGTCTCCCTGTAATCTGATAAGAAAAAGAAGGCTTTTCTGTCTGGAAAACTGCCTCAAGTCTTTTTCTCCCCACCTCATCCGGCTCTACGATCATTACAAATTCCATCCTCATCCTCCTGTGTACGTTGTGATTCTATATCATTATTTTATACTTTTATTGTTATGATTAACTTAACTATAGCAAACCCATTTTTATATCTCAATAGCAAAAAAAATTTATTTTTCAAAAACTGTAACACATTCTCCTCTGTTCCATAAGATACAGTGTAAGAAAAATTTGGAGGATTTAACATGAGTGATTTAGCTGCAACAAACTGTGGTGGATGTGGATGTAATGAGGGAGGATGCAACTCTATTCTCTGGATCATCATTTTATTGAGCTGCTGCTGTGGTAATAACGGCGGATTCTGTGGCAACAACGGATGTGGCGGTGGAAATGACTGCTTATGGATCATCTTACTTCTTCTCTGCTGTGGCGGATGTGGTAACGGAAACGGCTTCTGCTGATCGCAGGCAGACATCAATCAGGGATCTGAACTTTCCCTGACAGGTAAAACACCCAGACTTCACGGCTGGGTGTTTTTCTGTCGTTTATTTTTTGTTTTCTGTTCTCTCTTTGTTCTTTGCTGTTTCCCGCTCTCTGACAATCTTCTTGTATACCTCACATTCCTCTGGCACACTTCTTCTTTTGAGACACTCTTCATCTATCTCATAAACACTGTTATTTTCCACCACTAACATGACATTTTTCCTCCTCTCTCTATCCTATGCTTTGAAAATTCGTTTGCGACATATCTGGCATATTGTTTCTTTTCGCACATAAAATAAAAGAAAAAGGCAATTCTTATGGACGAAGCTACACCACTTACCCCTTTCGATACTATGACGCAGACGAGAGAGATTCAGATGCTAAAAACCGTAATTCCATACATGAAAAGTTCACAAAAAAAACAATTTGCCATATTAATAAAGTATATGGAACTTCAAAATACGCTTCATATCTTTTCACAGGAAGAGCAGGTCTTATCCATGTGCTCTCTGCCGGAAGAGGAAAACAACCCACAGTCACTTTTAAACAGCCTCCGCCCTTTCTGTACCCCAAAAGAGCTTGAGACGATCGATATGCTGACCAATATGTTTTCCATGCTTGAAACCTATGAAACAATTTTTGCAGGATAACACCATCAGCCTTTATTTGTTGTAAAAAAAATCAGAGAGGATTTTCTATGGAAAATGATGTTTTTAAAACCAATCCGGTATTTCAGAATCTGTCACCGGAAAAGCTTTCTTTTTTAATGAATTTTGCAAACAGTAAAAAACCTACCGAAATGAAAGACATGATGCCATTTCTGCTCGGCACGCTCTCCTCTGCCAAAAAGCAGAATATCCAGTTCACAAAGCCTGAAACAGAACTTATGATTTCGATATTAAAACAGAGCATGTCACCGGAGGAAGCAGAAAAAGCAGATAAAATCATCCGGCTCATGAAAGAAAGAAGCGGACAGTCTCAATAGAGGCCGCCCGCTTCTTTCTCATACACTTTATGATGCATGTTTCCATCTGGCAATTTCTTACCAGATAGTTGCAACATTCACTTTTAGTACTTTATCAATTGGTGCTACACTGGTTCCCTTGCCATCTGTACCTTCAAAATACTTTGAGCTTGCAGACTCAAACAAAACATAAAGGTTATTGTCCACAATTGCGATTTCCTCGGAGCACGGAGGCATCTCCACCTTAACCGATGGTGTTGACGGGCTCTGGTTCAATGCAATCAGAGAAGAATATACTTTCAGGTAAGAAGAATTGCTTCTTCCAAGCGATGTACTTAAGTATACGGCACCCTGTGAATCAAATGCAATTCCCTGCACTTTGCATGGAATATTGTAATTACTCAATGCAACCAATTTGTCTAACTGTGTGTCATAGGTGTATGCATACATTTTGGAGCGGAACATCTTATTGTAAGTTGCGACCCAGATACGGCCACCATAACAGGTAATGCAGGAAGGTGTATTTCTCAGATAATATTCGTCTGAAATTGCAGATGCATCAATACAATAACCAGGTGCATCTTCCGCGATCAGCCTGATATATTCATAGGAGATACGCTCTAGTGTATTGGAATTAGAGTGACATACCCATAAATTTTCTCCGTCAAAAGCAACACCACCAAGGTGACTGTCTTTTTTCATTCCAAGTGTCACAAGATAATCTCCGGTTTCCCGGTCAAATACCATCAGGGCTCCCGGTTCATTTTTATCCTCAGTGTATGCTGTCATGATCACGTAATCCGGTGTAAAACAAAGTCCCTGCATGCACATATCTGCTGTGTTGATATAGTTGTTTACATAATCTTTTTCTCTGGTGGAAGGCATTCCCGGAATGGATAATTCATCCATAAAATTATAACTGCACTGTCTTAATTCTTTCTGGTTCATCGCAAGCAGATTTCCGGTGTGATAAGAATACATCTCAACGTTCAGATAACTGTCGATTGTCTTTGTCCATTTTGCAAAAAGAACAAGTTCAGAAGGACTTTTCTTTGTGATCTCTGTCACCTTCTTTGTATAACTGCTGTCTGTATACCATCCGGCAAAATTATAACCTTCCTTCACCGGGACATCCAGTGTCACCGGAAGTTCCTTTTCGTGATAGACCTCACGGTTGGAAATGCTGTTCTCTCCTCCATTCAGAATATAGGTAATATGATATGCCTTCTGACCGGTTTCTTCATACGGATCAACATAAACAGGTTTGTTTTCAATGATACCCGCCTGAGAGATTCCGATTCCTTCGATCGTATGGGCACGTGCGACCTGTGGATCGTTGATCACAAGAAGTATTGCATATAAAATTATGAAAATATTTCTTGTGATCTTCATAAATCCACATCTCCTCCTTTACTCGTCGAGTTTCTCTACTTTGCTTGCTCTTGCAGCAATCTCTTTCTCCTGTATATCAGACGGAGCCTGCTCATATCTTGAAAACTCATAAGAATATGTACCGCTTCCACCTGTCATGGAACGAAGATCCGTGTTATAGCCAAATAATTCCATATACGGAATATCTGCAACGATCTCCTGATAACCATGATCTGTCGGGTTCATTCCAAGCACACGTCCACGCCGCTTGTTCAGATCTCCCATAATATCTCCGGTATACTTATCCGGCACGACCACTTTCAATGATGCGATCGGTTCTAAGAGAACCGGGGAAGCCTCTAAGAAGCCTTTCTTAAATGCCTGCTTTGCAGCGGTTTTAAATGCCATCTCTGAGGAATCTACCGGATGATAAGAACCATCGTATAAAACTGCCTTCACACCGACAACCGGATATGCAGCGACAGGACCTTTCAGACAGGATTCCTGAATTCCCTTTTCTACTGCCGGGAAATAGTTCTTTGGAACTGCTCCGCCAACAACCGTCTGTTCAAATACATATGGCTGTTCCAGATCGCCGGATGGTTCAAATGTCATCTTGACGTGTCCATATTGTCCGTGACCGCCGGACTGCTTTTTATACTTGTACTCCACATCTGCTTTCTTGCGGATCGTTTCCCGGAATGCAATCTTAGGCTTCTTCAGTTCAACTTCCACTTTGTAGCGGTTTAAAAGTTTGCTGACTGCAACTTCCAAATGCTGGTCTCCCATTCCATAGAGGAGTGTCTGGCCATTCTCACTGTCATTGACCGCTTTCAGTGTAAGATCTTCCATCATGAGTTTCTGGAGAGCCTGTGAGATTTTATCCTCATCGCCCTTATTCACTGCCTTATATCTCATGTAAGTATATGGTGTGGAGATTGAGGTCCGAATATACAAAATCGGATTTGCTTTTGTGGAAAGGGAATCCGTGGTTGCCGGGCTTGCTAATTTTGCCAAAGCACCGATATCACCTGCATGAAGTTCTTTTACTTCCTCCGGTTTGTTTCCACAGAGCACATACAGTTTTCCGATTTTTTCTTCCACATCTTTGTGATGGTTATATAACACATCATCCGTTTTCAAAACGCCTGAATTCACTTTGATCAGGGAGTATTTTCCAATAAATGGATCTACGATCGTCTTCCATACATAAGCTGACTTTGGTTTTGCAAAATCATAATCTGCACTGTACACTTCATTCGTCTTGGCATTGATACCGGTACAGGAACGTTTTTCCGGACTTGGCAGATACTTCACAATATCGACCAGCAATGTATACATTCCTCTTGCCAGTGTGTTAGAACCCATCAGAACCGGAACAATGCTGCCGTCTGCCACATTCACACGGAGTGCCTGACGGATCTCATCCTCCGAGAACTCTTCGCCGTTAAAATAGCGTTCCATAAACTCTTCACTCGTCTCAGCGACAGCTTCCATCAATGCTTCCCTGCAGATATTTAAGTTGTCTTTGGAGTAATCCGGAACATCAGACTTTTCTACGGTTCCATCTTCTTTCCATCTCTTGGCTCTCTGCTGCAGCACATTGACATATCCGACAAACTGTCCATTCTCTCTGACCGGAAGATGGAACGGTGCGATGCGCTTGCCGTACATCTGCTGAAGATCTTCCACAACCTGCCGGTAGCTTGCCTCGTCAATATCCATATCCGTTACGAATACCATTCTCGGAAGTTTGTATTTCTCGCACATCTCCCATGCTTTCTTCGTTCCGACCTCGATCCCTGCCTTACCGGAAACTACAATGATCGCCGCATCTGCCACGCTCACTGCCTCTTCTGCTTCCCCTACAAAATCAAAATATCCGGGTGTATCAAGGATGTTGATCTTCGTATCGCCCCAGACAACCGGGATCACGGAAGTGTTGATGGAAAAAAGACGTTTTGTCTCTTCCTTGTCGTAATCACTGATCGTGTTGCCGTCTGCAACTTTTCCCATACGGGTTGTCATTCCTGCAAGATAAGCCATTGCCTCGACAAGACTTGTCTTGCCGGATCCTCCATGGCCTAAGAGAACCACATTGCGAATTTTGTCAGTTGTGTAAACGTTCATAGCAAATCCTCCCATACATTTTTCATTGATGATTTTGTTTCGTCATCACCAAATGTTGTTAATGGTTATATTTTACTAAATTTTCCACTTTTTTACAATATATTTATTCATATTTACTAACTATTATTATATTATCATTGGATTGTTTATATATTATGTATGTATTTTGAACATTTTTAGCAATTTCTATTTGATTGTTTACACAATATTCACAATTTGTACATATTCGTAGAAAATGTTCTGTTTTCCTTTTTCATGAAATAACTAATCGCTTTTATACTTTAACCAATCACTTTTATACTTTAACGTGTTGACTTTTTCATAAAATGTGGATATGATGTATAAGACTTTCTAAATATACAAAATTAACTTATGGGGGAACATGATTTGTTTCAGAAAATAGGATTTATCGGACTTGGTTTGATCGGAGGGTCCATTGCAAAAAAAATTCATACACTTTACCCTGATGTAACCATTATCGCAACTGCCGGTCATCAGGAAACCATTACAGAAGCTTACGGAGAACATCTGATCTCCAATCAGAATTTATGTGAGATCAAAGATTTTTATGACTGCGATTATATTTTTCTGTGCACACCGGTAAAAAGAAATATCGAATACCTGCGCCAGTTAAAAGGAAATATCAAAAACGGATGCATCATCACAGATGTCGGAAGCGTCAAAACAGATATTCATGAAGAAGTGACTGCCCTCGCAATGGAGGACTGCTTTATCGGAGGGCATCCGATGGCCGGCTCTGAAAAAACAGGCTTAAAAAATGCAAATGAATATTTGCTGGAAAATGCATATTATATTCTGACACCCACAACGAAGACATCACCGGAACGCCTAGAAGAATTTCGTTCCCTGGTGACCCAGTTAGGTGCTGTCGCCCTGGTATTAGACTATCATTTACACGATTATGCCACAGCTGCCATCAGCCATCTGCCGCACATCATCGCATACAGTCTCGTCAACCTTGTAAAAAAATCGGATGACGCAAATGAGACCATGAAGACGATTGCTGCCGGAGGATTTAAAGATCTGACCAGAATCGCTTCCTCCTCTCCTGTTATGTGGCAGAACATCTGCCAGTCCAACGGTGAACAGATTGTACGACTGATCGATGCATATGAGGAAATGTTAGAGAAAACCAAACATGATATTTTATCTTCTGATGCAGATGCACTGCTTCAGGATTTTCAGTCTGCCAAAGATTACAGGGATTCGATTGCGATCACGAACAAAGGTCCGATCCGTGAAATTTATGAGTTATATCTTGATCTTCTTGATGAGGCTGGTGGTATTGCGACAGTTGCTACAATACTTGCAAGTAATCATCTGAGTATTAAAAATATCGGCATCATTCACAACCGTGAGTTTGAAGATGGAGTATTACGTCTGGAAATGTATGACAGAATATCATTAGATGCAGCAGTACAGTTGCTTAGAAAACATCATTATACAATATATGAGCGGTAATCTGCCGCTCATATATTGTATACACAGTATTATCAATTGAAACAGGATAACAATTTCTCAACCTCTTCCCGTTCCGGCATTACGCGGAGTGCGCCTTTGCGTGTAGTGATAATGGATGCCGCTGCATTTGCAAAAGTCAGCATCTCTTTCAGGTCATTCTCTGTAAGATCGGTAAGTCCATGCTCTAAAATATAATGGAGAACACATGCACAGAAGGTATCTCCGGCTCCGGTTGTCTCAATTGTATTCTTCTGTATAAAAGGTTTCACTTCTACAATAAGATCTTTATAATAAGCACGGCTTCCTTCCCTGCCCATGGATACAAGGATCAATGGAATATGATATCTCTCAAGGATCCAATGTACACCCTTTGTGAAATCTTCTTCTCCGGTCAGCCACTGAATCTCGTTATCAGAAATCTTTAAAATGTCACACTGTCCTAATCCGTAAAGCACCTGTTCTTTTGCTTCATCTAAGGAGTTCCAGAGCGGCTCGCGCAGATTCGGATCAAAGGAAATGACAGCACCAGCTTCTTTTGCAGCACGAAGTGCTTTTTTTGTTGCATTTCGTACACCTTCGTGTGTCATGGACAGTGTGCCAAAATGAAAGATTCGTGTTCCCTTTATCAACTCTTCCGGTACTTCCGCTTCTGTCAGCATCATATCTGCACCAGGATTTCTGTAAAACGAAAAATCCCTGTCTCCATCCGGATAAGTATGTACCAGTGCTAACGTTGTATGTACGTCATCATCTTTCTGTAAGCCTGATGCATCAATCCCAACATCCATAATCGTCTGTTCCAGCTGTTTTCCGAAAAAATCATTTCCTACTTTTCCGATAAAAGCTGTCTTATGTCCGAGCTTTGTCAACATTGCCAGTACGTTGCATGGTGCACCACCCGGATTTGCCTCAAATAATGGATTTCCCTGACTACTGATCCCATTCTCGGTAAAATCAATGAGTAATTCGCCTAAAGCTACAACATCCATACTTTTTCCTCCGTGTCTGATAGTAGTTTTTGTTTTATAATTTTACTATATCGTGATTTCATCACTCAATAATTTCGTCGTTCGCCGAATGCATAAATGCATTCTTCTCACTTGCACTCATTATATCATACTTTTCAACATTAATATGTATTTTTTTGTCACTGTAAAAATGGATTTCCTGCGCTTCCAACGGCGTACAGATGGCTGTTGTCGCAACCTGTTCCCCATCGTTCAGGAATAGTTCGATCGACTGACGATCCAAAATAAATCTCATTTTCTTAAGCCCTTCCGGATTTGAAATCTTCAGTTTCCGCACGCAGACAACATCTTTTGTCACACCGCAATAAGTGCGATCGATCTCAAGCATATTTTCAGCCTTATGATAAGTAAAGCTTGTTTCATATTCCTTATTTGCGGCAAGTTTCATGGAAAATGTTTGAAATTCATCCTCTTCCAGTAAAACGGTAAGGTCGATCGTCCGACCTTCAATTCCGCACAGTGTTGTTTCCTGATTTATTTCTGCATGATCATATCGACATGGATTTTTATGATACTTTTCAATTTCACGCACCGGTGTCTGCCAGATTTTACCATCTTTTAATTCCAATTCCCTCGGCAGTGTCATCATTCCCTGCCAATCCTGTGAATTTGGAATCACACATGCATCCCAGGATTTCATCCATGCAATCATAATACGTCTGCCGTCCGGCAGTTCAGTTGTCTGCGGTGCATAAAAATCCATTCCATAATCTAGTGCATGCGGCAATTCTTTTACAAATGTATGTGTTTTTTCATCATAGTCCCCAAGAAAATAAACACTGTTATGTCCATTATGAAACTCATATTTCTGTGCTTTCATATCCTGCGGTGAACAGATCAGCACTCTTTTACTGCCCAGCTGAAAGAAGTCCGGACATTCCCACATTGTACCAATTTTTCCGCTTTCGTTTGAAGCAAGAATTGTTTCAAATTTCCAGTCAGTCAGATTTTTGCTTGAACATAACACAACCTGTCCGATCTGATTTTCATTTTTATTGCCAACGATCATATAATAGGTATCATTTTCTTTCCAGATCTTCGGATCACGGAAATCTACCCTGTTGCATCCCTCTGGAAGCATTTCTCCAGTCATGACTGGATTTTTGTCATATTTCTGATAATCTTTTCCATCACCAAATGCAATACACTGATTCTGACGATCCTGCTCACTTCCGTCAGGCTGTTTTATTCTAGTTACTCCTGTATATACAAGTACATGTTTACCATCTGCTTCGATCGCACTTCCTGAAAAGCATCCGGCTTTATCATATTCTTCATCCGGAGCAAGTGCCGCTGGAAGCTGTTCCCATTGGATCATATCGCACGTAACGCTATGTCCCCAGTGCATTGGTCCCCATTCCCTGTTATATGGATGATATTGATAAAACAGATGTATCTGCCCATCGTAAAACGAAAATCCATTTGGATCGTTGATCCATCCGGTTGGAGCAGAAACATGAAATAA
>ULQY01015732.1_pt1 | contig 12267 bp, 9 predicted proteins | sample 1954671 | NCBI WGS metagenome assembly ULQY01 (sample SAMEA4835660, study PRJEB28245) | human gut metagenome | biome: gut microbiome; material: fecal sample | place: Denmark | collected 2008 | reverse complement strand
CCTGCTCCATTGGCTCCGCCTGCAACTCCGTTTGCTCCTGCAGCATTGGCTCCACCTGTTCCGCCTGCAGCTCCGTTTGCTCCTGCTCCATTATCGCCATCATTTCCATTATTGGCCATATTAGTGGCGGCACGATTATAAACAAAATTAAATATATTTTTTGACGCATCTGAAACCAGCTTACCTGATTGGTTGTAGCTGCTTGGGATATATCCATCAATATAAAGATATGCAATTACAGGTTCATCACCTACATTACCATAATATGTTTTGCTGTCTGCAAGCTTATTTCCGTTTGCATCAACATAATTAACGGTATATTCTGCTAACTCACCCGGTATACCGTAAGCAACCACATAATCCTGATCGCCCGATACAAGGAAAGCAGACTGTGCAACTGTATTATTATCACGACCGCTTAGTCGTATGCCCTTAACATAGTATTTACTGTTTTCATTTAAAGAAACATTTCCCTGAGCATCACAACTGATAACATCACCATATTCCAATCCATTGACAACTACCTTATCACCTTTTGATTCGATTGAAATGGACGAACTGTTACCGGATGCTTTTCTAACCTGTATACCGCCATTTATGCTGCCCTGTCCACCTGCTGAAAACGAAACAGTGTAGGTATATGAAAATGCTTTGGCATTAGTCGACTGTGAAAAAATACTGACTACCATAATCAAAGCAGCAGCGAAATATTTAAGCAACTTTTTCATTTTTCCCAGCCCCCTTCCTGTTACTCACAAATGAAGCTATAAGTAGGGCAATACCTATAACAAAAACAACTATAGAAGCGATAGACCAAACGTCTCCTGTCTTTACTCTGGATGTCTTAGTTGTAAATGTTGGATGGGTAGGCGCGTTTGGTGTTGAATTATCTTCAACCGCAAAGTTCATCATAAGCTTTGCAAGCGTATCCTGATATACATTACCCTGGCTCTCACCATCCAGACCAACTAAAAGCTTAACATTTCCGCTCTCACCCGGCTCTAAGGTTTTAAGATAAAAAAAGTTGTCAAGTGAGTTTGTTGCCTCTTTAAGACCTTCACCGGCCGTTGTCGGTTTTTCACCACCAACACTGGTACTGCTATATATTGTGTCCTCTTTTCCATCAGGACCAACAAATGTAAGAATATATGAATATCCTCCATTAGCAGCTACAGACTGTGCATCCTCAAGACTGCTAAGCACATCATTTGACATGTACCATTTTGTTGAAATGTCGCTATCATTTTTGATATTTACAGAAAATGTAACCTCATCTCCGGGCTGCATTTCCGAAACAGAGACTGCCAGTTTATTTGAATCAAAAGAGCTGACCATCTCTTTGCCGGTAAAACTACATGAACCGGCGGCTGTTGAATTTTCATCTGCATATACAGTGCTTATCGAACCAAGGATAAACAATATGCATGCAAATAATGCAATTTTCTTTTTCATATTATCCTCCTTTTATTGTAAAGATAAAGCACCATTATCAGAAATACCAACATCTACACCCCATGCACTCTTTATTGCTGACTGTGCATTATGAGTCTGGACAGCATCAACCGAAGCTTCAAGCACGAACTGCGCACCATCGTATTCATATGTTGTCGTAATTGTAGTATAGCCATCATCATCAGTTGTTGAGGTACTTCCAACAATTGTTGCAATGTCACTGTTAATGCTGATTTTATCAGCAAAATCAGGTGAAGTCTGTCCTTTCTTCAAAATATTTGAATAATAAAAGACATTTCTTTCTGAAGTTTTAGCACTTGTGTCCTCAATCCAACCATCGTTTGTAAAATTAATCTCTATCTTTGACGGATCCAAATCACCGCGTTTTTCTCCAGACTCTTTGTCAACCCAATAGTGTCTCACTGTTACTCTGACATATTCATCAATTGAACCACTGTTTTTTACAGCAAGCTCTTCATTATATTTTTTGTCAAGAATGAGTTTCTCATCACCGGCATCCTTTAGCATGCTTCCAAGTAAAGTACCTGTTGCCTCACTCCAGGCATCATCCTTATGTTTATAATCACGCCAGCTGACATCTTTTCCGTTCTCGGTAAGTGTTACACCGATAGACTTTATATCAATCTGTGCAAGATAATTGTCACTCATATATGTCAGAGTTGCTTTAGTAGATCCAATAGTTGATGCTGCAAGCATAATAACTGAGGATGCTACAAGTATAAGTGGATATTTCTTCTTCATTACTTACCGCCCTCCTCATCATCATATTGAGCCTCGGCATCCCATTTCGCATCCGGAGCTACACAAGGATTTCCATTTTCATCATATGTAACAGGGGTACATTCCTGAACCACCACAACATTAAAATTGGTCTTTACTTTTTCACTAACCTTAATATAAGCGGTAATAGGCTCTGTCATTTCACCAACCGGTACAGCTTTACTGTAATACCAATATCCATCATCGGAAAGACTCCAATTATTACCGGATGCTGTAATTGTAAACTGACTTGCAGCTATTACTTTACATCTGACAAAACAATCCACTTTACCGGTATTCTCAATCTGAATGGTCTTTTTCCAATCCTTAAATTTTTCATTAACACGTGTCGTTGGTCCAATATCAATTGATACTCCACCCTTAGCAGAAGCATAGGTTGTAAAATATGCAAGTGTCGGTTTAACAGAAATACATCCAACAATTATTACCGACGCAAGGACTACACTCGCCAGAACACGATGCTTTTTATTAATTTTTTTACAAGACTCAAATATTTTTTTCATTAATTCTGCACCCATTCCCATCCGGTTCCGTCGTATTCAAAATGATTTACGACACCCGTACTATAAATAAGTTTGTTGTTATAATCGTTTGTAAAATCTGCATTTACTGTATCGCCGGCAACAATTGTTGTCTCAATATTATCTGATGATGTAACCTTGTAGCTTCCGGCGGCATAAACCTCCTTGACCACAACTCTAGAACCAGCCGGGATGTTGTCAATCACTACGCTCTTAAATCCAACACCATCGAATCTAATGGAAGCAATATCCGAAAATACCACATTTCCATCCTTATCATATGCTTCAATATCAAAAGCAAAAATCGGTTCACCAAGCTCTGTATTATAGGTTTTTAAAACCTTGTTAATCTGCAGACTTCCTGTCAGCTCCTTCTGCTCCGGCTTGAGCTCTATAGTGATATTATCGTATATCCATGAATCCGAACCTGATCCGGTCATTGCGAACTCATTATTTGGCGCCGAAACAAGATATGGTACAAATGAATATCCATATTGTGCTGAATTGACAGGCTTGGTATATACCAGATACAATCCTGTCTTTACTCCGGACACAGACCCCTTTCCGTTTTTCACTTCAATAGTTTTGTCGGCAGATAAACCTTCCTTATCGACAATCTCCGATGCACTCTTGGCCATTTTTTCATAATCATCAGCCGTTGTCTTACTATCTATAGACTCAACCATGCCTGACAGTGCTTTATAATCATCTGTCACAGCATAGGTACCGTTTTCGTCTACCTCTGCCACCCTGTAAAGATCAACGGGAAAATCCACAGTATCCAAATCATTCCAGGTATCAGGAATATCAACTGTTATAGAACAATCTTTATCTGTTTCAATATGTGTCCTTGCAAATATACTGCCACAAGGCAATGAAACAAATACCATTGCTGCTATCATTATGCTGGCAATCCTCTTAATGTTATTGTGCATTTTTCCTCCTTCCTGATTCTATCTGAATCTATACAATATTGTCTTACTAAGAATTTTACATATTATTATATACAAAACCAAAAACACAACGCCAAGTATAATTGCCTCGTGTAATGGCTGTATCTGCTTTGCATCCTCTACAACAAGTCCCTGCGCATCATTAGCAATCCTGTGGCCTCTGATAAGCAGTCTGTGTGAATTGACCCCATACGGTGTACATGTGATAAGTGTACAATAATCCTGACCTTCTTCAATCTTTAAATCATTAAGCTCATCAGGAAGAACTATTCTAATCTGATCAACTTCATAGGTCAATGTTTCACCAAGTATATATAATTTGAATGTATCTCCCTCTGCCATCTGATCAATATCAGTAAACAGCTTTGAGGAGGTGAGTCCACGATGACCTGAAATGGCACAATGTGTACTTGGTCCTCCCACCGGGAGAGATGATCCCTCAATGTGTCCTACTCCAATCTGGAGTATCGTATTGTCTGTACCATGATAAATAGGCAATGAAACCTTTATAGATGGAATCTCTACATATCCCATCACTCCGGTACCGGATACATCAAGAAGACTTTCATACTCTGCTTTATCCTGATCTGACATCTCATAACGATCCTGCTTACTTAAAAGCTTCTCATTATATGCCTGTGCAGCTTTTCGCATCTCATCAAGTTTTTGCTCATCCGTGTTGTCTACAGCATCAACGTAGCTGGCAATGGCTCTGGACTGATGAAATGAATTCCAATAATCACTTACTGTCGGATATAGCAGTAAGGACAACCCTGCGATAAACACTACGCCAAAAAGAATAGTAGATAAACGTCTTTTCATAGTGCTCTCCTTACTGTTACATAAACTCTAAATAAAATCTATTATAGCTGCCACAGATTTATAACCTGTGGCAGCATAATATTTAAAACTAAATAGTGCCGGTCAGATATTAATTATCTAACACGCTTCTTTGTTACAAGAACAATTCCACCACCGAGAACTAAGATAGCACCAATTACGTAGATTGCTACACGTCCGGCACCACCAGTTGAAGGAAGAACTGAACCCTTGTTGTTTACTACATCTGTAGATAACTCGCCCTTTTCAAGCATAACACCTAAATTAATAATTGAACCAGATGCTACATCTCCTGTAAGTGCTGTAAGCTTTGGATCATCACTATTCTCATCATGCTTTGCAGAAATAGTAAATGTCTGATCCTCGATTGAGTTGTATCCGTCAGGTGTCTTTGTCTCGCGTAATACGTATGTACCATCATCTAAGCCTGTGAATCCGAATACTGTTCCCTCTGCATTAGTAGAAAGAATCTTCTTAACCTCTACAAGCTCCTCTTTTCCGTTAACCTTCTTGAAAAGTGAGAACTCTGCACCTGTAAGTGGCTTATTCTCTTTATCAACCTTGTTTACAGTTAACTTGTAAGTAAATACGATAACCTTATCTTCAGGAGTCTTACCTCTGTCTCCCTCACCACCATTGTTAGGGTTGTTAGAGAAATCAAGATAAACTGTATTTGGGTTTCCGGCTGCGCCGATTACTGCATTCTCGTTAAGCTTTGCTGTATACTCAACAACAATCTTATCTGAGTTTTTAGCACCAAATGCTAAGATATTGTCACATGTAAATGTAAGTGTCTTAGCTGTTGCATCATAGCTAGGTGTAAAGTAAGATGTAACATCCTTGTCACCTAATTTAATTACTGCATCATTGTTATAGTCAAGTCCTTTTGAAAGAGTATCATTAAACTTGAGAGAATATGTCTTGTAGCTTTCAATGTTGTTTGCTAATGTAGCTGTGAGCTGGAATGGAACATCATCTCCGATATCGTAATCGGCTGAATCCTGCCAACCAGTTGTATCACCAGTTGTATCATTTGTATCCTTAACTTTCTTCTCTACAGAAGGAACATCTGCCTTTACATTTGCTTCTACATCATCTGTAACATGAAGGATGAACTCTGTGTAAGATTCCTGACCCTGTAAAGAATCATCCTTATCTTTGATAAGGTAGTAACCTGGCTTAAGGTTGCTGATTACATTCTTTGCATCCGGATCTGTTACTGTAACTGAACCTGATGCTGATGCTAAGTTTGCACCGATAATCTGAGCCTGCGCTTTAAGCTCTTTAGAATTGTTACCCATATCAGCAAGCTTCTTAGCATATCCTGCAGCATCACCGCCGAGAGCGGTCTGTCCTTCTGCTTTAATGCCCTCTCCCCACTTTATGTTAGAAAGAGTTGCTTTATCTGCTGATAAATCACCAGATAAAATCTGATAAGCCTCATAAGTGTGTCCTTTGACAGCCTTATTAAGTGTGAGACTGAATGTGTTTTGGTCTGCGTTTGGTGCTGCAAATACAGTTACACTCATTGCAAGTGTAAGTATCATAGCAAGCACTAAAGCAATGCTTCGTTTGATTGTTTTCATTTTGCATTCTCCTTTTTTATAATGTTTTTTGTTTTTTATAGAAAAGTGTTATTGTAGCTATTGCCATAAGTACAACTCCACTTAACATATACAACCATCTGTTACCGCTTCCACCTGTTTCAGGAAGCTCATACTCATTGAGCTTATTTGTAATCTCAATAGTACCTGAATCAACAGCCATATCCTTTCCCGGTGCCACATTGGCATCAGTTCTATTAATCTCAGTTCCGTTTGTATCCTTAAATACATAGGAAACATCATAACCAGATAAGCTGTTATTTTTGTCTATTCCAACCTCTGTAACATAATACTTATAGGTTTCGTTGGTTATATGACCTATATCATCTGTCTTTGTCTTAGGAAGATCTTTAAATTTATAAGACCAGTTTCCATCTTTATCCGGTGTCACTTCTACGGCATCACCGTATTTAACATCTTTTCCTGACGAATCCACCTGATGTAACTGTAAATAAATCCTTCCATCCGTCTTATTTATAGGTTTGTTCTTGGAATCAACCCACTTTTTATCAACAGAAATTTCTGTTGTTGGAATAGCCTCATCACCGATATATACTATATCATAATTGTTTGCCAGACAGGTTCCCGTTAAGCTGTTATTTGGAGCTGTCACAGGATATTTAGCTGTATCCGGCGAACTAAAGTAGAAATAAGTCTTTGCCGGTTCTTCCGGAAGAACATAGCCACTAGGCGCCTTTGTCTCAACAACATAATACTGTGTGTTATATGTCATTGATTTATCAAAATCAATGACTATCTTGCCGGTTTTATCGGTAACATATTTTTTAACATGGACATATCCATCTGATGTTTTCGTAGAATCTGTACTGTTTGGATCATATTTGTAAACATCAAACTCTGCGTTCGGCAATAACTTTCCGTTATTTCCCTCTTCTGTCTTATAAAGAATAAACGAATCATTCTTATATACATAAAACGAAGAATACGATTTAGTGTACTTTAATTCAGTGTGAATCTCTGTTTTACTATTATCAACGCCTTCCAGTGAAACGGCATTAGATACATCAAATTTAGGTTTTGAATCACCCCACTCCTGTATCAAATCAGCCTTTACACTATAAGTGTATGTCAACATTATAGGCTTTCCATCAGGGACAGTAGCATTTATTGTTTTGCTTGAATACTGATAATCCTGCGATGCTTCTTGTGAATCATATGTCCATTTGCAATCAGATATCACCTCACCAGGTTTGTATGTTCCATCATCCTGTTTGATAGCCTCTCTGAACTTAACTGTACCAGGCATCAAATCTACCTGCCACCTTGCCGAAGAATCATCATAGGTTACTTTTTTGTACGACAAAACATCTTTTAAATTTAATGTCTTATCAGCACCCAGATATGTCTTGCCCTCCGGGTTTATAAGAACAGTATAATTCAGCTTATGTTGATCATTATCCCAGCTTCCGTTTTTGCTTATAACTTTATCTCCTGAATCCGGAATATTTTCACTATCCTGCTTTGGTTTGGATATTATCTGTGTCTGGCTTGATTCACCAATCTTATCATTACTGTCCGATTTAGCTGATGCTTTGTTCTTGTACACAAGCTCCTTTCCTGCCTCCAGGGTTTCAGCACTATCAGCCTTACATTTATAAACAAGGAAAATTGGAGACCCCTCATTCCAACCAGCCACCTTTGCATCTTTTGGCTTTTCTACAGTTGTAGTTATTATCTCACGACCATTGCTTGTTTCTTTTTTACATGAAGTATTAATTCCCGCAGTAAAGTGAGTTTTGTTGTTTGAATTATCTACCGTGTAGCTCTTGCCATCCAATGTAGGGTATGTAAAACCCTGGTCTGGATTATTATATTGTAACTGTACAGTAACATTTTGTACGCTGATGCCCTCAGGCATATTATCAGTGATTGTATATTTGGTTGCTTTTTTATCCATTGTAACCTTTACAATCCATGTGAGCGTTCCGTCATATCCGACATCAGTAGTCTTGACATATGTATTTGCTGTATTATTGTTTCCATCAGTCTTAACAATTGATGATTTAATATCTTTTTTTGTTTTGAAAGATGCATATGCATTAACATCCCAGAAGTTTGCGTTGTTCTTAAATTCAATCTCTCCACCTGCCGAGTAGTCTGCATACGACTTATAATTCAAAGTTACCTTAAATCCATCTTTACTATTATTTGAAGGAACATACTTGTCTTTAAACTCAAACGAAAATCTTGTAAACTTAAGACCTGTGTTGCTATCCAAAGAGTAGAAATCATACTCCTGATCGCCGGATTTTACTTTAAAATTATATATCTTATCGCCAAAAATAGTTTTTGCCTGATCAAATACATCTTTAACCTGCTGATAAGTCATATAATGAGCCATCTTGTCTGAAGTAGTGTTTGTCAGTTCATCAACAAACTTTGCACCTGCATCCGCTCCGGTTGGAGGAATGGTAAATGTTGATTCCCAACTAAGCTCATACCTGTTTTTCTTAGGTTCTTCTTTATTAGCAGTCACTTTCTTTGTAACTTTTATATCTCCATGAGTTCCCGGGACATTTACTCCGGCCCATTTGTTAAACGATATCTCTTTGTTCTTAAAAACGACCTGATTATTAACAGTCTGGTCATAGCTTTGTGGTGTGACAGGTGTTTCATATGTAATAACATATGTACTGTCATTTTTATTATTATTTATAGCCACAAAACTAATACTGCTAATCTTGCCGTCTTTGTCATATTGGATTTGAGCACCTTTCCAATAGATATCCTGTTCAGAGCTCATTCTAAAATTCTTTGCATCCTTAAGGCAATTATCTGTCAGTACGGCTCCAACAATATCATTTCTTTCTTTATTAACAGTGATTGTCCACTTGACAGTCTGACTGTTTGGATCGTATGTACCTGTTTTATCAAGATCATCTCTCTTGTATTTAATAATACTGCTTGATGTATCAATAACCTTTTCATTAGATTTCTTATTTATTGATTCACCGGTAACCTTGTTAGATGCTTGTGATTCGTTTCCGCTATCACAAAGAGATGTATCATAATAATACTTGTATTTTATCTGGCAGCTTTCACCCTTATTAAGCTTAGGCAGTGTTGCTGTAAGATTATAATTATGATTATTATTGTCATTATTCTGAGAAGCCGTAACATTAGCAGTATATTCACCGCCAACCTGCTGTCCGTTCTTAGTTATTGTGTAAGTAAACTTTGATGTATCGACAGACATTTTACCGGCCTGCAACACATCATTTAAAGTAATAACATCCGGTGTACCTTTTTCAGATGAAACATCAACAACATACTCAGCATATTTGCCATTGTCATCTTTCTTAAGCGTATTATCTGTTGTATTTGACTTTTTAACGGTAATATCATAATTAGCGCTGTGGTTCTTATCCCAATGGATATATTCCTTGCTTATATCTAATGTAGCATCTCCACCTATCTTAACAACAACATCACCATTGTCCTTAACTTCACTATAGCCGCTTGCGCCAAATGTCGCACCACCTTTAATTTCAGTAGTGTTGCTCTGTATATAATTATCAGCAAATTTAATCAATGCAGAAAATGTGCCATCATTATTTTTTACAAAGCGATAATTACAAAGCTTATTTCCACTTTCGTCTGTATATGTATGCCAGCCATCACAAACCGCATCAGGAATAGATATATCCTGTCCATAAGTCATATAATAATTCTTAATTATATTTCCGCTTTCATCCTTGAACTCACCCTCGCCTATGGCGAAAGACATATCAACCTTATAATTAAATGTCTTTCCATCCCATTCCACTTCAGGCTGATTACCTTCAAGCTTCACCACCGGAGGATTTTTAAGCTTCCCCAAGTTTTTATATGTTTCCTTCTGTCCATCCACCTCGAACTCGTACTTGTTCTGATCTTCTGCAGATGCAGGTTGTATAAGTCTGTACATAGTAATGCTCAGCACTATGACTGCCATAGAAACAACGAATGTAGCAAGCTGTCTACGTCTTTTTACTCTTTTCAGTCTCTCTTTGCCGAGACGTTCCATATCCTTATCCATTCTGCATCCTCCTTTCCTCAAATAATTATATTTGTTATATTATGTGATTTTTCTTTCTTTTGATAACAGTATATCATTTTTCGGTCACACAACGGTCACACGGGAATATTTTCTTCCTTTTTACTAATAGACGCACTCTGTATTTATGTATATTTTAGTCAATTTTACCAATTTTTGTAAGTGGCCATAGCCCAAAGCTCACTTTTCCAACCACCTGTTCCTCTGAAACACAGCCTATTGCCGTGTTTCTTGAGTCAAGAGACACACTTCTGTTATCTCCCATTACGAAAATTTTCGACTCCGGAACTTGATAAGGCAAATCAATGTTGCAGTCACCCAGTGACTTTTCTTTCAAATACGGTTCGTCTAGAGCAATGTCATTTACATACACGGTTCCGTCATCGGAGATATTCACCCAGTCACCCGGCATTGCAATCACTCTCTTAACCAGAATTTTATTATTCAGGTAAAACGCTATGACATCGCCTGTTTTAAAAGCGTTTCTCTTTGATGCCATAAGTATCTGTCCCTCTTCAAGAGTGGGTGACATCGAGGTTCCCGTTACCTGAAGAATCGGAAGCCACAGATTTGCAACAAGAACCGCTATTGCAGCGACAACTAAAAGAGTTCCTACTGTATTAAACAGGGTTCCCGCAAATTTGCTGTTGTACTTCACCCTGCGAAGCTCCTGCCTTAATGCTTTGATTCCAAGCTCTTCGCTATATCTGTCATAGTCATCTGTCATTATGCTTCGATAACTGTATTTTTCATTTTCATCATTGTGTGTTTTATCATTATATATTTTATCATCAGATTCTGAATCCGTTTTATCGTCCGCATCATCATTTTTCAGTATTTCAAAATCTGCTTTTGCATTCTTTTCACTCTCAAAAGATTGTACTTTTTCAACAATTTTTTTTTCTAAATCAGTATATTCATCATTGTTAATATTATGTAGTTTATCAGAAACTTCTGTTGACTCATCAAATTTTACAACATCTTCCTGTTCATATGTATCTGCATATTCATTGGCAGATTTCTGTCCGGCTACATCAACAGAATCAATCGTTTCCGCTGGATTAGCCGTATCAACAGAATCAGCCATTTCCGTTGTATTATCTGCATTAGTCAAATTAACCTTAGTCGCCGAATCAGATGGGGACATCATCTGGCTCAACAGCATATCAAGCCGGTCTTCGTTGGTCATCGGCTTTGGCTCTGCTTCGTCCAGCTCTGTATCTTTTCCTAAATCTATAATATCAATATCGTTTTTCTTTCCCAAAAATATAGAATCATCTATATCGTTTATGTTTGTAACACTGCTTATATCCTCTACCGGAATATTATCAGCAATTGCTTTCTTATTATATTCAATATCCGACTCGGATTTTGTCGAATTAATGTAGTTAACCGATTTATTCTGTTGTCTTTTTTTCTTATATTCAATATATTTTACTGCTACGCGTGCAAGCGAATATATAACTTTTTTATATATTTTCTCAACCATTTTTATATCCATTTCATAACGTTATTCTATTTAAATCCCACAAAATTACTTTTTAGTAAGATTTTTAGAAGCCATAGATATTATGGCTGCAAATTTTTGAATCTCGCCAGTTGCTGATGTCAGCTTTTCTATTGCATCATTTATATCACCGGATTTTGCAACTTCACGCTCCAATGTTGCGATATGTTTTTTAGACTCATCCAGCTCTTTTCTCAAATGTTCAACCTCTTTACTTCTATCTAAAAGCATTTCCAGTAGTTCACTTCTGCTTAATTTTTTTAATTCTTTTGCTTCCATACTTTCACCGCCAACTCTCCCAAAATGCAGACAACCAAAGTGTATAAAATATACCTTCGGTTGTCTTAAATTAACTATATTATAGCGAATTGTCTATACAATTTCAATAGGCAATCGCAATTTTTGTGTGACTTTATTACTATTTTTATTTTTAATTCTAAAATTCAAATTTCTTTGCAAAATATGCATCAAGCTCATCAATTGCAATACGTTCCTGCTCCATTGTGTCACGGTCACGTACTGTCACGCAATG
>ULQY01004487.1_pt1 | contig 12267 bp, 10 predicted proteins | sample 1954671 | NCBI WGS metagenome assembly ULQY01 (sample SAMEA4835660, study PRJEB28245) | human gut metagenome | biome: gut microbiome; material: fecal sample | place: Denmark | collected 2008 | reverse complement strand
TCCGTGAGATCCTGGGCAGCGGCACCTGGCTGGGCTTCCAGGTCCTGCCCGAGAGCATGGCCAAGATGAGCATTATGACCCAGGCTCCCGGCGCATTCTTCTGCTACGGCGTGCTGATGGCCGGCTGCGTCTGGCTGGAAGGCAAGCTGGATGCCCGCATCGAGCGCAAGAGCTGCTGCGACCTCGACAACCTGAAGAAGGAGGCAGAATAAGATGTTAGTCAAACTTGCTGCGATCTTCTTCAGCATGATCCTGGTGAACAACTACGTGCTGGTGAAGTTCTACGGTATCTGCCCGTTCCTGGGCGTTTCCAAGAAGCTGGATTCCTCCATTGGTATGTCCGGCGCTGTTATCTTTGTTATGCTGGTGGCAACGGCTGTCACCTTCCCCATCCAGATCTTCATTCTGAACCCCGCTGACCTGGGCTACCTGCAGACCATCGTGTTCATCCTGGTCATTGCAGTGCTGGTGCAGTTCATCGAGATCTTCCTGAAGAAGTATGTTGTTGCACTGTACAATTCTCTGGGCGTTTACCTGCCCCTGATCACCACCAACTGCTGCGTGCTGGCCGTGACCATTCTGGTCGTGGACGACTACGGCGCAGACGTTGCTACCCTTGGCTTTGCCGCTGCCTACATTGAGGCTCTGGTCTGTGCCGTGGGTGCAGGTGTCGGCTTTATGCTGGCTATGGTCATGTTCAGCGGCGTGCGCAAGCGCGTGGAAGCCTGCGATCCCCCGGCACCCTTCAAGGGCCTGCCCATCACCCTGATCGCAGCAGCCATCACCAGCCTGTCCTTTATGGGCTTCGGCGGCCTCGTCGAAAACCTGTTCAACGTGACGCTGTAAGGGAGGAACAGGATTATGAATATTGTATCTGCTGTGATCCTCTGTACCATCGTGGGCGCGATCGGTGCCGTTGTTCTGGTGCTGGCCGCAAAGTTCATGGCGGTTGAGGAAGACCCCCGTATTGAAGAAGTTTCTGCCTGCCTGGCCGGTGCAAACTGCGGCGGCTGCGGCTACGCCGGCTGTGCCGACTACGCAAAGGCCGTTGTTATGGACGGCGTTCCCTGCGACAAGTGCGCCCCCGGTGGCCCCAAGGCTGCTGCCGCCATTGCCAAGATCATGGGCGGCGAGGCAAGCGCTGTGGAGAAGAAGGCTGTGGTCCAGTGCCAGGGCAACTCCGAGCACTGCAAGCCCAGCTACGAGTACAAGGGCATCCAGACCTGTGCCGCTGCTGCCACCCTGTACGGCGGCTCCAAGACCTGTACCTTTGCCTGCATCGGCCTGGGCGACTGCACCAAGGTGTGTAAGTTCGATGCCATCCACATTGTGGACGGCGTGGCCAAGGTGGACAAGGACAAGTGCACCGGCTGTGGTGCCTGCGCCAACATCTGCCCCAAGCACGTCATTATGATCGACGCAGGCGGCCCCCGCAAGCCCGTGGTCATGTGCTCCAATCAGGATAAGGGTGCTGTGGCAAACAAGCTGTGCACCACCTCCTGCATTGCCTGCGGCATGTGCGAGCGCACCTGTAAGTTTGATGCCATCCACGTTGTGGACGGCGTGGCCCGTGTGGACTACGACAAGTGCAAGGGCTGTGGCATGTGCGCCCAGAAGTGCCCCAAGCACATCATCCTTTTCCCGCTGAAGGACGATCCGAATCCCCCCAAGCCCGTGGTGAAGCAGGCTCCGAAGCCCGCTGCCGCTCCTGCCGCTCCGGCAGAGCCCGCCGCAAAGGCTGAGGAAGCAAAGGCTCCCGAGGCCCCCAAGGCTGAATAAGCGGAACCCATTGTAATATGGTAAAGCGCCCCCATTGCTCCTTTGAGTGATGGGGGCGCTTTTTGGTGCAAAACCTCTCCGTCATCATCGCTGACGCTCGATGCCACCTCCCCTAGTAGGGGAGGCCTTGGCATGAGATTCATTTTTCAATCTGATCGCTGGCGCTCCAAGGGCATCGTCTGCCGCAAGGCAGAAATAACGTTGCGTCAGCAGGGCAAACAGGAGCGAAGCGCCAGACCCCGAAAACGCAGCGGCCTGCCAAGGGCTCCCCTACTAGGGGAGCTGTCACGGCGAAGCCCGTGACTGAGAGGTTGGACAAAGGACAAGCTAACCGTTCATACGGATAGGCAATCCTCCGGTACAACCTCTCCGTCATCATCGCTGACGCTCGATGCCACCTCCCCTAGTAGGGGAGGCCTTGGCATGAGATTCATTTTTCGATCTTTTCGCCTATCGGCTCCAAGAGCGACTTCTGCCGCAGAGGTGAACATTACGCCAGCACTGCCAAAAGGAGCGAAGCGCCAGACCCCGAAAACGCGACGGCCTGCCAAGGGCTCCCCTACTAGGGGAGCTGTCACGGCGAAGCCCGTGACTGAGAGGTTTAACCCGGACGCTATCGAGCTTTGCGAGACTGAGAGGGCTCCGAAAACTTTTTTTAAAAAATCCCGAAAAAAAGTGAAAGGAATCTGCGTTTCATGTATTATAGAGAGTGAAACTGCGAAGATACAACACAAAACTGCGCGATATATCAATGCGGCGGGCGTGCGGATAAGTCGGACTGTTCTACTCCCCGCAATGATATTACGGCGGTTCATAACGTGCTGTATATCGCAGAATATTTTGTCTGAAAAGGAGAAGGGAAAATAAAATTTCACTATTGAAAATACTGGATATACATGCTATAATTACGATAATGATGTGTCTGGTAAAAATAACCTGCCAAGGGAAAGAAAAACGACAAAAGTTGAATATCTTTTCCTCCGGTTTTGCCAAAAATACTATGATGCAGGGAGGGCTCCACTGTGCGGAAAAATCATCACGGAAAAAAAGATAGGCTGGTGAAGCGCGTTTTTGCGCTTTGTCTGGCGCTTGCGGTCATCTGCACCTGCCTTGTGCCGGTGTTTGCAACGGAGGGTCTGATCGATCCTCAGGTTAATCAAGAGGCCTCCCGGCCCGTAGATGACGGCGAGGCATCCTATCCTGACGACGAATTTGCCGGTTTCGGCGGGGAGGAAGCCACCCGGCCTGTAGACGGCGGCGAAGCTGCCGGTTTTGGCGAGGACGAAGTTGCCACCCGGCCTGTGGAAGGCGGCGAGGACAACCTCGACGGCGGCCCCAACGTTAAGGAAACAGAGTGGGGTACCGTTATTGACTACGGCACCAGCACCAGCACCGACCCCAGCTCCAGCACCGAGACCCAGTGGTCCGGCGAGGACGACGTGGTGGAAAAGCCTGATGACAAAGTGGTCGTTTCCGGCGACGAGATCAAAAAGCTGCAGGATATGGTGGTCTACCGCTTCTGGCTGAGGGAGCTGAACACCCTTGACCTGCAGGACATTACCGCTCAGGCACAGATCAACAATATGACGGAGAGCGAGTATCTGGCCCGGAACGGTGAGGTTCTGTGGAACCTGTACTTTATTCAGGCTGTGCCCCGGGCAGAGACCATTGCGGACTACAGCAGCTACATCGAGAACCCCTCCTCCAACCGGGACCCCAAGGGCGAACTGCGGCAGTTTGACTACTGGTACACGCTGGACGAGTTTGGCAACCGGGTGCGCCTGAACCTCACCGACCCCACCAGCAACATTCTGGACGACAAGACCACCACCGTGAACGTCTACGCCGCATGGAAGGACGGCACCGTGGGCTCCGATGAGGAAGAGGACGTGGACCACGAGGATCTGGTGGACAAGAACCCCGTGCCTGTGGATCTGGAAACCAAGGCCCCTGCTTCCTACGTGGACGAGGACGGCAACACGAAGAGCGTCAATCTGCCGGTAGAAGTGAAAAACCTGCCCTCTGCCACTCACAGACTCAGCGTTACCCACATGGGTGATAATTCCATGACGGAGTTCTGCAATACCTACGTGAATGAGCTTCAGGGGATGCAGCCTCTTCTGGGCCTGAAGATCACGCCCGAAGATATCAACAGTGAGAAGGTGCATCTGGCCAAGGGCCAGAAGGCCACCGTTACTGTTTCTGGCTTGAACGAACTGCCGGATGTTGCGGAAATGGAAGAAATGGGAGCGCTCACTGCCGATGCACTGAAGGTGCTCCACCAGAAAGACGACAATACCGTGGAAAAACTGGATGTTGTCAGCTATGAGAATGGCACCCTGACCTTCGAGACCTCCAGCTTCAGCCCCTTTGTGATTGCGCTGGAATACCCGGATCAGGGAAGTGAAGACTTTGATGAAGACGGCATTGAGATCGTCAGCATTGAGATTGATGGCGTTGAGTACCCGAATGTGAATGATGGAATTGCTACGATCAGTAGCATCAGCGGCATTCAGGGTGATGCAAAGGTTCCAGTTGGCGCAACGATTACACTGCGGGGCAAAAACGGAAAAACAACATACAATCACACATGGAGACTTAATCCGGACAAGACTACCGGTAATGCGGTATTTATAAACAGTGACAATGAAGAAGTTAGTCAGATAAAAGGTATAGGAGATTCCTACAAAACAGTACGGATAAAGGTTACGCAAGAGGGTAAGGTGACGGTTGCTCACCGTTATGGTAAAGCTACTGGAAAGGATGCGAAACCGGAAGGTAACGGCGATGAACTGGAGATTACAGTTGTGAAGAGCAATCAGAAACCTTCTCACGATCTTTATGTTTACACGCAGGTTTTGGGCTATTCGGGTGATTACTACGGCGAAAAAGTTGAAAATAAAGCGTGGAACGGCATGGCTGTTGGTACAATTTCGAATGTAGTTGATCCGAGTACATACAAGGAACGTACCCGAATTTATAACACAGCTGCCATTGATACGAAGCTTGGAACAGAAATTTTGGTTGATTCCGGACAGTTTCCTGTGATTCCGATTAAAAAGAATGGTTCTTACAAGGACTACTATTATGAGGTCGCTCCGAAAGATAGTAGTATGACTGATGAACAGAAGAAGAATTTTGGCGGCACATACACAATTAAATGGTACGAGGTGGTTGCAGTAGGCGGAGCTAACACTGGCAAAAACGGCAAGGACGGAGACTGGACGGATGAAACGGAATATAAAGACACATACACGAGTGGCGTATATAAATCTCCGGTTCCGTCGGTCAATGATAAAACAATGACGTACCATCTGGATGGTTTGCTATTGATCCATGATGCAACGCACATCAATGTCACGTTTATGGTTCAGGATGCGGGTGAAGATACCTTTGCTCTAGTGCGTGATTATGGCGGAGCATTTACTGTCCCAGAAGGGAGTACTTCGATTTCGCTGAAAGCGATTGCCCGCCCGGATGTTATTGGTGAAGGTCAGACTGAAGCAACCTGCCCGAAAACTAAAACAACCCCAGATGGTACAGTTTATACCTTTAAAGGTTGGTATACGGATGAAAATTGCACCCGAGAAGCGGATTTTGTAAATGGCACCATTTCTACGGATACAACTTTCTACGCAAAGTATGTGCCTGCTTCTGCCAACCTGACCATCTCCAAAACCGTTACCGGTATGCTGGGTGATACCAATAAGGCGTTCAATTTTACAATCACCAAGGCTGATGGCACACCGGTGAACATCACGGAATCGAACATTGAGATTACTGATAACACAAAGGCTGTATGGCAGGGTGATGGCAAGTTTACTCTGAAAGACGGAGCTTCGATTACCTTCAAAAATTTGCCGAGTGGCGAGTACAAGATTGCAGAGGATGATTATTCAGGCGAAAAGTACGAGACCAGCTATGTGGTTGATTCCGGTGAGCCTCATAGCGGGAAAGACGCAGCTGTAACAATGAGCGGCACGAATATGAAGCTTGCCTTTACCAACCATTGCAAGCTTATCCCCGACACCGGTGTCCTCCTCGACACCCTGCCTTACATCGTCATCCTTGCTGTGGTGGCTGGCGGCGTTGCCCTGCTGATGCTGCGCAAGCACCGTAAGGAAGATGACTAAAGGGGGCTGACCGCATGGCGAAGAAGAAAGCGCCCCAGCGGCTGGCCGGTGCAGAGGAAAGCTGTATCAGCCCGGAGCAGGAAGCGATCATCCAGTGGTTCCGGACGGTGAAATTCCGCAAGAACCTGCTGGGCGGCGTGGACGAAGCGGCAATGTGGAAGAAGCTGGAAGAGCTTTACGCCCTGTACGAAGCTGCCATACGCGCCGAGCGCACAAGGTACAATGTGCTGCTGGAAACCTCTCCGTCAAAGCCTGACGGCTTTGCCACCTCCCCTAGTAGGGGAGGCAAGACAGGTGTTGCGCAGCCGGAAGCATCTGGCACCGGTGAACCCGGGAACGTAAACCTGGCTCCCACCAAAGTTGACAGTTTTGCCAAGGGCTCCCCTACTAGGGGAGCTGTCACGGCGAAGCCCGTGACTGAGAGGTTTAATCCGGAATCTGACAGCTCTGACCCCCAAAAGGAGGCGCATTCCGATGCACCCGCTGGACAATGAAGCCCTGAAGCTGGGGGCAAAGGCGGTGCGCCGCCGCAGGCTGGACGCTGAGAACCGGCAGGATTTTATCAGCCTGCTGGGCCGCGTTGTGGTGATCCTGCTGTGCGCCTGGGTGCTGTTCACGCAGGTGTTCCTGCTCACACAGGCCAAGGGCAGTAGCATGTTCCCCGCGGTAAAGGATGGCGACCTGCTCATCTGCTACCGCCTGCAAAAAACCTACGCAAAAAACGACGTTGTGGTCTACACCCAGGGCGGCAAGCTCCGGGTGGGCCGCATCCTTGGGCGCGAGGGCGACCTTGTGGCTCTGGACGACAGCGGCACCCTTGTGGTGAACGGCGCGGTGCAGAGCGGCGAGATCCTCTACCCCACCTACGCAAAAGACGCGCTGGAGTACCCCTACACGGTGCCGGAAGGCTGCTTTTTTGTGCTGGGCGATTACCGCACACAATCCGAGGACAGCCGGGATTTTGGCCCGGTTCCGCTGGAGGATGTGCAAGCAAAAGTAATTACACTACTGCGGCGACGCAGTTTGTAATACCACGGAAGCCGGAAGAAGCTGCCGGCATCCTGCCTGTGAACCGCGGAGTTTGGGCCGTGGCACAGGAGTACGAACTATTTCTTACTAGGGAGGAATAACAATGAAACTGAAGAAATTCTTCGCGGGCGTTCTGGCTGCCGCCATGATGCTCACCATCGGCGCAACCGCAGCGTTTGCGACAACTGGTGTTGATGCTACCTATCCCGGCACGGCTGGCGAATACAATGCAAATATGTTTGTGCCGGTTAATGGTAAGGCTGAAATTGATTTAACCAAGATTCTGACGGTTGCTAATGGTACTGCGCCCGATAGCATGAAGTTTAACTTTAATGTTTATGAGGGTACGGCAACTACCGGTACAGCACTGGATACTAAATCGGTGGAATTTAACGCGGGTAATTATACTTCTAACGGTGGCGAAAACAATAAAGGTGTCTATACTGGCACCTTTAAGCTGGATGTTGCGAAGCTGACTGAAGGCAAGCCTGTTGGTAAGTATACTTTTACCATCGTTGAGAGCATGGACAAGGCATACCAGTCTGTGATTGCTGAGCGTGGTACTGTGACGATGGTTATCAGCAAGGTCAACGCAAAGGAAGTTGATGCCACTGCTACTGCTGAGTTTGGCTATTTTGTTGCTCTGAAGGATTCCGAAGGCAATAAGATTCTGGCAACCGAAGCGTTTAAGAATAAGTACGGTGATGGCAATATTCAGAATTTGAAACTGAGCAAGACTGTTCACGGTGCTCTCGGCAATTTGAGCAAGGACTTCACCTTTAAGATTAAGTTTACTAAGGCAGATGCCCTGCAGAACAATACTGATACTGGTCTGTATAAGGGACCTCAGGTTGCAGAATTGAGCAACACTGCAACCCTTAAGGATGGCACTACTGCAATCTCTCAGAATGCATATCTGGAACTGGATAAGGAATATACTGTTACTCTGCGTCACAATGATTCTCTGAAACTTTCCAATCTGCCTGCTGGTATTAAGTATGAAATTTACGAGGATGGTTCTCAGGTAGAAGCTGGTGCTGTTGTTGTTACTGTTGACAATGTGAAGTACACTGTTACTGTTACTGATACTGCATTTGACACCACTGAGACTACTAAGATCAAGGGTACTGTTAATAATACTGACGTGACTGCAGCCTTCCAGAACACCAATCCTGATTCCCCCGACATGGGCGTTGTGCTGGACAATGCACCTTACATTGCAATGCTGGCCATCGTTGCCATTGGTGGTGTGGCCCTGATGCTGAACAAGCGCCGCCGCGACGAGGAGTAATTGCTCGCGGTAGATTAAACCCCACCGTCATCCCTTGCGGGATGCCACCGCCCCTAGTAGGGGCGGCCTTGGCAAAACCGTGAAGCTTTGCGCCATGCCAAGGGCCCCCCTATTAGCGGGGGCTGGCACGCGAAGCGTGACTGGGGGGTTATCCCAGCACAAACCTAACGAATAACCACTTATTTGAATTTGCTTAACCGGAGGTGGGCTGTATCAACTGGCAGAGAAAAGCGTTGAGGGCAGCCGACTTTCTGGTGAGCGCGGTGGTCGTGCTGTTCCTGGTGGTCGCCGGGGCGTATTCAGCCTATGCCCTGTGGGACAACTCGCAGGTGTACGCCGCCGCAGACAATGTTCAGGCAGAGCTTTTGCAGTTCAAGCCCAAGGCGGGCGCGGATAACGGCGCAAGCTTTGAGGAGCTGCTGGGCATCAACCCGGATGTCTGCGCGTGGGTCACACTGGACAACACTGCCATCGACTACCCTGTGGTACAGGGCGAGGACAATTTTACCTATGTGAACACCGATGTCTACGGTGATTTCTCGCTGGCAGGCAGCATCTTTCTGGATGTGAACTGCGACAAGAACTTCACCGACCCTTACTCTCTGCTGTATGGTCACCACATGGAAGAGAGCAAGATGTTCGGTGATCTGGATCTCTACAAGGACGCAGAGTTCTTTGCAGAGAACACCACCGGTGAGCTGATCCTGCCCGACCGCACCTATGATCTTCAAACCTTTGCATGTCTGCTGGTCCCTTCGTCTGAGAGTGCGATCTTCCAGCCCCAGCGCTGGGACAGCGACCTGCAGGGGTTGTACACCTTTGCGCAGGAGAACGCCCTGAACCTGAACACCGAAACGCTGGCCGCCATGAAAGCGGCGGGCGATGATGCTCAGGTGCTGGCGCTGTCCACCTGTTCAACGGAGTTTACCGATGCACGCACCATTCTTCTGGCGTGGATGATCCCGTCCGCGTCGGATTCATAAAGGAGAGGATGAAATGAGGTTCCGTAAAATCGCGGCAGCACTCCTGACGCTTGCGTTGGGGTTCTGCCTGTGTCAGCCGGCGGCATTTGCGGCCACCGCGGCTGACCAGCATACACAGCTGCAGGAGCTTCCGGTTTCCATTCAGTCCACGGGGGAAACACCTCTCCCAAAGGAAACACTGACTGTGGAACTTGAGGCTGTGGACAATGCGCCCTTGCCCGAGGTGACCACTCTGGAGATCACCGACGGCGAGACCGGCAGCTTTGGCCCCATCAACTACACCAAGCCCGGCTATTACGTTTACACCGTGCGCCAGCGCGCCGGTGTCAACACCCGCGGCACCTACGATGAAACCGTGTACTATCTGCGCGTTTCCGTGGTGTGGGACAACGACAAGCTGGTGGCCCGGATGGCCGTGCACACACAGGCCGACCTGATGGACGAAAAGGTGAGCAGCATCACCTTCAACAACAGCTACAAGGCTATCGAGACCCCGTACTACCCGGACCCGTATGACCCTGATCCCGTCACCCCGCCCACCCCTTCCACGCCGGAGAACCCGGCCCCGGCAGATGCCCGCCCGACCGTGACTGAAACCACCACCCCTAGTGCACCGGAGCCCGCCGCCCCGGCCAGCGTGGTGGCGGATGCCCGCCCGGCCGAAGGCCCCAAACTGATCCAGACCGGTCAGCTGAACTGGCCCATCCCTGTTCTGACGGCAAGCGGTCTGGTGCTGGTGGCCGTGGGAGCCTACCTGATGGAGCGCAGCAAGAAACGTGAAAAGAATGCGTAAAGTATCCCCCGGGCTTGTCTGCATCGTGCTGGGTGTGGTGCTCCTGCTGGCGGCTGGCGGCCTGTACGCCTACAACCGCTACGAGGATGCCCATGCCGGTGCCGAGGCCCAGACCGTGGTGGCCGACCTTCAGCAGAAGGTGGAGACCCCGGAACCGGAGGCAGAGAGCGGCCCCCTGGACCCCGAGCTCCCGGTGGTGGAGATCGACGGCAACGAATATGTGGGTGAGATTTCCATCCCCGCCATCGGCATTGACCTGCCGGTGATGAGCGAGTGGAGCTACCCCCGCCTGAAGATCGCCCCCTGCCGCCAGTTCGGCTCTTCCCGCACCGATGATCTGGTCATTGCGGCGCACAACTACGAGAGCCATTTCGGCAAGCTGACCTCCCTCACAGCGGGGGACAGTGTCACTTTCACCGATATGGACGGCATCGTGAATGAGTACGTCGTGAACAAGGTCGAAGTGCTTGACCCCCACAGTGTGGAGGAAGTGGAACACAGTGGCTACGCCCTGGTGCTGTACACCTGCACCTACGGCGGCAAGACCCGTGTCACCGTCTTCTGTGATCGTGCATCGTAAAAATCAAGGCTGAAAAACAAAAAGAAGCCCCGACATTCGTCGGGGCTTCTTTTTTACTATGTGGGAACTCCCTCCGTCATTGCTGACGCAATGCCACCTCCCTCTCAGAGGGAGGCTTTTTGCTGCCGTAAGGCTCCCTCCTAGAGGGAGCTGTCGCCGGAGGCGACTGAGGGAGTTACTGTTTTTTCCACCGCCGCATCACGCCCATGCCCAGCGCATAGGGGCCGGTGTGCACGGCAATGGTGCAGCCGATCTGCAGCAGGACCACATTGCACTCGCAGGTGGGGTACTTGGCGCGCAGGGCGGCGCGGGTCTGCATCCAGAGCCGCTTGCCCTCGTCGGCATCGTAGCCGTAGCCCACCGTGATGCAGTAGTCATCAGGTGTGCCGTTGTGTTCGGCCAGATAGGTCATCAGCAGGTCGAGGGCCTTCTCAAAGCTTTTCTGGCGGCCGCGGGCCACGCCAGCGGAGAAGATCTCGCCCTCCTTGAACAGGATCATGGGCTTGATGCCCAGAATGTTGGCGGCACGGCCCGTGACTTTGCCGATGCGCCCGCCCTTGATGAGGTAGTCCAGATTACCCACCGTGAAGAAGATCTGGTTGGTGATCTTTTCCGCTTCCAGCCAGGTCACGGCCTCGTCCAGCGTACAGCCTGCATCCCGCATGGCCACCGCGTTTTCCACCACGATGGATTCGGTTACGGTGGCGGCGGTGCTGTCAATGACCTCGATCTTAGCATCGGGGTAATCCTCCAGCACCAGCTCCCTGGCGTTGCGGGCACTGCCCACGCAGCCACTCATCTTGCTGGTAAAGCAGATGCAGAGCACCGGGCGGCCCGCCTCGGCATGAGCCCGGAAGGCGGTTTCAAAATCCTCCAGCGAAGGCAGGCTGGTCTTGGGGTAGGCCGCGGGGTTATCTACCATGAACTGGTAGAAATCGCGCACGGCGATCTCCTTGCCTTCCTTGCGGTAGTGCTCACCGTCCAGCGAGACATAGAAGGGGATGATCTCAATATTCAGTGTTGCGGCCGTCTCAGGGGTCAGGTCACAGGCGCTGTCCGTGATGATATCAAACATAGTCACGTTTCCTTTTCAATGCGGCGGGTTCTGTGGCGCGGATCAGACGTTGTGGTGGATGTAGGCCTCACGCTCGGCACCCACGGAGATGTAGGTGATCTTGCAGCCAATAGCCTTTTCCAGATACTCAACGTAATCGCGGGCTTCCTGGGGCAGATCCTCCCACTTGCGGGCGGCAGTGATATCGCAGTGCCAGCCGGGCAGATACTCCACCACGGGCTGTGCGGTGTCCAGAGCCATGCCCATGGGGAAGCGCTTGGTGATGGTGCCGTCGGTCAGCTTGTAGCCGGTGACCATGGGGATCTTCTCCATGTAGTCCAGCACGTCCAGCAGGGTCAGGGCAACCTCATCGCAGCCCTGGCAGAACACGCCGTAGTGGCTTGCCACCAGGTCGATGGGGCCAACGCGGCGGGGACGGCCGGTAGCTGCACCGTACTCGTGGCCAGCCTCACGCAGGGCGTGCTTCTCTTCCTCGGTCATGGCCAGCTCAGTGACAAAGGGGCCGTCGCCCACGCAGGAGGAGTAAGCCTTCATCACGCCGATGCTGTTGGTCAGCTTATGGCCCGGGATGCCTGCGCCGATGGGGGCGTAAGCGCCGATGACG
>ULQY01058775.1_pt1 | contig 12271 bp, 9 predicted proteins | sample 1954671 | NCBI WGS metagenome assembly ULQY01 (sample SAMEA4835660, study PRJEB28245) | human gut metagenome | biome: gut microbiome; material: fecal sample | place: Denmark | collected 2008 | reverse complement strand
GCGTCTGCCATCGTGCCGCTGAATGTCAGCACGGCAGGGAAGTTATCAATCAGCGGGTGGAGGCGTTCGCCTGTGTCCTCCACCGCAAAGCCGAATTTATCCGTCTGCGGGTTGACTTTGCGGCTTACCTTCACGAAATGCAAACACGGGGTCACATGGGTCATGAAGCAGTTCGGGGCTTCCTGCACATCATCCGCCAACAAATAGAACCGCCTTTCAACGTACAGAAGATTCCCCCGGTAGATTTCATCTTTGAGTGACGTTCGCAGCACCGGCTTCATTCCTGCGTTCTTTGCGTACAGCACACAGCGGGTTTCGGCGCTGTAACCGTGAATAGCGTCCTATCCGTTCCCGTAGTCGGGGATGATACTGCAATCGTGATTCTGTCCCGGTATGTTCGCCTGAATCATGCGGTCAAAATTCGTTTACCGTTTCTCTCGGAAAAATAAATGAGTGAAAGCAAAATCATAGACATCATTTGATAGGTACGACCGCAAGCGTCATCCCAAGCGGTGCCAGCACCTTCAGAATTGTGCTGAGCTGTGGATTGGCATCACCGCGCTCCATACGGGCAATCTGCGGCTGCTGGACGTGGCTCATTTCTGCAAGCTGACGCTGGCTGATTCCCTGCTCCTGCCGCGCCTGAACAAGTGCTGTGATAATGGCGACGCGCAAATCAGCCTCTGCAATTTCATCCGGCGTGAAATGCTCCTGATCAAAATCGTCATCCCAAATGGGAAATCCGCTTTTTCGTTTGGTTCATGTGTGACCTCCTGAATGCTGTTTTGCTGATTCCGTTACGAATATGATGATAACATATTTGCTATCACTCGTCAATCAGGTATATTCTTTGCAAAAGAAAAACGGCGCGCAGAGAGTGAAATCCCCCTGCGTACCGTCCGCATCACTGATTTTCCGTCCCCTGCGTCTCCCGCCACGTCTCTTCCTTCACCAGCGTCGCGAACCAAATGCAATCCCCAACCATGCGGTTCTTGTGGCTCGACGGCGAGTTAATCTTCTGATTATTCAGCGCAATCGTGCTTGATGAGCCGCCGTCGAGGTTGTATGCGTTGTCCAGCCCAAACTGCGCGCACAGGTTCGCCATCTGCACAAGGTCGAAGCCGACGGATTTCGGGGCGGTGCTTTCCGGCCCCTCGTTCGTCAGTATCAGGTATTCCAGCTTGCCAATCTGCCCGATGACCATTCGCTGGGCTTTCTTGGCTTTGCCGTTGTCGATGGTCACGTCATCAAGGTTTGTGAGCGGAACGCCGTCCACCAACAGCGCGGGGCCGAAGCAGAAGGCGTGCAGAACGGTGCCGCCGCCAGCAATGTACTCGTCCCACTTCGCCTGCGTGGTGCAGGTGATGAGGTGAAAGTCGCCATTTTCGTCCACAATCAGCTCGTCGCGGCCCTTGTGCGGGCGCATCCGCAGCGTCTGACCGTTGCGGACGACGATGCCCTGCTCATGGTAGAGGCAGTAGTCGCCGTCGATGCCCATGACGGCTTTGAAACGCTTCGTCATGTCGTTGACGTGGCGCGCCTGCTTCGACGGGTACTTGTTCGCGAAGCCTGTGCGGAATTGGCTCACGTCAGTCAGCTTGACGCGTGCGGACATGACGGTTGTTGTGCCTTCGCCGGGTGCATCAACCTGCTGCAAATCCTGCGTCCAGTAGGTGACGTTAATCTGGATGTCAATGGAATCATCATGGTAGCCGCCGTTATTGGGCAGGTAACAATCCGGGTTCGGCAGGTTGGGGGAAACCTTGATATCCCACGGAATTGGCTCGAAATCGGGCGCGTCCTCCGCCAAAGCGGGAACAATCAGCAGCGCGCAGAGCAAAAGCGAAATCAGGCGTTTCATCGGGAAATGTACCTCCTACGGTGTTCTACTTATCAGACGAATCAAAAGGGGAAAACGTTGTCATGTACGAAAATTTAATTTTTTTGTAACAACTTTGCGGATGCGCGCCATTTCGCCCAAAAGTTGAAATTCCCTCTTGCATCAGCGCGCAAAATGGCGTATAATAAGCCTGTCAAATGACCCCGCTTGACGGGAGAAAAGCAGCTTTTGTCCTTCCAGAGAGTCGCCGGATGGTGCGAGGCGGCAGGGCGCGGGTGCTTCTTCCACTCCTGAATGGGGGCAGACGAGGAGTCTGCCGGGTTCGCCCGATACAGCGAGCATGAGTGGTCTGACGTGCGTCAGGCAAACTGGGTGGCAACGCGAGCTTCTCGTCCCGGAATTTTACGGGATGGGAAGCCTTTTTGGTTTCCGCCAAGCAAAAAAGGAGGATTTTTTCCGATGCTGGACATCAATCTGCTCCGCACCAATCCCGAATTGGTGAAGGAGAACATCCGCAAGAAGTTTCAGGACGAAAAGCTCGTCATGGTCGACGAAGTCGTCGAGATGGACAAGGAGTACCGCGCCGCGATTCAGCAGGCGGACACCCTGCGCAACCAAATTAAGGTTGCGTCCAAGCAGATCGGCATGCTGATGGGCAAGGGTCAGAAGGAAGAGGCCGAAAAGGCGAAGGAACAGGTCGCCGTTTACAAGGCGGATCTGGAGGGCCTTGCGGCGAAGGAAGACGAATTGCAGGCGGAAATCCGCAAGAGGATGCTTGTCATTCCGAACATCATTGACCCGTCTGTGCCGATTGGCAAGGATGACAGCCAGAACGTGGAAATCGAGCGCTTCGGCGAGCCCGTCGTGCCGGATTTCGAGATTCCGTATCATGTGGATATCATGGAGCGTCTGCACGGCATCGACCTTGACAGCGCCCGCAAGACCTCCGGCAACGGCTTCTATTACCTCATGGGCGATATTGCCCGTCTGCACTCCGCGATTCTGTCCTATGGCCGTGATTTCATGATCGACCGCGGCTTCACCTACTGCATTCCGCCGTACATGATCCACGGCGACGTGGTGACGGGCGTGATGAGCTTCGCCGAGATGGAGAACATGATGTACAAGATCGAGGGCGAAGACCTCTATCTGATTGGTACGTCCGAGCACTCCATGATCGGCAAGTTCATTGATACGATTCTGGACGAAAGCCAGCTGCCGCAGACGCTGACCAGCTATTCCCCCTGCTTCCGCAAGGAAGTTGGCGCGCATGGCATTGAGGAGCGCGGCGTGTACCGCATCCACCAGTTCGAGAAGCAGGAGATGATCGTCGTCTGCAAGCCGGAGGACAGCCCGATGTGGTTCAACCGCCTGTGGCAGAACACCGTTGATTTCTTCCGCTCGATGGACATCCCGGTTCGCACGCTGGAATGCTGCTCCGGCGACCTTGCTGACTTGAAGGTGAAGTCGCTGGACGTGGAAGCGTGGTCTCCGCGCCAGAAGAAGTACTTTGAGGTCGGCAGCTGCTCGAATCTGGGCGATGCGCAGGCGCGCCGCTTGAAGATTCGCGTCAAGGGCGACGACGGCCGCAAATACTTCGCGCATACGCTGAACAACACCTGTGTTGCGCCGCCGCGTATGCTGATTGCCTTCCTCGAAAACAACCTGCAGGCCGACGGCCGCGTCCGCATTCCGGAAGCGCTGCGGATGTACATGGGCGGAAAGGAATATATCGGCTGATTGGACTGAAGGGAAAATTGCAAAGGGACGGGTGCAGGGGGTGCAATGCTCCCTGCCCCCGTTTTGTATACACAATTATTCTGCATTGAGCAAAGGCAGTTTCACGAGAGAAGCTGCTGCGACAACAATAAATTTGCTGATATTTCCGTTGATATTTCTGCTGATTGATGATATAATATTCGTGTGAGAAAGGAGTTGACCACGATGACCTCTGTTATGAGCGCAATCAAGAACACTGTTCCGATTACCCAGTTCAATCGGGGACTTGCAGGAAAAATCTTTGAGGAAGTTAAGCAAACTGGTGCAAAAGTTGTCATGAAAAATAACACGGCAGAATGCGTTCTGCTTTCGCCGGAGGAATATGTACGGCTGATGGACGAATTGAACGATGCGCGTCTGCTGGCTGTGGCATCGGAGCGCATGGCGCACTACGACCCGTCGAAACTGATTTCCGAAGAAGAAATGAACTGTCGCCTTGGCGTTACTGAGGATGACCTCAAGGATTTTGAAAGCGTGGAAATTGAATGAACTGGAAACTTGAATACCTTCCGGAAGCCGAGGATGACTTCAAGGCGCTTGATGGCAGTCAGAGAAATCTTGTCCTGAAAGCAATTAAGAAGGTACAGCAGAATCCGTTGCCTGCGGACGAAAATGGCTATGGAAAGCTGCTTGGCAATCAAAACGGAAAAAACCTTGCTGGACTGCTGAAAATCAAGCTGCGCGCCGCTGGAATACGCGTCGTTTATCAGCTTCAGCGCACGGAAACGGCTATGCTGGTGATTGTCATCGGCGTGCGTGCGGATGAAGAAGTGTACGAAATTGCACAGAAAAGAGCCGCAAAGCATCATTTACTGGGGTGAACGCACAAGCGGGGTGCATGGAGCGCATTTTGCTCCCTGCCCCCGTTTTTTCTTTTCCACACGCCCTTCTTTTCCGCCGCCCGCCCGCATACCATCCATCAGCCGAATCAACGGGCAAGGAGGCGGACAAACATGAAACTTCCCAAACTTCCGAAACTTCCATCCCTCAAATCCCTTCATCTCCCCAGCCGCATCACGATGGAACGGCTGCTCATTGTCTCTGCGGCGGCGCTTGTAGTTGTCCTCGCCGTCCGCGGCGGACAGCAGACCCAAACCGTCATGCAGCAGACTGACTTCACCCCCGATGTCAGCACCCAAACCATCGCGGACGCATCGCCGGATGTCGAAATGACCGCTACCGTCTGCTGGTATGAGGACGGCGAGGGGTATCTCGTGCCGGTCACACGGCAGATTCCGCTGCAGGACGGCGTGGCGAAGGCGACGCTGAGCCTGATGGTGAAGTCGTCCGAGAACGACCTTGCGGCGGCGCGGATGGGGCTGCGGAACGTTATTCCAGAGGGCGTGACGTTCGATTTGGACATTTCCGGCGGCAAGGCGCGCGTGGACTTGAGCAAGGAGGCGCTGAGCTGCCAGAACGCGGAAGAAGAGCTGCTGATGGTGCAGGGGACGGCGGCGGCGCTGTGCGGATTTGACACGGTGCAGGAGGTGACGTTCCTCTTTGACGGTCAGAAGCGCTCGCAGTTGACGCACGGGACGGACGTGTCCGGCGTGTTCAAGGCGGACAGCGTGAATCTGGAAAGCGTGGAAACGACGGCGAACCTGACGAATGCGTCGCGGGTGCAACTGTATTTCCCGTCGGCGGACGGGCGGCTGATGGTGCCTGTCACGCGGACGGTGTTTTCCCCCGCTGACCTGACCACGGCAATGCTGGAACTGGCGAAAGGCCCGGAGAAGGACAGCGGGCTGGAAATTCCGCTGCCGAAGGACTGTGGTCTGCGGTCGGTGACGCTGAAGAACGGTGTCGCGACAATTGACTTCACAAAAGAATTTGCGTCCCTTGCGACGGCGGAGGACGCGAGCGCGGCGACAAGCCAGGCGCTCCGGGCAATTGTGTTCACGGCGAGCCAATTTCCGGGCGTGAAGAAAGTCGAGGTGCTGGTGGAAGGAAAGCCGTTCGAGGCACAGCCGTCCGCGGTGACGACGTTCGTGAATCAGGCGGACGAAGTGATGGCGCAGTATCCGGGGCTGATTACGGTGGACTAAGGCACCACCGCACAACTCGGCGGCGCGTCTGGCGATGTCTTTTCCGCCATCTGCGGCATGCAAATTTCTCGATTTACCGCCAGTAAACCTTCGAAATTTGCATTTGCATCTGACGAAAAATCCATTCGTCAGCCGACCACCTCATTTGTGCGGTGTTACCCTAATACTATTTCCTGCATTCGCCTGCGCCATCTGCTTGCGCCGCGAATTTGGAAATAGTATAAAAAAGGCGGGTGCGCGGAGCTTCAAACTCCATGCACCCGCTTTGCGTATATCAATAATTACTTCTTGTTTCCCCCGAACAGACCCGTGATTCCGCCCAGAATCCCGCGCGTCACCTGCCGCGTCACTTCGCGGGTCGCGGTGCTAATCGCCGTATCCTGCACGCGCCCCAGCAATGAGTCGTTCTTTCGGGCACGCGCGGCACGTTCTTCGCGCAGTTCATCCGCGTGCTTCCGGCGTTCTTCCGCCTGACGTTCCTTCTCGGCTTTTTCAGCCGCTTTGCGCTGCTTTTCCGCCTCGCGCTCCTGCGCCTTCGTTGTTGTCGGCGCTGCTGCGGGCTGCGCCTGAGCCGGGACGTAATTGCCCGTCGCGGGGTCAAGCTGCATCGGCATCATCTTCTGCACATACTGCCCGCTTGCCGGGTCGTAGACCATCACCAGCATGTTCTGTACCTGCGGCTGCTGCACGGTCAGCACCGGGACAGGCTGCGCCTGACCTATCGGCTGCTGCTCCTGCTGATTCTGCCATGCCGGACGTGCGGGTTCGTCCGCCGCCATCCACGCGGGACGCGGCGTGCTGCTCTGTGCGGCAGGCTGTGCCTGACCCACAGGCTGTGCCTGAGCCATCGGCTGTGCCGCCTCGCGCTGCACATAATGCCCTGTCTGCGGGTCGAACACGAGGAACGCATCGGGGCGGCTGACTGTCGGCGCAGCGGTCGAAATCTGCGGCGCGGCGGCTTCCGGCGCGGGCATCTGCTCCTTCTGGAACGCGCTTGCCAGCATTTCGTAGGCGGAAACGCGGTCAACCGGCGTGTCGTAAACGCCGCGGAAGGGGCTGGTCTCGATGCACTCCTGCCGCACATCGCCGTCGATGGCGTTCATGGCACTCTGCGGGGGGAGGATGGTCGCGCGCTCGACGACGCTCGGCGCACCGTCCGCATCGAGGAAGGAAACCAGCGCTTCGCCTGTTTTGAGCGTGGTGATGGCTTCCGCCGTATCGAACGCGGGATTCGCGCGGAAGGTCATCGCAGCGGTGCGGACGGCCTTCTGGTCAAGCGGCGTGTAGGCGCGCAGGGCGTGCTGGACACGGTTGCCAAGCTGCCCCAGAATGCTCATGGGAATGTCGCAGGGGTTCTGGGTGACGAAATACACGCCGACGCCCTTGGAGCGAATCAGCCGGACGACCTGCTCCAGCGTTTCCAGCAGCGCCTTGGGGCAGTCGTCGAAGAGCAGGTGCGCCTCGTCGAAGAAGAACACCATGCGCGGCTTGTCCAAATCGCCGCATTCGGGCAGCAGCTCGTACAGCTCCGACAGCATCCACAGCAGGAAGGTCGAGTACAGCCGGGGCTTGCGGTAGAGCACGTCCGCCGCGAGGATGTTGATAACGCCGCGCCCGTTTTCATCAAGCTGCATCCAGTCGGCGATGTTCAGTGCGGGTTCGCCGAAGAACGCATTGCCGCCCTCGTCCTCCAGCATGGCGACGGCGCGCTGAATCGCACCGACAGATGCCATGGAAACGTTGCCGTAATCGAGCGTGTACTCCTTGGCGTGCTCACCGACGTAGGCAAGCATGGCCTTCAAGTCCTTGAGGTCGAGCAGGAGCATGTTCTCGTCATCCGCGACGCGGAAGAGGATGCTCAGCACGCCTGCCTGCGTGTCGTTGAGGTTCATCAGCCGCGCGAGCAGCGTCGGCCCCATTTCGCTCACGGTCGTGCGGACGGGATGCCCCTCTTTGCCGAACACGTCCCAGAACACGGTCGGGAACGTGCGGTACTCGAACGTCGGCACGCCGCACTGCGTCAGGCGATTGGCGATATTGTCGCTGTGTGTGCCGGGCTGCACCATCCCGGCGAGATCGCCCTTGATATCCGCGAGGAACACGGGCACGCCCATGTCCGAAAATCCCTCTGCCAGCACCTTGAGGGAGACGGTTTTGCCCGTACCGGTCGCCCCGGCGATGAGACCATGGCGGTTTGCCATCTGCGGCAGCAGGCAGACGGGGTGTTCACCCGTTCCAAGCCAGATTTTGCCTTCGTAGAGCATGTGTGTTGTGTTCTCCTTTTTCCTTTTATAGTGGTACTATTGGTACTTCTTTATCGCGGCAGGGGTTTCGCCTCTGCGGAGGCGACCAGAGGGCTTTGCGGTTGCCCTCCGGACTCCTTCGCACGCACACCCATGTTACTTGGATTTTATCGAAAATGCGATTAGTGGGTGTGCGGTTACTCCTTCTTCTCATCCATCTCCGCTGTGCGTTCCGAAATAATATACCGTGGACGCTGCTTGACTTCCAAGTAGATTTTGCCGATGTATTCCCCGATGATACCGAGAAACAGGCACTGCATCCCGCCAACGAAGCATACCAGACAAGCCAGCGACGCCCAGCCAGCCACCGAATGCCCGGCAATCGCGGCAATCACTGCCCAGATAATGCCGATAAATGACAGAATCGTGATAAACAGCCCGGCGAAGAACACCATGCGAATCGGTTTGACCGATAGGCTTGTGATGCCGTCAAACGCCAGCCCCAGCATCTTCTTCAGCGGATAGTGGCTTTCGCCCGCAATGCGCTCGTGGCGCTCGTAAGAGACGCTGGTGGACTTGAACCCGACCAGTGGAACCATCCCGCGCAGATACAGGTTTACTTCGCGGAATTTCGCCAATTCCTGCAGGGCACGGCTGGAAATCAGGCGATAATCCGCGTGATTAAACACAACCTCCGCGCCCATTGCGCTGAGCAGCTTGTAGAAGCCTTCCGCCGTGAAGCGCTTGAAGAACGTGTCGGTATCACGCTTGGAGCGCACGCCGTAGACGATTTCGCAGCCGTCAAGGTACGCATCCACCATCGCGTCCATGGCGTTGATATCGTCCTGCCCGTCGCAGTCGATGCTGATGGTGATGTCGCAGCGGTCTTTCGCCTCCATCAGCCCTGCCCAGACCGCCCTTTGGTGCCCTCGGTTGCGGCTCTGCGCAATGCCTTGGAAGCACGGGTCTTTCGCGGACAGCGCCGTGATAATCTCCCACGTCTTGTCCTTGCTGCCGTCGTTGACGAACAGAATGCGGCTCTTGTCGCTGATTTTCCCTGCGTCTGCGAGCTGACGCACCTTGTCGCGGAACATGCCGCTGGTAATCGGCAGTACGCTTTCTTCGTTGTAGCAGGGAATCACAATATACAATACAGGCTTGTGTGCCACGCAGAAACACCTCCAGTATGGTTGATTATGCCTTATTATAGCACATTTTCTCCTGCTTGAACAGGTTCTTTTTGCAACAGTTTCGACGCAATTATTGTTCACAAAATATTTACAAACACTTCCGACATTCGTTACAAAGTCGTGCTATGATACGGAAAGTACTCCAAGAGGGGTGCGGCTATCAAAGGAAGTGTGCTTATGAATCAGGCGGCAATTGGTCAGTATATCGCAGGCAAGCGCACTGCGCAAGGCATGACGCAGGAGCAGCTGGCGCAGAAAATTGGCGTATCGCAGAAATCCTTGATGCGCTGGGAAACGGGCAAACGTCTGCCCGATGCTGATGCGGTGGAAGCGCTCTGCACGGCGCTGGGTATCACCCTGCCGGAACTGCTCAACGGCAAGGATTCGCCGCAGAAGGAAGAAATGCAGCTGACACATGACGCACAGATGCTTGACCTGCTGCGCCGGATGCAGCGGACGGTCTACGAGCAGCATATTCTCTACGGCGTTCTGCTGATTCTGCTGGGCATCGCGAGCAATGCATTGTCTGCGCTGGTCGGCGGCAGCCATGTCAAGGAATTCTTTTCGGGTGTGCTGATGGGGATGTCCGTTGCGGAAATGCTGGCGGGGGTCGTCATCGTTGCCATCCATGTGATTCACGGAAAATGCGAGGAGTAATTAGCAATTAGAGAAATCGAGAAATCAATGCGCATTCTGCATTGCGAATTGCGCATTGAAGAAGCGGTCGCGTGACCGCTTTTTTCGTTTTGGGAAATCGCAGAAACATGCCTTTTTTCCTTGACCCCTTCGACATTCCGATGTATAATAAACAATGGTGTATTAGCGCATTGAGCAGAAAGGGGTGAGTGTCCTGTACGCACAGGTAATTGTGGACATTGTGCATGAGAATGTTGCGCACACGTTTACCTACCGCATTCCGGACGGCATGACGCTCACCGCCGGACAGCGCGTGGAAGTTCCGTTCGGGCGGATGCGCAAGGAGGGGGTCGTCCTCTCCCTGACGCAGGAGACGGACGTGCCGCCGGAAAAGCTCCGCGACGTCCTCCGTCCGCTGGAGGATTATGCCGCTATCTGCCCCACGCTGCTGACGCTCGCCCAGCAGATGGCGGACGACGTGCATTGCCCACTGGCGGAAACGCTGCGGCTGATGCTGCCCGCCCAAATGCGCGGTGGACGCATTCAGGTGAAAACGCAGACGGTCGCGCAGGCCGCGAAGCCACGCGAAATGCTGGAAGCGGCGGCACTGGCGGAGAAACGCTCGCCGAAACGGCGTCTGCTGCTGACGGTCTTATCCGACGGGCGGACGCACCCGGTGGAGGAATTGAAGCTGCTCGTCCGCGAGCCGCTGCAGGCGCTGCGCCAGATAGAAGCAGCGGGGCTAATTGCCCTGCGGGAAGAAGAAGTGCTGCGCCGGCCGGGCGGCAATACGCCGGACACCGCCGTCCCTGACCCGCCCCTCACGCCGGGGCAGGAGGAAGCGCTGTCTGTCATGCTGCCGGATTTGCGCAGTGGACAGGGGAAATACCTGCTCCACGGTGTGACGGGCAGCGGCAAAACCGAGGTGTTCATCCGCCTCGTGCGCCAGACGCTCGTGCAGGGGAAATCCGCCATGATTCTCGTGCCGGAAATCGCCCTCACGCCGCAGATGGTCATGTGGTTTCGGGCGCGGTTCGGGGCGGTTGCAGCGGTGCTGCACTCGCGGCTCAGCGCGGGCGAACGCTTTGATGAATGGCGGCGCATCCGGCGCGGCGACGCGCGGGTCGTCATCGGCGCACGGTCAGCGGTGTTCGCGCCGTGCGGGAACTTGGGACTGATTGTCGTGGATGAGGAGCACGAATCGACGTACATCTCCGACCGTCATCCGCGATATGACGCGCGCGAAGTTGCTATCCGCCGATGCGAAAATGAGCACGCGACGCTTCTGCTTGCCTCCGCTACGCCCAGCATCCTGTCCTTCGCCAGGGCACGGCGCGGGGATTATGTGCTGCTTGAAATGCCCTCCCGCGTCGGCAACCGCCCGATGCCGCAGGTCACGCTGGTAGACATGCGCAAGGAGATGGAGAACGGCAACCGAAGCGTATTTTCCGGGCAATTGGTCGCGGCACTCAAGAACTGCGTCGCGCGCGGCGAACAGGCCATGCTGCTGATGAATCGGCGCGGGTACAACAGCTTCGTCAGCTGCCGAAGCTGCGGATATGTCGTCAAATGCCCGAACTGCGATGTCGCCATGACCTACCACGTCGTGGGCAGCGGGCAGACCGAGGCGAAACTCCACTGCCACTACTGCGGATTCGCCGCGCTGCCGCCGAACACCTGCCCGAAATGCGGCAGCAAGTACATCCGCTATTTCGGCGCGGGGACGCAGAAAATCGAGGAAGAATTGAAAAAACTCTTCCCACAGGAAAACGTCATCCGCATGGATATTGACACGACCTCCGGCAAGGATGGTCACGCAAAGCTGCTTGATGAGTTCCGCTCCGGGCGCGCAAAGCTGCTTGTCGGCACGCAGATGATCGCTAAAGGGCTGGATTTCCCGAAGGTGACGCTGGTGGGCGTGATTGCGGCGGATATGACGCTGAATCTGCCCGACTACCGCGCGCGGGAGCGGACATTCCAGCTGCTGACGCAGGTCGCCGGGCGCGCCGGACGCGGCACACTGCCGGGGCAGGTCATCATCCAGACGTACAAGCCGGAGGATGAGGTGATTCAGACCGCTGCCGCGCAGGACTACCGCGCGTTCTTTGAGCTGGAGTTCGATCGCCGGCGGACGGGGTTGTATCCGCCGTTCACGATTCTGGCGCGGCTGCTGGTGGAGAGCAATTCGCCGCAGAAGGCGCGAGAGGTCGCGACGGCGCTTCATGCGCGGTGCGAGGAGCTGCTTAACGCGCATCCGCAGTGGAAGAAGCGGGCGCTGATGGTGCGGCTTGACCAGCCGAGCATCACGGTTTTGCGCGGAAAAACGCGCTGGCATGTGCTGATGAAGCTGCTGGTGCATCCGGAGACGGAGCAGTTCGCCGCGGCATTGAGTGAGCTGGCGCGGGAGAAGCAGGAGGGCGCGGAGGTGTACTTTGAGTATAACCCCACGACCATGATGTAAATGTGGTTTTATTTCCCTGAAATCGCGTGAATTGTGTGGGTATCCTGTGGATAAACACGCGGAAGAAGTAAGAAGAA
>ULQY01013964.1_pt1 | contig 12477 bp, 10 predicted proteins | sample 1954671 | NCBI WGS metagenome assembly ULQY01 (sample SAMEA4835660, study PRJEB28245) | human gut metagenome | biome: gut microbiome; material: fecal sample | place: Denmark | collected 2008 | reverse complement strand
TTTCAGGACACCTGCCATGACCGTCTTTCCATTCGTCTTGGAATCGAAGTCGGTCTGCAGCCCCACATCACGGAAATCAACCGCAAAGCGGTGACCGGACATCCGTTTGATTTTGTCATCGGTTCCTCCCACGTTGTTCACGGAATCGATCCCTATTACCCGAAATACTATAAAGGACGCTCCGAAAAAACTGCTTACCGCGAGTACTTCGAATCCATTCTGGAAAACCTGAACACCTATTCCGACTTCGATGTATACGGTCATCTCGATTATGTTGTCCGCTACGGTCCGGACCGCAACCGTTTCTATACATATGAGGCCTATGCCGATATCATTGATGAGATTCTGCGTAAACTCATTTCCATGGGAAAAGGGATCGAAGTCAACACGGCAGGATTCAAATACGGGCTGGGACATCCAAACCCGACCGAAGCTGTTCTTTTACGCTATCACGAACTCGGGGGAGAGATTCTGACACTCGGAGCCGATGCCCATGCGCCGGAGCACGTTGCATATGCGTTTGACCGTCTTCCTCAGATTCTGCGGCATGCAGGCTTCCGGTACTTTACGGTCTTTACCGGCAGAAAGCCGGACTTCCTTCCGCTTCCGGAATAGCGAAAATAAAGGATTAATTCCAAAAATTTCAAAATAGGTATTGCAAAATCCGAATAACACGGTATAATGTAAGTATTGAATGGTGTTATTTAAATATAGCATGCACGTACGCAAATGAGTATGTAGTTCAATTTTATTAAACAATTATCTAATTAACTACTCAGTTACTCAATTTCCTTTAAGTAACTAAGAAGGAGCAGGTTTCCTCGCCTGCTCCTTTCTTTGTTTTTGGGCTTCTGTCCTGATTCTTATATACCTGCTGTCTTTTCGCGGTTGCTCCCCGACCTCTTTTTTATAAAGGTAAGAACAGCAAGCAGGAGCATGAGGCTGATGCCAAGTGCTACCCACCAGATCTGTACCAGTCCTGCAATGATATAGCCAATGATACATACCACAGCAACAACCGCTGCATACTGCATCTGCGTTGTCACATGGTTGATATGGTTACTCTGCGCGCCGGCCGAAGACATAACCGTTGTATCCGAAATCGGTGAAATATGATCCCCGCAGACGGCACCTGCCAGCACTGCGGAAACCGCAATGATCATCATTTCCAGATGATCTGCCCCCGGAAACATGGCAATTGCAATCGGAACAAGAATCGCAAATGTTCCCCAGCTTGTTCCGGTAGAAAACGCAAGGAACACTGCAACAACAAACAAAACAGCCGGAAGGAACAGGCTTGCAGAAGCACTCGTTCCAACGATGGATTCCACAAATGTACCAATCTGCAGAGCATCTCCCATTCCCTTTAAGGTCCAGGCAAATATCAGTATTCCGATCGCCGGGATCATCAGCTTAAAGCCTTCCACAAAACTCTCCATGAATCCTTTAAACGTAACCACCTTTCGCGGAAGATACAAAAACAGCATGACAAAGACCGTGACCATGGTTGCAAAAATCAGGCTGGTCTCCGCATCACATCCTGCAAATGCACTGACCACATCGGTCGCACCGCCCAGAAATCCGGTATAGATCATGGCACCAATTGCAGAACCGATCAGAACAATCACCGGAAGAAGCAGATCAATCACTTTTCCGTTGGAAGAAATATCTTCTTCCTTAACCTTTTCAAACTCTTCCCCGCCGCTGGTAAACAGATCTCCTTTTGCAGCATTCTCCTCATGTTTTTTCATGAGTCCGAAATCAAAACCTGCAATAATCACAAAAAATACCATGACAATCGTCAGAATCGCATAGAGATTGTACGGAATTGTTCGCAGAAACAGCTGAAATCCCGTAATCCCGGCATCTTTCGGAACATACGAATTGACGGCTGCCGCCCAGCTGGAAATCGGCGCAATGATGCAGACCGGCGCAGCGGTCGCATCAATGATATATGCCAGTTTTGCGCGGGATACTTTGTAGCGGTCAGTTACCGGACGCATCACAGATCCGACGGTCAGACAATTGAAATAATCATCCACAAAAATCAGCATTCCAAGTCCTGTGGTTGCCAGCATTGCGCTCTTTTTTGACCTGATCTTGCTGCCGGCCCATCTTCCATAAGCAGCTGAGCCTCCTGATTTTGACATCAATACAATAATCATTCCAAGCAGCACATCAAAAATCAGAATATTCAGATTCATGCTGTCTTTCATAATCGAAAACAGGGCATTGAATGCATTCCACGGATGAAATCCGGTATATAACAGTGCTCCGACCGCCACTCCAATAAACAGGGAACTGTATACTTCCTTGGTGACAAGTGCCAGTATGATTGCCAGAAGAGGCGGCACCAGTGACCACCATGTTCCGATAAAAATCGACGTATCCATTTTCCAGATTATTCCTCTCTTATGCCTTTATTTTGTATCACTATTTTAACTTAAACTGCTGCACCAGATCATTCAGAGAAGCAGACTCTGCAGAAAGCTCCTGACTGGTTGCGGAAGATTCCTCTGCGATTGCCGCGTTGCTCTGTACAACCTCGGAAATCTGGTTTACACCGGACTCTGCCTGCTTGATCTGCTCTGCCTGTGTCTCGGAAAGCTGTGCCAGTTCCTGGGATTTCTTTGCCACTTCATTGATTCCCTCTACAAGAGAAATAATCGTCTGGAAAGTCACATCAACTGCCTGATTGCCGTTTTCGATTTCCTGAATAGAGTTCATAATCAGCTCACGGGTATTGACTGCAGACTGTGCACTCTCATCCGCAAGTTTTCCGATCTGGGATGCAACTACGGCAAAGCCCTTGCCGGCTTCTCCTGCACGTGCAGCCTCAATGGATGCGTTCAGGGCAAGCAGGTTCGTCTGCTCCGCGATCTCCTCGATCTGTCCGATGATTGTCTCAATCTGCTTGGACATATCGCTGATTCTCTTCATTGCTTCGGTAACTGCATTCATTTCCTTCTGTGTCTTATCTGCTTCCTGTGCATATTTTACAGATAATTCGTAAGAAGCCTGTGCACTCTCATGTGTGTGCTCAACCCCTTCTGTGATATTGGCAAAGGATGCCAGAAGTTCTTCCACTGCACCTGCCTGATCGGTAGATCCCTCTGCCAGTGTCTGTGATCCCTCTGCCAGATTGGTAGAACCTGCAGATACCTGGGAAGCAGCCTCCTCAATCCGGTGCATCGTCTCATTCATATCGGTGTTCATGACATGGATTGCATCATTCATTGCCGCAAACTCACCCATATATTTCTCCGGAATTTTGGAAACACCGGTATAATCATTGTGAGCCATCAGATCCATACGGTGGTTGGCATCCTGAATAACAGCGGCCAGATTCTTTGCCATCTCGCGCGCAACAATTACCATCTCGGAAATTTCATCCTCTGATGTCATCTCCGGGAATTCGCTGGAGAGATCCCCCTTTGCAAATGTATCAAAACGGGCACCCAGCTGATCCAAAGGATCAACAATATTCTGTGCAAGCACTCTGCCGATCCGGCGGGCTACAAAAATTGCAAGTGCAATAACCGCAATAATTGCAATAAGTGTGATCAATTCTACCATTGTAAGAATTTTCTCTAACTTATCTCCATGCTCGGTATTTGCATCCATCAGTTTCACCATATCCTGATAAATCTCCTCATAGATCGGTGCCACCTGATCCTGTGCCATCTGCTGTGCTTCATGGCGCGCATCAATATCCTGTGTATTCTTTCCTTTTTCCAGTACTGCATCACAGATTTCATAATATTCCGTCAGTTTTTCTGTGATGCTGCTATAGATTTTCTCCTCATCCGAAGATGAAACCGTATTTTTTACCTCTTTGGTGTACTGCTGGCAGGATTCTTTCTTCTTCTCATAATTTTCTACGCAGCTGTTCACAAGGTTTTCATCCTGATATCCGATCGCAGCACGCAGATAACTTCTCGTATCGGCAAACGTAATCATCATCTTGCCGATATCACCCTGTGAAAAACCATAATTTTTCAATGCATAATTATAGCGGTTGCTGACCACAATTCCGGATACGGCTCCCACAACACCGGAAATGCTAACAATCAGGGCCACCATCACAATTGCAGAAGAAATTCGTTCTTTTAATCTCTTCTTATTTAACTTTTCAATCAACTTTTGTATCATATAAGTTTCCTCCTCAAACGGGTTCTCATTTGTTTAGATATTTTTTCAGAATTTCTTCCGTCATCTCAAACGGATAGTTCTTTAACTTGGCAGGATTCTGCAACAGTTTCTGCACATCCTCCTCCCACAGTTCCTCCGGGATCTGTGGTTTGCCCAGCAGCTTGTCCAGATAGGCGATAAATTCAGCCCGGTTCTCAAATCCAAGCAGCTCAAGCACCTCTGCCACCCGCTTCTGATTATTGTAAAAACGCAAAAATCCCGGCAGGAAAAATCCGACTGCCTTTCCATGCGGAATGCCAAGCTCATATGTGACCGGATAACTTAATCCGTGCGGAATACTGGTACCGGTATGTGCAATCGCCATACCTGCCACAACCGATGCATGCATGAATGTTTCGTATCCTTCATCCGGAATCTTAATCCCGGAAGAAAGCAGGTATTCCTTTGCACTGCCCCAGATCCGAAGACCTTCCGCTGAATATATCCGGTTATATGCATTTGCATTAGTATTCAGATATGACTCAATCAGATGTGCCAGCGCATCCACACAGGTGCTGACCATATTCTCATAAGAAGAAGTCTTTAAATATCCGGCATCCACAAATGCCAGATCCGCAAACCATTTGTGTGCGATTGACTGCTTGGTATGTAAGTCGTGCCGTGTCAGAATCGCATAAGGCGTCACTTCCGATCCCGTACCGGATGTGGTCGGGACTGCTGCAACCGGATAGCCCTGCATCAGCTCCGGATGATAAAGACGCTCCTCTGCATGATCGATTGCCGATGGATTCGCTGCCAGAAGCGAAATCGCCTTGGACGCATCCATCGGAGAACCGCCTCCCACAGCCACAAAGAAATCCACCTGTTCTTTTACTGCAATGCCCGCTGCCACAGCCACGGTCTCCACAGAAGGATTCTCTTCGATCTCATCAAAAATCACATAGGTCTGCCCGTTTGCCTGCAATGCCTGTTCAACTGCTGCAAGCGAACCATTGATGCGGCTGGAATGTTTTCCCGTCACAATCATGGCTCTGCTTCCTAATGCTTTTAACTCTGCACCGTTTTCCGAAACACAACCGCTGCCAAAAAATACCTTCGTCGGCATATACAATCTCATGTTTCTTCTCCTTTATGCGTTGCACATCTCTGTAACAACTTCATTGATCACCTTTCCGTCTGCCTTTCCTTTCAGCTCCGGCATAATCGTCTTCATGATCTGTCCCTTGTTCTTCGTTGCAATCACATCTGCAAACTTTTCCTTAACAATCGCAGTCACTTCCTCTTTCGAAAGCATCTTCGGTGCATATTCTTTCATAATGTCATAACGTTTTCTGTACTCCTCCAGCAAATCGGTACGGTCTGCCGGGCAGGAATCGATCTGTTCCTGAACGGTCTTTAATTCCTTCATGATTGTGGCATTGACCATATCCTCCGGAATGTCATCTCTGCATCCGGCATCAATGGCATTTTTCTTCACTGCCGAAACCAGAGACGAAATTGCATCCTTCCGTTCCTTGTCGCGCGCTTTCATCGCTGCCATCATATCTTTGCGTAGCTGTTCCATCTGCATAATTTCCTAACCTCCATGTCTATAAAATTCAGATAACTACATTATACTACGCTTCGGGCTGATAGCAAAGAATAACCTTACATTTTTTAATTATATTTATGAATTTTTTTCTGAAACTCCCGAATATCCTTTGCAATTTCACCACTGAGCAGGAGCATACAGATCAGATTCGGGATTGCCATCAGCGCATTGGCAATATCCGAGAAACTCCATACCAGATTCAGTGTCTGTGTACATCCGAAATACACAACAAAGGAAAAAACAAGGCGGTATACCATATTAAACCGGTGCGTTCCCAGCAGATATTCAAATGCTTTTTCCCCGTGATACTCCCAGCCGAGTATTGTAGAAAACGCAAACAATGTAATCCCGATTGTCACAAGCCAGCCCCCGGCCGATCCCAGAACCGTCTCAAATGCCGCAATTGTAGCATCCGAACCGGTCAGCATATTCCCGGCAGCATCGGTCATGCCAAGGACACCGGAAGAGGCAATCGCAAGTCCTGTAATCGTACAGACAACAATCGTATCCCAGAAGGTTCCCGTCATATTGATATATCCCTGACGCACCGGGTTATCCGTCGTTGCAGCCGCTGCCGTAATTGCCGCAGATCCCATACCGGCTTCGTTGGAAAATACACCTCTTGCCACACCATAACGCATTGCATTCATCATGGAAGCGACAATCGTTCCGCACAGACCGCCGCCTACCGCTTTTACCGAAAATGCCATCTGAAAAATCATCCAAATGTCTGCCGGCAGATTCGAAATATTTCCGATAATGACAATAACGCCACAGATCACATAAAAAATCGCCATCAGCGGAACGACCACCGAAGAAACCTTTGAAATGGATTTGATACCGCCGACAATGATCAGCAGGGCAAGCACCGTAATCACAATTCCGGTCAGATGGGGCGGCACATGAAATGTCGTATGTAATGCACCGGAAATCGAATTTCCCTGTGTCATATTGCCGATTCCAAACGAAGCAATCACAGCAAAGAGTGCAAATAACCACGCAAGAACCGCTCCAAATCTTTTATTCTTCAGTGCCTTTTTCATCGTGTACATCGGGCCGCCGCTCATCTCCCCTTTGGCATTGATCTCACGGTATTTGATCGCCAGCATACATTCACTGAACTTCGACGTCAGACCAAATGCAGCAGAGATCCACATCCAGACCAAAGCTCCCGGGCCACCGGAAACCATCGCCGTCGCAACCCCCACAATGTTGCCCGTTCCGATTGTGGCGGCAAGTGCTGTGGTCAGTGCCGAAAACGGAGACACATCGCCCTCGCCACGGCTTTTCGTCCGCGCCTCTTTGCTTAACGTACTTTTGAGTGCATAACCGAGATTTCTCCATGTCAGAAACCGTGTGCGGATCGTAAGGAAAATTCCGGTCCCCACAAGCAGAATCAGCATGACCGGTCCCCAGACAAAATCGTCAATTGCTGTAATCACATCATTTAACTTTTCCATAACCTCATCCCTCCTGTTTTCGAATAAAAAAAGGGGCAGTGTCTGAACAACATCGCCCTTTGTTTTTTATATCCTATGAAATTTGTCTTTATATTATACTTCCGAAAGGAATCTGTCAACTGGTTTATGCAGCAACGTCCACTTTGTCATCCTTCTGACGCAGAATCCTTGCCGTTTCCATCCCATTCTTTCCCGGCATCTGGATATCCAAAAAGAGCATATCCGGCTTACAACCACTTGCAATCAGTTCATCACCCGATAAATATGTTTCTATCACTGCATCCGGTAATAATTTCTTTATTTTTCTTCTAATATCAAGCCTATAGATTTTTCATCATCGCAGATTGCAATTTGCATCCTGACAATAGTATTCTCAAAAATATATTCTCCCCGAAAATGCCACATGCGGTAATTCATAAAAAATACTGTCCCCCGGACAGATCGGACGATACAGAGGATCTGCCACAATGATCCCTGCACTTTTAAGTGCCTCTTCCATTGCTTCCTCTCCAAGCACCATTTTATCTTTTTCACCGAGCAAATCCGCACATTCCTTTAACGGACACAGTACGCGGGCGGCACGACCATATCTTTTTTCAATCCCTGCTGCTAATGATCCCATAGTGACAGGTTCTCCGACCAGCGTGATATCTGCCTCCTGCTGCATGCGGTTCTGCAAATATACAACCGCCGGCTCTGCCTGCCGTGTGGCTGCACGTTCCAGTGCATTTGAAATATCTTCTGCCAGCCAATCGTTTGGTGTTCCGATCACATATGGTATTTTGTACTTCTCCCAGAGTATCTTTGCCACACGGAGTCCTACTGCCGAAACAACCAGATTAACGTCTGCCTCCGCTGATCTTTGCAACGTTTTCAAATCATCGCCCATCGCCCACACAGACATAACCTGCCATCCGTATTTCTGCAGATTCTCTTTTAAGGTTTCTGCATTTTTCTGTGGTCCGAAATCAAGTGGTGTCACACCTAACAGATTTACCGTGCGCGAAGAGGGATCTCTATTCTCCTGCCTGTCCGGTTCTCTGACAAACCGCTTTGCGATTTCTTCGAGTGCAATGCCCGCTCCATACACATAATCATTCATCCCGTTCGTCGGCACGGAAAATGCCGGAATTCCGGTTTCTGTCTCAATCACACGCGCAATTGCAGGAAAATCCGTACCATTCATAAATGGAATAGGCGAACCTGCCAGCGCGATAAATTTGGGATGCAGTTCACGGGCTGCATACTCGATATCATCAATAAATTTTCTGTCATTTCCCATGATCGCGTCAATTTCTGTAAGTCCCGAGATAAAAATAAGACTGTCCTGATCGTACCAGCGGATTTCATCATGCGTATTGTAAGTAGAGTTGCATCCGGAAGGATCATGCATAACTGTCATTCCGCCAAGTTCATACAGTGCAGAACAGACCCCTGACACATCGGCCGTATAAACCGGTATAATTCGATAAGATTGTCTCATAGACAGCACTCACACCCCCATCCTTTTTGTACAACAAGTTTTTCTGTATCCTTTTCATTGAGATATGCATCCATCATCAGCTCTGCGGTTCTTCGAATACCGTCAAATCCATACAGACCTTCTCCCTGTACCAGATTGACAAAGTGACGGCTTCGGCCAAAATAGGCCGCTTTCTGTCCGATTGCCAGCACTTCCCCGCTTGCACCTCTTGGCAGTACACGCATCTTCACCTGAATCGTTGCGATCAGCTCAAGTTCCGGTGCATGCTCCTGCAGCCAGAAAAAATCTGCTTTTTCTTCCGGACTGATACTGTCCAGATAAACAGCTTTCACACAAAAGCCATGTGTCAGAAGCAGTTTTGCCAGTCCAAGTGGTCTTGGATGATACAGATAATCCAGAGTGACCGGCATATCCCCGATCAGATTTTTTGCTTTTGCCAGAGCCTCCTCACAGGACTCCTGCTCGCGGGCCAGCTCATCTTCTGTCAGTTCCGGCAGTCCGAGTGCATCGGTCAGCTGCTTTAACTGCTTTCTGATCTCATCATAGTCAAAACTGCCGGGCAGATACAGAGATTTTCGTCCCAGGCGGCCTGCCTGTGCCTCCATCCCGTATTTTCCAGCCGGATAGCAGTCGATAAACAGGCATCCCCTGCTCATATCCAACAGTTCCTGCCAGGTTTTACATCCGGGCAGTTCCAGCACCTTATAATCATATCGTTTTAACAGACGCTTAATATCACTGTTCTCATCCAGAACAAAATCACTGCCAAAGACAGATACTGTTTTAGCGTCCGGCTCACAGCCCAAAAGAGGATCATACATTGCTTTCCGCAGCTTCTGGTCCGGTGTCAGTCCATGTTTTTGCATAATCGGGTCCATATAACAGCGGATAAAGCAGATGTCAGGAAAACGATGCTCCAGTTCCCTGTAAATATAGTTCAGATTACTTCCCACAAAATGATGCAGACAAACGGTAAAAAGCAGAACCGCCTCAGGATGGTCCTTCCGTTTATTCAACACATCCGTCACACCCTCGATGGTAATATCCTCCAGATTGCCGCTTAGCAGATTCTGCTCCTCCACAAGAACAAAAGAAAAACGGTCTGCTGCATTCATTTCTGCCGCAGTCAGTACAACACCACGCATACAGTTATCCGCACAGACATAGATCTGGATAGATTCCGGAACCTGCATTCCCGTATGCACAATATTCCAGTTGCCATGCACCGGCGAATTATACTCCAGTGCCGAAACAAATGGTGTTGGAAATGAGGCATCTTTTATTTTTACCACAGCATCTTTCGAATCAACGGTTTCCCCCACACGACGTAACATTACGCTTCCTCCTGTATATATCCGGACCTTACCTTATCGCTTTTCGCTTCCAGAATGCCACCGCATATGCGATACATCTGCATGGCAAGCGCACGGTATTCGTCTGCCATTTCACCTGTTGGATAACACTCCATCAATGTTTTTTTCTGCTCCTCTGCCAGTGCCACCTGCCCGCTGTGTGATAGTGTACCAATAACAGCTGTGTGAAAATCGTCTGCCAGTTCTGCCACTTTTTCCTCTTCCCGCGGGACATCCCTGCGATTTAAAATGAGTCCACCAAGCCCGGCATATCCACGGTTTTTAAAATTTTCCACTGCCATGGCAATATTTGCAGCTGCATGAATTGCCATGTTTTCCCCGGAGGTAATAATAAATATTTTGTCCGCATAACCGCCCCGCATCGGCATGGAAAATCCACCGCATACCACATCTCCGAGTACATCATATAAAACCACATCCGGTTTGTATACATCATATGCGCCAAGCTCTTTTAACTTTTCCAGTGCCGTGATGATACCACGGCCGGCACAGCCAAGTCCCGGTGTCGGTCCACCGGCCTCCACACAGATAACACCGTTATACCCAATGCGTATCATATCCTCCAGCTGCAACGCCTGCTTTTTCTCATTATATAAGTCGAGCACGGCCGGCACAGCCTCTCCATGACGGAGCAATATGGTAGAATCTGCTTTCGGATCGCATCCGATCTGCATCACCTTAAGCCCCATTTCTGCCAATGCAGCCGCTACATTTGAAACGGTAGTGGATTTTCCGATTCCGCCTTTTCCATATACTGCTATCCTGATCAATCCTGTGTTCCCCCTTCTGCCGGAGTAATGACATTCGAATATGCAGTCTTTGCGAATACGCCTTTTAAATGTCCGATTTTTCCGGAAAGTGCACTGATCGTGTCCTGTGGTGCATCAATGACAATGCTTATGATGCTGATTTCTTTTGCGCGGTATGGTATGCCCATTCTGCCTACAATGTACTGACGTGCTTCATGAAGAAGGATATTTAATTCTTCAATGGCATCCTCCTGTTCTACAATAATTGAAATAACTGCCACTCTGGTTTCCATGTCCTGACTCCTCCTGTTAACAGATTCTTGGTAAAAGCTCTCCCCCCGGCTGTGGAAGCAGTGCCTGTGTGCCGATTTCCGTCTCCATTATAACTCTTCCCGGTTCCTCTGCGATCACTTCACCAATAATAGCTGCATCTGCGGAATATGGACATTTTTTCAATGTTTCTACAATGCCCTCTGCCTCTTCCTTTGGTGCCATGATGACAAGTCTTCCTTCGCATGCCAGATATAAAGGCTCAAGTCCAAGCATCCCGCAGACTCCTTTTACTTCCGGCCGTACCGGAACAGCCTCTGCATTTAAACGGATGCCTACGCTGCTCTGACCTGCGATCTCATACAGGACTGTTCCGACGCCGCCTCTGGTCGCATCACGTATCACATGCAGGTTGTGTGTGGTATCCATGACTGCCTTTACGGTCTTCCACAAAGGTGCACAGTCACTGGTCACATCCGCATCGATGCCAAAATCTTCCCGCTCTAACAGGATCGTACATCCGTGCCGTCCGATATCACCGGTTACGATGATTGCATCTCCGGGCTTTGCCAGTTCTCCGCCGACGGTCACTCCTTCTTCGATCCCCCCCATTCCGGTCGTGGTGATAAAAATTCCATCCACCTGTCCTTTTCCGGCAACCTTTGTATCTCCCGATACAATATGTACTCCGGCCTCTTTTGCTGTTTTTTCCATGGCAGCTGCGATTTCTTCGAGTTTTTCCATTGGAAATCCCTCTTCAATTACAAAAGCGCAGGTAAGATAAAGCGGTTTTGCACCCATACAGGCAAGATCATTTACCGTTCCGCAGATAGACAGTTTGCCGATATTTCCCCCCGGAAAAAATGCCGGAGATACAATAAACCCATCTGTAGATACGGCCATTCTTCCTGCCGGCGGAACTAATACCGCTGCATCATCTGCCGTCAGATCATTGTTTACAAAATGTGCCTTAAACACCTGATCAATCAATTCGGATGTCTGCTTTCCACCGGCACCATGTGCCATCGTTACTGTTTTATTTTCCATGATGTTTTTTCCTTCTTTCTTATGAATACTGATAATATGCAGAGCAGGCTCCCTCACCGGACACCATGCAGGCGCCGATCGGATGCTGAGGTGTACAGCCTTTTCCGAATACTTTACAATCGGATGGTTTGCATTTCCCCTGAAGTACATCGCCACAGCGGCAGGCCGGATTTGGTTTTCCTTCAATTTTCGGCATCTGATATTTGAGACGTGCATCGAACTCCTGCCACTCCTGTCTTAATTTCATGCCGGATTTCGGAATAACACCCAGCCCTCTCCATTCGCAGTCACAGGCTTCCATCATCTCATCTACAAGCAGCTGTGCCTCCCTGCTTCCATCCTGTGTCACCAC
>ULQY01058387.1_pt1 | contig 12601 bp, 7 predicted proteins | sample 1954671 | NCBI WGS metagenome assembly ULQY01 (sample SAMEA4835660, study PRJEB28245) | human gut metagenome | biome: gut microbiome; material: fecal sample | place: Denmark | collected 2008 | reverse complement strand
GGAAAGACCCTGAAGTAAGATATTTGGACAGTGGAGTAGCTGTGGCTACTTTCCCGCTGGCTACCACAGACCGTGCTTATACGCTGGCCAATGGCACACAGGTGCCTGAACGTACGGAATGGCATAACATCGTGTTGTGGCGCGGACTGGCTGAAACAGCCGAAAAGTATGTGCACAAAGGTGATAAGCTGTATATTGAAGGGAAAATCCGTACTCGTTCATACGACGACCAGAATGGAGTGAAACGTTATGTGACGGAAATTTTTGGTGACAATATGGAAATGCTGACTCCGCGTGCTGCACAGCCTGCTGCCCCTGCACAACCACAGGCCGCTTCGCCGGTTGCCGCTGCTGCTCAGCCTGAGAACAATCCTTCGGATGATCTGCCGTTTTAATCTCAGGCGGTCTTAAATAGATGTTTAACTACAGGTAGATAGAATGGACCCTGACTCGTGTTTGCTCCGCTGGACGGAGTTTTGTGACGGAATTACCGTAATGCCCCTTTCGTTAGGGGCTGCTTTTGCTTTGCTGCTTGCCCTTGCGTTATTATATACTTCGGGCTTTGTTTCTGCTTCTGAAATAGCTTTCTTTTCGTTATCTCCTTCTGACTTGAACGATATAGAGGAGGAGAATCATCCTTCTGACTCTAAAATCAAGGCCTTGCTTGATGATTCCGAGCGTCTGCTGGCCACTATTCTGATTTCGAATAACTTTGTCAATGTGACGATTATCATGCTGTTGAACTATGTGTTTGCCAGTGTGATTGATTTTGGAGAGGCAAAAATTCTGGAGTTTTTGATTGTAACGGTCGTATTGACCTTCCTGCTGTTGCTGTTCGGAGAAATTATGCCGAAAATTTATTCGGCACAGCACACTTTACCCTTTGCCCGTAAGGCGGCTCCCGTAGTAACGGTTTTGCGTACCGTATTTTGGCCCATATCCTCGTTGCTGGTCCGGTCTTCTTTTTTCATCAACCGATTTTCACAGAAGCGGAAAGTCCGGAACCTGTCGGTCAATGAACTTTCTCAGGCGCTGGAATTGACGGATATTCAGGAAACACCGGAAGAAAACAATATGCTGGAGGGAATCATCCGTTTTGGAGAAGAAACGGCGAAGGAAGTAATGACTTCCCGTCTGGATATTGTGGATTTGGAAATACATTCTACCTTTTCGGAGGTATTGAAGTGTATCAATGAAAACGGATATTCACGCATCCCGGTGTATGAAGAAACGCGTGACCATATCAAAGGAATCTTGTATATCAAGGACCTGCTTCCTTATCTGGATAAGGGTGAGGACTTCAAATGGCAGAACCTGATTCGTCCAGCCTTGTTCGTGCCTGAAAATAAGATGATTGGCGATTTGCTGCGTGATTTTCAGACGAACAAGATTCACATCGCCGTAGTGGTGGATGAATTTGGAGGTACGTCGGGCATCGTAACGATGGAGGACATTATCGAGGAGATTGTCGGAGAAATCAATGATGAATACGATGAGGAAGAACGCACGTACGTGAAACTGACGGAAAACGTGTATGTGTTCGAAGGAAAGACTCTGCTGTCGGACTTTTATAAGATTATCAAAGATAGTGAGGAAGTATTTGAAGATGCCTCTGGAGATGCGGATTCACTGGCCGGCCTTCTGCTGGAACTGAAGGGGGAGTTCCCCGCATTGCATGAGATTATCAATTACCAGAATTACCGCTTTGAGATTCTGGAGATGACTTCGCGTCGTATCCAGAAGGTGAAAGTGACCATCTTGCCTGTGGTTCAGGAAGAAGATGAGGCGAAGGAGAAATAACTATGCCGCTGCTGAAGACTTGGACGGAGGAAAATGGCCGATGGGGAATCTGGCAGGTGACGGAAACGTTGGAGGAACTTTATGCCTGTCTGTCGGACGACGTGGTGCGGCAGGAACTTGAACGTCTGAAAGCTCCTTCCCGGAAAATGGAATACCTGGCAGTACGTGTGCTGCTGAAAACGATGTTGGGGAAAGAAGTGCGGATTGGACATGAACCTTCCGGAAAGCCGTTTCTGACAGGAGGGGAGTATCATGTATCCATTTCTCATACGAAGGGATATGTGGCAGTCGGTTTGCATGAGTCTGCCCAGCCCGGCATTGATATTGAGGCTTATGGCGGGCGGGTACGGAAGGTAGAATCCCGCTTTGTCAGGGAAGACGAAATGCCGGAAAGAGAACGGATGGAGTCGCATGAAGAATTATATCAGCTGCTCTTGCACTGGTCGGCCAAGGAAACCATGTACAAAGTGCTCGATATGGCAGAAGTGGATTTCCTGCAACACCTGAAAGTGTGTCCTTTTAAACTATCTTCCTCTGGAACGTTTACGGGTGAATCATATCGGAAAGCGGACAAGGCCCGTTTCCTGATTCATTATCTGATACATCCTGAGTTTGTCTGTACCTATTGTCTCAATACCGAGGCTCGTAGAACAAACAACGGATGAGTTTGTTTATGAAAGAAAAAAGATGAACAAGAAATTACGTAAAACAATTCGGCTGACGGCTATTTCGTTAGGAGCGTTACTGACTGTATTCTTGTTGGCCGTAACTATCGTGGTGAATTTTATTTTTACACCGGAGAAGTTGACGCCGGTGGTGTTGAATGTAGCCAATCAGTCATTGAATGCCCGTTTGCAGATGAAAAGCGTGGAACTGACTTTCTTTTCCACCTTTCCGCGATTCGGACTGAAGGTGACGGATGGAGTGTTGGTGTCCAAAGCCATTAATGATACGTTATGGCAGAAGACCGATTCACTAGTTTCTTTCAAGAAATGTGTGGTAGTGGTGAATCCGGTGGATTATCTGCTGCATGATAAAATCAGCCTGCGTTATCTGGGACTGGAGGATGCGTCGGTATATGCCTTCAAGAATAAGGAAGGAAAAAGCAACTGGGACATCGTGAAGAGCACGGAAGAGACAGTAGAAGAGGATACCACATCGCAGAAGTCTCAGATTCAGGAAATAGACATTAACCGTGTGGCCTTGAAGCGTACGAACGTGACGTTCGACGACAGGGATACAAGAGTATACGCCCGCGTGCAGAACCTGAACATGAATCTGAAAGCTTCCTTGAAGAAAGATTATTCCATGTTGGCACTGGAGTATGACAACGAAAATCTGCTCTTCTGGCAGGACGGACAGTTACTGGTGAATCACCTGGCTGTAGGACTGAATGCGGATATGCAATTGGATCGTGTTTCCCGACGACTTACGCTGAAGGATACGGGACTGACATTGAATGGAATAGCCCTCGACTTGTCGGGTACCCTCGGACGGGATACGATTGGCGGACCGGCTTCGGTAGATTTGACCTATAAGTTGCATGCCCCGTCGCTGGAAACCGTGTTTAATATGATTCCGGAGAGTGTGCTGAAGCGTCAGGAACTCACAGCCAAAGGAGAGGTTACGTTAGAGGGAACCTTGAAAGGACATTATGGCAAACAGCAGATGCCGGAAGCCACACTTCACATGAGCATTAACCAGGCTTCGGCGAAGTATGCTGATTTGCCCTACGGTATTGACGACCTGACGGCTGAATTTAGTGGCTACGTTGATTTCATGCGCCACAAGCCCTCGTATGCCGATTTGAAGATATTCCGTTTCAAGGGAGCTCACACCGATATATTAGCTGACGGAAAAGTGGAAGATTTGTTGGGTGACCCTGACATCACTTTTCATACCCGTTCGGAAATAGACCTTACGGCACTGGCCAAGACTTTCCCCTTGCAGGAAGGAGTGTCGATAGGTGGTCGGGTGGGAGCCGACTTCCGCTTGCATTGTCGCTTGTCAACTATTCAGAAGCAGGACTGGGGGCGTGTCCGTTTGAAAGGAAAGCTGGATATGCAGGACATGTTCTTGCGCGATACCAAGAAGAATTTTGAATTTACCAGCCAGGCCGCTCTCCGTTTCATTGGAGAAGATAATCTTGCCGCACAAATGAACATTCGCAAGGCTTCCTTGCGTACTGCAGCTATTTCTGCCAATCTGGATGAATTGAATGCCACCGTCCGGTCTACGAATCCGCAGGATACGACCCGTCTGATTGACGTAGAATGTAAATTGCAGATGAGTCGTCTGAAAGGAGAGATGGGTGATTCGTTGAAGGTGTTCAGTAAAAAGGCAAAGGCTTCCTTGCACCTGCAGCCGGGCAAACTGAATCCGGCCATGCCGAATATAAAGGTAGCCTTGGAGACCGATACACTCTTCTGCCGTATGGGCGATATGAAAATGGGCATGGACAAGGGAGGCTTTAACTTGACGGCTGAAAAGGTACGCGATTCAGTATGGCTTCCCAAAGGAATTGTCGGATTCAACCGACTGACTTTAAGAACCCCTGAACTGGCTTTGCCGGTGAGAATGCGCAAAACAGCCGTAACGGTAGGCGATAGAGTTATCACTTTGAAAAATGCCAGCATGCGTATCGGACGTTCCAACTTGACGGCAAGCGGATCGGTTTACGGCCTGTATGCGGCAATGAAGAAAGGAAAAATGCTGAAGGCCAACCTGGGAATCGCTTCCCGTAACCTCGATTGCAATCAGTTGATTAATGCACTGAATTTCCCGCAGGATACGCTTCAGGCAGAGACCGACACGGTATCGTCGGCAGAACCGATGCAGCTGTTTGTCATTCCGAAGAATATTGATTTCGAGTTGAAGACTAACCTGAAAAAGGTGACTTACGGAAATATGGTGTTTGAAAATGTGCAAGGAGCGGTAGACATTCGCAATCAGGCGGTTTATCTGAAAAAGCTGACCATGCGTGGACTGGAAGCAGACCTGGAAACCACGCTGGTGTACCGTGCCCGCAGAAAAACAAGAGGCTATGCCGGTTTTGATTTCCGTTTGCGCAAGGTAAATATCGGTAAGTTGGTCGATTTCATTCCTTCGCTTGATACGATTGTGCCGATGCTCCGTTCCTTCAAGGGAATGGTCGATTTTGATGCCACGGCAGAAGCAGTGCTCGATTCCAACCTGAACGTGAAAATTCCAAGTCTGAAAGCGGCCATGCACATCAAAGGCGACAGTCTGGTACTGATGGATGGAGAAACTTTTGCCGAAATATCCAAGACACTGATGTTTAAGAACAAGAAACGGAATGTGTTCGACAGTATTTCGGTGAACCTGACCGTGCAGGACGGCAATGTGACGGTATACCCGTTCTTACTTCAGATAGACCGTTACAAGGCGGCTGTGGGAGGAACTCAGGGCCTGGATATGAACTTTAACTATCACATCTCTGTGCTGAAATCGCCGTTGCCGTTCAAGGCGGGAGTGAACATTACCGGAAACCTGGACAAGATGAAAATCCGTATCGGCAAGGCAAAGTATAAAGATGCAGTTACGCCTGTGGAAATCCGGAAAGTGGACAGCACGCGTGTGAACATGGGGCAGGAGATTATTCATAGCTTTGAACGCGTAATAAGCCGTACATACAGGGGAAAACTTCCGCAAGGTGCTGAGTGAGGTAAGTTTGCATATTTATATGAATAATTGTATATTTGCGAACGAGAGACAGAATTTATACGAGTATTAACACTATTAATTATTAAAATCTTCATTATTTATGTTTAACAAGCATCCTAAAGGTCTGATACCAGCTGCACTTTCTAACATGGGGGAGCGTTTTGGCTACTACATCATGAATGCCGTACTGGTATTGTTTCTTTGTTCTAAATTTGGTATAAGTGAGGAAAAAAGTACACTTATCTATTCATTCTTTTATGCAGGTATTTATCTGTTAAGTCTTGTGGGAGGGCTGATAGCCGACAGAAAACAGAATTATAAAGGTACAATCATGGCCGGTCTCGTGGTCATGGCTGTTGGATATATTGCATTATCTATTCCTATTACTGCCAATGCAGGTAATACATCCTGGTTGCTTACACTTACTTGTATTGCCTTGTTCTTCATCGCATTTGGTAATGGTCTGTTCAAGGGAAATCTTCAGGCCATTGTAGGTCAGATGTACGATGACCTTGAAGCAGAGGCTGCAAAGAAGGGGGAAAAGGAACTGATTGAAGCTAAGAGCAAGAGAGATTCCGGATTCCAGATATTTTATGTATTTATCAATATTGGTGGACTTATTGCTCCGTTTATCGCTCCTTTGTTGAGAAGCTGGTGGCTGAGTGCACACAATATGGTTTACAATGCGGGTCTTCCTGCTCTGTGCCATGAATATATAGCAAAAGGTGCAGACGGTATGTCGGCTGAGGCTATGGGTAACTTGAACCAGCTGATGTCACAGTGTGTGGGTGAAACTTCCGATATGGCTGCTTCTTGCGCACAGTATTTGCAGGTATTTAATGAAGGTATTCATTATTCATTTGTTGCATCTGTTGCCGCAATGCTTATTTCTTTGATTATCTTCTTTGTGACCAAGAGTCAGTTCCCAAATCCGGGGAAAAAGGAAGCTGCAGCTGCTGTTACTTATACAGCTGAAGAAAAGGCAGCCATGGCTAAGGAAATCAAACAGCGTCTTTACGCCTTGTTTGCAGTGCTTGGCGTGGTTATTTTCTTTTGGTTCTCATTCCATCAGAACGGTACTTCACTTTCACTCTTTGCGAGAGACTTCGTTGATACATCTACAATTGCTCCGGAAATATGGCAGGCAGTGAATCCTTTCTTTGTGATTACATTGACTCCGGTCATCATGATGATTTTCGGTTCTCTTTCAAGAAGAGGCAAGGAAATTTCTACTCCGCGTAAGATTGCCATCGGTATGTTCATCGCAGGTTTGGCTTATCTCTTCTTGTCTGTATATTCACTCATTATGGGTTATCCTTCTGCTGCAGAATATCGAGAACTTCCTATTGACCAGCAGGTAAAGGCAGGTGCATGGGTGTTGATTGTTCTTTACTTCCTGCTTACGGTGGCCGAGTTGTTTATCTCTCCACTTGGATTGTCATTCGTTTCGAAGGTGGCTCCAAAGCATCTTCTGGGACTTTGTCAGGGATTGTGGCTTGGTGCAACAGCTGTAGGTAATCTTCTGTTGTGGATTGGTCCTCTTATGTATAACGCCATTCCTATCGGATATTGCTGGGCTATTTTCATGATTGTATGCCTCATTTCAATGGGAGTCATGCTGTTCATGGTAAAATGGTTGGAACGTGTAGCAAAATAAATTTCTCGAAATAGAATTTACTTGTGGAATCCCTCATGCGGTTGCATGGGGGATTTTTTTATGGGGGTAATTTTGAGAATTTGTGAAATTCTGAAAATTATTTGAGTTGGATTTGAGACTTACAATTATAATTACAATATTTGCGGTGGTAAAATTAAAAAGAGTATGCCTACTATTACACGCAAGATAGAATTGAAAATCGTAAAAGATAGATTGACAGATGAAAAAGAAAGATTGACAGATGAAAAATATGACCAACAATGGAAATATCTTTATCAGATAAACAACACAATTTATCAGGCTGCCAATAGAATCTCTACTCATTGCCTTTTTAACGATGAGTATGAAATGCGATTGAAATTACATATGCCACGGTACAAGGATATAGAGAAAAAACTGGAGGAAATAGAGAAAAAACAGAAAGGACTGAATACGAAGAAAAAAGCATCTGATAAAGAGGAACGAGACAGGCTGCTTAATGAAAAACAACAACTTGTCAATGAAAGAAAAGAAATTGATGAAGATGTAAAAAATAAAAAGAAGGATTTTCTTCAGTGTTCCAAACAGAATTCCACCTATCAATTGGTATCGAAAGAATTTCTAAAGTATATACCAGCCGAGATATTGACCGATTTAAACCGATATGTGCAAAATAATCACAACAATAACAAAAATAAAGTCAAGTCTGGTGAAAGAGCCTTAAGTACTTACAAGAAAGGTATGGGAATTCCATTTTCCATTAAACCGGAAAGTGGATTGAGACTTTTTGTAAAAGAGGAAGGAATCTATCTAAAATGGTTTAAAGGAATACTTTTCAAGCTTGAGTTTGGAAAAGACACAAGCAATAACCGCTGTATCGTTGAAAGACTGATAGAAAGCGACAAGCAACAAAAGAAAAACAAAGGCGAAGATTATGTTGCCAATAATTCTTCTATAAAACTCATAAAAAAGGGAAATGACAAGAGTACAAGAATATTTCTGTTGTTGTCTATTGACATTCCTGTGAAGAAACAAGTGTTGGATAAGGACGTGGTGTTAGGTGTAGATTTGGGCATCAAATGTCCGTTATACCTTGCTATCAACAAGGATGACAATTTCAAGATGCAAATTGGCGATATAGAACATTTTCACAATCAGCGGACGATGTTTCAGAAACGTTTTAAAAGTTTGCAGAAACTTATGTGTACCCAAGGTGGACACGGACGAAAAAAGAAACTGGAGCCTTTGGAAAAACTGAAGGAAAAAGAGCGTAATTGGGTGCATACGCAAAACCATGTTTACAGCCGTGAGGTTATAAAGCAGGCTTTAAAACAGAATGCCGGAACTATCCACATGGAGTCTTTGAAAGATTTCGGAAAAGGTAAGGAAGGTTATGTAAAGGACGAGTATAAGTATCTGCTTCGTTATTGGTCGTATTACGAACTGCAAAGTATGATAGAATATAAGGCGAAATTGGAAGGTATTGAAGTGAAATATATTGACCCTGCATATACCAGCCAGACATGCAGCTATTGCGGAGAACGTGGAGAACGTAAGAAGCAAGAAGAATTTGTTTGTACGAATCCCCAATGTGAACGACGAGGAGAGAAAATAAATGCAGACTTTAATGCTGCAAGAAATATTGCGATGAGTAAAAAAATCGTGAAAGATAATTAGAAAAGAAATTTTCTAATAGGGGCTGCTGGAAGTCCTTAACCTGAGATAGGAAACTATACTCGGGAAGTACGTCAAAACATTGAAATTAATAAACTTAGAAACTAACGGTTGGTTTTATCATTGTTTTGAATGGTATATCCAACTAAAAGTGGAGGAATAAGATATGAAAATAGTTGGTTTTATCATTGTTTTGAATGGTATATCCAACATCCTGACTACGAAGGGGAACTGAAAGACTGTTGGTTTTATCATTGTTTTGAATGGTATATCCAACGTCTGGTACTGCACGTCCCAGAACCGCATCGTTGGTTTTATCATTGTTTTGAATGGTATATCCAACTTGCAATACAAAGTTACAAAGAGCACATTGGTTGGTTTTATCATTGTTTTGAATGGTATATCCAACTATAAAGTCGTCTGCGATGATGTGCGCATGGGTGTTAATAATCGTGTCTTTTTTTACTTATTTTAGTTATAAGGTAATATACTTATAAGGGTTATTATTGCTAACGCATGTGGTTGCTTATCACATACGTTAGCAATCAATCATTACATACGTTAGTAATAATCAACGACTAACGTATGTAATAATCTGCAAGAAAACTTTGCCATTTCAAATAAAATTGTAATTTTGCTATTACAGTCCCCATTAATAAAAAAGGAGGTCAGTATGTACAAGTACAAACTCGTAAAGAAAATCAATCCGCAGGATAAAGCAGCACCAAAGAAATGGTATGCAATTCCTATCAGCGAAGTTCCACAGACTGTAAAAGCTATGACACGTGCAGCTACGGAAAATACGACAACCGCTCCCATAGAAATGGAAGCCGCTCTTGAATTACTTGGAAGACACGCACGTCAGCAATTGCAGCAGGGACATACAGTAAGAGTTGGTGATTTAGGTACTATACGTGTTTCGTTCAAAAGTGACGGTGTAGAAAACATTACCGATTTCAATGCCGGAGCAATGATTAAGAATCCACGTATCATATTCACTCCAAGCAAGGAATTTCGTGAAAGTGTACTCCAAGGTATTCAATTCCAAAATGCCGGAGTATTGGACGAAGGCATCAGCTATGCCAGCCTTGCAGACTATAAAAAAGCCAAAGGCATTACTTCCGGTGGAAGTGATGACGGTGGTGGTAGCGGTACCGGAGGTGGCGGTATAGAAGAAGGTGGAGATGGTGGCTTTGGATAAGAATGCATTGATACCTAACAAAATATAAGCCTGTTTCCTTTTCAAGCCAATAAATTGGGACTGTATGACTGAAAATGGGGACAGGCTTATTGTATATTGAAGTAATTAAAACTGGTGTTGGTTACATTTAGAATCTCCTTTTTATTAATTTTACATTCAGAAATATAAATCATTTATGAAATGAAGGACTTTGATGAATTTCATTCTTGGATAGAATTTGAGAAGAACTATTATAAGAGCCACAGGAAACATCCTGTTTTTGATAATGAATATTTATGGATTAAGGATAAAAAATTATTAGCTTGTGGCTTTTTCTTTTATTACTCTTATTATCATTATGGTATTGAGTTTCTACAAAAAAAAGCAGAAGAGACCAATTATCCGCAAAAGAGAAAAAATACTATAATTCAACTTATAAGCCTTTGTCAAGATTTTATACATGATGTAAATATGGATTTTTATGAAGAAGAGATTTTTACATGGATAAATGATGTACAGACTCAGAATATTATCAGAGATTATTCTCCAATATCGGAAGATTCTTTAAAAGAATATATAATGTCTGAAAATACAGATTCTCTTCTTAAAGCTAAAGTTGTAGGTTATATGATTACCATGATTTATTACTTATCGGAAAAACCTGCTTTTGCTTACTACTTTTTTGATAGTGGAGTTGGTTTAATTTGGGGAAGTAAATTTGAAGAATTGTTTTCTTTTATATTCACAAACAATCCCTCATTATATAAGTATTTATTATATATAAAGAAATACATTAGTGAAGGATTCCATGCTATGGGCTTTTTTGATGAGTATAGTTCAAGCATGGATTTTAATAACGACCCTTTTTATGACACTCCTTCTTACTATATTCATAGAAATTTTTTCCATGTAAAAACACCAAAAGTTATTCTTGCAGATAATGAAATATCTTGGAAGTTTGTAACATTTCTAAATGGTGAGTTACAAATTTATAACCCCAAACACCCTGAAGGACAGGGTAAATACAAACCTTTTTATTTCAAGACTCAGAAGTCTATAAAGGCATTTAATCAGATAAAGGATTATATCATAAACAAATTGCCACCTATTAAAGCTGTATTTCAGGATGATATTATAGTTGGGATAGAACCGTCAAGTGTAGAAAGCATAAACGATACATTAGATGTATTGAAAAGACACACTGAGAATGTTGCTCATATATCAGAAGACATACATAAGTCAGAGAGAGAAAAATTATTAAAACATGAATACACACAGAGTGAAGTTAGAAACTACATAAATAATAAAAAATCTGAATTCTTGGATTCATTATGCCAGTTACATCTTGATGACTATAAAATATACTACTGCCTTGAGAATAGAGTTAATAGCGACTTGATTATGGCAGAAGAAGATGCTTTTATTTTTACGATAGCTACAGCTGATAAAGAAACATTATTGGCTTACGAAAATACTGAAGAAAATAGAGCTACATATTTGTTTATATGCGACAGCAAAGATTTAGAAATGTCTGTCAGGTCTTTAGCTGACTACTTTTCTTCTGGGTTGGTAAATAAAAGGGAAACACTTGGGAATAAGATAAAGTATGGCAAGATTACCGGTATAAAGAAACTGATAAAAATAACCCATTCTGATGAATGGTTACGTGAAATTAAATCTGAACAGTATAAGATATACTAAAAACAACACATTATAAATTTATTTTTAACACTTATGTTTGACCAAAATAGTTCCAAAGAAGAACAACAGCAATACAAAAAAAAGAAGGAATGGAATGCCATAAAAAATTGTATTCCTTTAATTAATAAATGTCTTCAACTTAACATAGACGCGGAGACTTATGATGATAAATATTTTCGGGAAAGCCCGGATTTTGTTTTTTTCAATAACGATAAATCTATTGGAGTGGAGGTCGTTGAATGTCATCCTTCTGTAAGGAAATGCAGAACAAAAAATGCAGTAGAACAAGAAAGTTTCGAAAAGAAAATATGTAATGAATTTAAGGAAAACAAGTATCTGGAAACCATAACAGAAACCGAAAAATTAAATATTATAATTTACCGAAAATATCCAAAGAGAAAGAAAAGAGGAACTGTACAAGAAGTATGTCATGAATTGGAAGATTTATTAAAGTCATGGTATCAAAAAACAAATCCTCAATCTGAAAGGAATTATATTAGCTATATTAGGGTATCAAAAACGACTTGTTGTAATGTCATCTATTTTAACAGTGCTTCTCGTTGCATTCCTGTTAATTGGGTTGACATTCAATTTTGTATTGAGGAAAAGGAGAAAAAATATAAGGATTATTGTGAGAATGTTAAATGCGATGAATATTGGTTATGTATATGCTTACCATTTGAAGAAAATAGAAATCTGAATATTATAGATTATAATGGAAAAGAAAATGAATCAATGAATTTCCTTTCTCAATGTTCATTTTCACGAATTTGTATAACTCCAGATTTATTGGGAAGAAAGATTAATTGGATAAAAGAAGGTGATTGATTTAATTGATAAAGTCAAAGTGTCTACTGTTCCAATTTATAAAAAGAAAAAACGTCTAGTTATATCAGGAAAAGTCAGAATCTCAGTACTGCCAAGGA
>ULQY01008792.1_pt1 | contig 12601 bp, 4 predicted proteins | sample 1954671 | NCBI WGS metagenome assembly ULQY01 (sample SAMEA4835660, study PRJEB28245) | human gut metagenome | biome: gut microbiome; material: fecal sample | place: Denmark | collected 2008 | reverse complement strand
TTAATCTAAGGCAATACCGCGGGTTGCAAAAACGGGTACCCCATGCCGTGCGGCATCTCTTCGTTGCTGTTATAGCTTCTATTATATCATATGCTTCGCGTGTGTCAACGGATATTTTGACGAATATTATGCAGGCATCTCTTCGTTGCTGTTCACGCTTTTTCTCTCGCCGCTTTTCCTTCCCATCCTTCTTCACTTCATCCAGGCATTCCCGCTCACCTACCTTCATTCTCACCTATTATCCCAAGGTCTATCCGAAATCAAAAAGCGCCGGATATTTCCATTTCTTAGCTGCACCCCAACAAAAAAGCAGCAGCCAGCAATCTGCCAGCCGCTGCTTACCTTATTATAATAGCGCTCCCGGATTATCCGCTCCGCTTCATCTCAATTACTCTTCGCTGTCATCCGGGATATCTTCCTCAAAAGCATCCATCCAGCTTTCGTTGTGCCACTTATCTTTTTCACCTTTTTCCTTGGCGGCAACCTTCTGCCGTTGTGCCTGGTCGTTCATTATGGTGCCGATCGGGTTCAGCGCGCGTTCTTCAATAATGTGGTAGAACAGCCCCATCGGGTTATTCACGTTGGGGTCCTTGGCGGCCTTTGCCCAGAACACATCAAAGTCCAGTTCATGCGCCATAGCTTCCATCAATGGGGTCAGGCTGCCATACTTTTCAATCACTTCATTCATGCAGGCCAGGTAATGCAGCCGCATTTCGTCTTTCAGCCCATTGCGCAGGCTGGAAGGCGATGGCACGCACCGCGCTGCCAGGTGGCGGTAAATTTCGTGGTAAGCGCCGCGCTGGCCGCTCGTCAACGTCTTTTCCAGGTATCCATCATCCACAAACTTTGCAAACTCTTTTCGCATATCCTGCCGTTTTACAATCGTTTCGGGAATCAGCTCTACCTTGGGCGGCTCAGGCTCCGGCATCGTTTGCTGCACCGGCTCGTCCATCACATGGTACTCCGCTTCCAACAGCTCCTCTTTGGGTTCTGCTGCCGGCTTTGCCTTGCGGAAAATATAAATGCGATAGTTATCCATATCCTCGCGCAGCACCTTGTTCAGGTACCGCGCCGGGCTGCGCATCGTCTGCGACCGGGGAATGATCTCCTGTGCATAGCGGGGTGCCACACCGGCCAGCCAACTGGTCAGCCCGCCGCAATCCAGGATGATGGCATTCATCTTTCCAAACACCGTTTTGTTGCCGCCGTCCTGCTCGCCATCGCCTGCCTGGATGGTGCAGCAGGCATCTGCCAACACATCAATGATCACTTCCACCGCGTGCAGCTCTTCAGGCGTAATCTCCGCGCGCAGCTGATCCATGCGCGCTTTCACAACAATTTCCTCCCGCAGCTCGGTGCGGTGGCGTCCAAAGGAATAGGGGATCGTTGTTTCCGGTGCCGAAACATAATCAAAGGTGATCACGCTGGGGTCATCCAGCAGCGAATCCTCAATCGCCACGGTGGGGCGGCCCTTCTTTTTGCTCTTTTTGCGCACTGTGCTGTTGATGCTGTCCAGGTTGGCCTGTGCGGCGGCATCATCCACCGGGTCAATCGTTACCACCAGCGAAAGAACCTTCTGCCCTTTTTTTTCGTACACATCGTAATTAAAAATAATATCCGTCTTTTCGTTAATTTCCGCCTTTGCCTTTTCCAGTGCCAAGCGGCGGAAATCCGACCATCGGTTGGCCGTATACGAAAGCTGTTCATACAGCATGCTCAGGTTCCATACCAGCGGTTCCCCGGCCGCTTTCTTTTTCAGGTACAGGCTCTGGTAGCTCTTGCACAGCTCGTAAATGCGGATGGAATAGGTGGACCGCATCAGCATGGTGTAGGTCACATCCATGGTGGTATACAGGGTTTTCAGCTGCACCAGGTGCGGTTTCAGCACCGGATCCAGCGTGATGGTCATGCGCGCGCGGCCCTCATCAATGCGCACTTTATCGATCCAGCGGAATGTTTCCACCGTGGAAGTTCCGTTATTCTTGATCCACTGGATGGGCGCGTTGGCCAGCTCCTCAATATTTTTGCGCACCTGCTTGTACAGCGCCCCGCTGTGCGGGTCCATGCCGGTCATCTTGATAAAATCATAAATGCTCAGCTCATAAGAGGGCAGGTCCGTATCCTCCGGCTTAATCATCGAAAAAATATGCAGCATCAGGCGCTGCTGGCTCAGCGTCAGGTTGTTGCGCGTCATCTGTACAAGGTCATTGGATTTGCGAACGATGGTCTGGTCCCCGCGTTCTTCAAACGTAACGACAAACGGATCATCTTTTTTCTGTTTACTTGCCGCCATAAGCAGGGGCCTCCTATATCGGTTGCTGTATCCCGGGTGGTCACGCACATCATGCTAAACATTATAGCACATCCTGTTGTCCAGCGCAAGAATTGCAAATTTACACAGGGTTTCACCGCCATTACCCTGTGCAAAATGCAACACCCGCGTTGTGGTTTGCCATATATCCTGTGGGGGCTGCAGCCCGGGTGCAGGTTACACAGGGTTTTATTGTACTTTTCTGTCCTGCTGTTTCAGGGTTCTGTAACCTGATGGAATGGCAACACCAATTTTTTCCCGTTCTCCCCCATCTCCCGGCTTAACTCTGGTTGTTATTATGGCTTAGATGTTTAGTTCTATATTAGTAATAGGTAGAGCCTGTGTAATTTAACAACGCAAACCTGTGTGTTCAACCAACTGCAGCCTGTGCATTCCACCACCATTTTCCTGTGCGGAAAGCAACCTGCGTAAAGTTGCAAATAAGCCAAAAACAGCCAAACCTGTGTAAATTGCAACACGGGGAACGGGCCTATCCTGTGTGGTTTTCCAACAGGTACGCGGGTCACGGCAGGGCAGGGGAGCGGGAATACCCTGTGTAAAATGCAACTGTTCCGGGGGTAACCTGTGCGTTTTTCCAACGGTAAGCGGCATAGGGAAACAAGGCAATCCTGTGCGTTTTTCCAACACGTTTCGGGAATGTTCGGCACAGAATGCGGGCAATACCCTGTGCAAAATTGCAACAGCTCACAGCTGCTTCAAATAGATCAGTTGCAAATTTACACAGGGCAGCACCCCTATATTATAAGGTAAGAGCCGCACAGAATGGCGCGTGAGGGGTTGCAGTATACACAGGATAGATTGAAAGCTGGGAGCTGGAGGTGTATCTGAAAACAAAGAAAATGACGGATATTCCGCAAACACAAGCAGGATTTAAGGCAGAGAGCCGCAAGAATCCTTTGTGGATTCCAAGGCGCTTTAACGCAAAATCCCGCTGTGTTTGTAGAAATAGACTAAATTTTCGACTTTTCAGATACACCTTAGTCCTGTCTGAAACGTCAAAAAGCTCGTCTGTTTCAGCAAACGCAGCCGGATTTTGTGCTTGCGAAAGATCCGCTATTTTCGTTGCTCTCAGATGCACCTCAGGAGCTGGCGCAGATAGAGATCGGCAAGGGGAAACCGGGAATCAGGGGCGGGGCAGGGGGGACAAAAAAGCGAATGGCATATCTGCAGCAAACCCGCACCCCGTTGTAAAGGGAGAACGGCGTCCCGTTGGCGGGCGTGCAATCCACCAAACACACACCCGCCGCCGCAAACACCGCAAACCGTTTGCAGGGGCGCGGTGTACCCATCGCGCCGCAAAAAAACGGGAACCGTGCGCCGCAAACCTGCCATCCTCCCACAAGGCGCCCACCCAGCCGCCAGGCCCCGCCGCAAACAGGCGCATGCGAAACAAATAATTGCGCAAAAACAGGAAAATGCAACAAAAAAGGCGAATTTTGCCGCAAAGTTGCGCTCTGTGTGCGCAGGGAATCATAAACGCGCGGTCAAAGTATATAAAAGTGACCGCTGCCAAAAAGAAAATCAGGAGTAAATGATACAAAGGCTTTGAACACATTATATAATTGGAGGAAAGCGCAATCAGTAAAAGTGCTGAAAAACAGGAATTTGCGTGGATTGTATTGTCTTTCTGGTGTAAAGGTGCTATATTAAGAAAATAAAAAGTAAATGCGCAATGAGAAGACTCGATGCGGTTTTTTTTTGAAAACAACATGGCAACGGTTGCGCAAGTAAAAGAAGCTGGCTTCTTTTACTGTTTCACAGGGATCCCCTGTGGAACAATGTGCTTCCATCAAGCCAGCGCGAAAGACGGGTGAGCAGATTGAATAGAACAGGAAAAAACACAACAGGTTGGGCGCGCCGGCTGACAGCGCTGCTTGTCACCGCTTGCCTGGTTATGGCAATGGCCCTGCCTGTATACGCCGAGGTGGATCTTCTGCCCGACGCACCTGACGAAGTAGAGCTGCTGGAGGATGAGCAGGGAACGGCCTCCGGGGAGAATACCGCTCCGCCGGAGCAGAACGCCGCCACCCCGGTGCCGGATGCCGCCACCCCGGAACCGGAACAAAGCGCCGAGCCGGAGCAGCCCGCCCCGGCCGAAACGCCGGAGCCCACGGCAGAACCTACCCCGACCCCGGAACCGGCAGCCACCGCAACGGCCACCCCTGTGCCGACCGTGACCCCCACCGCCACCCCGGAACCGACCGAACAGCCGCAGAAGATGTACGCCGCAAAAAGCTTGGATAACGTGCAGGCAGTTAGTGAGGGGGGAAATACGGAAACTCACACGCTCTATTTTGCAGTGCCTAACAGTTGGGAAAATTATACAAAGGTAAAAATACATGCCATTATTGGACAAAGTCCACAAGATCGAAAGTATTATCTTGATATGCAGGAAGCTGACGAAACGGAGGACGGAAGAAAAATTTATTCTGCGGTCCTGAATAAGGCCGATCACTATCCAAATAACGGGTTGGGTGGACTTGAATTTTGCGGATATGCGGAAGATTCACTTACAGACGATAACCCTACAGACAAAGTAACAATTGTTCAAGTAGATAATAATAATAGTCTACCGTGGATGTCGTTCAATCCAACAGATCAGAAGTATATCGGCGGCGACTACTATGACGGAAAGAACGAAGATGGCTGGGATCCAAAGAAATGGGAGATCTATACGGTTAGCCATAAGCATTTCGCTGGCAAAGAGATGGCCTTTGAAAATAAAACCAGTGAAACACTAACGAACGTCCAAGCCTGGTTTTATGAACCGAATGAGAGCGGAGATCTTATCCAGGTCGATAACCCAACAACCTTAGATATTGCTCCTAATTCCACAGCAACCTTTAAAATTCCTGACGGTTTTTACTCTTATGTTAAGTTTACATGGAATGAGGGCAATTCCCAAAAATCCAGCAAAATCTATAACTTCTATGGTGAAGATGTTAATGGTGATGATAAAAAATCCTTTACATACAGTGATACAAGTAACTGCTTTATCTATACTGGCGCAGACAACGAAAGATGGGGTATAGAAAACTCTTTCTGTATCTATTACGATGCTACTTTTTCCAAGATGGCATTGACGGGAGATACCGACGACTATTCAATCCCCAAAGCCAATCAAAGTACAGTTTACTACCGCTTAAAAGGAGATGGCAAAGAAAGCATAGGCGGCACAATGAGCCGGATTGAGGGCACAGATTACTATGCAGCAGATGTGCCGGATGGCTATACCGAAATCGTATTCTCTTCGTATCCGTTGAGTGACGATAAGAACCTTGCAACCTGCGGCAACAGTACAGGTTGGGAAACCATCCCTTCAGACTATCAGAAAACGGAACAGTGCTTCTATGCGGATACGAATGACGATGCAGTATATGGCAAGGGCCAACGTGGCGGCTACTGGGCTCTAAAAGGTACCCCGCGTGATGCCGAAAAGTGGAAAGATACTGGCACTAAAGTAGTAGATATTAAACCCGCTGATTTTACGGAAAAAGCAGACACAAAATATGTTACCAGTACGCTGTATGACTATTATACAGATTACGAGTTGAACGGCAAGAACCGTGGTAGTTACGATCAAAGTTCTCCTGCTGTAAGTTACCGCAACTGGGTACCCTTCCGTGAATTTGATCAGGCGCTGAGCGATTATTATCAGGATGCAAAGGCCCAATACCCGCTTTATACCGGACATTTCCAGCCTTCTTATTCTGACTGGGGATTTAGGTTTGATGCGATTAGTGCTGCATTGAATCTTTGGGGGCTTAATAGCGCCTTCAAAAATGAAAATCGCTTCATGGCAATCAATAACTCCACAATCAATGAAAAAGGAAATGGTACACGTTATGACTATGCCTATCAGGGCTTGGTTGCGGATACAACATCCACCGGTAAAGCAACAGGTGAACCGCTGCTGAAAGGTACAACAAAAGCAGAACCGCACTTCGATGAAGCGTTTTTGAGCGGCACGAACACCAAAAATGCAAAGCTTGGCAATGTGTACAATAATGTTGCGTTCCCCTTTACCAAGAAAGCGATTTTTAATGACGATACGGGCGTTGATTACTGGTACTTTGACAGCCAGGATACGACCCTGTACTTGAAGCAGGATACCGAGCAAGATCAATATTTCCTGAAATCAAGCACAGACGAGCAGGAAAGGGAAAAGTCACGCAATCTTGAATCTAACTCCACCTCAAAAACGATAACCAAAAATGACAAGACTGTAAGTTCCTATGGCTACTTCCCGTTCAATGAAACAGCAACCTCTGGTGTGGCTTCTACCTACAATTACGGCTTTGGCACCAAGCTGCAGATGGATTTTACCCTGACGGATGACGGCAAAGTTGAAACAAACAAGATTGTAGGTGAAAAAAAGGAAAAAACCAGCATCAAGTTCTTCTTCTCCGGTGACGATGACGTTTGGGTATTCATTGATGGCCAGCTGGCGCTTGACGTTGGCGGCGCCCATGGTAAGGTTTCCGGCCTGCTGGAATTTGGCGCGACAGACGATGGAAAGAATAGTGTAACAGCCTATGTCAGTAAGGTCAAACAAGGCGGAACGTCAGGTAGTGATCAAGATAAAAATTCTGTCAAGTCCGTAACATATAATGGCGAACCCATCAATTTCTACGCGCAAGGCACTACTCTTCCACTCGACAAAGGCAAAAAGCACACCCTTACCATGTACTACATGGAACGCGGTATGTGGGAGTCCAACATGGCGGTGGCGTTCAACTTCCCGGATAATAACGAGCTGCAGGTTCAAAAAGAAGTCGATCTGACCAACGTTACTGATGATGACTTCAAAAACTGCTTTAAAAACCAGAAAATCTTCAACTTCACCATCAAGAACCAGGCAACCCATTATGGAAAAAAAGATGCCGTTGGCCCGGATGAAAGCGGAACTCCGTCCAAAGTGGTGGATTTGACTGCGAAAGAAAACAAGATTGAACCCGCAACCAAACCAACCGAATCAAACGAAGGTGACTACATTTTCGAGTTGGTTCCAAACCCCTGGCCAGATACCGTGCAAGATACCAAAAAGGTCCTTCACTGGTACGCACGCTATATGGATACGGAACCCGTCAGTGCAGCGCGTGATAAACGTCGTGGCATCCTGACGCTGAAAGAACCCATCAATATCGAAAAAATGCGCTTCCTTACGTTCCAGGTTTACGTTGATTCAAATGATGGTGGTGGAGGTAACCTTTCCCTCAACAACCTGTATCTGGAACTGCTGGATGAGAAAGACATCCAAAAAGGCAGCCTTGGCACATCAGGCATTAACGGCGCAACGTATGGCTCGGTCGAAGTGAAGACAGACAAATGGGTCACCGTAAAGCTGGACCTGCACAAGATGAAAGAGCAGAGCGGTTTTAACGACAACGTCCAAATCATCCGCGTGGGCGATAACTATAGCCGCAACATCTATTTCAGGAACTTTACCTTCATTCCCAAAGCGGTGCCAAGTACGATGACCGGCTTTACAACCGATCAGGAGGACATCCCGGATTACGGCTCCGTCGAAAGCGGTAAGCTGGAAAAAGCCGAAAACGCACAGTACACCTCCACCAAGGACAGCGACACCCAGTTGGTGGACGATGCCGGACGCTTTGTTCTGGAAGATGGAGAAACCGTTACCTTCAGCGACCAGTTCCGCCGCGGCAGCTACATTTCGCTCAAAGAGAAACTGAACGAAAGCCTGTACGACACCACATGGACCGTGTACGAGAACGGGCAGGTGGTTACTTCGACGTATCCGGAGGACATATCAAATGTAAAGACCGTAACATTCGGAAAAGACAGGTCGTTAAAAGAGCAGAATGATCCCCCCAAAGGCCCCGATGATGGCCGAACGGAAGTTTATGACGATAGTGTAAAGAATGATGGCTACAAGGTGAGCAAAAAGCCCGAAGAAGCCAACACCATCGTCTTCCGCTCCTATAAGGACCCGGACGAAACAAGCTCCACGCTGACAAAGCTAAAGGTAAAATACGTCAACACCGTCAAAACCGGCGGGCTGAAAATCCAAAAGAAGGCCGCAGCTGGTGAGGAAAATACCATTAAAGGCACCTACACCTTCAAAGTTACCTTTAATGATGTTGGCGGTGAGGGTCTGGAAGAAAAGCCCATCGAAAGAACCGTTACGATTGATATGAACAAGGGCGACACCGGAACCATCACCGGCATCCCCGTTGGCACCCGCTATACCATCGAGGAAGTCGAAACCAGTGATGGTTCCACACTGCAAAGCGTAACCGTTCTGGATGGCAATGAAGCCCATGTGATCAACAACACCATGGTGGAAGGCATGATTGTGGCGAGCAAAAATCCGAACGATCCGAACGATCTGGAAGTTACCGCAGTCTTTACCAACACCAAGCGCAAACTGATCAACATTGAGTTCGATAAGCTCTGGAAAGATGCAAATGGTACGGTCCTTGGTACAACGAACCAGCCGAACGAGATTTACATCCAGCTCCAGCGCCGCCTGGCAAACAGTGCTGAGGATGCCCCGTGGGATGTTGTTGACTACCCGACCTCGGGCAGCAAATATGTTACGGTTCGCCATACAGATAACGGCTGGCTGTATCCCTTTAACAACCTGGATCAGTACCCGGTTGGCGGCAGTGCGGATAATAACTATATTTACCGCATTGTGGAAGGTACGGTGGATAAGGCTGGCAACTTTACCGCGGTAAAGCCGAACGAAACCATTACGATTAACGGCAATACGTATGTTGTAACGGCTGAAGCTGAAGCAACAGCAAACAGCGAAACGAACAGCGCGGACAGCTCAACAGGCAATACAGCCACAGAAGCCACCGATGGAACCATCACCGGCGGCAGCGGCAAGATTGTGCTGACCAACACGCTGCAGAACCCGAAGTTTGCACTGGATATCATCAAGAAGGACGCGGAAAAAGACGAAAATAGCAATGACGTGCTCTTGAGTGGTGTTGAGTTCAAACTGGAAAAGCTGGTCGAAACAACCGAAGGAGAACCGCAGTGGGTAGTAGATGAAAACTACCCATTCGATAGCACAAACACAGGTTCCATTACCGGTACAACCGGAACGGACGGCAAGATAATCTCGAACCCGTTCAAAAATCTGAAACCCGGTACATACCGCCTGACGGAAACCAAGGCACATCCGGGGTACAACCTGTTGGCACAGCCAATTGTGATCAAATTTACCCAAGACGGCAAGTGTTATATTGATGATGTGGAAGTTAAGAAAGACGATAAGACGTTCATTCCGGGCGCCAATAACACCTACACCATGAACCTTACCGTTCTGAACCGTAAAACGCCTGAGCTGCCCCACACGGGTGCAGACGCGCCAAGCCTGTGGCTGCTGATCGGCATGCCGCTGGCGGTGGCAGGGCTGTTGATATTCACATTCCGCTACAACAGGAAAGGGGGCCGGCGACATTAACCATCCCCCGGAAACCCAGCAACCCCCAGGATGCAGGGCCTGCCCGCCCGTGCGCGCCCGTTTACGGCAGGGCGCAGCCTTAAGCCGGGGTGTGTAACTGAAAAGCTGAAAATATCGCCTGTTTCTATAAGCGCAGCCGGATTTTGTGTTAAGAAGCCTTGGGATCCGGAAAGGATTCCGGCGGCTCTTTGCCTTACATCCTGCTTGTGGCTGCGAAATATCCGTTATTTCCTTTGGTTTCAGATGCACCTTAAGCCAAGTGGGCAAGCGGCCCAGTTTTTCCTCCTTTTTTCTTCACGGCACAGTGCGGGCGGCGCGGCAGCGTTTCCCCGCTGCAGCGCCCCGCACTGCACGCCGTGCTGATGCAGAACCCTTAAGCCGGGCGGCCCCGCCGCCCATCCGATGATGATTTTTTTAAGAGAAGAGGTACTGAAATGAAAAAAGCAAAACGTTTTCTCACAGGCCTGTTGAGCGCCGCCCTGGCCCTCAGCCTGTGCGCCATGCCAGCAATGGCAGCGGAAGACAGTGGAACAACAACGACACCGAGTACAGCTGTATGGACGCAGAAGACCGGTTCTATTACAGTTCATAAGTATGAATTGAACGATGATAAAAAGAAAAATGAAGGCACCGGTAATGCGAGTGATAAAGTTGATTCGGAAGCAAAGAAACTGGCTGGTGCAGAGTTTACTATTTATCAGATTTGGGATGAAGAGGCACTCAAAAAGTATTATGATGGCGTAACAACCGTTGATACAACGAATGTGCTTGATGTAAAAAATTACGCAACGAAAGATGAAAAGACCGGTGCGTGGAAACTTGAGTTGAAGAATGGCGTCACTGCAGAAAAAGTTCAGAAAGAGGGACTGGAAAATCCCCAGACAACAGATGCAGGCGGCGTGGTAACTTTTAATAATTTGGACCTTGGCCTGTACTTGGTGCTTGAAACAAAACTCCCGGACTTAGTAGTAGAAGCAGCTGCACCGGCAATCATTTCTGTACCTATGCAGAAGGACTCTGACAATACTGTTGCAAAAGGTGATAAGCAGCCAGTTACTGAGTGGCTCTATGATGTTCATATCTTCCCCAAAAACTCTACCCAATATGGTGGCGTGGATCTGATTAAGAAAGGTTACACCGGAAACAGATGCGATGAAGGTCTGCCCAACGTTACTTATGAGCTGTATAAGTACGAAGGCAATGCAGAAAATCCCGTTTATACAAAAGACTCGCCTGATTGGAAAAAGATTACTAATAAGACAACAACCGCTGGCGATAATACAGGCGATGTGCTGAACTTGGTCACTGACTCGGAAGGCAAAATTTCTATTGAAGGTCTGACAAAAGGTACCTACTGCTTTGTAGAACAGAGTGCAAAAGTTAAGCAGGACGGTAAGGAATACGAAAGTGCCTATATTGTTGACAAAGAGCCGATTTACTTCACTGTAGATGCTACTGGCAACTACACCTCGACAGCTAAAAACGATACTATCAATGCGCTGGAAGCCAAGAACCATAAGCCGGATGTTGAAAAGAAAGTCGGCATGAAGGATGCCAGTGGTAACATTAGTTATGACAAAAAAGCAGACTACAGCATTGGCGATTATGTACCGTATCAGGTAACGATTACGATTCCGCAGAACATTGAAAAGCTTGATACTTTTGTTGTGACCGATACTCCGACGCATCTTGAATTCGTGAAAGATGACAATCATCCTTTTATCGTTAAGGGCGAAGACGCAACGGAACCGATGGTTGAAAATACCGACTATACGGTTGTTAAAAACGATATAACGAAAGGATTTACGCTTACTTTCACTAACCCGGGTGTGACGCTGAAAGGCTATGCAGGTAAAACAGTTACTGTTACTTATTACGCAAAGCTCTTGGAAACCGCAGTTATCACCACTGATGGCAATCCCAATACCATCTCTTTGAAGTACAACCAGGAAATTGGTACGGATGGCAAACCGACGCCGAATAAGACCACTGAAATTAAAAATGATGCCGTTGTATACAGCTTTGGTATTCACATTAATAAGGTAAATGGTAATAACGAGCCACTGCAAAACGTTAAGTTTGACCTTTATAAAGTTGACCCGACTGGCGATATTACTGGTGACAAGATTGGTTTGGACAGCAGCATTAGGCTGACGAAGGTTGCAAGCGGCCTGAAAACAAATAGCCAGGGTAAAATTGATAAAGATGGTTTGGCAAATGGCACTTACTACCTTGTGGAAACTGAAACCCAGACAGGATATAACCTGCTGAGTGGTCCGGTTAAGGTTGAATTGAAGATTACTTATACGGCCAAATGGACGGTAAAGGACACTTATGACAATGAAGGACACCTGATTCATCATGACGTAAGTTCTTTCGAGGAAGAATTTACTGGTGGCGATGCTGAAGGCCTAGGCTACAAATCTCAGACCATCATCAACCGCAAGGGCTTCAACCTGCCCACCACCGGTGGTTTCGGCACCCTGCTGTTCAGCGGCATTGGTGTGCTGCTGGTTGTGGCCGGTGTTGGCGTGCTGCTGAGCCTGAAAAAGAAAAACCGCGCCTGATGCGCCCGCCGCAAGGCAAAATAATTTTACAATTCACCAATAGGGTATAGAGGGATAATCCATCATACACAGGGGGAGGGCCGGATTTGGCCCTCCCCCTATGGTGGGTTATTGGGGAATAAATTTTTTTGGGTGTACATGGCCGTTGTTCGGTTGATTTTTAGGCCCTGCGTGGGGAACCACCCTACGGCCGTTAGGTCTGTGGCGAGGAACCACCCCACGGCCGTTAGGTTTGTGGCGAGGAACCACCCCTCAGTCTGC
>ULQY01003668.1_pt1 | contig 12643 bp, 5 predicted proteins | sample 1954671 | NCBI WGS metagenome assembly ULQY01 (sample SAMEA4835660, study PRJEB28245) | human gut metagenome | biome: gut microbiome; material: fecal sample | place: Denmark | collected 2008 | reverse complement strand
CTCAGCATCAACTGCCGACACAATAGGGGTTAAAGAATCAGAACCATCCAGTTTAACATACCTAGAACCACCATATTCTACGATTGTTCCATAAATGGGTCCAATGCTTCCGGTGTCTCGTTTACTATCTTGTTTCATGACATCGACGAACTTAGCCACCAGATCACTAGATAGATTCATAATTCATCACCCCCATAATTTTGCTGTAAATTTTGCAGTTTCAGTTACTTTACATCCAGACGAACAATCAATAGACTGCTTTATTACTTTAGCTTTAATGCCGTTCATACCAGCTCGTTCATAATTAAGTCGTACACAATCACCAAGTCTGACCGGACAATATCCGTGTGAATATGAAATTGTGTACTCGACCGAGGATAGACTCTTGAGAAGTCTTTTGGCATATTCTTCAAGTTGAGTCTTTGTCGGAACACCAGTTAAATCTGGATTGGTGTCTCGATAAATTATCTCTCGTCCTCTATTGATTATTGACGTTGGACTATTTTCGTCGTTATTCTCCACTCGAATGTTATAGTTAGCGCCATTACCGGAATACACTACTTCAACCACATTTGGCACACCATATAAATCACGATCCATAGATATGTCTGGATATAAAATTGAGCTGTTTCCATCATCATAAGGCCACACTGGCTGAAGAGATTCGATATCCTGATCTGGAACAAATATAAGTCTACTCAGTTCATCTAAACCAAGACTGTACTTAGCATTTGCTATCAGGTCAGATACAAATGTTAACCATGTGTCGTCTGTGTTAGCAACAAAATCACTATATAATTTCTCAGAGTTAGTTGTCTTTACGACAGGCGCTCTCATATGCTCTCGAGAAATAATATATGCATTCTCCATAACATTCGCATTCTTTAGTATTGAATATCCGAGTGGAGGCGGATTCTCTTTAAGTTCCAATAACGGAGTATAAGCGTCCATTGTAATTTTCTTAACCTTACCATCAAACGATGTAGACGGAGTCTGGACAAGAAATGTTCCCAACGGATGCTTCTCTCTTTTTCCATTTTGAATTGTTATAAGGTAAATACGAACATAACATTCACCAAGAGACTCGGTGGCCTCAATAGAAGCCGAGCCGAGTGTCTCAGAGTCACTATCACGTTCTATAGTGCTCTTTGTAATTGTTGTTATTCTTTGATCGTCTCGCCATGTTCCTGGGTCAACCGTATAATACTCGAAGGTTTGTTGCATTGATTCGCCCCAATTAGGCATATCAAACACCTCCTTCAACTCTCGTAATTTCAAGTGTTACTGGTATTGTTAACTGACGATGTGTCTGACTCATAGAGACAGATATGTTTGCCCAATAACCAGTTCCAGATGGTTCACGTACATACACATCTCCAATCCAAACCGCTAAACGTCTTAAAGCATACAAAGTCTCCTCATCGTTTTTAGGTATTTCAACCTTCCATGATGCTGTCTCACCCAACTGAGTACCGTAATAACTTACTGGCCTCTTCCTACCAACGTATTTCACAAGGGATACATCTATATCATTCTTGTCGGATACGTCAATATTATACGGAAGAATTACTCTCGATCCACTCCATGTTGGTTCGTCGGGAATCTCATCAACATTAATTTCAGATGTGATAAGATTACTCCATGATTCATTCCACTGAATAATCACAGAAGATTCCGATATCGGATAGCCTGGGAGATCTACATAGCTAACTGCGCCAGTAGCTTTCGAGGTAACGACAATACGATACCTACCGTAATCCAATGCTGGATGCGGATCGGTAACATATATATTACTTGTGTTGTCAAGATTCGTCGCTATCTCGATAAATTCGCCGTTATAATCTCGACGATAAACGCCAAGCGTTACGCCTTCTACTAATATTTCAGGAGTCTCTTCTTCATCAGAATCAGATGGAGTCTCTGTAATTTCTTCGGCTGTTGTTTCTGGTGTTTCTTCGTCTGGAAAATATTCATCAGGAGTGGTGAAACAATATGGCCTTATCGAACACGAATAAGTATCTTCGTTATAGATGATCTCAGCATCTGGACCATATTCTTCTTCAACCCAGTCAACAGTAAATTCTAATTCAGCTTCAGCAGTTAACCCGGAATTCATAGTGACGATACAATGAACTTTGTATGTCTTGCCATTTTCTAAATCAATATTATTCGCAGATAATTCAGCGAGTAATTGAGTCTTTATATCGAAGAATTTAGAATATACTTCCTCATTCGCACTCACAAATTTCTCATTACCTATCTGATCTTCAGTCTCGTAATCTTCCGTAGATACAACGGTTAGATGGTATCCGATAGGGGATTGAGACTGTGGTCCAGGTATACCTTTAACATACAAAGGAAAAGACGATAATGCTTCAATATCCTCGTCGTTAGTGTTTGTTAGATGTAATTCAAGTGTCGGCGGAGCATAAATATCAATAGTTCTCTGAACAGACCAATCACCATACACTCCAGTAACACCTGCTGTTCTAACTCGCCATTGAATCGTAGCTCCATCACTATATGCATTCGTATCAATTGTGTATTGATATGTTGTTTCCTCACCCTCATCTTTAGGCGTATAAGTAAAATCTTTTGGACTCTTATCAACACCATTTACACGTAATTCTAAACCAGCTTTTGTTGCTTTAGATCCGTCGTTAGTATTATGTACCCAATATAAAATCACTTTCTCACCAACAATTGCTGTTGTTGATGATGACCAAGTTGTCGGTGCTGCTGGTTTCTGACCAACTTTACAAGATTTTATAGGAGTCCATCCCGATTTTCCTTGCTCGTTTACAGCTCTTACTCTGAAGAAATATTCATCACCATTATCAAGACCAGAAATAATTGCTGTAGTGCCGACCTCTATAGTCTTACTTGAAACTTGCTCCGAATTTGTATTAAAGTATGCTTTATTGATCGTATACTCTACTTCATATCCGGTGACATTTGACACTGTAGACCATACACATTTAATTTCTGTGGTGGAAGTCGCTTTCAAAGATGTTATGGATTTTGGTGCATTAGGTATAGTCGTTACTTCAGAGGAGAAATCAGACCAATCACTGTATAAAGTGCTAACAACTTTCTTGTTTTTATATATCTCACGAATAGCTCGACATTTAACTTTATACTTTCCTCCAGCATCAACATTCCATGAATAAGAAGCCGTCCTTTGAACAACATTAGCTTTATCCTGCTTAAAGACTTTATCGCTGTTATTCTTGACAACATAGAATTCAATCTTTGTTGGTTTGTTAACACTGGTATCTAAGTTTTCAACTTTAGCTGTTAATTTGTACTTATTCATCTCAAGTGATGGCACAGATGGTTGGTCTGGTTTCTGACTTTTACTGAATTCAACTATTTTGTCTTTTGACCATTTACCAGTCCAATAATGTACATCTTTGGTTGTCTTCTTTTTCTTTCCTTTGACTTTTTTGGTTGTCGTAACCTTATGGGTCTTGGAAATTGGTTTGACGTTAAACCTAACTCTAGTGGCATTAGACGGTGGGTTATAAGTTGACTGTTTTCTAGTTTCAGTAGAATCAGAACCAACAAACCAAACACCATCGCCAGTAGAATAATACCATACACATCGGTATTCTTTTACATGGGACCTAGTAAATCGCCAAGTAGCGAATACTGTATTTTCAGAGTTTGACTGAATACCCATTCGACTTATTTTTGGGGTTAAAGAATTATTCTTCTTTTTCTTAATCTTTTTGCCTTTTGTATTTTTGAGCGATAAAGTCTGACCGATAAATAACTTATCTATGTTCTCAATATCATTTATCGCACCTAAACGTTGGGCTGCTGCCATAGCATTAGAACCATAATTATATGTAGAATTGAATTTCCAAGCGATCTCCGATAAGGTATCGCCTAGAACCACAGTATAAATATCATCAGCCAAACTTATCGCCTCCTTTCTATTCTGGCTGCTCTGAATATAGTTTCAACAGCATCTGAAATACCACTTCCATCATCGTAAGTAACACCATTAATACTATTATAAGTATTGCCAACGTTACTCATATCTTTTCGAAGCTTATTGATAGCAGAAACCACATCATCAATATTTCCATTTTGACTGTTTTCATCCATCAATGTATTAATCGCCCTGATGTTAGATGTTGGTGAAACCATAGGATTGCTAAACAAACTTCCTATGGTCGCAGCCTGATCTTTTACATCAGATAAATCGACCACTGGACGAATCGTCGGTGTGGAATTGATACCCATATCAACTAGATTTGCAGCAGATGAAATTGCAGATGAAATTGATTGTGTAGCCATTTCACCCATACTACGCCCAGCTTTAGACACTTTCCTAGTCATGGATTGAGTACCTATAACAAGACCTTCGCCAAGCCATTTACCTGCTTTAATGGTATCTTTAGACGGTGAATTCGAATGCTGACCATCTTTTTCACCCCGAACTGCGGCTCTACCTAAAGCATAACCTGCTGAATAAGCTGCTGATACTTTGGAGTTAACACCTGAGATTAACCCAGCTCCAAGATATGCGCCGTTAGCGTACATTGTTCCATATCCGGTTTTCGAAGCAGATGCTGCTGAAGTAGCAAGGGCTCTAGCCGCAGATACTGCGCCACTCTTTTTAGAAGATATACCTTTAATGAACTGCAATGCTAATTTACTACCGGACGCATTAAATGTTGATGCTTTACCGGTGATGGATTTCTGCATCGAACTAACCATGCTCGTAGCTGCTGATGTGACGGCACCTGAATTAGACTTAATTCCGCTGGATAATGCCTTTGTAAGTTTAGTACCGGCGCTTGTAATCTTACTTGTACCTTTACTAAACGCAGAAGCTACCTGACTGACATTGGTCTTACCTAATTCAGAAATAGCAGATTTGAACTTGGATACACCACTTGTATCTAGTCCAGCAAGACTCGAAATGAATGATTTAAGTCTATTTGCTGCTGTTATTGAACTAGACACTGTGCCGGCGTTCAAACCGGATACTGAATCACTATATGATTTGATAGATTTACCAAGACTAGCTACTTTGAAGTTGCTTATAGAACTACTATCGAATCCAGATAATCCACGTACAAAGTTTTTCAGTCGGTTGGCTGCGGTAATTGATTTGGATATAGTGCCGGTGTCAATATCAGAAACTTTACTGTTATAACTTTTAATAGCAGAACCAATACCTTTTACTTTATTGAAATTGCTAATTCCGGATGTATCCAAATCAACAATGCTCTTAGCAAAGGCAGCAATTCTTCTACCTAATGTTATAGATAAAGAAATCTTACTGGTATCAACTTCAGCAACAGAATCGCCGAATGATTTCATGGCTGTGCCGAAGGCTGAAATCTTAGTTCCAAACTGCTGAAGATTCATCTTGCCATCAAACCAATGTTCTTCTGGTAATGCTTTCTGAAGAGCAGATAACATCTGACCAGCGTTTACAGCATTCTGAATAGCAGACATGTCGACAGCGTTTTCTCCAGATAAAGAACTTGATGCAGTCTTTAATTGTGACGCAAACGTTGCTACTTGAAAACCGAAATTACCAAGGCTCTTAGATCCAGCTAAAGCTTGTAGTAAACCATTTGCCGGTTCGACAGTAGATTGTAATTTGGTAAACATCAAACCTATATTAGCTATAGATTCAAGATTTGTTAATCCTTCGGCAGATATACCAGCGACCGCTGTAACAGCTGCACGTATTGAATACGCATATGTAGCAACTTGAGTACCAAGTGTTCCAATATCTTTAGATCCAGCTAAAGCTTGTAATAAGCCATTAGCGGGAGATACTGTAGATTGTAATTTTGTGAATGCTAAACCTATATTAGCTATAGATTCAAGATTTGTTAATCCTTCGGTTGGCATACCAGACACAGCGTATAATGCCATTTTGATTGAATTGACATACAATGTTATTTGTGTTCCTAGATCACCTAAATCTTTTGAACCCATTATAGCCTGTTTAAGACCCAATGCTGGTTCTATTGAAGATTGTAAGGATGTAAACACTTTACCGACATTAGCTAATGATTCAAGGTTTGTTAGATTATCCGTTGAAATACCTGATACAGCTGATATTGCGGTTTTTATGTTATCAACAAAAGCCGAGATCTGATTACCAAAATCACCAAGATTCTTTTCACCAGTTATAGCTTGGAGTAAACCATTCGCCGGTTCGATTGATGATTGTAATGATGAGAAAATTTTACCAACATTAGCGATTTTCTCTATTGCAGTTGTATCGACACCACCAGATTCATTAAGCTTGTTAGATACTCTAACTAGAGTACCAACAAGTATTTCAACGTTCTCAGCAAACTGTTTCATCGGATCTTGACCGAAGTTTAAGAATCTCGAAATACCCTCGAAAATACTAGCGGCACTTATTTCGGTGATAACGTCAGCTAATGTCTTAACGCCATCAAAAGATGAACTATCAATTCCACTGAAAGTATTTACAAATGACTTAAGATTTTCAGCAATCTCTGGTAATCCGGAAGTAGCGCCGGAAGTAGCGCCAGCAGTAAATCCACCGACAATGTTTCCGAAGAATGCACCAAGACCATAACCAAGTTTCTCAAGAACCTGAATACCTCCATCAAGGAATTGCTGAGCTCCAGGTATCAAATCTACAAGTCCAGCTACACCAACCAATACCGCTGCAGCTGCACCAACAGCTAGCATTAATTGAGCTGCTCCGGTAGCTGCTGGGCCTGCTATCGCACCAATTGGAGCAAGAATAGCACATGACGTCGACAATGCAATAAGCACCATAGATAATGCTTTTGTAGTTTCCAGATCGGCTTTTAAGTCATACTTATTAAGTAATCCAAGAATGACTCCCACTCCACCCATAACTAATGTGAGGACTGAGATAGCCGCTAAAGCTGATCCACTAACAGAAGAAACTGTACTAAGTATCTTCGTAGCAGCCGCTAAAGCTATTAAAACACCCGATAATGTTGTAGCGTTTGTGACTGATGCATTTAAATCATACTTGTTAAGTAAACCAAGTATCAATCCAATAGCACCCATTACCGCAGTAAGAACGCCAATAGCCACAAGAGCATTTGCACTTACTGATCCAATTTTACTCATGATAGTCAAAGCTCCAGCCATTGACAACAACATGGTGGATAATGCTACTGCTGATCCGATTGTAGCTTCTGCTGGAAGACTTGCTAGTATGTAACAGATACCAGCTAAAGCTGCAATAACCGCAACCATAATTGCTAATGACTTACCAGATCCAACTATCAACGGTGTCGACTTTGACATGATAGCAAACATACCCATCAAAGTAGACAGACATATAGTTGCCCCAGCGAGTTTCTTTGCATCAAGTAAAGATAACAGAGCTACAGCGCCCGCCATAATAGCAATAGCTGTTGTCATGACTATAAGATTCTTCATACAGTCACTTGCCCCTCTGGTAGCCCAGATCATAGCTGTAAGCATTGCTGATAATAATCCAACGGCTGTCAATCCTTTAGCCAAACTAGCTATATCAACCATACTGAGCAGTACACTAACGCCTGCCATGATACCAATAGCTACAGCCATGGCTGTTAATGTTCCAGCCACTTTACCAGCGCCAGGGCCAGCCATTTTTACAGCTTTAACCATAGCGATCATTAAAGCTCCGAACGCTACTACAGCAGCGGTACCTTTTATTATCTCGCTTGCTGAGAGCATACCGACAAGTTTCATCACGCCAACCATAAGTAACATGGATACAGACATTGATAACAGCAGTCCACTAACCTTTGCTATCGAACTTCCAGAATCCATTTTGACGGAATTCACTAACGCCTTAACGAATAATACAAATGCTCCAGCGAATGCTACGCCTTTGAGCATTTCAGATGCTGATAACTGCCCGGCTAGCTTAACAACTCCCACCATCAGCGTCATAGCGAATGAAACAGACAACAGTAAAGCACTAAGCTTAGCCATTTCAGTTCCACGATCAACACTTACGGCTTTCTTTATACCACATACAAACAACACGAATGATGCCGCAAATGCAGCGCCTTTAAGCATTTCTTCAGCAGATAAGTGACCAGCAAGCTTAACGACACCTACCATCAGTGTCATAGCGAAAGCCATCTTAATCATCATACCGCCGAGCTTATCAACACTCTTACCGCCGATTGACGTGATATTAGTTAATGCTGCAACAAAAGCCACAAAGCCAACCGCGAAAGCAGCACCTTTAACCATTTCTTCAGCAGAAAGCATACCAACCAGTTTGACAACAATAGCCATAAGAAGCATAGCTGTAGCCATCTTCTTTATCATCTTTCCTGCTTTGTCGATGTTCTGAGCAGACTTACCTTTGACAAAGGTTCCGAATGCGGCGAAGACAACGGCTATAGCAGCGACGACACCAGCTAATCCAATGAAGCCTTGTTTCATCTCATCTGGATTCATTCCTCCCAACATTTTGGCAGTTGTCGCTATGAGTAATATACCCATCCCAATACTGATTAAAGATGTTTTTAGTCCCTTAATGCTAAAACCTCTATTGCTCTTTTCCAAAGCAATTTCCGAACTAGCAAATTTATTCATCGCCACAGCGAGTCCGACAAGCACTCCAGCAAGAAGTCCAATAACAATAACTCCTTTTGCTAATTGAGCAACGTCAAGCTGAGCTAGTACATAAACAGCCGCCGCAAGAATAGCAATAGATATAGCCATATCTTTCAAAGCACTAGCTTTCATTTGCCATGCTTTAGCATTAAGAACTTTAGAGAAGCTCTTAATTACTTTAGAAGTATTCTTAAGAATTCTCTGAACATTCTTTGTAGAGGCTTCAATCACTCCACTCGCTGATTCAAGTACAGAACCGAGACCTTCGAACGGACTTGCGAATTTGTCGAGAATATCGCCTATTCTTTTAACGACTAATCCTAAACCGATTGTAGATGCCACAACGAATACTTTATTCCAGTCAATTTTCTTAACCGCCGCAAAAAGCTTAGAAGTTATCAAACCAGCAACACTAACAAGGTTGCTGATGCCATCTTTAAGACCGTTAATCAGACCCTGGATAGCATTCTGTCCAATTTCGTACATCTTAGTAGACGGAGAATGGATTCCAAGAACACCTTTGATAGCGTCGAGAATACTCTGACCTATTTCTATAAGAATACTAGGAATTGTATGTATACCATCTTTAAGACCGTTTTTTAATCCTTCTAAGATGTTCTTACCAATCTCTGATAAGTCAATATCTTTAATATTCTCAAGAAATTCCTGAACTTGTGGTAATCCTTTAATTGCATTATATAAATTTTTAAACGCATTAACTACCATTTTGACGCCAGAGGCTAATAACTTGAAGCCGCTGGTGATCAGATTATTGCTAAATAAAAAGTCTCTGATTTTAACTATAAAATCACCAGCAATAGCTGTAACATCAAGCAAACTCAGACCGAATACATGCAAGACTGCGGAAATACCCTTAAACGCTAATTTCAAACCACCACCAGTTATGGTTGCGATTATATCGAGAAGCGCAAACACTCCTTTGAATGTTCGTTTGAGTTTGTCCGCTGTTTCATCTGTCATTATTAAGGAACGTGTGAACTTATGAAAAGCTGCGATTATGTTGAATAAATCATCAGCACTCATAGGATCAATAACTTCTTTCCAAGCATCACCAATAGCTTTGAAAACTTTGATGATACTTTGACCTATGTTCTTAAATGAATTTATTAATAACCATCGACCTGTAATTTTGTCCATGTTGTCAATGAACTCATTCAAAGGCATACCTAGTTTATCAGCCGTTTCTCCAAGTTCCTTAAATGCAGCAATCTGTTCGTCAGTATAACCTTTAGAACGCATTTGTTCCTCGGTCATACTAGCTATTTTCTTAATGAGGTTCTTCTTCTCTTCAGTGAGTTTACCTGTTTCTTTCGTTTCTTCTTTGGTTTTTTCTACTGATTTACTTTTAGAACCAAGTAATTTATCCTGAGATGCTATCTGTTCTTTTGTGTAACGGAAGCTATTTCCAAGAGTTTCATTTACTTTATTCTGCACTCGATAATAATTCTGTCCAGCTTTGGTTAAAGCGTTGAAACGTTCTTCACCATTGCCAAACTTACCAAGAATAACATTATCAACAACATCTCCTAATTTAGAAACTGTGTCAACTGACTTCTTAATTGTTTCAGAAGTTTTCTTAACAGGTTCTACAATTTTAGTAATCTTATCGGAAAGGCTTGTAAACCCTTTACCAAGAGCACTCTCAAGTAAACTATTTCTAGCATCAGACATCTTGTTAATAAATCCGCCAAGAACATCTGAAACACTAGTCCATAAGGATTTAGCTTCCTCAAAGTCACCAATTATAAGACGCCATGTTGTAGTCCATCCAGAACCAAGAGCCTCTTTTAAAGTATCAATTAATTGAGAGAATGTCTTAACCTTTGTAGCTGCATCTACAGCGGTGTCGGCCAACTTAACTATCTCTTCAGCCTGCTTTTCAGAATATCCCTGTGCTATTAAATCTGCTTTAGAATATGCTCCAGATAACTGATTTAAAGTTTCTGTTAATACTTCAGTGGTTAGCCATTCACCTTTGGTCAAACTTTCACGAAATGTACCATAAGTCTTTATAGCTTCTTTAGCTCCAGTTTTTAAATGTTCTGAAGTTCGAACAAGTGCATCCTGAAATACCTGACCACCCATACCCGCATTTACAACTGAGTTCCAGTCCATAAGCTGAACTTTACCAGCGGCTAATGCCTGAGAAAGCTGATACATCGCTGTGGACGCTTGCTGCGATGTTGATCCAGATATAGCTGCTAAGTTAGCAATACCCTGGATAGCTTTTACTGAGGTGTCCAACTTAACACCGGCAGCAGTAAACGTACCAATATTTCTGGTCATTTCGGTAAAGTTATAAATTGTCTTATCAGCATAGGTATTTAACTCATCAAGAGCTGCATTAACTTGTTTAACGTTTGTGCCCTCTTTTTGAGTATTCGCCAAGATAGTCTGTACAGCATTAATCTGAGTCTCATACTCAGCGAGACCATCCTTAACCGGATCAATAGTCAAAGCTGAAACTAGGTTCTTACTGGCATTTACTGCTGAATTTGTAATATTAGCAAGGGCTGTTACACCCATTACTTGTAATGCTGAAAACTTAGCAGTCACCGTCTCAACACCACGACCAAGACTATTCATATCAACATTCTTAGCTGCTGTATTAAGTCCATCCAGCCCTTTGGAGGCACCAGATAGATTTAACTTTTGCTTCAATTTATCGAGTGTCGACATACTGGTCTGAACATTACTCTCAAACTGTTTGTTATCAAACCGCATCTCAACGACTCTACTGTCAACAGTCGTACTCATATCCTAGTAACCTCCTTCCAAGCTTCATCAGCAATTCTATCAAAAACTGGTTGAATAGCCGGATTGATATAATCTCGACCCTGAACCCATCCGCCAGTTCCAGTTCCATGTCCATACTGCAAGATAACTGCAATAGGAACACCTTTGTTAATGTTTGAGTTTTTATAGACTATAGAAACAGAGCTTCCTTTACGTTCTATTTCATAAGTCCACGAACTGGCTGTTAAACCAGTTTCTGTCGGCGTAGCAGACGCAAGGGCGGCCACTCCTTCTCGGCCGTACTTGTCTAACACACCGAGTTTTGCAGCTTCTTTAAGTCTTTCAAGATATCGAGAAGCCTTAGAGAAATCACCCTTTTGTCTAAAAGTTATCAAACTGCTACCTCCTACTTGGAAGTCCATTTATTCAAACCATCAGGCTTGATAAGTAGACCTTTCTTTGCGAGTGCGAATAACGCGTTTTTAACTTCTGTACTATCGGCATTAGCTGCCGCAATCTTACCTAAATTATTACTGCCAGCACCAATTTCTCTGTTATGTAAGAACTCCGTAATGGATTTAACGTCGTCGTTCTTCAACGTGCTAAAATATTTGACGCCGGCAACTCTATCTTTTGTGTAGTCTTTTTCTACTGTTTTCTTTTTAGCAGTCTCTACTGGTGTCAAGAACAATTTCTGTTCTGCGACTCTACGACGAGTAAGACCGCGATATACTTTACCGCCAGCTTTGTTATACTTAAGCATAGCTGTTGAAATCTCTTTTCTAGTTCTAGTGCCATTAGCAGTCAACTGTTTGATACTGCCGATGTTATAAGCAAATGAAACTAAAGCATCGATTTCGTTCTGATTCCACTTGTATGTTTTGTCATATTTCATAACAAGAGGAAGATACTTCTGATTTAACGATTTTGTGAGCCATGATTCAGCAGTAGCTTGAGAAATCGTAAGTCCAGATTTAATAGTTGTTTTGGTGATACTCTTGTCGGAGTTTGTAATACCATACCCGATGGTCCAAACACCGACCTCATCTTTGTAGGCTTTTAATTTACAGCCCTCAAACTCTTTAACAAGGTTGATACATTTTTTACTTACTGTAGCCATATCTATCACCCCTTAGTATGTAATTGTTTTCGCCGAGCAGCATTTAGCTCGGTATTTTGTCTAAGAATTTCATTTCGACTCATTTTCTTTGATGGCGAATTTTTAACACTACATACCCTTATCAAAGTTAAGAGTCTTTTAATATGCCATTTTTCAAAC
>ULQY01033478.1_pt1 | contig 12657 bp, 10 predicted proteins | sample 1954671 | NCBI WGS metagenome assembly ULQY01 (sample SAMEA4835660, study PRJEB28245) | human gut metagenome | biome: gut microbiome; material: fecal sample | place: Denmark | collected 2008 | reverse complement strand
CGACTATAAAAACAACACGAAATGTCCTATAAGCCAAAAATCAATGGTGGTATAAAATACCACCATTGACCGGCTTTCTTTTAAGTTCCAGTGCTTCCTACTCCACCAGTTCTTGTTCCATCCGCGCTGTCATTATCTGCTTTATAATATTTTGCAAATATTCCCTGCGCAATACGATCGCCCTTATTGACGGTAAACGCACTATCCGTCGTATTATATACGGCAATCATAATATGTCCTTCATTGTCAGAATTATTATAATAATCAGCGTCTATGATTCCTGTGCTGTTGATAAGAACAATTCCGTGCTTGATTGCCAGGCTTGATCTGATATAGACAGCAAGATATTCATCCTCCTGCATATATGCCTTCAGGCCGGTAGATAAAACGGTGGTTTTATGCGGGGCAAGGATTACGTCCTCGGCACTTTCCAAGTCATACCCGGAAGATTTGCTTGTTTTTCTTTCAGGGAGGTGGATTCCCTTCATTTCCCAAGCTTTTACAACTTCAAATCCGCGGATACGGCTCATTGTTTTTTCTCCAGAAGGAGTGCTTTTCTGGAAAGGTTAATGCGTCCCTTGTCATCAATTTCAGTTACCTTAACCATAATTTCATCGCCTTCTTTAACGACGTCTTCCGGCTTCTCTACACGATGCAGTGCGAGCTGGGAAACATGAACCAGGCCTTCTTTGCCCGGAAGGATTTCAACAAATGCGCCAAATTTCATCAGCTTTGTTACTTTGCCCAGGTATGTTTCTCCCACCTGGACTTCCTTGGTCAGGGATTCAACAATCTTTCTGGCCTTGTTGGCAGCGCCTTCATCCGGAGAAGCGATGTAAATTCTTCCATCTTCTTCAACATCCATCTTGACACCGGTTTCAGCGATGATCTTGTTGATCGTCTTTCCGCCGCTTCCGATAACATCACGAATCTTTTCAACCGGGATTGTGATAGTAATAATTTTTGGAGCATATGCAGAAAGATGTTCTGCCGGCTTATCAATGCATTCAGCAATCTTGCCAAGGATAAACAGACGTCCTTCATGAGCCTGCTTCAATGCTGCCAGAAGAATATCGCGGGACAGGCCATGTACCTTGATGTCCATCTGAATAGCTGTAATGCCCTTTGCTGTTCCTGCTACCTTGAAGTCCATATCGCCAAGAGCATCTTCCATGCCCTGGATATCGGAAAGGATGCTAAAGTTGCCGCCATCTTCAATCAGGCCCATAGCAATGCCTGCAACCGGAGCTTTCAGCGGTACGCCTGCATTAAGCAGGGACATGGTGCTTCCGCAGACGGAAGCCTGGGAAGATGATCCGTTGGATTCAAGAATTTCAGAAACGACACGGATTGCATATGGGAATTCATCTACAGATGGAATAACCGGAAGCAGAGCTCTTTCAGCAAGAGCGCCATGACCGATTTCACGACGGCCAGGACCGCGGGAGCCCTTTGTCTCGCCTACGCTGTAAGACGGGAAGTTGTACTGATGGATATATCTCTTTTCTGTAACAGGTGTCAGATCATCAATGGTCTGTGTTTCAGACATAGGAGCCAGTGTGGTAATGGACAGAGCCTGTGTCTGACCGCGGGTAAAGAGTGCGGAGCCATGGACACGTGGAAGGAGTCCTACTTCACAGGTAATATGACGGATTTCATCCAGCTTTCTTCCATCCGGGCGGATATGTTCGTTGGAGATCATCTTGCGGACGATTTTCTTTGTCAAATGATCGAGACTTTCTGCAACGTCTGCGCCATTGTCCGGATAAATTTCAGCAAAGTGTTCCTTTGCATCTTTCTTGACAGCATCGATATTGCCATCACGTCTCAATTTATCTGCATCAAAAACAGCCTTTTTGAGAGCATCAGTTGCATAAGCTTCTACTGCTTCTTCAATTTCTGCCGGGATATCAGCAAATACAAGAGTACGTTTCGGTTTGCCGACTTCAGCAATAATCTGCTTCTGGAAGCGGCAAAGTTCCTTTATGCTTTCATGGCCAAACATAATAGCATCCAGAACTTCTTCTTCCGGAGCTTCTTTAGCGCCGCCTTCAACCATCATGATAGCTTCTTCGGAACCGGCAACAGTTACATTCATAGTAGATGCTTCCATCTGTTCCTGAGTCGGGTTGATGACGTATTCACCGTTGACTTTGCCTACTCTGACACCTGCAATAGGTCCATCCCACGGAATATCAGAAATGCCTAGGGAAACGGATGCGCCAAGCATACCGCAAAGTTCCGGCGCATTATCATAATCAACAGAGAGTACAGTCGCAACTACATGCACATCATTGCGGCATCTTTTATCAAAAAGCGGACGAATAGGGCGGTCGATCAGGCGTGCGTTCAAAATCGCAGAATTTCCTGGTCTTCCTTCTCTGCGCAGGAATCCTCCCGGCATTTTACCTACAGCATACATCTTTTCTTCATAGTCTACAGTCAGAGGGAAGAAATCTGTTCCTTCACGCGCTTCTTTGCTTCCTGTAGAAGTTACGAGTACAACTGTATCACCATAGCGAATTAACGCAGCTCCATTTGCTTGTTTTGCCATTTTACCAGTTTCAACGACTAACTGTCGGCCGGCAAGTTCCATTTGAAATGTCTTAAACATCCCTATTCCTCCTGTTATACAAATAATTTTATGTACTCCTTATTATATAATAAAATCTAAAATTTTAACAAGTCTGCTGAAACAGTTTTAAGACAGCATAATGATTAATCTTTTAGAAGTTGTATGAAAAAATTTTACACATATAGAAAAATCCCTTCTGCTGGATACAGCAGGAGGGATTTTTTCATTTCTTATTTCAGACGTAATCCGAGTTTCTGTCCAAGAGTTCTGTAACGTTCAATGTCCTTGCGGCGGAGGTAGTCAAGCATGTTTCTACGCTGGCCAACCATTTTCAGCAGTCCGCGGCGGGAATGATGGTCTTTCTTGTGCATCTTCAGATGTTCGGTCAGAAGAGCGATTCTCTTGGAGAGAATTGCGATCTGTACTTCCGGAGATCCGGTGTCGCCTTCATGAACAGCATACTGTTCGATAATTTCTTTCTTTACTTCGTTTGTAAGCATAATAGCCTCCTAAAAAATATAAATTGCTGTATCTAAGTCATCGCCGGAGATGCGAAAAACCGGGATACAGTTCACACGCTAGTTATTATACCTGCCATGCGTGAATTTTGCAAGAGAATAAGCAAATGAATTGATGATTCATCAGCCTAAAACGATACGATCGCTTACAGCATCTGCCGTTTCCTCAAATTTCTTGAGAAGATCATCAATGGTCAGATTCTTCTTCTCATCTTCTGAATAATCAGCAATGATCCTGCCATTATTCATCATGATAAGCCTGTTGCCATACTTCAGGGCATCTTTCATATTATGAGTGATCATCAAGGTCGTTAAGTGCTGTTCATGCACGATTTCATCCGTAATTTTCAAAACCTTTGCTGCTGTTTTCGGATCAAGCGCGGCAGTTGGTTCATCAAGAAGCAGTACTTCCGGCCTTTTAATCGTGGCCATAAGAAGTGTCAGCGCCTGTCTTTGCCCGCCTGAAAGCAATCCGATGCGCGTAGAGAGACGATCTTCAAGTCCCAGATCAAGCCTGGATACCATTGCTTTGTACTTGTCATGATCGCCAGCAGAGAATGCCCAGCGCAGACGGCGGCTTTCCCCTCTTCTGGATGCCAGCAGAAGATTTTCCTCCACCTGCATTCCTGCCGCAGTTCCTTTAAGCGGATCCTGGAATACGCGGCCTATAAACTTGGCTCTCTTATATTCACTCATTTTAGTGACATCTTTGCCGTTGATTTCAATAGTTCCTGAATCCGGAAGATACGCGCCTGCGATAGAGTTCAGGAGCGTGCTCTTGCCGGCTCCGTTGCCTCCAATAACAGTACAAAAATCCCCGTCATTGAGTGTCAGAGAAAGATCGTTCAAAGCTTTCTTTTCGTTGATGGTTCCTTTAAAAAAGGTCTTGCTGATATGAGAAACGTTTAACATCTGTTCAGCCTGCCTTCCCCATATTCACTTTATCTTTGATCATCGGTGCTGCAAGTGCCAGCATGACAATAATCGCAGTAAACAGTTTCAAATCATTTGGTGGCATTCCGAGATAAAGTACACCTGCAATGACCACTCTGTAAAGAATGGACCCCAGAACGACAGCAGCAAGCGAAGCGGAGAAGCTGTCAGCGCCTAAAATAACTTCGCCGATGATGACGGAAGCAAGGCCGATAACGATTGTGCCAATCCCCATCCCGACATCAGCGAACCCATTATTCTGTGCAACAACCGCACCGCAGAGTCCGATGAGCGCGTTGCTGATGAATAATCCGATAATTGTCATCGTGTCTGTATTGACACCCTGTGCACGAACCATCTGCGGATTAAAGCCCGTAGCACGAATGCACATGCCAAGTTCTGTTCCGAAGAACCAGTAAATGAAACCGATAATCACGGCCATCATAATAAGCGGAACGACAAAACCAGCTGCAGACATGCTGATGTGAAGCATTTCAGATGTTGTTGAGAATACCGTATCGGCACGGAGCAGCGAAATATTCGCTTTCCCCATCACGTGAAGATTGATGGAATATAAAGCGATCATTGTCAGGATCCCGGCCAGAATAGCAGGAATCTTAAGCTTCGTGTAAAGAACGCCGGTAACAACCCCTGCGATGAGCCCGCCCAATGCACCTGCGGCCAGTCCGGCCCAGGGTGAAACACCTGCTGCAATCATTGAAGCCGCAATGGCTCCGCCCAAAGGGAAACTGCCTTCGCAAGTCATATCAGGCACATCAAGCACCCTGAAGGAAAGAAATACACCGATTGCCAGAATTGACCACATGAGCCCTTGTGCCACTGTGGATATTGCTAAATCTACCATAGATACAATCTCCCTCCTTTAATCAAGCGAATTGCCTGTCAATCAATAAAGGCGGCAAGCGCTGTTCTACCGCTGCCGCCTGTTAACTACCTGTAAAATGCGAGGACAGCAGTCTCCGGATTTAAATCAAGGTCTTGCTGGCTGGTTATCATACAAGTACAGTTTTCTTGCCCGCTGCCATACGTCACTGGGCAGCTTGATATGAAGCAGGTCCGCCTGTTTCATATTGATAACCATATCAGGATCGATTTGACGGGTAATCGGAATGTTCTCCGGCAGGAAATTCCCGCTTAAGAGTCTGGCAGCAATTCTGCCCCCGCTAAATCCCATACGGTAATAGGACGGTGAAACCGATATCAGAGCACCTTTCTTCACCATCTCCATCTGTTCACCGATAATAGGAATTCCCGCGGGTGTCAAAATCTTTACCACTGCATCAAAATTCTTGAGTACGGCGGGATCCTCCGGAATATAAACAGCATTCACATTGCCCAAAAATTTACGGATCTGGATATCCGATCTCTGGTCCGGATTAAAAGCAACCTCGAAAAGACTGATATTTTTCTGTTCTGAAACTGCTCTCAAAATCTTAAGCTGGAGCACTGAATCCTCATCTGTGGGATCGTACAGGATTCCAAGCTTATTCACAGGGAAACACTGCGCAGCCGTTCTTATCTGCGTCAGTACCTGCGGAGTATCCGAGATGCCTGTAAAGTTTTCGTGGGATTTGAAAACCTCGTCACTTTTGAAAAGATATACTCCAACACCTACGACCGGTATGTTTTTGGTCACTTTGGCAAGAGCCTTGGCCGAATCCGTACCGACAGCTATAATAAGATCTTTTTTATTCGAGGAAAATTTCTTGGCGCCCCGTTCAAGCTTCTTGTCATCCCCATTGGCATTGATCACTTCGATATGAAGTCTTTCTCCATTCGCGTAACCGCTGGATTCCAATCCTGCTAAAGCCCCGGCTACCATTTTATCCTGTTCAGGCAGGCTTTCGGATTGCAGAACACCAATACTGTATACGTTTTTCTGCGGTATAGGTTTTGTGCTTTCCTCCGGAGATTTCTGCTTATTGCCAAAAAAGAGAATTAAGGCTATTGCTATATTGCAGACTGCAAAAACAAGCATAAGCCACCAGAGCTTTTTAAGTTTCGAGGCCACTTCCTGAATCCCTTCTTAAATCATACCATTTCAGCCCTGTCAAGAACCGATTGAGGAATCTTGATTCCGAGCGTGTCCATTTCATTCTTATTGATATATAACTTAGATTTGTCAGCACCTTCAACAGGGAAGTCTTTTACTGTCTTGTTTCCCTTGAGGATCTCGGCTGCCATTTCACCGGCACGGTGCCCGATGTCGTAGAAGCTGATTGATTCAGAAGCCAGAACACCAGATTTTACATGTCCCTGCTCAGCGCCGTATACCGGAATCTTTTCCTTATTGACAACTGCCATGAGTGTCGGAATAGAAGAAGCAATAATATTATCCGTTGGCACGAAAATTGCATCTACTTTTCCACCCAGGAAGCCTTCGGCAACCTGCTGTACATCATTGACACTGTTTACGGTCAGTTCAACGACATCGATGCCTAATGGCTTGCAGGCATCTTTAAGTTTCTGGGCCTGAATCACTGAATTGATTTCACTTGAATTATAGATGATTCCTAATTTCTTGATATTAGGCTGAATTTCCTTGATCAAAGCAACCTGCTTATCGAGCGGTCCCCTGTCATGAGTACCGGTCACATTGCTGTCAGGCTGTTTTTCAGACTTCATCAGTTTTGCATTTTCAAAATCTGCAATTGCGGTGCAAATGATCGGAATTTTATTTGTTGCATTGGCCATAGCCTGTGCTGCAGGCGTTGAAATGGCCGCAATAAGCTTATAGTCGCCAGATACGAATCTGTTAGCAATAGATCTGAGGTTCGACTGATCTCCCTGCGCATTCTGCTGGTCTATTTCGATTTTGTCCTTGAGGCCGCTTTCATTTAATGCATCGACAAAGCCCTTGTTGGATTCATCCAGTGCAGGATGCTGCACGATCTGTACAACGCCAACCTTCATTTTACCGCTGTTTCCGGAGCTCCCGGAGTTGTTTCCACAACCTGCGATTACACCTGCTGCCATTAATCCGCAAATCCCGACAGCTAAGATTTTCTTCCAATTTTTTCCTACCATTCTACTATTCCTCCATTCTTAAATCTAAAACAAATCAAATTTCCACAATCAATAAGAACAATTATGGAACCGATATGCTGTTTTAGCGATGACTTTCGATAATTATAGCATATAAAGGCATTTTTCACCATGTAATATACAAAATAACACAATAAAAAACGCCTCTACAGGAGAGACGTCTTCTTATTAACCTTCTACAGTTTTTGTAATGACTTGTTTGCCTTTATAGAAACCGCATACCGGGCATACATGATGAGGTTTTTTCATTGCGTGGCACTGTGGGCATTCCACAAGACCCGGAACAGTCAGCTTCCAATTAGCACGTCTTTTATCACGACGGGATCTAGAACTTTTTGTCTTCGGAACCGGCATTTCTAGCACCTCCTTACCTATCGGCCGTTATGCCGTTTTATTCGTCTTCGCTGCACTTCAATTACGATTTCGGTGCACTGCTCTAATCAACTTAGAGTAAATTATCAACTTCATCATTATACGAAGAGTTATGCCATTTGTCAAGGATAACATTCATTCTATACGGTATTTTCCATGACATATTGCTGAACACTGAGGGAGCGTCCTGAAAAGAAATCTTCATACAAAGAATTCCGTTGTAATGCTGTGTATCAGTATACCGTATCAATGAAAAGCATAACAATCCTTTTGCTTTAGGCAGGCAGAAATTCCTTATGGCTGATTTGCCCCGGAAGGATCTGCATGTATCCCCGCAATCACCATCTGCTTCTCGTCTTTTCTCAAGCGGAAAAAGCGGTACAAATTGGCCGCGGCTTTCTTATTCATTCCCGGAACGCTTGCCAGTTCTTCTTCTGTCGCCTTTTTCATTTCATCCAGGGAACGAAAAGCATGCCAGAGGGCATTCCTTCGTGTCGGCCCGATTCCCTCCACATGATCAAGGATAGACTCTGTATTGCGTTTATTCGTCCAGCTTCTATGATACGTAATTACGAAGCGGTGCGCTTCATCGCGGATGAACTGAAGAAGCTGCAGCGCAGGCTCGTGATGATCAAGCACAACAGGAACATCACTGCCTTCCACATAGATTTCCTCTATTCTTTTAACAAGCCCGATGACCGGCGCGTTGCAGCCCGCATTTCTGATTACAGGAAGGGCCGCATGCAGCTGCCCAAGCCCGCCATCAAGAACAATGAGATCTGGTTCAGGCCAGTCTTTTCTATTTCCATATCTTCGCTGCATCACTTCCGCCATGGATTTGAAATCATCTGCATGTCCCTGCGTGGTTACCAGTTTGAATTTGCGATACTCGCTTTTTGCGGGACGTCCATGCTCGAAAACAGCCATTGAGCCGGTCGTTTCGGCCCCCTGATTATGAGATATATCAAAGCATTCCATTCGCTCGGGAAGACGGGGCAGGTTCAGTAGTTCCTTCAGCTTCTTAACAGCGCCCTGTTCTCTGGCATCCTGATATTCCCACTGCAGTTTCTTATCAGAAAGATATTTTTTGGCATTTGCCATAGCCATGTCTTTCAGCTTTCTCTTGAAGCCTCTTTCAGGAACAATCATCTTCACTTCCGTTCCTTTGATCTGCTTCAGCCATTCCAGCAGAAGCTCAGAGTCCTTAGGCAGCATGGGAAGAATGATTTCCTTCGGAACGGACATCGGATTCCCGGCATAGAAATCCTTGATAAAAGCTGTAATAATGTCCTGATCCTGCTCATCAGCGCTTTCCGGAATACTGAAATTTTCTTTTCCAACCATTCTGCCATAGCGGATGTAAAAGACTTCAAGGCCGGTATGGCTTCCATCTCTTGCCATTCCGACAACGTCAAAGTCTCCTTCGTTGGAGATGATGTTCTGTCTCTGCTGAACGCTCTGAATCGCCCTGATCTGATTCCTGAATTCTGCAGCCTTCTCATATTCCAGTGCTTCTGATGCCTGCTCCATCTTCTGCTGCAATTCCTTTACCAGTTCTGTGCTCTTGCCTTCAAACAGGTCACAGATGGTCTTTACGTACCGCTGATACTCTTCCTTCGTGCAGTAATTGAAGCACGGAGCACAGCAAAGATGCAGGTGGTACTGAAGGCAGGGTCGCGGCACTTTCATGGAACGGCATGTACGGATAGGATAGTATCTCCGCAAAACACTCAGCGTCTTGCGAAGGCTGCCTACATCCGTAAACGGGCCGTAATATTTAGCATGATCGTCTCTTCGTATATTCCTTGTTACGAAGATGCGCGGCCATTCATCCCCCGTCGTGATTTTGACATATGGATATGACTTGTCATCTCTCAAGGAAATATTATATTTAGGGTGCATTTCCTTGATCAGATTGCATTCCAGGATCAGTGCTTCCATCTCAGATCCAGTCATGGTGATATCTAGATCATCAGCATGCCGTATCATCGCTGCAACTTTAGGCGAACGATTCTTGTCCTCTCTGACATAGGAACGAACCCTGTTTTTTAAGTTCTTTGCTTTCCCGACATAGATGATACGGCCGTCCTTATCTTTCCATCTATATACACCGGGCGAGTCAGGAAGTGCTTCGACTTTAGCCCGGATTTTATCATTGACTTCTATCATCCTTATGCCTCTTCATTATTTCTATAGTCCGGTCGATGACAGGCTTCAAATATTGGCCGGTATAAGATCTGGAAACCTGACAGATTTCCTCAGGAGTTCCTTCTGCAACGACTTCACCGCCTTTATCGCCGCCCTCTGGACCGAGATCGATAATGTAGTCAGCTACTTTTGCCACATCGAGATTATGTTCGATAATGACAACTGTATTCCCCTGATCGACCAGCTTCTGCAGTACGATAAGCAGTTTGCGTATATCTTCACTATGAAGTCCTGTAGTCGGCTCATCGAGGATGTAAAGGGTATCACCCGTTCCTCTTCTCATCAGTTCCGTAGCCAGCTTTACACGCTGCGCCTCGCCGCCGGACATCGTGGTAGCCGGCTGTCCCAGACGGATATAACCCAGCCCGACTTCCTGCAGTGTTAAGAGCTTGCGAAGGATCTTATCATGATTCTCGAAGAACGGAATGGCTTCATCAACAGTCATATTCAGTACGTCTGAGATATTTTTCCCTTTATACCGCACTTCAAGAGTTTCTCTGTTATACCTTGCCCCATGACAGACTTCGCAGGGAACATAGACATCCGAGAGGAACTGCATCTCAATTTTGATGATGCCGTCGCCATGACAAGCTTCGCAGCGTCCGCCCTTTATATTGAAGCTGAATCTTCCAGGCTTATACCCTCTCATCTTGGCTTCTGAAGTCTGGCTGAAGAGCTCCCTGATATCCGTAAAGATTCCCGTATAAGTTGCCGGGTTCGACCGGGGTGTGCGCCCGATCGGCTGCTGATCTATATCAATGACTTTATCAATGTATTCGGTTCCTTCCATGCTCTTGTAGGCGCCGGTTCCATATGATGTATGGTTTTTGATATTTGACAGTCCCTGGTAGAGAATCTCATTGATCAGGGTACTCTTGCCCGATCCCGATTCGCCTGTGACAACCGTCATCTCTCCAAGCGGGATTTTTACATCTATATTTTTCAGGTTGTGTTCTGTTGCCCCGCGGATTGTCAGGTAGAGCCCGTTTCCCTTCCTCCTGCTTTCAGGAAGCGGTATATATTTTTCACCTCTCAGATAAGCCCCGGTTATGGAACCAGGTGTATTTTTTACATCTTCAGGCGTGCCTTCAGCAACAATATATCCGCCTTTTTCACCTGCACCAGGACCGATATCAACGACCCAGTCTGCCGTACGGATCGTATCCTCATCATGCTCTACCACGATCAGGGTATTTCCCAGGTCTCGCATTCCCTTAAGAGTGGCAAGGAGACGGTCGTTATCCCTTTGATGGAGTCCGATGGACGGCTCATCCAATATATACAGGACTCCCACAAGCCCGGACCCTATCTGTGTAGCAAGACGGATGCGCTGCGCTTCCCCGCCGGAAAGTGTCATCGCATTTCTTGAGAGCGTAAGATATTCCAGACCGACATTGGACAAGAAGCTTAAACGGCTTTTTACTTCCCTGAGAATCTGGTCTGCAATGACCTTCTCCTTTTCCGTCAAATCGAGATTTTCGAGGAAAGGAATCAAATCAGCAACCGGCATAGCGGACAGTTCAGCAATATTCTTATTTCCGACACGGAACGCAAGGCTTTCGAGCCTGAGACGTGCGCCATGGCAGACAGGACACGGTTTTTCGATGAGATAGTTGGACAGAGTTTCCTTCATCTTTTCCGTCCATGCTTCCTCATAGCGCCGTTTCGTCATGGGGACAATTCCTTCAAATGTCCGCTGATACGTCTTCGTTTCGCCATCCTGATTCGTGTATTGGAACGTCAGGAGCTCTGTACCGCCGAATTCGAATTCCATCTGCGCTTCTTCCGGCAGATCATCGAAGCAGTTGTCCATTCCCAAACTATACGATTTAAGGAACGCATCCAGCTGTTTATAGAGCCAGCTTTCCTTGTTGTATGGAAATGGCTTGATGGCCCCCAGACGGAATGACAGGCCGTGTTCCGGAAGAATACGGCTGAAATCAGCTTCCAGGGAAGCTCCGAGCCCCGTGCATGCAGGACATGCACCAAGAGGATTGTTGAATGAGAAAATCCTGGGCTCAGGCTTAGGCAGTGAAATCCCGCATTCCGGGCATGCAAAATGCGTACTGAAAATGTGGTCTTTGCCGCCAATCACTCCCGCAACCATCATTCCGTCTCCCAGCTTAAGAGCTGCTTCAACAGAATCAGTCAGGCGCTGTGTAATTCCCTCTTTGATGATGATCCTGTCTACTACCACTTCAATGGTATGTTTCTTGTTCTTCTCCAGATCAATGTCATCATTCAGGACAGCGACTTCTCCATCGATCCGTACCCTGACATACCCTTCTTTCCTGAGCTCTTCCAGCAGCTTTTTATGTGTCCCCTTTTTCCCGACAGCTACCGGCCCTAATATAAGAAGTTTTGTGCAGTACCCCAGTGCTTCCAGTGCATCCACGATCTGGTCGATGGTCTGGCGCTGTATCGGTTTTCCGCAATTCGGACAAAAAGCTCTGCTGGCATGCGCATACAGCATACGCAGGTAATCATGAATCTCAGTAACCGTGCCTACGGTGGATCTTGGATTATGGCTCGTTGATTTCTGATCGATGGATATGGCAGGAGACAGGCCGGAAATCTTATCAATATCCGGCTTATTCATCTGCCCCAGGAACTGACGGGCGTAAGCAGAGAGAGATTCTACATATTTTCTCTGTCCTTCTGCATAAATCGTATCAAAAGCGAGTGAAGACTTCCCGGATCCGGAAAGTCCGGTAAATACAATCAATTGGTTTCTGGGGAGTGTCAGATTGATATTCTTCAGGTTATTCTGACGTGCCCCTTGTATAACAATTCCTTTTTCCATACATTCTCCTCATAACATGACAAGATTTTCCAGTGCGCCAAGCCGCAGATGCGTATCAAACTGTCATCAGGCTAGATTCTCTTTTTCATAGGCCTGTTGATACGTTTCTTGGCTGATTCCTGCCTTTTCAATGCGGCATCTGCCCTTGAACCATATCTATTCGTCCATTCCTGACGAAGCTT
>ULQY01048404.1_pt1 | contig 12730 bp, 11 predicted proteins | sample 1954671 | NCBI WGS metagenome assembly ULQY01 (sample SAMEA4835660, study PRJEB28245) | human gut metagenome | biome: gut microbiome; material: fecal sample | place: Denmark | collected 2008 | reverse complement strand
TAATGTTGGGGTCCTGGGTTCGAGCCCCAGCGGGTTCACCACAAAAGAGCTGACAGTCAACCGATTGTCAGCTCTTTTTGTTTTCCATACCCTACCACGAATCCTTGTTTTGAACCTCAAAATACGCCTTTTTTCGGGCGCAGGGTACGCATTAGGGTACGCATTGGGTACGCATTAGGGTACGCATTGAGCCTGTCCGTCCTCCGACTGCATATAACACGCAATCAAATGACATTCAAGGTTATATGCCGAAAGAACATCATTTATAGGGATTCCACCTCTCCCCTATGCCTCCTCTTCTTTCAGGGAAAGCGCAAAAAGAGTATCGGGTTGGGTGTCTCCGTTGCCCCAGCACATTGGGATGCAGAGGCGCAAAAGGTGACCGATGACTGCCCCGACAGGGACAATATCCAGTTCCAGATAACAGCCAAAATCAAGGAGTATGAGAAGCGAATCCAGCGTCTGGAAATCATGGAGCTCCCCGTCACGCTTGAGAATCTATTCGGACAAAACGGCAAGCGGGTTAACTGCACAGTTGGCGACTATCTGAAACAGATAATCGAACGGTTGGAAGCGCTCGGCAAATACGCGTCGGCCAGCAAGCATCGGGTGCTGTGTTCTCATCTGTCTCGATTCCGCTCTCTCAATATCCGTTTCGATGAGATTGACCTTACGTTCTTGCGGGATTTCGAACTGTTCCTGCGGAAGAACGACAATGCCAGCAACAGCATAGCCACAAAATTCGCCATCCTCAAAGCCGCCTACAACAAGGCTCTTGCCGATGGAATATTCATCCAAAAGGTCAATCCGTTTGCCAAGTACAAGGTCGGCAGTTTGTGGACACGGACAAGAAAGCGTGCCATCACGAAAGGAGACATTCAGAAGTTAATGGCATTGGAAATAGAGCCAAGCCACAAAACCGAATACACCCTATTTGCAAAGGACATCTTTCTGTTCTCCTACTTTACGGCAGGCATCAACTTTACGGATATGGCCACCCTGCGCTATGGGGACATTGTGGACGGAAGAATCTACTACTCCCGTCACAAGACCCAGAAGCTGCTATCCTTCCAGCTGGTGCCGAACGCCTTGCAGATTATCCAGAAGTACAGCAAGAGAGGCCATGCGAAAGAGGATTATATCTTTCCGATTCTCAACCGCAATGTCCATCGGACACCACAACAGATTTTCAATCGGACACACAAGGTTCTGGCAAAAATCAATCGGGAATTAAAGGTGCTGGGAAAACTGATTGGATTGGAGGTTCCATTGACAACCTACGTTGCCCGCCACACATACGCAACCGTCCTGAAACGGTCAGGGGTAAGCGTAGCTCTGATTTCCGAATCATTGGGACACTCCAACCTCTCGACCACGCAAATCTACCTCGATTCATTCGAGAACGCGCAAATCGACGAGGCCATGCAGCATCTGCTGTAAGAATCGGGAGGTCGGCGGCCCTGTTGGGAACCGACCTCCTTTCTTCTGATGACGTGTGGCGCTTCCATTACCCGAGGTGTTTTTCCAGCATATCATAAGTTGCCTGCTCCCGCGTGATTCCATCGTTCGCCTTGGGATTCATGATCTCGTTCACCTGCTCCACCGTCAGGCTTCTCAACTTCTCCTCCATCTGGCTGCTGAACTGCGCGGGGTCCTCCGCATGGTTGAACTTTTTGACCAGATAGGTAATCAAGTACTTCTTCGTCAGGAACGCATTCGGAATCCGTTCCGAGGCCGCCTCATACCATTTGACGCTTCGGTAGAACCAGCCTGCATCTACAAATGCCCGCGGCAGAGCCTTGTTCTTGATGCTGGCTACAAGGTCTTTCGGCTTGAGGGAATTTGTACCCGTACACCAGAGGGAGATAGTCGCCAGCGGGAAGCCCTTCGTCTGCAACTCCACGGCAAAATCAAAGACCTCATTCTTTGCAGCCAAAGCCATTGCTGGGGCTGCCATATAATCGGTCCCCTTCCACGAGGTCGTACAGATATTCATCTCGGCAATAAGGGCCGCAATCTCCATCTCGGCATTCAACGACTCACAAATCACGAGTTCATCCAGATCCTTTTTCAGGTTCATCCATGCAACCACTCGGTGCTGTCCATCCACCACGGCATAGTACTGTTCTGCCTGTTCGTTAGGGATATCGTGTCCTTGCAGGTCGACCAGACAGCCGTTCATCTGGCAGACATCCTCACCCTTCACAACGGTGATGGGCGACAGTTGGCCATGCTCTTGCATCGATTTCTCCTTGGCCTTCACGGTCTTGGCGTTGGTCGGGCGGTTACCCTTTACAAATGCGAACTGGCGGTTCTCGTTGTCCGAGGTAATAATAAGTTTTTTCATAATTATTGGTGCGGGTTTGCCTATACACCCGCGAGGTATTAAGGTTATTTATAAATTTTGTCTTTACAATAAGTGGGGTTCCCCTATACCACCCTCAAGGTTTTGACATTGGTTTCTCGGCGTCGGGTCTGACTGGTGAGCTCTTGCCAGCTCGTTGGACGGGCCGAGGATGGCTTGGGCGAACTCCCATCCTCGTTCCATCGTTCGATTCGACCTTCGGCCTTTCGGTTCGGATACTCCCTCCCAACCGAGAAGCGGGGTGTATGTCAAGGAACCTATGTTCGCGATTGCATGGATAACTCTAGCGAAAATCATACATAAGTCATTGATAAGCAATTTGTTGTCGGATAGCGAAAAAATGTGTTATTTTTGCTACCCCTTATATGGACACAAAAAAAGGACGGTTCTTAACCGTCCTTTTTCCCTCTAATTTGAAAGATTAACTCAATAGAAATTCCGACCCAAGACGCGCCATTCCTCGTCTTTGTAACGCTGCCATATTCCTTTTATATTCTCGTCACTATCAAGGAATTTCTTGTTATCTGTATATCCGAACATATAAATGATCCGAGAGATCAGCAGCATCAGATTATAGGATATTTTGTTCGGATTGGAACTCCGCTTGTCCTCTTCCTTGAAATGCTCCAGAAACGGGAAGAGACACTTGACGACGAAGGTAATCTTGTAGCAATTCTTGAGTTTGACCGAGAAATCACCCATCTTGAAATAGACGTTGTTTGACAAACTGTCAAACAGCTTGGCAGAGTTTTCTGCCAAAAGGGCAGCCAGCATCCGTATCGCTCCCTGGGAGTCAATGGTCACGCCGTGCTCTCGTCCTTGCCAAATTCGAATCTGGGCATCGGGATGGGAGTGAAGATATCGGGCAAAGTTCTGAAATTGCTCGAAAGATGATGCGGGAAGCAGCATCACCTGCTCGGTCTGGTTCTGCGTCAGATTATAGACGAAGAGCAGCGCCATCCAGAATTTTTCGATGTCGATGCCCAATGCCTCCAAGGAACGGACAACAGGCTTGTTCTCCAGAAACTGTTCTTTGGTAAATGGAAATTTCGACAGGTCGAGACCTCTTTCATCCGCGATGATGAAGTCCTGCGTGCATGCGGTGTCTACCTGATACTCCTTTCCATCCTCCTCAATCTCGTAGGCTGGAAACATGGTGTTGCCAATCCAATGTACATACTCGTAAATATCCATCGTCTGCAAAATTTAGCGGATGTATCAAAGATACGGATTTTCTCATTAAATAATTTGTTAAATATTTGTATAATTATTGAACTTTTTGTATTTTTGCTTATCCAATTCCAAGACGGGGCAGGCATTCCGTTCGTCCCCGAGATTCCAGATTCAATCCGTTCAGATAGTAGGCAGGCAGTTGCTTAAAACTGTCCTATGATAACTGCTCAAAAGTGTCCTATATATACACTACCTACTTATACACTACCTAATAAAGTCGTTCCGACCATGTACTACCACGTCAAAGACCGCAAGTGATTCGAGAACCGCAAGCAGGCGAAAGAGCACTATGGCGTAGCCCGTTTCCGAAAGCTGCTGCATTTAAAAGAGATTCTATTTACTAACCCTCAAAATTCCATTGCTAACGATGAATTATACCGCTATACCCAAATCGATTGTCACGTTTCAGACGGGCAACAGTAAGCCTGTTGATGTTTATGTATGAGCAACCATTAAATGCTGCTCCGATTACAAGACGAATATTTCTCACATTACCGAAGAGAAACTGGCCCTCCTTACAGGGCTGGATGAACGAACCATCCGCCGTGTTGTCAAACGGCTAAGAGAGGCAGGTTGTCTTACCGTGCAGACTGCCATTAAGGAAGATGCCGTCCGTGGATTTATCAAGCGGAACAGTTACCAGATAAAGCCTGTCGAGAAGGATTTCTTCCTGCTGAATAATGGCTTCTTTACAAGGAACTATTCCGCCAAGATGGCGGGATTCCTGCTCTTGTTAAAGGCCATCTGCCTGAACAATACGAATACCATCCAATGAAGCAAGAGCCAGATTGCCCAGGCACTCGGTCTGTCTCGCAACACCGTTTCGGCTTTATTGGAAGAGTGCCAACAAGCTGGACTTATAAAGCCACAGTCAAAGGGCTATGAGCTGACGACGGATTGCTTTATCCAGCCAATCATTAAGCAGACAGAGGCTGCCATTTATAAGGAGCTATGCGATTTCTGTAAGGCCAAAGGAGTGGCTGCCCCCAGACGAAACAAGGTGGCATTATCAGTACTGCTTACCAAGTACAATGCCGTTGGTGTTCCGAGTACGGAGCCGATAAGTCTAACTTACCAGCTCAACAAACGTTGCACGCAATTACCCGAGAAGGTTTCCATCCCCTACTTTATAAAGGTGCTCGATATGCAGGAAGCGTATCGGGAAGTGATAAAGAGGCACAAACAGAATAAAGAGGTGTTGGGCGGGTTTTAAAATACTCCGATGTATAAAAATTCTACTATTTTTTAAATAAATCTTGCTGATGAATACAATATATGTCGTTCGGGATTATTTTAGAAAATCTTATTTTAGGTCGAGTTCCTGTTCCTTCACTTCGATCAATTAGGCCACAAATTGTTACTGATGAAAAGAAACGATCATCTGCTTTTGATATAATTTGATTTTTATATTTAGTTAATGGCTGATTATCCTCTGGCTCACAGGTTAAAATATGGCCCTTATATTCAAAGCCAATAGTATTTGTTTTCCCGTTATTGCGGGTTATTTCTCCCGCTAATTCTACGTATTGGCCATCTTTTAATTCAGGAAATAAGATTTCAGATGCAATGTCCGATTTTGTATAAAAGTATGTTTTTTCAGCATTTGTAATAAATTCTTTATCAAAAGAACCATCCTCCTGTCTTTCTGCAATTGTAAGAGATATATTGTCTGAGATAGCTTCGGAAATATTATTGAAAATCCCATTCGGAAGTTTTGCATATTGAGTATAAACTTTAATAGGAACTTCAAGGATTTTATTGTCGGCCGATAATCTTACAACATCTTTATTTAAATCGATTTCCTCCTCAATATGTTTATTCCCCACATGTTTGCGAATTTTAATACACCATTTCAACAGTTGAAAAGCCTTTTGAATTATCTTCTTAGCATCTTTAGCTGGCCCTGTTTCCAAAAGCCCATCTGCAGCTGCTTTTTTAGCAAACTCTTTCAAATAATCTTTAAGGAAGTAGCCAGTTCCTGTAATCAGTATAAGGTTACCAATGCTATCTGGAATCTCAATAATCCAAGAGCCTTCCTTTACTTTTACGGGGAAACTAAAATCTACATCTTTTAATTCTGGATTTTCTATCTTTATGAAATAACGTAAAAGATTATCAAAACCCAGTAAAGCTGTTGCAGACAAACGTGCGTCAAATATACCATTTTGTATGCATTCCCCTCTATATGAAAGATAACCTATTGAATCATGGTCCATTGCTTTTATGTGTTAGAGTTGATTATCAAATTTATCAATAAAATCTAAAATTTGCAAACTTATTATCAAAGAGAAATTTATAGCTTATCCACACACGACACTCTTATTCGGATTGGAAAACGAATTGCAGAGAGGAAGTTTATATATTACGATTCTACAACGGAACAAATAACATTTCATCTAAAGATAAATATAGCATTAGAAATCGCAATTATATTTTACTTGGTTTTGAGTAAAGATTGGTTTATATTTGTCTTGTTCTGGAAAGAGAAAACGCAATAAAATTCAACGATATGAAAACAGCAGGAATAATTCTCTTCAGTTGTGTTATGTTGGCCTCTTGTTCTTCCCGCAACAGCAACAACAAGAGCAAGCAAACCGAGACTACACCCCAAATTGAAACAGCAGCTTCACAAGAGGGAACGACGGGCTTTCAGAAGATGGATTTGTCGTATCCTGGGAGCAATATATCATTTACGGTAAAAGTAGAGGATAAAACCCTCCTTATACAGCCATCTGGATTGAGTGTCACCAACGAGGCTTTCAAACACGACATTACAGGCTATACCGTTACAAATGCGGAAATCGGCGATTTGAATGTGGATGGCTATCCAGAGCTATTTGTTTATCTGACATCCGATGGAAGTGGCAGCTATGGCAAGTTGATTGGCTATTCAGTAAACAATGGCAAATCGGCAAGTCAGGTTTATCTGCCAGATGTAGCAGAAAACAAGGAGCTCAACCAAGGATATATGGGCCATGACCAGATGGCAATCGTGGAAAATACATTTTGCCAGCGTTTCCCCATCTACAACGAGACCGACAGCAACGCCAATCCGACCACGGGAAAGACTCGGCAGATTCAATACAAACTGGTTGATGGCGAAAGCTGCCGAGTCCTGCAAGTGGACAAGGTCTTGGAGTTCTAATGCATTATACGGATTGAAGCTATAAAGGAACGCCCCATGTTCAAGCCAATTGATACGAGTTCTTGGAAAAGGAAGCCTTATTTTGATCATTATTTCAACCAGATAAGATGTACTTATAGCATCACGGTCAATATAGACATCACAAATGTGTTGTCATTCAAAGATAGAAATAAGGTCAAGCTATATCCTCTCCTGATCTATGTTATATCCAAGGCGGTAAATAAATACGAGGAGTTCCGAACAGCCATAAACGACCGAGGTGAGATAGGTATCTGGGAAACTTTGTCTCCCTGCTATACAGTATTCCATAAGGACAGTGAAAGTTTCTCGAATATTTGGACGGAATGGAATGACGACTTGAATCTATTCTTATCCAATTTCGAACAAGACAGCAAGCGATTCGGCCAGATTGATAGAATAGACGCCAAGCCTAACACGCCTGCCAATGTCTTCCCGATCTCTTCATTACCTTGGACGACATTTACAGGTTTCAATCTAAACATATTTGCCGATGGGACCTATTTGCTTCCCATCTTCACTTATGGCAAGTATTTCAAAGACGGGAATAGATACCTGATACCGCTTTCCATACAAGTACATCATGCCGTATGCGATGGATTCCATGTATCAAGGCTTATCAATGAAATTCAGCAAGAGTGCAGCAACATGGCATTAAAATAAATGGACGCATTCTTCTGCTTACATACAAACACCCTGTAAAACACCCCTCCCCCTGTTCGGATTGAAAAACGAATTTCGGGGAGGAGTGTTTTTCTGATTTTGGCAATAATTTTTTCGAATGAATATGCTAGCAGCCATTTATAAGGAACTGCGCGATTATTATAAGATAACAGAGTTCTGGTGAAAAACATGATGCGTATTGATTCTGGACTAAGTACAATGCCATAGTCGTGTATACAGAGTTAATAAGAAAGGCCTCTCAACTCAACAAGTGTTGTAGACAGTTACCCGAGACGGTTTCCGTTTCCTACTTTATAAAGGTGCTCGATATGCAGAAACAGTATCGGGAGGTGATGGAGCGAGATAAGTATGGTAGGGCTGATCCCAAAATTTTGAAGTTGAATAACCATATTGTAAAGACTTTGTTATTTCATTAATATCGTTATATTTGTGTTATTAAAGAATATGACATATGGATATTTCAACCTCGATTAGAACCGCTGCTGTTATTTATGCGGACGAACCTAATGCAAAAACAGTTTCAATAAAGAGAAAATTTATTGAAGCAGTTTTTGTAACCAATGAGAATACGGAACTCACATTATCCGAGTTAGCAAATAAAATTTATGAAATATTCGACTTGTCTTTTACAGAAGAAGAATTAAATAACATCATTGCAAATGAGACTGATAAATATTTCTTAGTTTTAGATGCAAAAAATATTGAGAATAAGAAAATCTCTTTGCATCAAAATCGTTATATACATTTATGTAATAAAGAAACCGATAATGATATTACACAACATATAAATGATTATTTACAACAACATCCACAAGTATCCGTTCAATCCATAGATATTCAGGATTTATTAAATCGTTATTTATATGAGCTGTTAAACACTAATATTTCTGCATATTCTCAGCTATTGAATCCTCGCAAAGGGTCAGAAACAGCGATTAAAGTTGAATCCAAGAATTTTACACCAGATGAAATAGATGTAATTAATGATTTTTTGAATTGGAATAATGCTGAGAAAAATAAAGCCATTTTTAAATTATTGAGTTATGCCTTAGAATATGCTTTGGTAAGCAACAATGCGAAAGATAATGTATATTTATCCTCGTTGAGAACTAAAATTTTCTACCTGGACACTAATTTACTTTATCGAGCATTAGGTATTAATGGAGGTACACGTAAAAAAAGGACAATGGTATTTTTAAAAAAATGCCAAGAAAGCGGACAAAAGCTAATAGTTTCTGTATATACAAAAAAGGAATTTGAAGATTCTATTGACTTTCATATAAATCAATTGAAGTCATTTCATTTTGGACGGATAAATCCTGCTATTTTCAATCGATATTGCTACGGGGACTCCATTTATCAATATTACCATGAATGGAGGAAAGGTCGAATCACTTATGGATTTGATATTTTTAAGGCTCACTTAATGTCTGAATATAAAAAAGTATTAAAGGCTTTTAGTATTGAAGAAAATTACAAAACTCCATTTGATTCCGATATATATGATAAGAAGATTGAACAGTATAAAGATGAAATTGCTCAAATAAAGCTTACTAAGCGGGATCTCCAACACCGTTATGACGCATGCAACTTATTGTGGTTAGAGCTAAATAGAGGGAATAATAATATTAGTTTAATTGATACAAAATACTATTTTATTTCAACAGACCAGAAGTTAAAGCTATGGGATGAAAACCACTCTTTAGCCCAGCCTTTGCTCCTTCTGCCAAGCCAATGGATGACCCTGATTTTAAAGTATTTTTCTCGAACCGATGATGACTTTAAAAGTTTTATAAGTTTCTTAAACTTACCCAAGAATGATGCGATATTGAGTGAGACAGAATTACAAATAATATTAGCAGGGATAAGTGAAATCACCGATGATTTTGACTTGCAAGAGCATATTGTAGCAGATATGGTTGCAAGCAAATTTAATGGGATTTTAGAAAGGCAAGACTATTCTAAAACCAGAGAATCAGCAAAACAATTTGCTAAGGATAAATTAGAGGAACATTTCAAAGAACAAATTGCCGCTCAAGAAAAAGAATTTAATGAAGTGACAAAGAATACACAAGCGGCCCACAATCAAGCAATACAAGAATTAGAAGTCAAATTAACTAATGAATTTGAAAAGCGTTTGAGTCGCTTATTAATTGATAAAGACAAAGAACGATTAAGAGAAGTTAAGGTAACTATAGATAGCATTGAGAAGCGAAAAATTACGGCTGAAGAAAAAGCACAAACAATTTTCTCAATCCGTAAACTTATTGCAGCATTTATAGGGTTAGGTTATTATGGCGGGCTGATTGCATTTGTACACCAAGTTGGTTTTGACCAAATGGGAGTTTGGCTATGGGGATTGGGATTATTACCAATAGTAGGTTCGTATTTATATCTTCTAATTAAAAACGAAACTTTTAATCTATCTAACATATTAAAAGAAATGAAAAATAAAGTTAAACAAAAGAAATACGATGAATATCAAGTTAGCATATCTGAATTGGAAGAGTTAAAGTTATTAGAGGAAGAAATTAAACGACGATTAGAGAATAAATAAGAGTTGTTATCATGCTATATCAAGCTCCCATACGTAAGTACGGGGACTTTCTATATTAAAAAATGACGCACTCTACGGATTGTTCCATTTATAATAAATTGAGCCAGCAGTTTTTTGCTTGTTCTTTTTAAATAGCAAGGCATTCAATAAGCCCAATAAAAATTTATATACAGCCCACGAATAAACACCCCGTAAAACACCCCTCCCCCTGTTCGGATTGAAAAACGAATTTCGGGGAGGGATTTTTTGTGGCTGATTATCGGAAATTTTTCCAGACTAACAACAAAAGCAACAGACAGATGATGAGTGTATTTATTTATTCATCATCTAATTTGTAGCTTTATGCAATTACGTCCATCCATGCGCCGTGCAGCCAAAATGAGGCTGGCACTCGCTGGAGCCTCGGGGTCGGGCAAAACCTACTCCTCGCTCCTCATCGCTTACGGCATGACCTCCGACTGGTCCCGTGTTGCCATCATCGATTCCGAGAACGGTTCGGCCGATCTCTATGCCCATCTGGGCAATTATCAGGTCCTCACCCTGCCTGACTATTCTCCCGAGACATATATCGAGGCCATCGACATCTGTGAACAGGCTGGTGCCGAAGTGATCGTCATCGACAGCATCTCCCATTGCTGGGATTATCTGCTCGATTTCCACGCCAACCTGCAAGGCAACTCCTTTGCCAACTGGGCCAAGGTCACACCCCGTCAGAATGCCTTCATCCAACGCATTCTCAACTCCTCGTGTCACATCATCTGCACCATGCGTTCCAAGCAGGATTATGTTCTCTCGGACAAGAATGGCAAGATGGTGCCCGAGAAGGTGGGATTGAAGGCCGTGCAGCGCGATAACGTGGACTATGAGTTCACCGCCGTGCTGGACATCGCCATGAACCACAAGGCCACCACCTCCAAAGACCGAACGGGGCTCTTTACAGGTCGTCCCGAGTTCACGATAACACCTGCCGTGGGGCAAGCCATTCTCAAATGGTGCAACATGACGCAGACCGCACAATCGAATCCTTCCACGCAAAACCTCCACAGCCATGCTTCCAGCCTTTCAGCCTAATCCCGAATTTGCCGTAGGGTTGAATCTCCCCATGGTGGAGGAAGCAACCATCGTAGAGGAGCGTCCCGTAACGCCGATTGTATCGCTCAGAACTGTACCGCGTACCCGTCACTTTATCGAGGCCAACACCAAGCCTGTCGATATGGCCCATCTGAAAAACGATTGTGTCGTTCCCGTATTCAGCAAGGACAACGAAGTGACCATCTCCCACCAGAGCTTTATCGAGACCGTTTGGAATGCTGCTCATCGGCTGTTTCCACAAGAGGCCATCGACACGCCCGATATTGTCGTTTCGCATATCATCAAGGGAAGGATTCCCGAGGCTATCCACAAGCCCGTAAATCAACTCTTGGAGACGGACAAGACCATCTATTACGAGCGCATGGCCTTCTGCTTTGAGGTTCCCTCGATTTACGAGGAGGTGGCAGGCAATCGGCTCAATCTTTCCATTGGAGGTGTAAGGGCCTACAACCACGAGAATCTCTATTCGAAAAAGACGGCCGAGAAGTTCAAGGTCTTCATCGGTTTCAAGAACCTTGTCTGCTGCAACCTGTGTGTATCGACCGATGGATTCAAGCGGGAGTTGCGGGTAATGAGCGTGCAGGACTTGTTTGAGGCTTCGTTGCAGTTGTTCCAGCAGTACGATACCGAACGGCACATTCGGCAGATGGCAGCTTTACAGCGGCAATCGCTCAGTGAACACCAATTTGCCCAGTTGATCGGCAAGGCACGCTTGTATCAATACCTGCCCACAGCCGAAAAACGGCAGCTTCCAGCCATGGAGTTTACCGACTGCCACATCAATGCCGTGGCAAAGGCTTACTACACGGACGAGAACTTTTCACGAGGGGACAATCCCGAGATTGACTTGTGGAAGGTCTACAACCTCTTTACGGGAGCCAACAAGTCCAGCTACATCGACACCTTCCTTGACAGGTCGCTGAATGCAACGGAGCTGATTGCAGGAATCGGTCGGGCCCTGGAGGGAGATACCGAGTACAGTTGGTTTGTGGAGTAACGCTTTACAGAGAAGAATACCCTTGCTGTCTTACGATGGCAGGGGTATTTTCTTATGCTTCAAAACAAAGCGTACTAATACATAGCAAGATGGCTATATCATTCACAATCTACACATTACGATTTGCCGCGAAATCTGCAACTCACAGATATGGAATTTATGCTGACATAAAGTCGGAATCCGTGGTTTTGAGGATCCCGTAAAGCAGAGTGTCAGCGTTTATGCAGGCGTAACAACAAAATCTTCTATTCCAATTTATAAAGAACAAAGTTTTGATTCCATAGGTTGAACTATTGCACAGGACTTTTTTTAGAGAACTTTATAACTACAATACCCCAAGAATGTTGCGTATTGAGAAACATTTTCTAACTTTGTGTCGCTGTCCCGAATGGGCAGTAACATATTAGTTTAGTGAAAGTGTTTCGCTAATCCTTACCGAGAAAATTTGGCGATTTTTAAGTAAGCAAGGATAGGCAATACAGACACTCATCACCGTGTATAGGCATATATCATTCCGATATATACTTATTCGGTGTGGGGTATTGTTTATTTGCTTGCAGGCTACGCCAAATGCCACTCGGTCGATAAACGAACAACTCCACACTTGAACCGAGAATGATTATATACTAATCTGATAAT
>ULQY01022684.1_pt1 | contig 12769 bp, 15 predicted proteins | sample 1954671 | NCBI WGS metagenome assembly ULQY01 (sample SAMEA4835660, study PRJEB28245) | human gut metagenome | biome: gut microbiome; material: fecal sample | place: Denmark | collected 2008 | reverse complement strand
CGCCGGGGGCGGGGTGCACAGCGCCCCCTCCCGGCGGCCCGCTTTTTATGCACAGCGGTACAATGTTCACACAAAAGGACTTTTGAAAAAACACCCGGCGTGCTATACTGGGTGAAAAAGAAGAAAGAACGAGGTGTTTTGTATGATCCTTCAGAATGCACTGGTCTATACCCCGCGCCACACCTTTGAGCGCGGCACCATCGTCATCCGCGATGGCCGCATCGTGCCCTTTGCCGCCCCGGAAGAGGGCGAGGAGGTGCTGGACGCCGAGGGTCTGTACGCCCTGCCGGGCCTCGTGGATATCCACTTCCACGGGGCAATGGGCAAGGATTTCTGCGACGGCACCGAGGAGGCTATCCAGACGCTGGCTGATTTTGAGGCCAGCAAGGGCGTGCTGGCCATCTGCCCTGCTACCATGACCTACCCGGAGGAGTTTCTGAACAAGGTAATGGACGCCGCTGCCGCCCATAAAAACGGCAAGGGTGCCGACCTTGTGGGCATCAACATGGAGGGCCCCTTCATCAGCCCCAAAAAGGTGGGCGCACAGAACCCGGAGTATGTGCAGGGCGCAGACGCTGCCATGTTCCGCCGCCTGCAGAAGCGTGCAAACGGTCTGATCAAGCTGGTGGACGTTGCCCCGGAGGAGCCGGGCAATCTGGACTTTATCCGGGAGTGCCACAACGAGGTGCGTATCTCTATCGCCCACACCTGCACCGACTACGACACCGCCGTCAAGGCTTTTGAAGCCGGTGCCACCCACATGACCCACCTGTACAACGCCATGCCCGGCATCACCCACCGTGCGCCCGGCCCCATCATTGCGGCCATGGAGCACGATGCCGAGGTGGAGCTTATCACCGATAACGTGCACATCCACCCCGCCATGGTGCGGTTCACCTTCAACACCTTCGGGGACGACCGCGTCTGCCTGATCGCAGACAGCGCCATGTCCTGCGGCCTGCCGGACGGCCAGTACAGTCTGGGCGGACAGGCTATTACGGTCAAGGGACCCCGCGCTACCCTGACCGAGCACCCGGACACCATTGCGGGCAGCAACACCTGCCTGTACGACTGCATGAAGCGCGCTGTGCTGGAAATGAACGTGCCGCTGGAAAGCGCCGTCCGCGCCGCCAGCGAGACCCCCGCCAAGAGCATCGGCGTGGATAACGATTACGGCAGCCTTGCCGCCGGACGCTACGGCAACGTCATCCTTGCGGATAAGGAGCTGAACATCAAGGCCGTCATCCAGAAGGGCGTCCGCATCGTCTGAGTTTTGTAAAAAAGTGATGCCGGGCAGCCTGCGGCTGCCCGGCATCACGCTGTAAAAATACGTTTTCCGCAAAAAGAGGCCGCTGCGCGATTGCAGCGGCCTCTTTGTGATGCAGAAAATCAGACCTTGAACAGCGGGGTGCCGGGGGTGACATCACCCTCTGCCAGCATCTTCACTTCATCGCCGGCACCATCGGTCACGATGATAGCGGTGGCGGTGGGGTGACCTGCGGCGCGGACGGCGTCCAGATCCACCTTCAGCAGCGGAGTGCCTGCGGAGACCTTCTGATTCTCCTTGACCAGAGCGGTAAATCCCTGACCCTTCATGTCCACGGTGTCCATGCCGACGTGGATCAGCAGCTCGATGCCGTCGTTGCTGGTGATGCCAACAGCGTGCAGGGTGGTGGCGATCTGGGTCACAGTGCCGTCAAAGGGGGCGTATACGGTGTCGCCGGTGGGCTCGATGCCGCAGCCGGGGCCCAGAATGCCCTGTGCAAAGGTTTCGTCCGGGATGTCGGCCTGTGCCAGCACCTTGCCCTGCAGCGGGGTCAGCACGGTCTTGCTCTGGTTGGTGAACTTAGCGGTGTTTTCGTCCTTGGACTTGCCGCCAAAAAGCTTGTCAAAAAAACCCATAAGTATCATTCCTTCCTGTCATCATGCAAGGGCGGCAAAGGTAACAAAATGTTTGCCGACCCTGAAGTGTTTACCTGTATAAAAAGATACCATATCGCGCACCAAAATGCAAGAAAAGCGGGGACTTTTTCTCCATGCTATCAGGGCAGAGGGTTCTGCCTTTTTGCCGGGGTGCGGAACAGCAAAAAAGACACCGGCCGAAGCTGGTGTCTTTTCAGGTTCCCGGGTGCAGCCACGGAAGCGTTACTTCCCGGCGGGTCTGCCTTCCCCGCCTTTGGAGCGGTTCAGGGTGGGGTGGTGCTTCTCGATGGACTGCTGCTCGTGCTCCCGGCGGGTGCGGGAGGTGGAGCGGCCGTCGGCCACCATGTACTCAAGGGTGCTGCCGCAGCCCTGACCGGTGGGCAGCTTACCGCTGCGGATATGCTCCCGCATACGCCGGGCGAGATCGTTGGTCTCCCCGATGTATGTAATGCAGCCGGAGCCGTCCCGCATCCGGTACTCGCCGGGACTGTTGGGCGGCCTGTGTCCGGCCCCGGTGGTGGGGTCGAATTTCCACGGGCGGCCTGCCTTGTAGATGGACATAGGGTACCTCCTTATCGGTGGCCTCCGCGCTTGCGGAGGGAAAGCTCTGCGGTGGGGAAACTGGCAGGGAATGCGGGCTGCGGCGGTCGCTGCGGCTCTGGGGAGCACTGCGCTTTGCCGCAGTACCGGCACACCAGACCAAGGTCGCCGGTCGAGGGGTTATAGCGGTAGGTGCGGCGGCAGTGGACGCACTGTCGGGTCATGGGCAGCAGACTCATGCAGAAACCCTCCTTTCCGGGTCAGCGGCGGTCGCTGTCGTGCTCCCGGGCGTCCCGGGAGATCTCGGCTGCGTCGGACAGGGCCTTGAGCCCGATGGCGGCGAGGAGCAGCCCGCCGACGGGCGGGGTGGTGGAGACCACAGCGGCCGTAGCCGCAGTGAGAAGCGTGAACATACGGACACACCTCCTTTCCTGCCGGGGCGCTCAGGCGAGCTGGCGCGCTGCGGCCTCGGTACCCTGCACGGTGCAGGCTGCCGCAGTGGTCCCGGCACCGATCAGGGTGCCGACAGCCGTGCCGGTGGCGACGGACGTGCCGGTGATGGTGGCGATGGCGCCGCCGATGGTGCCGCCCAGCGTTGCGCCGGCGATAACGGTAGAAAGAATAAACATGATAGACCCTCCTGTTGCAGATCAAATGAACGAAAACGAAATGAGCCGGAACCTGCCCGGGAAGCCGCGCTCTGGCGGCTCCCGTGGGGGTGGCTCCCTTGACTGTGGCTTTATTATACAGCAGCCTGAATGGAATTCCTAGGTGACAAAAAACTTTATTTTTTGTTCCAATTCCGGTAGAAATATGCTATAATCGCCTTATAAAAGTACCGGTACGGAATGAATGGCCGTTTTTGAGCCTGCGGAGGTGCAAGATGCTGTTTTCGGAGCTTGAGGAAGTTCTGGAGGATCTTTCCAGAAACAAACAGCGGCTGACTGTGAGCCGTCATGCCTACAATATCCTGCTTCAGGATGACGAGATCTTTGAACCGGACAAAAAACAAAATCGCTCCGGCGGCGACCCCTCTTCTACACTGGTCAACCAGCTATTCCAGAACCTTTACGAAACGGCGGAGTCCTCCATCTGGATGCGGCTCGGCGCGGAAAAGGAAAAGCTTGCCGAGTACTTCCATGGGCAGGAGAACGCCGAAGCCTGTACCGTGGCGGTGCTTGCGCTGCTGCAGGAACAGCTTGAAGAAAAGGCGCGCTGCCGCCAGCAGGACAAGGGCTGCTCTTTTTTCGTCCGGCTCAGCAAGCCCGTGCTGGAAGCGCTTGCTTCCGATGAGCTGCGGAAGGATGCCGCGTTTTACGGCGACAAGGTCGGCAGCTACCTGAAAGCGCTTCTGGAGGAATACTGTGCGCTGCCCTATGCGGAGCGGGAACGCATCTATTACAAGCAGCAGCTGCAAAGTATTGAGCTGGCCATCACCATGCAGGAAAAGCTCAAGCTTACCCTGAGCAGCAGAAAAAAGCCGACCGGGGGCGCGGCTGCGCCGAACAATATCACCTACCTGAAGCCCCTGTGCATCCAGAAGGACACCGAGCAGCTCTACAATTACCTTGTGGGCATGACCTCTGCCCAGCCCGGCGGCCCATGGGGCATGGGGTGTGTCCGGCTCAGCTCCATCAAAAAGCTCAGCAGCCTGAAATGCAGCGGGTTCATCAGCGCTGACGACCGGCGGAAGATCGCAGAGACGATCCAGAAAAACGGGGTGCAGTACCTGCCGGAGCAGGGGGCAAGGCAGACCATCCTTGTCCGGTTGACGCCATCCGGGGAAAGAAAGTACCAGCAGATCCTTCATCTCCGGCCGCAGTACGCCCGGAAAGAGGGGGCAGTGTACACCTTTACCTGCACACAGCGTCAGGTGGAAAACTACTTTTTCAAGTTCGGCCACGATGCCAGGATCCTTGCCCCGCAGGAGCTGGCAGATAAATTCAAGCGGATGTATGAATCGGCGGCAGAGCAGTACGAGTGAAAAGCCGCAAAATCCTTTCCCGCGCGGGCGCTAATTTTCACTTTACAAACGCCGCAAGAACCGTTACAATTACAATCAAAGCAATGCCGAAAGGCCGTTCGTTTTCATCCACCGTGCGCAACCGTTCCGACAGCGCCGGGGCTGCGCAGAACGCTCTTATCAGGAGGTTTTTTGCATGAAAAAGATCACACGCCGTACCGTTCTTCGTGCCTCGGGGCTGGCAGCCGCCTCGCTGGCTTTGTCCGGCTGCGCACCCACCGGCAGCGCCTGTGTGGGCAACGGTTTTTCCGACTGGCTGCAGCAGACCTTAGGGAAGGGCGACAGCGCCGCCTCTTCTGAAAGCACCGAAGCCGCTGCCCCGGACGCCGGAGCTGCGTCTGAAGCCCCGGCAGAAAGCGCCGACAGCAGCCTGCCCGCCTACAACGCCGACCCCCTTACCGGTGAGCCCCGCCGCAGTAATGGCCGCATGGTGGGTGTGATGGTGAACAACATCAGCAACACCCAGCGGCAGAACGCCCGCCCGCAGCGCGGCCTTGGCTCTGCCGACCTGCTCATCGAGAGCAAGGTGGAGGGCGGCATCACCCGCTTCTGCGCGGTGTACTATGACGCCAATGCCATCCCGGAAGTAGGGCCGCTGCGCTCCGGCCGCGACCAGTTCTTGCAGCTGCTCATGCCGTGGCAGGCGCTGTACTATCACGATGGCGAAAGTGCCCCCTGCACCAAGTTTATCAACGTGTACAACTACTCCGGCCTGAACATCGGCGGCAAGAGCTACTTTGGTACCCCCACCCATCCCCATGTGGCGCACCGCGACAGCCGCGGCCGCAATGTGGCGTATGAACACACCGAGTTCACCTCCGGTGCCGAGATCCGGCAGGCTGCTGCCAACGCGGGTATCGGGCTGCAATACCCTTATGAGAGCACCTTCTTCCGCTTTGCGGACTACCGCACCGGCGCAGAGAACAAGATGTCCGGCGCTGCCGCCGCCAAGACCATCAACATCGTGCACTCGGACAGCTACAAGACCACCTTCAGCTACAACCGCTGGGATCACCTTTATAAAATGTCCATGTACAGCCGCGCCGCCGGTGCCTTTGAGAACACCGTGGACGAGCTGACCGGCAAACAGCTTGGCTTTACCAATCTGCTGGTCTGTTTTGCGGGCATCGCGGACTACCCCGGCAACTCCGGCGGCGTGCAGCAGGTGGACTATGTGTCCGGCGGCGAGGCCTATTTCTTCACCCGGGGCGCAGTGCAGCGGGGCACATGGCAGAAAGCCTCCCCGGAGCACCCGCTCAAGGTCTATGCCGCCGACGGCAGCGAGCTGTGCTTCAACCGCGGCAAGACCTATCTGGCCATCGTGGATGATGACGAGTGGCAAAACTTCAACTATCAGTAAGGGGAGAAGCCCATGAAACGCAAATGGAGCCTGCGCCTTGGTGCAGCCGTGCTGTGCGCGGTGCTGCTGGGCAGCTGCGGGAGCACCGCCGCTGCGCCCGCAGAAAGCACCGCCCCGGCAGACCCGCTTACCGGACAGCAGCTGCTGTACCCGGAACAGCGGGCGGCGGCGGTGGTCATTGAGAATACCACCGACAGCACCACCCAGTGGGGCATCGGCAGCGCCTCGGTGGTGCTGGAAGCCCTGACCGAGAGCGGCAGCTCCACCGAGCTGTGTCTGGTATACCCCGCCCTTGAAGCCATGCCCGTGGTAGGGCCGGTGACGCGCGGGCAGGACTTATACTGGCGGCTGCTCAGCGGGCAGCAGGTGCTGCCCATCCAGTGCGGCAGCAGTGCGTACGCCAAGCGGTATCTGGAATACTATAACCTCCGCGCGGTGGACGCGCAGGAGGTGGGGCGCAATGCCTTTGTCAGCACCGGTTATGGCTGGAACAGTACGCCTTTGTGGCGCACCAGCGGCAAGGCGGTCGCCTCGGTGCTGGACAGCCTGAGCATCTCCACCGCCGTGAACCAGAACACCGCCTCCGGCAGCGAGAGCGAAACGGCGGGCGTGCTGCCTGCCCTGCTGCCCCAGCGGGACACCGGCCATCTGCCGGACGCAAACGCCGCAGATGCGGTAAAGGTGACCGTAAATTTCCAATCTGGCGGTGCCACCGGCTTTGTCTACGATGACGCCCTTGCCGCCTACGGGATGCAACACGCGGATGGCACTCCCCAGCTGGACGCCAACACCGGCACACAGGCTGCCTTTGACAATCTGCTCATCCTGTACAGCGGCTCCTCCCTGCGGGACGATGGCCGCACGCTGGACTACGACCTTTCCATGGGCGGCGGCGTCTGGCTGAACGGCGGGCACCTGTGGCAGGTCACATGGACGCAGGGCGTAGAGAGTACCCTTGCCCTCTACGATTCCAACGGCAAGCCGCTGGAGCTCCCGGCAGGGCGCAGTTACATTGCTCTGCTTTCCAGCCTTACCGGGCAGGAACTGCTGGTGCAAAACAGCACCGGGGAAGCGCTGGTGGGGGTGTAAGCGCAAAAAAAGTGTTGCTGCTCCAATACCCCCTCAGTCTGCTCACTGCGTTCGCAGCCAGCTCCCCCAAGGGGACGCCTTTGGGCTGTGCCGGAAACTTTATCGCCGCCGCTAAAGCCGTCCCCTTGGGGAAGGTGGCTTGACGCGTAGCGGCAAGACGGAAGGGGTACTCCCGAGCAAGCAGCTTTGCGCTTAAGCAAGAAACTTCCCCACTATGACAAAAAGCTCCCCCTTCGGGGGAGCTGGCATCGCGTAGCGATGACTGAGAGGGTCTCAACAAAAAAGAGCCATTGCACAGATGTGCAATGGCTCTTTTGGTATGCTGTTACAGGTCTACCACGCTGCCGACCTCGGCGGGGGTGGCGGGCACGGGGCCTAAATCGGCTTCGTCGGCGTCGCGGCGCACCGTAAAGATGGCGCTGCGCCCGGCGGCAAAATCCGGGTGCCAAGTCAGCGCAAGGGTCTGCCAGTCCTCCGGCACGGCGCAGAAGCAGTGCAGCAGCGCACCGCGTCCGGCGGCAAGGTTCAGGGTGAACACCGAGGCATCCGCTGCATTCTCGCTGTACAGCGGGGCGGCAAAGCTGCCGCAGGGCACGCTCTGACCGTTGCAGGCAGCGGTCACGCCGGTGCCCATGCTGTACAGCTGCTCCCGGGTGCGCAGACCACGGCTTTGCAGATAGCTGGTATCCACCGGCAGGCTGGCTGCCGAAAGGTTTTCCACCGAGAGGTACACCAGCACGCCGCCCAGCTCCGGTGCCGGGGCATAGCCCAGCAGCTCTACGGCAGCTTTGCCGTCCAGCAGGGCAGGCTCGCCCGCAAGACACGGCTGCTGCGCCGCAGCACAGACCCCGGTAAGCAGCGCAGCCGCAAGGCTGACCGCACCGGAACCGGCACATTTCAGGAATGACCGGCGGGAGATGGATTGGGACATGACAGCGTTCCTCCTGTATACGATACAATACACTACCCTTTAACAATAAAGGATTCTGCGCGTTCTGTCAAGGGGCAGTGGGAAACTGTAACCCTTTGTTTATTCGTAGGCCTCGTTTTCCTCGGCTTCGGCCTGCCCCTGCAGGGTGTCGGCGTAGCCGAAGGGTACGATGTCGATAGCCTCCACCAGCTTGTCCCGCATCCACAGCTGCACATCGGTCTGTACGGTGTAGCCGCAGCCCGGGTCTGCCATCCACTGCTCAGGGCGGCGGGTGGGCACGGCGCGCTGGCTGAGCATGCTCATGATCACGCCGCCGTGGGTCACGCAGGCAGCCTCGGTAACGTCCATACGGATCATGTACTCAAACAGCTTCAGCAGGCTGTCGGCACAGCGGGCATGGAACTGCTCGGTGGGCTCTGCGCCCTCCGGCAGATAGCCGGAGCCCGGGGTGATCCACTTTTTAAAGTCCTCGTCGTGCACGAGTTCCTTTACGGGGCGGCCCTCAAACTTGCCAAAACCGGCCTCCCGTAGGTCGTGCACCGTAAACTGGTGGGCAGCCCCAGGGAACAGGATGTTGGCAGTTTCCACCGCACGCAGCAGCGGGGAGGAAAACACGGTGTCTACCTGTGGGTAGTCGAACCGCTCCTTCAGGTCAGCCAGCTGGGCGCGTCCCTCGTCGCACAGGGGCAGGTCGGTGCCGCTGCCGATGTACAGGCCTTGCAGGTTGCCCGCGGTTATGCCATGGCGGATGAGATGAAGCTTGAAGGTTTTCATGGATCACACCTCTTTTGGTTTAAAATTACGGATGGGGCTTAGCCCTCGGTGTAGTTGACCTCCACGGTATCGGGGAACACATTCATGTCCAGACGGCAGTTGTCGCGGATGGTCACGCTGGTCAGGGCGGTGCAGCCCTTGAAAGCGCCGGTCTTGATGTAGCCCACGCTCAGGGGGATGTTGACCTCGGTCAGGGCGGTGCAACCGTTGAAAGCGCCGGCCTCGATGTACTCTACACCGTCGGCGATGTTCACGGTGGTCAGGGCAGTGCAGTCCTTGAAGGCGGTAGCGCCCACGCTGGTAACGGTGCCCTCCACCTCAACGGTGGTGATCTGGTCGGCCTGATCAGCCCAGGGAGCCGGAGCGTCCTTGGTGAAGTTGGTCATACGACCGGTGCCGCTGATGGTCAGGGTGCCGTCAGCCAGTGCCCAAGTCACGCCCTCGCCGCAGCTGTTGGTGGCAGCAGCGGTGGAAGCAGCCACAGAAGAAGCGGCTGCGGAAGAAGCAGTGGACTTGGAACCGCCGCAGCCGGTCAGGGCGATGGCGGCGATCAGGACAGCAGCGGCAGCGCTGCACAGACGGACTTTACGCTCGAGTTTCATGATGAAGTTTCCTCTTTCTTATTCTTGGTATATTACCTTTTATAGCGTCTGGCTTGTCCTTTGCAGATTTGTGCGCCGGTCAAGAACAGTCGCCAAGAAGAGATTATAGCACAAACTGCAGAAAGATGGAACCACCTATTTGAAAAATTTTTGTTTCAGAAAAGACGGACATTCACCACGGCTGTCGGTTTTCTTCCACAGCGAAAACACAAAATCTATGTGTTAATACCCATAGTTTAGCATAGATGTGGGGGGCGGGCAAGAGTTTTGACAATAATGACGAAAAAAGACGAAAAATATCGGCATTTTTCTTGCTTTACAAGTCGTTTTCCAATGTGTATAATCAACCTGTTGTAAACCAAAAACAAGGATGTTACCAAAAATAGATCCTGCAGATATTGAGGAGAGCACATCATGGAGTTCAATCGCATCATCAAGCTGCTGCGCAAGGAGCGCGGCATCACCCAAAAGCAGGCGGCAGAGGATCTGGGGGTCTCTCAGGCGCTGCTGTCCCACTACGAAAAAGGCATCCGCGAGTGCGGCTTGGACTTTGTGGTGCGGGTGGCAGATTATTATAATGTTTCCTGCGACTATCTGCTGGGGCGCAGCGCCGAGCGCAACGGCATGATGCTTTCTGCCGAGGATCTGCCCAACCCCGAAAAGATGAAAGACAACGTCTACCACGGCAGCGTGCTGCCCACCATGAACAAAAAACTCATCTCCAACAGCCTGAACGTGCTCTACGCCAAGATCGGCCAGTGCCACAGCAAGGCGTTGACCACCGAGGTGAGCGCTTACCTGATGATGGCGGTGGCCAAGATGTTCCGGCTGCTCTACTCTGCGGAGCCGCATAATGCTTCCAGTATGTTCAGCATCGAGCCCCACCGCTGGCACGGCTATTCCGATGCCGTGATGCGGATGGCTGAAGCCAACGTAGAGGCACTGCTGGACGGGCAGGACGTGAACGGCGGCGAGGGCGTCAAGGACCCCGCCTGCCTTGCCATGACTACGGAAAGCCTGACGCGGGAATTTCCGCTGTACACGCCCAGCCTGTTAAACTTGGTCAAAACCAGCGAGACCCACGTCAAGGGGCTTTCGCCGCAGGAGTGACCCCGCTTGTGAAATTGTTGTAAAGAATCGCCCCGGGCTCTTGCATCTGCGTCCGGGAAACGGTATAACCAAATAAGAAAGAAAAAGAAAATCACCCTTCAAGGAGGATATAACGTTATGTCTACTGTCATTTCCCGCCGCAGCTTTCTCAAGTGCACCGGTGCATCCGCCGCTGCACTGGGCGCAGTCAGCCTGCTGGGTGGCTGCAAGACCAATGGCGACGACACCGTGGTAGAGGTCAAGGTCGGCGATACCGTCCGCAACTGGAACGGTCTGGGCGTGCAGCTGACCAGCGTGTTCCACCTGACGCAGGATCCCGTGCAGCCGGCAGGCTACGAGTATCTGGGCGTGCGGGTGACCACCGTCAACCGCAGCAAGACCGAGAGCTACGCCATCGGCGCACAGGGCATTGACGCCATCAACGAGGCTTACCCTGTGCCCCCGCTGGAGAACGTGGACGCAAACTTTCAGGCTATGGCTGCTGCTACCCCGGATTTTACCGCCGTCTGCGATGGTCAGCCTGCTGCCTGCTGCGCCAATATCTCGCTGTACAACGCCAATTCCCAGAGCTTTTCCGATGTGGAGAGCCTGCCCCCGCAGGGCAGCGCCTACATTGTGCTGATGCTCATGGTGCCTAAGGACTGGAAACAGCTGAAGGTCACCTATGTGCCCACCTTCCTGGAGGGCAAGAGCCTGACTTTTGTCATGAACGCTTCCGATGTGATCCGCAGCTGACAGAATCACCAGAAAAAACACTTAAACTTCGTCTAAAATGCGCGATGCTGCCACAAAATATTCACATTTGTTTTGCGGAAAATCATTGACATTTTTCTCTGTTTCGCCTATTGTATAGGTAGTGCCCTATGGCAGAATCTGTATTGATGTGTCCCAAAGGAGGAACGAATATGACTGGGGAATTTTCCCGCCGCTCTTTCCTGAAATATACCGCCCTCACCGCTGTGGCTGTGGCGGGCAGCAGCCTGCTGACCGGCTGCTCCGGCTATGCCCCGGTGCAGCACGCTCCCGGCACCAGCAACACGGTGCTGAAGGTCGTCTCCACGCTGGACTGGGTGGAATACGATGAAGAGACCAACACCACCTTGTTCCGGCTGGTGGTGACCAACGGCCGTAAAAACGCGCTGGAGGTCACTAAGGCAAACTTTGCCGTAAAGGCAGAGGGCTACCTTGCCTATCAGAACGACAAGCTGCAGGTGATTTACCCGGATTCTCTGAGCCATCAGGTCAAGCAGGGCGAAACCTTCACCTATTATGTGAAAGCAAAGGACCTGAACGCGCTGACAGACGGCCCTGTGACCCTTACCTACTACCCTGACCTGCAGTACAGCGAGTTCAGCGCCAACTGGGAGCTGAGCGCAGACGTTCTGGCGCCGGAGGGCCCCGGCACCTCCACGACCTGACCCCCTTGGTCGGAAGAATATACTGGTAAAAAACGGAGGAACAAGCCATGTCTTATACATTTTCCCGCCGCGCATTCCTGAAGTATTCGGCAGCCACCGCAGTGGCTGTGGCCGGTGCCAGTCTGCTGGGCGGCTGTGAATATCAGGATCCCCAAAACCCGGTCTGCAAAACGCTGCCCGGCGCGATCAAAAGCGATCTGCAGGTCATTGCCGGCCTGAAAAGCATGAAGATCGAGAAAGGCACTTGCACTCTGGAGGTGGACATTGAGTCTGCCCGTGCAAACCCCATCCCGCTGGATCCCTACCGCTTCTCTGTTGCCGTGAAGGATGTGAAGGACGAGCAGCCGGTCTACTTCAGCGATAACTACGGCGGTGTGCGCATTCTGGACGCCAAGGACCCCCTGATCCAACAGAAAAAGCCCATCACCATCCATCTGGCCGCCGACCACTTCCCCACTCTGGAAGAAGGTCAGACCGTGGTGTTCAAGTTTATGCCCATCCGCGAGAACTCCGAGTATTCCATGACTTGGGAGATCACCAAGAAAGTGTACGACGAGTTCATCGCAAATCAGAGCACCAGCAAGAACTGAGTGTATCATCACTGAACCATGACCGCAGACCGCTGCACAAAGCTTTGTGCAGCGGTCTGTTTTTGTGTGCGGGCTGTTTTGTACTGTGTGCGGATGATTCAGGCGCAGCACCCGGCGCTGCACCGCGCTTTGCGAGGCACTTGGAGAAAAGTGTTGACGGCAGCAGGCTTTTTTGTTATACTGTATAAGGTTTATTATGGAGATGTATCGAAGCGGTCGTAACGAGAACGACTCGAAATCTAACTGGCTTTTTGGAAGTGGATTTCCGATTTTGCTAGGTTTCATGCGGGTTTTCCGACTTCGAGAGTGAACGATTTTCGGTCGGTCTCTCCTGAAATTCTCTCCAAAGTTTTCCCAGAATGCACGGAGCATTCTAAAATTTAATATGTGGAGCATTACTCAAGTGGTC
>ULQY01056342.1_pt1 | contig 12808 bp, 10 predicted proteins | sample 1954671 | NCBI WGS metagenome assembly ULQY01 (sample SAMEA4835660, study PRJEB28245) | human gut metagenome | biome: gut microbiome; material: fecal sample | place: Denmark | collected 2008 | reverse complement strand
GCGGTGGCATTTAACTCGGCATTCATCTGAGCTTCCGTTTGTGCTTCCATCTGCTGTAATTCACTCATCTGCAGTCCGACATAAGACAGATCGACAGTTGCTGCACCGGCTGCAGGGGAAATACCGCCGTGTTTGTAATCCATAGTATTTTGCAGATATTTCATATCCGCTTCGTTGATGTTGCTGCGCTCTTCATTGCGGTGCATACGGCGTTTGCGGATGATTTCCTGACGTCTTGATTTCTCTTTCTGTACCTGCTGAATCTCCTCTGTCGCCATCTTTTGTTTCAGATCATTTTCTTTCTGGTGGACGCGGCGTTTCACTTCGGACTTCTGCTGCATTTCTTTTGCTGATTTTTCACGTTCATATTTCCGCTGTAAATTTTCTTCCTGTTTCAGATTAGACACCTTGGACTGGGCGCATTTTACCATTCTTTTTGCGTGTGCGAGGGCAATCTGTACCTCACTGTCATCATATTCCCCGGTTCCGAGGCAGTGCTGTAAATTATTGACTGTACTTTTTGCCTTGGTGAGAACCGCAGCGGCAGTCCGCGACTTTGTGGCGCGGATAAGCTGTGAGGAGATTTGTTTTGCATTATAATTAAGAGATTTTTTGGTTGACTTCCTTGTGCTAAAGGAACTGCTTTTGGAAATTCCAGTGTTTCTTGTGTTGATCGTGGCAGTGGAGAATCCATTCATCGTTCCGCCCAAATAATTGTTTACGGTTAAGTTCATCTTTATTTCCTCCGTGAAATAAATTAGACAACTTGTTTCGATAACTTATATATCGGTAAGTTGGGGGATTTTGTTCAGTGTATCTAAGTGCTTTTGGTTGCATGAAAATTTAAAAGAGGATATACTTTTTTATATATTTTAGCAAAAATGTATGGAATTTTTGCAGATAAGACAGGGATGCCTGTCCGATGAAGTTGTAGTATAAAGGAGCACACATACATGGAAAACGAAAAACAGAAAAAGATTTTATTTGCGCTGATTCCAATTGTGATTGCATTACTGTCACTTTTTGTGATCGCGCGGTTTACTTCTTCGACAGAATTTAATGCGAAGACAATCCAGTCATTGGACGATAAGAAAACAACCGTCATGGAGCTTGCCGCAGCATCTACAGCGGCATCAGCAGCGATCACATTGATTCCGGGGGATGTCGGAACTCCAATTGCATGTGTATTTTTCTCCGGGTATCTGTTGTGGAGGAAAGAGATATTGCGAGTGGTCGCACAGAAATTCCTGCTTTTCGGACTGGCAGTGTATCTTGTGATCCCGGCGAGCGTGAAGGTGGCGGATATGATCGAGACAACCTATGCGTCATCCATCGAGAGTACGATAGAGACTGCGAAGCAGACAACCGATGAGATAGAATCTGAAACAGGAGAAAGTGGACAGGTGGACGATAAGAGCAGCAATGAAAAATCCCAGAGTGATTCAGACAGTGACAGCAAAGAAAATGCCGGTGGATTTTTCTCAGGACTTTTTAATAAAGTGCAGGAAGGAGTGTCCACAGCGACTGCGAATGTGGAGAATGTGTTGAATAACTTTATCGAGGCATTGGCAATTTTGCTTGTGACTTCATGCCTGATTCCGATACTGGTGCTGATTTTCTTTGTGTGGCTGGTAAAGATGCTGCTTGGACTAAATATTGATATTCCGACATCTGTCAGAAAATAGGAAGGACTTTTCCATGGACATCAAAGACTGCATCATTTACGAAAAAACAATCCCTGACCACCCGGCAGTATATGACGATTTCCCGGAGAATCTTCTGCCGGAGCTGGCGGAGTACCTGAAGTCGCACGGAATCGGGAAGCTATACTGTCATCAGACGGAAATGTTTGAGAAAGTGACTTCCGGGAAGAATGTTGTTATCACAACATCAACGGCGAGCGGCAAGACCTTAAGTTTTTTACTCCCGGTTTTACAGGATATTTTGAAAAATCCGCTGACAAGGGCAATCTTCATTTACCCGACCAAGGCACTTGCGGCAGACCAGTACCGTGCGATTGCACCGTATCTGGAATATTTTGGAGAGAACCGTATTGTGGCGGGCGTGTATGATGGGGATACGCCGGTGGCGGAGCGTACAAGAATCCGGCAGAGTGCCAATATCATATTGACAAACCCGGAGATGGTGAATGGGGCATTTTTGCCGAATCACAGCAAATACGGGTTTGATTTTATTTTTTCCAATTTAAAATACATTGTGATCGATGAGCTGCACACGTATCGTGGGGCGTTCGGTTCGCATCTGGCAAATGTGTTCCGCAGACTTTCAAGAGTATGCCGTTATTATCATTCCAATCCACAGTTTCTTTGCAGTTCTGCTACGATTGCCAATCCGGTGGAGCTTGCAGCAGAGATCTGTGGAAAGCAGTTTGCACTTGTGGATAAGGACGGCTCACCAGCAGCAGAACGTGGATATTATTTCATCCAGCCGCCGAAGATCATGGGGAAAGACGACAACTATTATGGGCAGATCCGCATTACGACAGTGGCGGCAGAACTTTTGCCGGAGCTGATGGATGAAGGAAAAAATTTTATTGCGTTTACGAAGTCCAGAAAGAATGTGGAGATCGTCTTAAAAGAGACGAGAGATCATTTGGAAGCGGAGGGATTTTTAGGCACGCATAAGCCGGATGAAATCTCCGGTTATCGTGGCGGTTACACGCCGCTTGAGCGGAAACAGATTGAAAATCAGATGATCTCGGGAGAACTGATGGGACTTGTTTCCACGAATGCATTAGAACTTGGAATTGATATCGGAAAGATCAGTACCACGGTGTTAGTCGGTTATCCGGGCACCAGAGCCTCATTCTGGCAGCAGACAGGGCGTGCCGGAAGAAGCGGGAAAAGGAGCAGCAACTATCTCATTCTCGACAATCAGCCGTTTGACCAGTACATTGCGCTTGAGCCGGGCTGGCTGTTTGAGGGAAGCAGTGAAAATGCTGTGATCGATAAGAATAATCTGATCATTGAGCTGGCGCATATCCGTGCGGCAGCAGCGGAGATTCCTTTGACGCTTGATGATATTTCCCTGTTTCCGGATCTTGGCGAGGCAATCCCGGTACTTCTCCGCGCTGAGGAACTGTCGAGCCACAATGGAAAATTTGCGTGGTCTGGCGGTGAGTTCCCGGCGGGTGATTTTTCCATGCGCAATATTGACGAGAAGCGCTATAAGCTTCTGCACAAGGACAGCGGAAAAGAGATCACAGAGATGGACGAGAGTCAGGCGTTCCGCGAGCTTCACGATGGTGCGGTCTACATGCATGACGGCGTTGCTTATCAGGTGACAAAGCTTGATCTTGAGAGCCGGACTGCCTATGCAGTGCCATTTAATGGAAATTATTATACAGTCGCGGCAGGGGAAGTGAATGTGAAGATTGTTCACGAGAGTAAAAATATGCCGCTTGCGCGCACAGAGCTTCATTTTGGCGATGTCAATGTGAGCGATTACGTTTATATGTTTAAGAAAATGCAGTTTCACAATCATCAGAATCTTGGCTATGAGCAGTTACCGAAGGCACTCTCCAAAGACTATGATACGGAGAGTACCTGGATGCGTGTGCCGGAGAATGTCGTGAAGGTGTACCGGGGATTGATCCAGGTGAATGAGAATACGAAAATGGTGCGGAACAATTATTATGAGGGCGTCTGTTTCGCACTGAAAAATGCTGCCCGGATGGTGACCATGACGGAACAGGAGGATATTGGAGTTATCACGTCGGCGAATGCACTGGAACTTGCGTTTGACACAAGCTCGGACGTAGACATCTATTTTTACGATAAGTATGTGGGTGGACTTGGATTCGCTGAAAAGATTTATGATAATATGGAAGATATTATCCAAAATGCAGTGAAGCTTGTAAAAGGCTGTGGATGCAAAGATGGCTGTGCCGCCTGTGTGGGAGATCACAGGCTTGACAGGCAGATGGTACTTTTCGGACTGGAAAACCTGCTGGAACACTGGGATGTCCCGATGGGAGTGAAGACTGCAGAGCATGCGCCGTCCACGTTCAGGAGAAAAGAGTTCTCATTTGAAAAGTTAGGAGAGCAGTGGCAGGAGTTCTGCAAAAAGATTAGTGAAAACGGAGAGAACTTTGCCGCATTTTTACAGACCGTTCCGGCGGTCGAAGTGAGAGAGCGGATGCTGATCTTAAAATTATCCAGCGTCTTTTATGCAGACTGGGTGATGGAGCCGGGAAACCGCGAGAGCCTTAAGAATATTATCAGTTATTATGCGGATGTGCCGGTTGGATTCCAGATCCAGGTGGCACTCGCAGATGAAGTGAGAGAGCCGGATAAGGACGCGATGGAGAAGATGGAACGGAGGCTAAAATGAAAACAAGAGAAGAAGCAACAAAATACGGACTTTCATTTCCAGACACTTATCTGGAAACGCCGTTCCATGATCCAAATTGGGAGTTAGTGCGTGTGCATGGAAGCAAAAAGGCATTTTTGTGGGTATATGAGCGGAACGGATACATCAATCTGAATGTGAAAGTGCGCCCGGAGTGGCGCGATTTCTGGAGGGATGCCTATGCGTCCGTGCTTCCGGGATATCATCAGAATAAAGAACACTGGAATACGATTATTTTAGACGGGACAATCCCGGATAAGGATGTGAAGCAGATGATTGCAGAAAGCTATGACATTATCACAGACAGTCCGACGAAGCGTATTTATGAGGCGGTGAAAACCATTCCAAAAGGTAAAGTGGCAACTTATGGAAAAGTGGCAGAGCTTGCCGGGAATCCGAGAATGTCCAGAGCAGTCGGAAATGCCCTGCACCATAACCCGGATCCGGAGCATATCCCATGTTACCGTGTTGTGAATGCCAAGGGAGAATTAGCAGGGGCTTTCGCCTTTGGAGGGGAGCATGTGCAGGAAGAACTGCTGAAAGCAGACGGCATTGAAGTGGTGAATGGCAGGGTGGATTTAAAGAAATATGGAATTTAAAGAAAATTACACACAACAGCTACAACGTCTAAATGAATACCAGAAAGCAGCCGTTTTCGATGAGAGCAGCGCATGTCTTGTGAACGCCAATGTGGGAAGCGGTAAGACGACGGTTCTTATCACAAAGGTCATGTATCTGCATTACGAGAAGCAGATTCCATATGAGCAGATGGTTGTTCTGACTTTTACGAATAAGGCTGCGGATGAGATCAAAGAGCGTCTGTATGCGCTGGAGCCGGAGATCAAAGAGGAACAGTTGTGGGGCTTTGGAACATTTCACAGTGTGTGTCTTACGATGTTGAAGAAAATGCTTCCAGTGGAAAATCTGGGTTATACCAAAGAATTTATGGTGATGGATCCGGACGAAGAACTTGAGATGGCAGAGCAGTTGATCTTGACTTATCAGCTGAAAATTAAATATAAGAACCGGCTGAAAAAGCGTCTGGAACAGAAAAACAGCAAATATCAGGATGATATTGAAAAATTAAAGGCATTGCTAAAGGAAGAGAAGATACGTCAGGATAAAATGACGTTTGACGAGCTGCTGGAAAACACATGTAAATTGGTGAAGATGTCAGCAGAAATAGAAGAAGTATCAAAAAAGAATGCGAACTTGCAAGACAACGAGAATACAGGAATGCAAGATATCTCCTGGATCATCGTGGACGAAGTGCAGGACAGCGATGAGAAACAGTTAGAGCTCATCGACTGTCTGAAAAAACCACAGACCTGTTTTTTCGCAGTAGGTGATCCGAATCAGGTCATTTACAGTTGGCGTGGAAGTGCTTTTCATATTTTTTATCAGCTGAAGACCAAATATCAGGCAACGGAACTGACACTTCCGGTGAATTACCGTTCCAGCAGTGAAATCCTTGCAGTGGCACGGTGCTTTATGCAGCAGGGAGGCACATTGCAGGGCGGCAGGGAGAGCGGTGATAAAATTCAGATCCGGAATATGTATGATCCGTTTCAGGAGGCTGACTATCTTGCAGGCAGGATTAGGGAGCTGCATGCGTCGGGGCTTCCATACCGGGAAATGGCGATCTTTTACCGTTTGCAGAACCAGTCAGAAATTTTTGAACATGTTTTTGAAAAAGAAGGCATTCCATTCGAAGTTTCGTTAAAAAAGACTGTGAAAGATATTCCGGTTCTGGACTGGCTGATCAAGGTACTGCGTTTTTCTGTCAATCCGAAAGATAAAAGCTCCGGTATTGCAGTGCTTGCGGATAAGAAATATGGAGACGGCATGTCGGTGAAGGAAGCGGAGAAAACGATCAATATTCTGAGTGAAACCCGAAAAACACAGATAGAGATTTTAAAGTCAGAAAATGCGAAAAGCGGATCAGACATCTGTGAAAAAATGCTTGAATTTTCAAAAGTATATGCATCAAAACAGGTTGCACTTCCAGAAGACCTCTGGAACTATTTTTCTCTGGAAAATCATCTCCACCCAACGACAGCTTCGTATGTAGAAGACAGAACCTGCGTCATGGACTTTTTGGAGCGCATGACCACCTATCAGAAAGAGCAGCAGAAAAATGTCGTGGAAGGTTTTTCGGAATTTTTGAATATGGCGTCTTTGTATGGAACGAATATTTTGAAAAAAGAGATACATAATGAAAACGATACTGTAAAGCTTATGACACTTCATGCATCCAAAGGGTTGGAGTTTTCCCATGTTTTTATCACAGGTGTGAATTATGGACTGATTCCTTTGCAGACCAAAAGTTTTGAGGAGGAAGAGGAGGAGCAGCGTCTCTTTTTTGTCGGCATCACAAGGGCGAAGGAACATCTGGAACTTTCCTATTACACAAGTCCGGGACAGTACCGGGCAGCACCCGGACCGAGCAGATATCTGCGCATGATACCGGGAAATCTGATCGAAGGACAGGAGAAGGAGCGGGAGTCTTCGGCAACGCATTTACAGGATCTGAAATGCCAGATCCTTGCAGAGCGTGCAAATCAGTCAGAGCATATAGAACTGCAGGAAGCCGGCAAAATATCAGGGGAAAAAAATCCATCGGCGAATACAGGAACAAAGAATATTTCAGTAGGAAATGAAGCAGTAACCACACAAAAACGCCGCGTCCGTCATCCAAAATACGGCACCGGTTCCGTGGTAAGAGAGGATGACATGATGATCACCGTTGACTTTGACGATTATGGGGAAAAAGAACTCATGAAAATGTTCGGCGGTCTGGAAGAATTGTCGTGATACTTATGCCTTGTCAGGTATCGGGCGACTATGAAAAAAAATAGCGTACTTGTACAAAAAAGAAAACAATTCCTACCTTGACAAGGGGAAATAATGCGTTATAATACTTATATCATATCAAATAACTAGGAAATATCAATTACAAACTAATTTAGAGATAGAAAGAGGTACAAAGATATGAGTAAACTGATTTACTTAGATAATGCAGCAACAACGCAGGTATATCCGGAAGTGTTACAGGAGATGCTTCCATATTTTTCAGAAGTATACAGCAATCCATCTGCAATTTACAGTTTTGCATCTGAGAGCAAAAAGGCGGTTGATAAAGCAAGGACTTCCGTGGCAGAACTGATCAATGCGAAGACAGATGAGATTTATTTTACAGGAGGCGGCAGCGAGTCTGATAACTGGGCATTAAAGGCAACCGCAGACGCTTATGCGTCCAAAGGAAAACACATCATCACAAGCACGATCGAACATCACGCGATCCTTCACACCTGTGCTTACCTGGAGAAAAAAGGTTTTGAGATTACGTATGTGAACGTTGACGAAAACGGTAAAGTAAAACTGGACGAGTTAGAGGCAGCAATCCGTCCTGATACAATCCTGATTTCCATAATGACAGCAAATAACGAGATCGGAACCATCCAGCCGGTCAGGGAGATCGGACGTATCGCACATGAACATGGCGTATTATTCCACACGGACGCTGTACAGGCATTTGGACATATTCCGATCGATGTGGACGAGATGAACATTGATATGCTGAGTGCTAGCGGTCACAAGATCAACGGACCAAAGGGAATTGGCGTAATGTATATCAGAAAAGGCGTGAAGATTCTTTCCTTCATCCACGGTGGTGCGCAGGAGCGAAAACGTAGAGCCGGAACTCTGAATGTACCGGGTATCGTAGGTATCGGTAAAGCAGCCGAGATCGCAAAAAATACCATGGCAGAGAGAAGTGCAAAAGAGATCAGCTTAAGAGATCACCTGATCGACCGTATTTTAACAGAAATCCCATATGTGAGATTGAATGGTGACAGACATGACCGTCTGCCAAACAACGTAAACGTATGTTTCCGTTATATCGAGGGTGAGTCCATGCTGATCTTATTAGATCAGGCAGGTGTCTGTGCATCCAGTGGTTCTGCATGTACTTCCGGATCCTTAGACCCGTCTCATGTATTGCTTGCGATCGGACTTCCTCATGAGATCGCACACGGTTCTCTTCGGCTGACACTTTCCGAGAAGAATACCGTAGAAGAGATCGATTTTGTTGTAGACGAGTTAAAGAAGATCATTGAACGTTTGAGAAGTATGTCTCCATTATATGAGGATTTTGTAAAAAAACAGAACAAATAAATTTTTCGATTGCATGATTTTACAGCAATCAAATAACAGGTTATATTCAAAGAAAGCAGGATAAAAAGTATGTATAGTGAAAAAGTAATGGATCATTTTAACAACCCAAGAAACGTTGGAGAGATTGAGAATCCAAGCGGTGTCGGTACCGTTGGTAATGCAAAATGCGGCGATATCATGAGAATGTACCTTGATATTGATGATAACGGGATCATCCAGGATGTAAAATTTAAAACATTTGGTTGTGGTGCAGCCGTTGCAACAAGCAGTATGGCAACCGAGCTTGTAAAAGGAAAAACAGTACAGCAGGCATTGGAAGTAACAAATAAAGCCGTTATGGAAGCTTTGGACGGACTTCCACCGGTGAAAGTTCACTGCAGCCTTTTAGCAGAGGAAGCAATCCACGCTGCATTATGGGATTACGCAGAGAAAAACCATATCACGATAGAGGGACTGGAGAAACCGGTGAACGATATTTCTGAGAAAGAAGAAGGCGAAGAGGAAGAGTACTAAGCGCTTTTTCCGGAAGGCACATCAGACTGTCAGGCAGATTTATGAAAAAGGTAAACTGCCGGCAGTCTTTTTTGTGCAATGGGAAAATTCTCATATCTATTTCATTCCAGTTATGGTAAAATATAGCTACTGCAAAAAGCAGAATAGCAGATCATAAGGAAAACGAATTGAGGATAAAAAGATAATGGAAGATTTACAGGTAGAAGATTTTAATGATCCAATAGAACATAAAGCAGAGCAGACAGCAGACGGTATTAAGACACCGGAAAATCAGGAGAATGATGAGGAACAAACCTCCATTTTCAAAGAGATCATGAGCTGGGTGATCCCGTTTGCAATTGCCTTAGTGGCAGCGCTTCTCATCAAAAACTTTCTGATCATCAATGCGGATGTGCCTACCGGGTCAATGGAGAATACAATCCTGCCGGGAGACCGTTTTATCGGAAACCGGCTTGCATATGTGGTTGGAGAGCCAGAGAGAGGGGATATTGTTGTATTCCGATATCCGGATGATGAGAGCGAGATCTATGTGAAGCGTGTGATTGGGCTTCCGGGGGATATCATCGATATTGAGGATGGAAAAATATATATCAATGGATCGACAGAGCCTTTACAGGAGGACTATCTGAAAGAAGAATGGACTGTTGCCACAGGTCCATATACATTTGAGGTGCCGGAGGGATCGTACTTCATGATGGGAGATAACAGGAATGATTCCTGGGATGCGAGATATTGGAGCAACACTTATGTGACAAAAGACAAAATTTTAGGAAAGGCACTTTTTACTTACTGGCCTTTTGCACATTTTGGAAAACTGGAATAAAAAAGGAAGCGTGACATGGTAACATTATTAGCAAAAATATTTATCAAAGACTCAGAAGATAAAATTAAACAGCGCGAGGCATACGGAATGCTGTGCGGTGTGATCGGTATATTATTTAATGTACTGCTTTTTATCGGTAAATTTCTCGCAGGAACTTTAAGCAATTCCATTGCGATCACAGCAGATGCCTTTAACAACCTTTCAGATGCAGGTTCTTCGATCGTGACACTGCTTGGCTTCAAGCTTGCAGGGGCAAAACCGGATACGGAGCATCCATTTGGACATGGAAGGATTGAGTATGTTTCCGGCCTGGTTGTGGCTGCGGCAATCCTTTTGATGGGGTACGAACTCGTCCGTGACTCCATCGGAAAAATCATGCATCCGGAGGAAACAGAGTTCACGCTCCTTGTGGCAGTGATCCTGATCGCATCCATTCTTGTAAAACTATATATGGCGTATTATAACCGTGCTATTGGAAAAAAACTGGATTCTGCAGCGATGAAAGCGGTTGCCACAGACAGTTTAAGTGATACCGCAGCGACAACGGTTGTGCTTCTGGCATCCGTATTTACCCATTTTACAGGAATCAAAATTGATGGCTACTGCGGTCTGGTTGTGGGCTTATTAGTCGGTTATGCAGGTTTTGACGCTGCCAGAGAGACATTAAATCCATTGCTTGGACAGCCGCCGGCACATGAATTTGTAGAAAAAATAGATGAGATCGTAATGTCACATTCGGAAGTATGCGGAATGCATGATCTGATCGTCCATGATTACGGCCCGGGCAGACAGATGATCTCATTGCATGCAGAAGTTCCGGCAGAGGGAAATATTTTGGAACTGCATGATGTGATAGACAATATTGAGAATGAACTGCGCGAGACACTTGGCTGTGAGGCAACGATCCACATGGATCCGGTCGTGACTTCGGATGAGCATGTGAGTGAGACGAAAGCAGCTATGGTATCTCTGATCAAGGCAATTGATGAAGATTTGTCCATTCACGATTTCAGAATGGTGAGTGGTGGGACACATACGAACCTCATTTTTGACATTCTCGCGCCATTTGGATTCCGTCTGACGGACGAGGAACTGCTCACAGAAGTGCTCCAGTCTGTGCATGAACATTTCGGTGATAATTATTACGTGGTGACGAAAATCGATCATTCTTACATATAAGACAGAAAAAAGCCTGCATCGAAAGGATATTTCCTGAGATGCAGGCTTTTTCTGTATAAAATACGTTACTTCAATTGAATACAATAGAAAATTTTTGAAACCCGGCGGTACGGTCAGGTATCTAATATATGAAAGGTGGGTGAAAGATGAAAAAAGAAGAGTACTCTTTAGTTTATAAAGCAATTCATGGGGACAGTCATGCATACGGCAAATTGATTCATCAGTATAACCCATACTTTTATAAAATAGCTTTTTTATATGTAAAAAATGAGGACGCAGCAGTCGAAATTGTTCAGGATAGTGTCTATCAGGGATATCTGAAAATAAAGACACTGAGAAATCCGGAGCTGTTTTCAACATGGATGACCAGAATCATTATGAATAAAGCGGTTCGTTATATAAAACAGAATAAAAAAATTGTGGAATACGAGGAAGCATTTCATGAGGCTTCACATTCTGAACATGTTGAAGAAAAGCTTGATTTAATGAATGCAGTAAACCGGCTGCCGAAAAAATACAAAGACGTCATCATTCAAAAATATTTTCTGGAAATGTCTGTGGAGGAAATTGCAAAAAAGCAGATGATACCGGAGAATACAGTGAAAACCAATTTATCAAGGGCAAGAGCTGCTTTAAAGAAAATGTTAAAGGAGGACTATTTTGAAGATTCATGATGAAATGAGCCAGATATCCGTGCCGGAAGATTTAGATGAAAAAACATATCAATCCATTTTAAGCGCTGAAAAAACAGTACAAAAAAATAGATTTCGAAAAAAATGTACGTGGTCGGTACTATCCTGTCTGGTAATCATTTTTGGAATTATTCATGTTACAAACCCGGCAATGGCAGAAAATATACCGATTGTCGGAAGTGTATTTACCTATATTCAGGACGTCATTGATTTTAAAGGAGATTATAAAGAGTATGCCACTGGCACGGATGAAAGAGTGCAGGATCATGGAATTACGATATCCATGACAGAAGCCTATTGCGATGGAGCAAATTTATTTGTCTCTTATGTGATTGAGAGCCAGAAGAAGTTTACAGAATACAGTGACAATCAGATTTTCCAGAATCAGATTGGCTATGAGGGAATCACCAAAATAAAATCAGATGACAAAATTTATTCCTTAAATGATTGTGGTGCGGCAGGTTTGACCGGTAAATATGTAGATGAAAATACGTTTGCAGGATCACAGTATTTTGATCTTTCGGGAAAAGAATTTCCAGATCAGTTCCAATTGGAAATTTATATTTATAATATAACACTGATTGCAGAAAATGTGAAAAACCAAAATATTTCCATATGGGGACAATGGAAATTTTCAATCCCGATACAGGTCAACAAAGAAGATGTTACTATGTACGAAGTAAATGAATGGAACGAAGGATATTCCATAGATGAAGTGATTGTAACACCAATTATTACGACGATTAAAACGACTCACCCGGATATATACAGAGACAATTTCAATTATGATGTGCTTGTATATGGGGATGAAAATGGTACAGAAGAACTCACTATGCAGGGATTCTATGATGAAACGAAAGGTGTCTTTAAGGTTTCAACCAAAGATATTACAACGGATTTGTATATTTATGTCATAGATGAAAGCAGGATGAGTAAAAAGAAAACGGACACAGATTTCAGGGAAGAACTGGAGCAGAGAGCGATTGTGCGTAAAGTGATTCATTTGCAATAAGAAAAGGGCGTGTGAAAAAACGAGAGTTTTTTCATTCGTCCT
>ULQY01060792.1_pt1 | contig 12927 bp, 11 predicted proteins | sample 1954671 | NCBI WGS metagenome assembly ULQY01 (sample SAMEA4835660, study PRJEB28245) | human gut metagenome | biome: gut microbiome; material: fecal sample | place: Denmark | collected 2008 | reverse complement strand
ACCACGATGATACCGAACTGGATGGGATCGATGCCGATGGACGTTGCGATGGGCAGCAGGATCGGGGTAGCGATCAGGATGATGGGGGCCATATCCATGATGCAGCCCAGAATCAAGATGATCAGGTCGATCAGCAGAGCGATGATGTAGGGGTTATCGGTCACGCTGGTGATGGCGTTTGCAGCCAGATCGGGCACGTGCAGCATGGTCAGGCAGTTGCCGAACACCGCAGAGGTGGCGATCAGGATCAGGACGATGGACAGGGTGTTCACGCACTCGTCCAGAGCGTGCCAGACGCCCTTCCAGTCAAGGCCCTTGTAGACGAAGACGGAAACGAACAGCGAGTAGATAACTGCGATTGCAGCGGACTCGGTGGCAGTGAACGCGCCGCCGACGACGCCGACCACGACGATGATGACAGCGGCCAGTGCCCAGACGGAGGTGCCCATCTGCTTGATAAAGCCCTTGATGCTGAACGGAGAGCCCTTGGGGTAATTCTCCTTGACGGAGATGATGTAGGAGCCGACCATCAGGACGATGGCCAGCAGAGCGCCGGGCAGGTAGCCCGCGAGGAACAGGCTGCCGACGGAGATACCACCGGCGGTGGTTGCGTAGATGACCATGTTATGACTCGGCGGGACCAGCAGACCCTCGCAGGAGGAGGTGATGGTAACAGCCGTGGAGAAGTCGGCGTCGTAACCCTGATCGACCATCATGGGGATCATGATGGAACCGATGGAAGCGGTATCGGCCGAAGCAGAACCGGAAATGCCGCCGAAGAAGTAGGAAGCCACGATGTTGACCATGGCCATGCCGCCGCGCATCCAGCCGACGCAGGCATCAGCCAGCGCGATCAGCTTTTCGGAAATACCGCCGGAGCCCATGAGCACGCCCATGGTGATGAAGAACGGCACAGCCATCAGGCTGAAGGACGAGATGCCCTTGACCATCAGGCGGCAGACATCGGTCAGCGCCTGACCCTGCACCAACATGCAGAACACGCTGGACAGACCGACCGCATACGCGATGGGGAAGCGCAGGAAGATCATTACGAAGAAGCTGACCAGAAGGACAACAATTGCCAGTGTCTGTACTGTCATATCAGTTCTCCTCCTTTACAAAAAAGCTCTTGATGTGGTTGTAGACGGCCTCGATCTCAAAGATGATCATGGCAACACCGGCCAGAGGCACCGGGAAGTACATCCAGAAGCGGCTCAGCCAAGGCATCGAGACGTAGAAACCGCGGCCGCCCAGCGTGGTAGCGTAGTTCCAGCCGACCACCATCATGATGACGCCCAGTGCAAAGACGGCCACATCGGACAGGATCTCAAGGCACTTCAGCACGGTCTTGGGCAGGTAGACATCAAATGCGGTCATGCGGATGTGGGCACCGCGGCGGATGGCCAGCGCAGCGCTCAGAACGGCCATGTAGCTCATGCAGGTCAGCACGACCTCTTCCGACCATGCGGGGTCCGGGATAAAGGGAACATAGCGGCCGATGACCGACATCGTGGTGATGGCGATATCCGCGATCAGCAGGATCTTGCAGATGAAAAGCACCACTTTGTAGGTAATGTCATAGGCCGGCTTGATCTTATCCAGTGTGTCAAAGATTTTCGGCATGTTCATTCCTCCTTACAAAAAGCCCGGCGGGTGCGGCGGGGAAGATCCCGTCACCACCCGCCGGGCGTCTTACAACTTTAGGAGCGGACGCTCAGGCTCAGCCCTTCATGTCCAGCAGCTGCTGATACAGCTCTGCCTGATCCGAAGTGTTCTCGCTGATGACCTTCTGGCAAGCTTCCTGCCAAGGAGTCTTATCGGGAACATCGACGACGTTGCAGCCGGAAGACTTCAGCTCGTCGAGGACCTTGTTCTCAGCGCTCTCAGACAGATCTGCGTTGAAGGCCTGCGTATCCGCACCAGCCTCCATGATGGCAGCCTGCTGGTTCTCGGTCAGCTTGCCCCAAGCGTTATCGGTGATAACAGCCTGAATGGCACCCAGCGTGTGACCGTCGAGGATCAGGTTGTTTGCAACTTCGGGGAATGCGTTGGACTTGTAGTTTGCGATGGGCTGCTCAGCGCCATCCACAACGCCGGTCTGCAGTGCGCTGTACAGCTCACCGAAGGAAACGACGGTGGGGTTCGCGCCCAGACCCTCGACCATGCCGTTCATGACGGGGTCGTTGGACACGCGCAGCTTCAGGCCCTTGAAGTCCTCAATGCCGGAAACGGGGTTGACGGTGAAGAAGTGGCGGAAGCCCTCCTCGCCGTAGAAGATGCCGCGAACGGGCAGACCCAGCTCCTGCGGCTCGTTCAGGAACTCCGGAGCGAGGTCGCTGTTTGCGAAGTTCCAGAAGTGTGCGCGGTTCTCAAAGGTGAAGGGGATGCTCAGCAGCTTGGACTTGTTGCAGCCGTAGCTGGTCAGTGCGAAAGCGGAGATGCGGCTCATATCGATGGAAGTGGAGCCGCCCAGAATGGCGTCCAGAACGTCGTTCTCAGAACCCAGAACACCGGAAGCCTGCACGTCGATGACGACGGAACCGCCGGTCAGCTCCTCGACCTTCTCCTTGAAGTGGGTAGCGGTCTGGCCAACGATGGTGTCCAGCGGGTTGACCTCGGCGTAAACCAGAGTCACCTTCGGGTCGGAAGCAGCAGCGGCTGCATCACCGGCGGTGGTAGAAGCTGCAGCGGAAGAAGCAGCGGTGCTGGTGGTGCTGTTGGAAGAGCCACCGCAAGCGGTCAGAGCCAGAGCAGCGGCGGAAACACCGGCTGCTGCGAGGAAGCTGCGACGAGTGATCTTTTTCATAAGTAAGTCCTCCTAAGATTTTCTCCGGACGGCACGTCCTGCACAGGGCCCGCGCCGTCGTTCATTCACTGTTCACACTTTAGCAAATTTTTTAAGCCGGGACAAGGGATTTCAAAAAATGTCCTGATTTTCGAAAGAATGTGAAAATTACTTTTGGACGATATGCACAAGTTTTTATAGTTTAATTTGACATTCTCGACAAGAGGTAGGATGCAACATAAAATTCATTTCAATTTTTTCAAGCTTTTTTCGGAGAGATTCTAGGAAGGATTTTTTCTCTCAACTTTCCTTGATTCTCTCCAGCAGCTCCGCCTGATCGGCGAACCGGTCATAGAGAGGCTGGACGGCGGCGCGGAATTTCTGCTTTTCGGCGTCGGGCAGGGTGGTCACTTCCACGCCCCACTCCCGCAGTTCCTTTTCGCTGCGGGCCTCCCGCTGGGCCCAGAGCCGCCGCTCGGTGCGGGCGGACTCCCGCGCGCAGGTGCGCAGCACCTCCGGGTAAGAGGGATCAAGGGCTTCCAGCTTTTCGATGGCGGCCGTGCTGGCCAGTTGGATCTCCGGCACGCGGGTGTGCTCGTCCTGCAAAAAGTAGGGCGCGACCTCGTAATGGCCCATGGCGTCGTAGCTGGGCCAGTTGTTCTCGGCCCCGTCGATCTGACCGTTGCGGAGGGCCGCATAGACCTGACTGTACACCACCTGCACCGGCTCTGCGCCAAGGTCGGTGATCATCTCGCTCATCATGTCCGACTCCTGCACCCGGAGGGTCAGCCCCTGCAATTGTTCCAGATCCGTGACCTTTTCGCGGGTGTAGAAGCTGCGGACGCCCGCATCGAACCACGACAGGCCCACAAGATCCATCTCGTCCAGCATGGCCAGAAAATCGTCGCCGATGCTGCCGTCCAGCACCCGCCACATCTGGCTGGCGTCTTCGTAAAGGTAGGGCAGCTGCAATACGCTCAGCGCCGGGATGTATTCGGCCAGCTGGCTCAGGGAGACGCGGGCAAAGTCGATGCCGCCGAACTGCATCTGCTGGATGACGCTCTGCTCGGCCCCCAGCTCTCCGCCGCTGTACACAGCCACCTTCACCCGGCCGGCCGTCCGGTCGGCCATCAGCCCCGCAAAGGCCAGCGCCGCCTGTGTGGTGGGGTAGTCCTCCGGCTGGTTCTCGGCGTAGCGCAGGATCAGCTCCGGCTTGGCCTCTTCCGGCTCCTGCTGCCTACAGCCGCAGAGCGCCAGCGCCGCCCCGGCGGCCGCGGCGGTCAGCACCTGCCGCCGGGTCAGCTTCCGGTTCACAGCAGCGCCCCCTGTTTTTCGCTCTTCGCAGCCTTGGCGGCTTGGCGGCGGTACTGGGTGGGGGTGACGCCCGTCCGCTTTTTGAAGGCGCGGGCAAAATAGCTGGCGTCCTCGTAGCCCACCATGGAGGCCACCTCCGCCGAGGAGCGGAAGGGGTCGTTCAGCAGCTCCTTGGCCGCGTTGATCCGCAGCTCGGTCAGGCAGTCGAGGAAGTTCATCTTCTGGTATTTCTTGAACTGGGCCGAGAGGTAGGCCGGGCTGATGTGTAGGATCTCGCCCACGCTGTCCAGCGAGATGTCGAACATATAGTTGTCTTCGAGGTACCGCCGCACATGCGCCATGACAAGGGCGTTCTGGCTGCTCTCGTCCCCGCCTTCCTCCTGCGGCGCGGCGGGCGCTTCAGGCTCCTGCTCCTGCTGGATGGGGGCCAGCGCTTCCAGCTTGCGTTCGGTCTCAATCTGCCGGATGGCCCGGCGGATGGACGCTTCCAGCTCATCCGGGTCTACCGGCTTGAGCAGATAGTCGCACGCCCCCAGATGCACCGCCTCGTGGGCGTACTGGAACAGGCTGTAGGCCGTTACGAAGATGACCCTGCAGCCGGGCCGCTGCGCCAGCACAGCGCGGGCCGCATCAAGGCCGTTCATGCCCGGCATCTCGATGTCCATCAGGATGAGGTCCGCCCCCCACAGGATCGCCGTATCTGCTGCCTTGCGGCCATTCTCGGCTTCTTCCAGCACGATCTCGTGCTCCACGAACCGCCGCGTCACCATCTCCGCCAGAGCTTCGCGCTCCAGCCGCTCATCATCCGCGATCAACAAGCGAATCATCATCCAAGTCCTCCTCTTCTGTGGGTTCCACAAGGGGCAGGTACAGGCTCACCGCCGTGCCCCGCCCCGGATGGGAACGAACGTTCAACGCACAGCGCGGATCCAGCAGCCGCAGCCGCGCCGCTACGTTGTACACACCAATATGCTCCCACCGCTCGTCGGGGGATTCCAGCGCCGTCTGCAATTCGTGCAGTTGTTCGGGCGCAATGCCCACGCCGTTGTCGCAGACGCTGATATATAGCAGCCCCTTGTCCCGCAGCGGGTTGACCCGGATGCGGACCCGGCCGCCCTCTTCCTTGGGGGCGATGCCGTGCTTGAAGGCGTTTTCCACGATGGGCTGCAAAATAAACGAGGGCACCAGCGTCTCGGTCAGGTCGATGGAGTCCGAGATGCGCCATTCCATCTGCACCCGCTCGCCGAAGCGGACGTGGTAGATGGAATAATACTCGTCCACGATCCGTACCTCGCGGGAGAGGGGCACCTGCTCGTCGTTGCTCATCAGGCTGTACCGCAATAGATGGCTCAGCGCCGTGATGAGCGCTTGGGTGCGGTAGGCCGTCTCCTGCCCTGCCGTCTGCAGGATAACGTTCAGGGTGTTGAACAGGAAATGCGGGTCGATCTGGCTGCGCAGCTGCTGCAAACGGCTCCGCTCCATCCGGTTCTGCAGTTCCAGCGCCTGTGTCTTCTGCTGGTGCAGCGCCTGTTCCATCTCGTTTTTCTCCCGCAGGGTGTTCACCTGCTGGGCCATCGAGTGCTTCATCCGGTTGAACGCGTCGATCAACCGGCCCATCTCGTCCTGCCGGGGCACCGGGATGTCCGGCGTGTCCAGCTCGCCCCGGACGACGGCCTGTGAGGCCCCGATCATCTCCTGCACCGGCGTCAGCAGCCGCATCAGCGACCACGCCATCACGAGGCCCAGCGCAAGGCAGAGCCCCACCACGACGGTCTGGGCCCACTTGACCCGGCTGCTCAGTTCCGAGACGGTCATGTAGGTGCCCTGCGCGTCCGAGATGGCGGTGTTCAATAGCTGCTGGGCATACTGCCGCAGATATCCGCCGCAGGGCGAGACTTTACTATAATAGAGCTGGGCCGCTTGGGCGTCGGCCCCGGCGGCAACATCCGCCTTCACCTCGTCGATGAGGGCTGCGTAGCTTTTATAGGTGGTGCAGACGGCGCTGTAGAGCAGATACTGCTCCTCGCTCACGGTGTCAAGGCTGCCGTCGATCCGCCACAGCCATGCGTTCATCGTAGAGAAAGCGCTGTCCAGCTCTGTCAAGAAGGCATCCGTGTCGCCGTACTCCCAGCGGTATTCGTCCAGCGCCGTCAGGCTGCGCTCCACGCCGTTCTGAAAGCGGCTGATGGCATTGAAGTTGCCCATCTGGTCGTCCAGCTCCCGCAGCACCGTGCCGGACTGGTAAAAGCTCAGCACGATCTGGGCCGCCAAGGCCACAAAAAAAGCTGCCAGACACAGGATCATCCGCTGCTTGAGCGTACTTTGTCGATGCACTTTCTTCCCCTCCCGGCAAAATTTTCAAACCATGAATCGTCTTATTCTACCACGTTTTCTGCCATTTGCGCAAGATTGCGCTTGCCTCGCGAAAAAAAATATGGTACTATGCCTAAAAAAGGAGATGTTATCCATGTCGCAGCCCATCAGCGTTTCCATCACCATGGACGCCGCATCGTTCCATAAGTTCCGCTCCTTCGACTTGTTCCGCCACCAGAAGCGCTGGCGGCGCCCGCTGGCCTTTACGGCCATCCTGCTGGTGTTTTCCTGTATCTGCCTGTCGCAGGTGGGCGTGCGGGAAGGTGCCGCCCTGCTGGCTGTGGTGCTGGCCGTAGTGGCGCTGGGGCTCCCGGCCGTGTACTTCTACACCTTCTTCCGCGACCTGCGCACCACCATCAAAAAGCTGGGCCTCCCCCGCCCGTTCTACCGTCTCCGGTTCGATGACACCGGCCTTACCGTCTGGATGGCGGGCGAGCAGGACCGCCCGGAGCCCAGCCACCAGTACCCGTGGCAGGACCTCCACATCGCCTACCGCACCCCCGATGCCGTTTATCTCTATGTCCAGCAGACCCAAGCCTACCTCGTGAACGACAGTCAGGACGCTGTGTGGACGTTTTTGAGTTCCACCCTCCCCGCCGCCCGTCTGCGGGACCTGCGCTGAACACCAGATCCCGAACATGCAAAAAGCTCTCCGCTTCGGTTGAAACGGAGAGCTTTTTGCTGCGCAGAATCTAAAACAGGCAGCGCCGTGGAAAGGAGGAGAAAGCGGCGCTGCCTGTATATGAGAACTCCCAAACATTTGCGGCTGTCAGGAGATGGTTGGTAGTCTGCCCGCCGCATTGGCTATTGCCTCGCATTCGCGGGGGACAGTGTTTTCTTAAGTACGTCTACATTGTACCGGATAAAAATGGAGTTTCTTTGTGAGGTTTTTGAACAAATTGAAAATAAACACTTGATGGTCTAATTTCGCAGACACCAGCCAGCCGCAAGCAGCCGCTCCACCATATCTCAGAATATCGTCTGGATTGCCCTCAAATCAAGTTCGGCATTTTTAATAATGGATTGCATATAGTTCTCCATATACTTCCAGTCCGGCTTTTCCTTCGTGTCAACTGGCAAAAAGAACGAGAAATCAGTTTTGATATGTGGATTCAGCTCATTGATAAACGGTTTATAATAGCTTTTACTTTCTCTAAAAATCATCGTTGCAATGAACTGCTTTACCTCAAACGGCATCTTCCATTTTGGTATGAGGACAACAACATTCTGACTTGTATAAAATCGATCCGGCTGTATAAAACATGAACCAAGGTCCCCTCCCAGTGAAAGCGTTATATTGCCCGCATCGTATGGTTCAAGTTCCTCCAGACGATCAACTCGTGCCGTTATTCCATTGTTTGTATTCGCACGGCCTACAAAATTTATCTCTGGGTTTGTCTGCGTCATTTTCACCCGGTCAAGTTTCGTTCCCATATCTATCTCAAACAAGCCTTCATCATATAGGTGAAACCGCTTCCACTTTGTAATATCTATCGTATGCTTATTGCCATCCGCCTGTCTTAAAGTTGCAAGATTCGCTTCTGAAATCTGTAGCATTCGGGACATATAGGCATCCATAAATGCCCAATCGGGTCGATATGTCCCGTCCATCTGAACCACTGCTGGCAGCTTGACTTTTAATTGGAGTATCTCTGCTCTTGTCATCTTTCGGATAAAATCATACCGGCCATTTAAGATGGACTTTATAACGGCGTTCAGAAACAATCCTTCAGTTTTTGTCCACTCGTGAGTTTTCGCATACATTCCTTGCACATGAGGATAACCGATAAAGTCCTTTTCCTGATAGAAGAAAGAGTCTGTGCTCTTTGCCGCCGTGTCAGTAAAGGTAATCGTCCCGGCTTTCTCAGTGCAATCTAAATTTGCGTAGCCGCCTACTCCGTTATTGAAGCCAGTGTTTACGACAACTGGGTTCGTCCCGTTTTCTTCGAAAAGCTCAATATTTATTCTTTTATAAGCTTTTGTTGGATGGATGTCGAACAGATCACCAACGACAAACTCTTTCCACTTGCTTGTGTCAATCTTCTTCATCACTGCCATCCCCTTTCTGCATCGAGATGGTCACAGTATTTTCATCGGCACTTACATGACTTGAGTAGATTGCCGCCGTCATCAATTTGTCTCCAAACGCTTTCGCATCGATTTTCTTCTGGAACATTACATAATCCATCGCTGTCTTTCGGAAATCTTCTTCGAAAATTTCAAACGGCTTCTGCGGCACCTGATAGGACAAATGCTCGGCAGGATCAACCCACTGACAAGTCTCATCCCCCGACTGCTTTTCCATGACTTCAATCCAGTGCGCCTCAATATCTGCCCACCTTCCGTAAACGTCGTGTCTCCCCTTATTTTTAACCGTCACCAGTCCGTCAGATTCCATATAGCACGCAAAAAACTCCTTTCCGTCCTGCGGAACACCAGCCTCAAATATAAAAATACTTGTAGTAACTCCCACTCCGAAAAATAAATCTTCCGGCAGCTTCATAACTTTGCGCAACCGATGGTTCTTCAAAATTCGCTTTATCTGCGTCTTGCCTGCCTTTTCCAGTTTTTTATCTGGCAAGATGAATGCGCATTGCGTATGGGGCGGTACATTATCCAACACATTCTCAACAATTGTCATGCAACCATATTTATTCTCATATGGCGGGTTCATCAAAACTTTCGTAATCGGTTTTGTCTTGATCCATTCACATGCCGACTCCGTGCGGGCATCCATTTGTTCAAGGTTCGTCTTTCCGTCTTTATGAATCAGCATGTTTGCACATGCCAAAGCATAAATCTCCCGGTCAAACTCGATTCCATAAAGATGACTTGATTTGATCTCAGCCGCGGCATTCGTCTGCATTCCTCCAGCCTCACGGATCATATTCGCCATCGCCTTTACAAGAAAACCGCCCGAACCACAGGTAGCATCCAAAATATAATCATCCTTGTTCACATCAAGAACCTTATACATAAAGTCGGTGATATGTTCTGGTGTAAACACCTGACCGGATTCAGATTTCTTTTTGTAACGATTAAATTCGTTAAAGAAGATTCCCATGACGTCCTCGCCGCGCCATTCATTTGAGTTAACGCACTCAGAAATTTCAACCACCCAGTCAATAAAATCATTGATTGCCTGTTGATTATCCGTCGTGTTCATCTTAATATCAGAATATTCTTCCAACAAGATATCAATCTTTGCATTCTGCTTTCGACTGTTTTCAAGCGATTTAGACAACGTAGAATGAATCGCCGTATGAAACGTGCTATACCCCATGTCTTTCAGGCGCTTCAATCCAGCACCGTATCGTTCTGCAACCAACGCACACGCCGTAAAGATCATGCGATGATACAAATTTTTAATACCAAATTCAAAGTGCAGACTATTATTGATCTTCGCCGTCAGTTCATAAATATGTTCTTTATCAATTTGCCCTTTATCAAATAGTGCCGCATAATACGCAATATTTTGTAGGACATTCGCTCCGTCACCTTGAAACTCGCTTTCGCCTTTGAACACTCTTGTATCTTCACCATTGTACAAGATTCCGACAACATTTTCATACTGCTTCTGTACAATTCGAACATTTTTTAGAACTTCATCAACTTGCGCTTTTCCTAAAGAAATCCGGGACGCTTTTGCTTCAAGGACAACTGCCACTTCATTTTTGTTGTCTGGCAAGTACCACCCATCCGGTTTATCTGAAATTCCCGCGAATCCCAGTTGATTAAATGTCGTCAGTTGTCCGACGCCAGCTTTTGCATTTTTCTTATCTTTCAGACCTAGAATGTCGCGCGCCTTATCACGCACTGCGTCTTCTGTCAACTTTTTCGCCATATAGTTACACCTTTCATGATTCACATTCCTGTTGGGTAATTTTCTTTGCTTCTCAAATACCACAAATCCGCGTCTTCGTCAAGCATTTTAATTTTTATTTAACTCTCCCCTAGCAGAACGTAAAATAAAATAGGAAACGCACAGCCGCTCCGGGCAAAGCATAAACCGGAGCGGCTGTGCATTTAAGAAGGTAAATGAATTAGGAGAACGATGAACGACAACTTGAAGGAGAATCAAATCGTCGATCAAGCAAAGAAGGAGATGACCAGTGCCACGAGGAAGCCCACGCCGCCGACCAGCGTTTCCATAATGGTCCAAGTCTTGAGGGTCGTCTTTTCATCCATGCCCACAAGGCTCTTGACCAGCCAGAAACCGGAATCGTTGAAGTGGGAACAGACGGTGGAGCCGCCAGCGATCGCAGCGGTGACACAGGCCAGATACAGCGGGCTGAGTTCGCTGTGTCAACTTTTATTGTACAATACCATTCCTGCCCAGCTCAAGCTCCCGACCACCTCGATATGCTCACTGTTCGGGAACATATCGACCGGGGTGAAGCCTTCCGCGCGGTAGCCTTTTTTGTCAGGAGGGCGAGGTCCCGGGCCATGGTCTCCGGGTTGCAGCTGACGTAGACCACCCGCTTCGGGGCCATGCGGGCGACGCTCTCGATGAACTGCGGGGTATCCAGAATGTAGTGATAGATCTGATCCTCGATCTGTTCGGCCAGAAGCTTGTTTTTTAAGTGTGAAAAATCGTTCATGGCTTTCTCCCCTTTTGTACAGCCTATGGGTCAGGGCCTTCCGCTTCCGGCCCTTTCCATCGCAGCCTTCCGGGCCTTTTTGCAGCGGTACATCTCCCGGTCGGCCCGGTCTTTCACAGCCAGCAGATCCTCCCCCGAAATGGGTGCCGACCCCAGGGACACTCTGGGCAGACAATGCACGACCTCGCGCCGCAGTGCCAGCTGACGCTCAAATTCCTGCGCGCACCGGGCCTCCCGGTCTGCGTTTTTCAGCAGCACACAGAACTCGTCGCCGCCGATGCGGTAACAGTAGCCGCAGTGGGCATAGGCTTTTTTGATGCAGCGGGCGATCTCGGCCAAGCAGACGTCCCCCTGTAAGTGGCCGTAGCGGTCGTTGACCTGCTTGAAGTCGTCCACATCGAACACCACCAGCACCCCGCCGCTGCGGCGCATCTCTGCGGTGCGGTTCAGGTAGCTGTTCTGGTTCAGCAGCCCGGTGAGGGCGTCCAGCTGGTTCCACATCTCACTGCAATAAATAAAGTACAACACCGACAGCAGGGTAACGCACAGCCATGTAACGTGGAGGCTCGGCAAGGCCACCTGAATGATGGTCTCGATGGTCAGAAAGAGCATCAGGGGGTAGATCAGCGCCCGGCTGCGGTTCTGAAACTCCCGCGCCGTGACGATGGTGGACGCCGAAAGGTACACGATGGCCGCAAGGTACATCAGGACGTAAATGCAAAAGTAAGGCCCGCGGGAATAGACGTTGTCTTCGCTAACGGAGAACACTAGCCCGGCAGGGATGGACAGGGCAAGGAACAGCAGGTAGCCCCCCTCGCAGCACACGGCCGCCCGGAACCAGAAGTTCACCATCTTTTTTCGGTCCATAACGTACACTAGGCAGAGGGACACCGCCGGGGAGAGGCCGAACCCCAGATAGTTGGACAGGATGTTCAGCCAACGGTAGCCCGCCGGTGCGCCATCCACCGCCAGCGTCACCACCTCCAGCACCGAGATCCCCGCGATCAGCGTAAAGGCCAGAAAAAATCCCCGTTTCTGCTTCTTGTTCAGGGACTCGCTGAACTTTGTGAGGATGCACATGAAGCTCAGCACAAAAAGGTCAATGGCCGTCAATACATAAAAATAACCGTTCATTGTAAGACATTTCACCTTTGGATTTCTGTAATCAAGGCACGTATATGCTATTTTAGTATATCACGTTGCAGTGCCTTTCTCAACCATGGTCCGCGTTCTCTCACATTTTCGCGGCCAAAGGCCCCCGGAACGCTTCATCGGCGACTTTGCTTCCGTTGTTCCTGTCGGGACAGGGCGCAGACCACCTCGATATGCTCACTGTTCGGGAACATATCGACCGGGGTGAAGCCTTCCGCGCGGTAGCCTTTTTTCGTCAGGAGGGCGAGGTCGCGGGCCATAGTCTCCGGGTTGCAGCTGACGTAGACCACCCGCTTCGGGGCCATGCGGGCGACGCTCTCGATGAACTGCGGGGTCGAGCCCTCGCGGGGCGGGTCCATGAAGATGACGTCGGCCCGCTCCCCGGCAGCCGCGGCGGCGCTGATCCACTCCGTCGCGTCGGCGGCGAAGAAGCGGGCGTTCTTCACGCCGTTGTGCTTGGCATTGCCGATGGCGTCGTGCACCGCGTCGCGGTTCAGCTCCACGCCCACCACCTGCTTTGCCTTGTCGGCAGCGGTCAGTCCAATGGTGCCGATGCCGCAGTAGGCGTCCAGCACCACTTCGTTTCCGGTCAGCTTGGCGGCATCTACGGCAAGGCCGTACAGCACCGCCGTCTGCACCGGGTTCACCTGATAAAAGCTGCGGGGGCTGAGGGCGTAGGTCTTGCCGCAGAGGGTATCCAGA
>ULQY01032614.1_pt1 | contig 12976 bp, 10 predicted proteins | sample 1954671 | NCBI WGS metagenome assembly ULQY01 (sample SAMEA4835660, study PRJEB28245) | human gut metagenome | biome: gut microbiome; material: fecal sample | place: Denmark | collected 2008 | reverse complement strand
GAAAAATATGAAAGCTATTAAAACAATTTATAATAATTGCGGTTGGTTTTTGTTAGTGCTGATATTCGGAAATATATTATTAAATTTTTTTGCTCCAAACTCATTGATTGGTCAAGAAAATATAAATTTAGTTTGTTTATTTTTGAAAATTAAAGCAATCTCAGCAATTGTACTAGCCTTTTTTATGATCATGTTTATGATAAAATCGGCTGTAACATTCTTTAATGAAAAAGGTTACGGTTTAGGTCATAAAATTGTTGGAGTCGTATTTTCGTGTTTTGTTTCAATATTGTGGATGAATTTTATATCTGTTCAGTCTCAGTATAGTACATACGGCATAAAAAATCTAATTGAAGAAATTTCTGTTGTGCAAAAAATAAGCAACGGAAGTGCTTTTAAGAAAACTATTAATTTAACCAAGCAAGATGATAATATTTCGGTTTATACAAAAAAATCGAAAAAGTCTTCTTATCCATCACGATTTCAAGGTGTTCAGGCTACTCAATTGTATAATTTTTATGGAGTTTATGCGGATTCAGACAAATTAAAAGTATATAATGAAAGCATAAATACTCAACTAAGATTAAGTCTTAGTAAATCAGAGTTTGACTATTATAATGACTTGATAAAATCAGCTAATAACAATGATGAGTTTCAAATTGAGTTTTATACTGATAAAGATGGAAAGAATTTGGGATACATAGAATCAATTCAGTTGGTTGAGAAAAAAAATTCGCCGTCATATTCAGAAAATATATCTGTGAAAGAAAATTCTGATTTATATACTGTTACAAAGAGCGATAATTCAGAATTAGAAAATATATGTTGGCTTATAGTCAAGGACGGTGAAATTCAAAAAATTGTCGATGCAAGTGAAATAAACGAATTCAAATTGCGAAAGGATGTGCCGGAAGGAGTATATACAGTATTATTGTGTACTGATTATGATTCTACCACACATTCATATACACAAGTAAGCAACGCTATTGAAATTATAATTTGATAACAGGAGAAAGACATGACCAAATTTACAAAATCATTTCTATGGAGATTTATATTAGATATAATTCTGCTTGGAATTTTCGTGAGACTTATGCAGAACATTATCTTGGCGATTCTGTCAAGAAGTATGGAAACCTATTCGACCACGTTTCTAGTTATTGAAGCGATTGTTGTATCAGCAATCAGTATGCTATTTATCTGTTTTATTACATACTGGAATATCGGCGTTATTTCAAACAAATGGAGAGCTATGAAGCTTTGAGGGGTTTATAAGTTTCATTGATAAGTGGTTAGAGAAAATGACCAGATTGGTGATTGCGTGAAAAATGCAGGATAGTTGTAAATATGTTGAATTATCGATACTACGAAAAAGACCGAGTAAGATGTTCCGGTGGAACATTTTGCTCGGTCCGATTTTTATTTGACTTGAATAGTTATTATGTTGTAATATCAGACCGGAGCCGCATATACTTCGTAGATCTCGGTATAATTAGAGGTAAATATGTGAAGCTGTCCCATATCATAAATGCTTACACCGTAGTTGCTGAAAGCTTGTGCAATGTCATCGTATGAGTAGAAAGCAACTCCTGACGACACCTCGCTTGCACTAATGCAAATATCCCAGCTATATGAGTGCTTGTTTTCAAGGACCAGCATAGGAGCACTGTCACCGCTGTATACCATAGCAATTTTATAGCTACCGCTTATATACTTTAACCCGTCTGAAATCGTGAGATCTGACCAGACAGGTATGCCGCTTCCCAATTTGTTTTGTAATAGTCACCAATCACATAACACTGTTATGCTTCAATATCATATAATATGCTGAAAATATAGTAAATGTATTGACATATCGAACGTTATATGCTAAGATAACAGTGTTATGTGAAGTGGAAAGCGGGGTGCAGTAATGGGTGACGAACTTGAAACAAGGGAAAAGCTGTTGGAAAGTGCAATGGCCGAGTTCTCTGAAAATGGTTATATGAAGGCTTCTCTGAGAAAAATATGCGCTGACGCAGGCGTGACGACCGGTGCGCTGTATTTCTTCTTTAAAAATAAAAATGACTTGTTCAAAGCTATTGTCGATAAGCCGCTGAAAGAGCTTTGCAGGCTTCTTACTGAGCATTATATGCAGGATGCTCAGGATATGGATAGCGATGACCCTGCGGTGCTGTCTGCTGAGTATCACATTGATACTCACACCGACCTTGACAAGCTTGTTGATTATATGTATCTCCACTATGACGTTTTTATGCTGCTGCTCACGGGTGCGCAAGGGTCTGAGTATGAAAATACTGTGGATATGATCGTAGATATGACAGAACAGGGCTTTAGGATATCTGCTGAAAAGGCTGCCGCAAGAATGCCTAACTGCCACGTTGATGAGTATATGCTTCATTGGATAACCCATATAAGTGTTGACGCCTACACTCATTTGCTAACTCACGAGAGAGATGTGGAAAAGGCAAAGCTCCATATGCGCAGAGTAATGGAGTTTCTAATAAAAATATGGTTTACAATGATAGTCGAGGATTAGAAAATTGCCGCCTGCGGGCGGTAACTTTTGAAAGCCTACATAACAATGTTATGTCTGAGTTTTGTATCTCAAATGTCGATGAAATGTGCAGATATGCACATTTTTATATAAAGTAAAGTTAGTTAAGTCTAACTTATAAATGGAGGAAATGATATGTATTTGGAGATCAGAGATGTTAAGAAAAGCTACGGCAGTGACGCCAGCTATATTCAGGTGCTAAAGGGTATCTCCACAAGTCTAGAAAAAGGTCAGATGTGCGTTATTCAGGGTACGAGCGTCTCTGGTAAATCCACGCTTCTTAACTGCATAGGCGGCCTTGACACTATGGACAGTGGCTCTGTTAAGGTTGACGGTAAGGAAATTTTCGGTCTTAAACCTGATAAGCTTGCCGACTACAGAAAGGAAAATCTGGGCTTTATCTTTCAGTTTTATAACCTCGTTCCAAATCTGACAGTTGTGGAAAATATTCAGGTTTGTGAATATCTTTCAGATTCGCCACTGGATATGGAAGAACTTCTTACAACGTTGGGACTTTCTGAACACAGAAACAAGTTTCCGTCACAGCTTTCAGGCGGTCAGCAGCAGAGATGTGCTATAGCAAGGGCACTTATAAAAAATCCAAAGCTACTTTTGTGCGACGAGCCTACAGGCGCTCTTGACTCCAAAACTTCAAGGGATATTCTTATCCTGCTGGAAAAAATCAATGCAAAATATGGCACAACAATGCTTATCGTTACTCACAACAACGCTATAAAAAATATGGTGCATAAGGTAATAATCGTTAAGGACGGACTTATCAAAAAGGATTATCTTAACGAAACACGCATACCTGCCGCAGAGCTGGAGGACTTGTAATGAACAGGGTACTCAGAAAAAGGCTCGGACGTGAGCTTAAAACAAATTTCGCACGTTACCTTGCGCTTGTATTGCTTATCGTAATGGGAATGTACATAATAGTTTCCGTGGTTGCAAGCGCAGACACTATCATCGACGGAACAGCCGAACATGGTAAGCAAAACAAGGTCGAGGACGGACAGTTCGGCGTTTTTATTCCTCTTACAGACGAGCAGAAAAAGGAAATAACAGACAAAGGAATTACTCTTGAACAGCATTTCAGCATTGACGTTACCGCGAAGGACGGCTCAAAGCTCCGTGTTTTCCGCAAAAGAAATGACATTGACCTTATCGAGCTTGACAGCGGCAGACTTGCTGAGAAAAAGGGCGAAGCGGTAGTCGAAAAGCGTTACAGCGAGGAACATTCTCTGTCAGTGGGCGATAAGCTTACAGCAGGCGGTGTTGAGTTTGAGATAGTTGGAATAGGAACTACACCTGACTATGACACACCTTTTGAAAATTTCTCTGACACGGCTGTGTCAAGCGAGGGCTTCGGACTTCTTTTCGTAAGCGACGATCAGTATGACTATTTCAAAAATGACAGCGAACAGAAAGCTGAAGACCTCTGCTATGCTTACAGACTTAACGGCAAGGCAACTGATGATGAGCTGAAGAAAATGATCGAGGATTTTGACTTTGATTATAAAAAAGTCACAGACAAGTATTATCTTGAAACTATCAAGGACGTCTTGAAACAGCGTGACGATATCTCAAATGGTATCGACAAGCTCTATGACGGCTCTCAGACCCTTAAAGACGGTGTGAAAGACCTTTCTGAGGGAGCAGACGCTCTCTATGACGCAATGGGCGGACTTTACGAGGGTGCAAAGGCAATCCCAGAGGGTGCGAACGCTATCACGGCAGGAGTTAAGGCCGCATATGACGGCTCAAAAGACCTGTCAGAGGGTGCAAGATCTGCATACAGCGGTGCAGAGAGCCTTGCAAATGGTATTGACAGCTTCAAAAAGCAGGCTGACGAGCTTCTTGACGAGGTGTTCACAATTGACCTTGACAACCTGACAATGTTTGTGAAAAAGGGCGACAACGTTCGTATAGCTGGTGCGGCAGGTGACGTTGTCATGAACAAATATGCAGGACTTGGTGTGGGTGTTATACTTATGGCACTTCTTACTTATGTTATCTCTGTTTTCGTCATTCATCAGATTCAGCGTGAAAGCAGTGTTATAGGTGCGCTTTATGCTCTTGGCGCAAAGAAAAAAGATCTTATCCGACATTACATAACGTTGCCGACTATAGTTGCATTTGTTGGCGGAATAATCGGTGCGGTCATAGGCTTTTCACCTGTGGGGATCGATTATCAGCTTCTCGACAGCTACGCATATTCTTCGCTCCCTGATTTTACCCCTGTTTATCCTTTGTATCTTATCATTTACAGCGTTGTAATGCCTCCTGTTGTTTCGTTTATAGTTAATACCCTTGTGATAAACAAGCGGCTTTCTCAGACGGCTCTTTCACTTATTAGAAACGAGCAGAAAACAGGTCACTACAGCAGAGTGAAGATAAAGAGCAGGAATTTTATCCGCAGATTTCAGATACGCCAAATGCTTCGTGAAATGCGCACAGGCATAACAGTGCTTCTCAGTATGCTGTTTTCACTGTTTATTCTTATGCTTGGCGTTGATTGCTACTACCTTTGTGAGAACGTGAGAAAAGACACTATAAATGACACAAAATACGAGTATATGTACACTCTGAAATATCCAGAGGAAAGCGTTCCGGAGGGTGGTGAGGCTTGCTTTGTAAAAACGCTTTCAAAAGAACAGCTTGGCTATAACCTTGATGTCACCGTTATGGGTATGGACAGCGACAACAAGTATTATGATGTGAAAACACATAAGGGCAAGAGCTTTATAACAGTGAGCCAGTCAGTTGTGGAGCGTTACGGAGTGGCAAAGGGCGATAAGTTTATCCTGACAGACGATGCGACCTCAATGGATTACGCATTCACAGTGGAGGATATCTGCGACGAGCGTGGCGGACTTATGGTGTTCATGGATATTGACAGTATGCGTGAGCTTTTCGGTGAGAGCGACACTTACTACAACTGTTTGCTCTCAGACAAGAAACTTGACATTGACGAGGGCAGACTTTACAGCACAACGACAAAATCGGATATCGAGCGTTCAGCGGCAGTTTTCACGGACCTTATGATGTCAATGATAGTAATGCTTATTGCGGTTGCTGTAATAATTTTCTGCTCTGTGATGTTCCTTATGCTGAATGTTACAATAGAAAGGGCTTCCTTTGGAATATCCCTTGTGAAGGTGTTTGGCTATAAGACCAAGGACGTGAAAAAGCTTTACCTAAACGGAAACGCAATTATCATAACTTTGGGCGCACTTATCGAGATACCGCTTTCAAAGATGTTTATGGACAAGGTTTTCCCAGTGTTCATTCCAAACGTAACAAGCGGAATAAACCTTGCATTCCCATGGTATGCTTACGTTATAATTTTCGCAGGAGTAATGGCAACATACTTTATCATCACCTCAATTCTTGTAAGAAAGCTTGGCAAGATAACCCCTGCCGAGGTGCTTAAAAACAGAGAATGATTTCTTAATATACAAAAAAACGTACAGAGCGTAATGATGTGACCTCCAAATCGTTAGATTTTTGGTCTAACTTCTTAGGGTCGGATCATAAAGCTTTGTACGTTTTTGATTATGCCTAATTTGTATTATTGTCTATTTGGGTTATTATAACTGCGGCAATGGTAAGGACAATATATCCTGCTGTGACCTCAAATGGAAATTTTATTATTGCAGTTTTGGGGATTATAAAAGGCAAGGTAGATATTGCACAGCATGGAGGAAAATAAAGCTTTGCTTTTCGGCAAAGGACGAATATCACAGCCGAGGATAAAACTGCACCAAATGTCAGGGTAAGCCCAAGCTTTTCAGAGATAAAAAATCTTGCCATAACGCCTGCGAACGCAGCCACCGCCATGAGAGCAATTGCTGTGTATTTTCTTTTCATAAGCTTTGAGCCTTTGCCGCTAAGCTCAAAAAATGCAACTATAAGCGGCGGAGCGATAAAGAATATCTCGTGAAAATGCGCAGGCAATATGCAGATAACAAGCGCTGTGATGACTTGTTTTGCTCTTAGTTTGAGAAGCTCTGAGCTTGGTTCGATAGGTCTATATTCATACTTTTCATGCAGACCAAAGTATTCAAGAACTTTTTGAAAAATAAGTATAAATGCTGTCATGACCGCAACGGAAATGACGTAAACAGGGCTTTTTGTACCCATAAGTATCGGAAGTATGCAGGCTGAAATGGCAGGAACAAAGTTCGCTTTTGACAGTGTTATAACGCTCACTGCTACAAGAAGTCCCAAAGCTATACGAAGTATAAGTATCTCAGGGATAAACCGCACTATGCACACGCCTGCGACGGCGACAGAAACTATCGCCGCAAAAAGCCGTGTTCGAGAGGTGTTCCAAGATTGCACAGGCGCAATTAGCGCACCCATTGCCACCGCCGTTATCTCAGGAAAAATTATCTCCTTTTCCCCGAAGATCTCCGCCGAGCCGACCATTATTGCCACCACAGCAAGGGATATCCCCATAGCTATATTTTGATTTTTATTCATTGCTTCACCTTGATGTTTTTTTTCTTTATTATAACATAAAGGGGAGAGGTTTTCAATCGGCAGTATCAAAAATACTCGTCTGACCGTCATGTGCAGCTACGATATAAATTCATGCCGTTTTTTTGCGAGAGTATACCTTTGCCGTTGTAAAGTGCATAACTTTTTCCTCCATGATTTGTTACTAATATTATAGCACATACGTTCTATAATGTCTAGGCTTGAAAATCGCCGTCAAAGGTGCTATAATGGATAAAAAGCCAAAAGGAGCGTAAAAAATGAGAAATATACCTACAGATATTTACATAGAAAATGAAGCGGTAAAAAATCACGGGGGCGAAATAGCGGAACTTGGCAAAAAAGCCATGATAGTCACAGGCAGACATTCTTCTGCGGTGAATGGTTCTCTTGATGATGTCAGGGCAGTGCTTGAAAGTCAGGGCATTGGATATGTGATATATAATGATATTGAGGAAAACCCGTCTGTGGAAACTGTTTACACAGCGGCAACGGCGGCGGTAAAATACGGCGTGGATATGTTCGTGGCAGTGGGCGGCGGTTCGCCAATGGACGCAAGCAAGGCAATATCAATGCTTGCTAAGAATGGGATAGTTTGCGAAAATGCCGAATTTTCCGAAAGCGAGAGCGTTGTAAAAGCTGAGAAGTGTGAGCTTTCAGAGAACATTGCCAAGGTGGAGGAGCTTTTGTACACTCCTGCGAAACTACCTTTTTACCCTATAGTCTGTGTGCCTACCACCTGCGGAACAGGCTCGGAGGCTACACCTTATTCTATCCTGACTTCCCACATCAAGCAGACCAAGAAATCTATTGCCCACAAAATTTTTCCGTCACTTGCATTGGTGGACTACGGCTATCTTAAAACATCATCATATGGCGGTATGAAAAGCACCTGCGTTGATGCACTTGCTCACATGATAGAGTCACGGCTCAACACCAACGCAAATGCGTTCAGCCGTGCATACGCCGAGGAGGGCATGAGGCTTTGGGCAAGCTGTAAGGGCTGTCTTGAAACAGAGGAGAGATTTGCTCATATGACAGACCAGGAGTTTTCAACTTTCATGCAGGCATCAGTGCTTGCAGGCATGGCGATAGCCTACACAGGCACAAGCCTACCTCACGGTCTGAGCTATACTTTGACCTATGAAAATGGCATTCCACACGGCAAGGCAGTAGGCGTTTTTCTGTCAGGCTTTTTGAAAAAATACGGTGACAGCACCGAAGCTGAGTATGTTGTAAAACAGCTTCTTGGCTTTGACGATATCGACGCTTTCCGAGATTATATCAGGACGCTTTTTGGCAAGCTTGATATGTCAGAGGAGCTTTGGAAGAAGGACAGAGACGGAATACTTGCCAACCCTGCCAAGCTTAAAAATTATCCTTTTGAGCTTACGGCAGATGTGCTTGACGATTACGTTCGCTATTATAACGCATAAAAGAAGCTGTCAGGGCGGTGGCTCTGACAGCTTCTTTATTACATCTTCGCAAGCCTGTCTATCTCTGCAAGTTCAGCTTCTGTGAAGTCAAGGCGGTCAAGACAGCCTATGTTTTCCGTTATCTGCTCAGGACGGCTTGCACCGATAAGCACAGTAGTAACGGCCTTGTTGTGAAGCACCCATGAAAGTGCCATTTGCGAAAGGGTCTGTCCCCTCGAAGCAGCGATATCATTAAGCTTGTTGAGCTTTTCTATCATTTTGTCGTTAAGCTCATTGCCTATCCATGTTTCGCCTCTGCCTACCCTTGAATCTGCAGGTATGCCTTTTAGATATTTGCTTGTGAGAAAGCCCTGATACAGCGGTGAGAACACTGCAATGCCAAAGCCTTCAGAAAGTGCAAGGCTGTCAAGCTTATCGTCCTCTATCCAGCGGTTGAGTATGGAATATGAGGGCTGATTGATAATAAAAGGAGTTCTGAGTTCACGGAAAATTTTCAGCATTTCGGCTGTGTCGGCTCTGTTGTAATTTGATATGCCAACATAAAGCGCCTTGCCCTGTCTTACTGCATTGTCAAGTGCAAGGGCAGTCTCTTCAAGAGGCGTTTCGGGATCTCTTACATGGTGATAGAAAATGTCAACATATTCAAGCCCCATTCTTTTTAGAGATTGGTCAAGGCTTGCCGTGAGATATTTTCTCGAGCCGTTTCTGTCACCGTATGGACCTGCCCACATTTCATAGCCTGCCTTGGTGGAAATACACATCTCGTCACGGAACTCTCTCATGCCACGATCGAGTATCCTGCCGAAGTTTTCCTCTGCCGAGCCGTTGTAGGGATTGCCATAGTTGTTTGCAAGATCAAAATGTGTGATACCGCTGTTGAATGCAGTGTGTACCATTCTTTCCATGTTCTCAAAATTGTTTTTTAAACTGAAATTCTGCCAGAATCCCAGCGATACAGCTGATAGTTTAAGCCCGCTTTTTCCACAGCGGTTGTATATCATTTTGTCATATCTTTTATCGTCAGGTATAAACATTTCAAAAAACCTCCTATATAATCGTGTTAGTGCATAAATTATCCCACTTACTTTTATGATTATAGCATATTGTATTATCTATGTCAATGTGCTATAATTGAATAAGTTATATGATAAAAAATATGTGTGTAATGCACAATAAATGGAAAGATAATAATATGAGAAATGATATGAACAGAAGAATTATCGCTGCTGTATGTGCAGTAGTCATGACGGGAGCAATGCTCACAAGCTGTGCTAAAGAAACAGGGGAAAGCTCAAAAGCAGAGAGTAGTCCTGTCGAATCTCAGGCTGTGACAACAACGGCTGAGCCTGTTGTAACTCTTCCTGTCACCACAAAACAGGTGATAAACTCTGAACCTGCTACTTATGAAAGCCTGAGTGCTGACAAGGCTGAAAAAGAAAGTTTTAAGAAAAAGGTACGATCAGAAAGTAAGATACCTGTTATAAGCGTCACAACTGCCCCTGACGATATGATAGCTTCAAGGGAGAAGTATACTTCCTGCGTGGTGGACGTTTTCAATTGTGATGAAAAATTGGAGATAAACGAAGCCTCAGCAGGCATAAAGGTAAGAGGAAATTCAAGCGCATATTATGGTGATGTTAGTCAGATCCTTGCAAACAAAGTGCCTTATAGGATAAAATTTGATAAAAAGACAAATATGCTTGGGCTTAATAATGGCGCAGAGTGCAAAAGCTGGGTGCTGTTGAAATCAGATTGGGATCTAATAAGAAACGATATCGCATTCCGTTTTGGCAGAACTATCATGGGTGACAGCAATTTCTGCTCAGACGGTCAGCTTGTTCACCTCTATGTGAACGAGGAGTTTCAAGGCGTTTATGAGCTTTGCGAACAGTGTCAGATAAATCCAAACAGAGTGGATATCTCCGAGCCTGCGGAAGGCTACACAGACACTGATATAGGCTATTATCTTGAGCTTGACAACTATGCAACAAGCGATGAGGATAACCATTATATAAGCATGGACTATGAAAATGCCACTGTCACCGACATAAACGGCGAAACAAGGCAGTTCGTTCCTGCGGAATATTCTATCAAGAATGACCTCTATTCGCAAAATCAGATAGACTTTATTGACAAGTATCTCAACAATCTGTTCAAGATAGTTTATGAAGCCTGCGAGAACGGCAAATATTATAAATTTGATGAAAATTATGACCTTGTTGACTCTGATGTTACCACCGCTGAGGAAGCCGTTTCTAATGTTATGGATATAGACTCAGTGAGAGATATGTATATTCTTTATGAGATCGTACATGACTATGACTGTGGTGAGGGAAGCTTCTATATGTGCGTCGATCTTTCAAAGGACAGTAAATGTCCTAAGCTGAAATTTACCTCACCTTGGGATTTTAACTGGGCATATAATGACAGCACTGAGAAATATTATGCTGGTGCTTTCACAGACAAGAATTTTGTGGCTAAAAACGGCGATCGTTCAAACCCATGGTTTATCGTTCTTTGTAAGCAGGATTGGTTTATGGCTACTGTCAAGGAAAAGTGGACGGAGATGAGCCGGGAGAAGCTTTTGCAGGGCTGTATAAAAACAGAGCGTGAATATCTTAAAGAGTATGACGCCGACCTTAGAAAAGGCGAAGAGTGGGGTCCTGACTCTGCGGAGGATCTTTTCAATTGGATCGAAAACCGCATTTATTGGCTTAATAGTCAGTGGAAAATAAAGTCTGACATTAGTAACAGTGCTTCTTAAATGATAAATTTTATTCAATTAAGGCAATACCGCGCAAAGATTGTGCGTCAGATGCGTAGTCAGATTTTTTGTCAGATTGCACAAAAATTCCGCAGGCATACTGCCGTATGTCAAGGGATTTTTGTGTGATATGACGGAAAATCTGCAAGCAGATGGCGTGCAAAGCCGTCAGGCGGGCTTTGTGCGGTGTTGCCTTAATAAATCAGGCTTGAAAAATGCTGTAAAATCGGTATAATAAGATAGTATCCCCATATTGAAAGGAGGAAATGTCTGCAACGCAGGCATAATAAAATATGACGGAAAAAATATTCAAGCTGAAAGAAAATCACACCGATGTTAAAACTGAGATAATGGCGGGCGTGACGACTTTCATGACCATGGCATATATCCTTGCCATAAACCCGAGCATTCTCGGCAGTACGGGCATGGATCCTACAGCCGTACTTCTTGCCACCTGTATCGCCTCTGTTATTGGAACAGTGTGCATGGGACTTATGGCAAATCTGCCTTTTGTGCTTTCCGCAGGCATGGGACTTAACGCTTACATGGCTTACACTGTTGTGGCAGGCTACGGCTATCCATGGCAGGTTGCACTGCTGGCGGTTTTCGTCGAGGGTATCGTCTTTATCGTGCTTTCTCTTACAAACGTCAGAGAAGCCATTTTCAATGCAATACCTGTGGTGCTGAAAAAAGCGGTGTCCGTTGGTATTGGTCTTTACATTGCCTTTATCGGACTTCAGAATGCTGGACTTTGCGTTGACAGTTCAGCCACTCTTGTTACCATAACAGGCTTCCGCAAGAATTTCACAACTTCGGGCATATGTGCGCTTCTCACTATCGTGGGACTTTTCATCACTATTATCCTATATATCAAAAAAGTCCGTGGCTCTATTCTTATGGGTATAGTGGCAACATGGGTAATAGGCATGATATGTCAACTTGTAGGGCTGTATGTTCCTGACGCTGAAAGCGGCTATAATTCGCTTTTTCCTACAATGTCGCTAACGGATTTTTCAAAGCTTGGCGAAACATTTGGTCAGTGCTTTAAGGTGGATATGCACAGCATTGGTATCTTCAATTTTATAGTCGTGGTATTCTCCTTCCTGTTCGTTGACCTTTTCGACACTTTAGGCACTCTTATCGGCGTATGTTCAAAGGCAGATATGCTTGATGAAAAGGGCAGACTTCCGCAGATAAAGCCTGCGCTTCTTGCTGACGCCGTTGCCACAACGGCAGGCGCAGTTCTTGGTACTTCCACCACCACAACATTCGTTGAGTCCTCAGCAGGCGTTGCCGCAGGCGGCAGAACAGGTCTTACCTCTATCACAGCCGCAGTGCTGTTTGCACTGTCAATGTTCTTTGCACCTATCTTCACGGCTATACCATCCTTTGCAACAGCTCCTGCACTTATAGTAGTAGGCTTTTTGATGTTCAGCTCTATCACTGACATCAAGTTTGATGACGGCAATTATACAAAGGCTATCCCTGCGTATCTTTGTATTCTCTCAATGCCTCTTTTCTATAGCATTTCAGAGGGCATCTCTCTTGGAATAATCTCATATGTTGTTATAAATCTTGTTTGCGGAAAGCGCAAGGATATCACACCGCTTATGTATGTGCTTGCAGTGCTTTTCGTGCTGAAATATGTGTTCTTATAAGGAAAGCTTTCAAAGAACAGGTCTGAAACTAGCCATGCTTTCCTGTTCGTTCTGCTAC
>ULQY01036652.1_pt1 | contig 12988 bp, 13 predicted proteins | sample 1954671 | NCBI WGS metagenome assembly ULQY01 (sample SAMEA4835660, study PRJEB28245) | human gut metagenome | biome: gut microbiome; material: fecal sample | place: Denmark | collected 2008 | reverse complement strand
GCACATCAGCAATGATGGAAGCACCAGAGACGCAGGGGAAAGATAACCAGTAGATAACTGGCTTTCCTTTGCGTTTGTTTGCGTGGATCAGGCAGCGGAAAATTCAAAATTAATTTTTCATCATATTAATTCTGGCTATCGAGATGGCTGGAAAGGATGAAGAATTATGATGATTTACGACATGGTAGCAAGTGGAAAGAGATTAAAAGCATTAAGAAAACAGACAGGAAAGACGCAGGAGCAGGTAGCGGAAGCAGTTGGACTTGAGCCGGGAACGATCAGCCGGATAGAGCGGGGAGCAAAGGGGATGTCGATTGATTCGCTTTTGATGTTCAGTGAAATTTATCGAGTGAGTACGGATTACATACTGAAAGGGAACAAGACTGTGGCACCATCTGACGCATTATTGGAAGAATTGGGGGCATTGGTACAGAAATATAAGCGTAACTAGAGAGTATGGATATTCATGTTAGGTGCAAAATCAAACAAATATTTGGTTGTTGTGTATACGCTAAAGTGATAAGATTGTATTTGCTGGTTGATTTATACAAGAAAGTTTTTGAGCATAAAATTAAAACAAAATTGATGAGGATGATTGAAATGATATATAAATTGAAAGATAATGCCAAGGATTCCTTACAGATAGCAATGGATAATTTTAGAGACTGGTTAAACAGTAAAACTGATAATGGAGATAGATATTTAAAAATCACCATTTTCTTTTTACACAATGCAGTTGAATTATATCTAAAATCAATTTTGATACAAATTGATGAAACATGCATTTATAGTGAAGACAAACAAAAATTACATAGATTATGCTTGGCTGCTGAGAAATCTGGCTTGTCATTAGATGAATATTTGTTAAAGGAAAATGTACATACAAAGTCATATAGAACATTGGTTGAATTGTATAAACAAAGTGAAATACTGAGTCATCGAGTTGAAAATGCACTCAATAAACTAGCTGAATATAGAAATCGTTTTGCTCATTTTGGTGTAAATTTTAGTGAATCGTGGCTAGAGTTGACTGCTACATTATATGAAATATATCGATGGATTCTTTATGATATATATGATGATTTGAAGAGGATGGATCAATTTTATAGTTATGATGATGTGATCGACACTTATGAGCCATGGATGGAAGCAGTAGAAGAATATTTTAGAAAAGCAGTTTGCTATGATTCGAAATATAATGTAGCATCTGCTATAGACATGATGAAAAATGTGGTTGTTTCGCCTAAATTCAGAAGATTTCTTGAGGCGTATGAAATACTTTTTTTGGATGAGAGCAATTATCAAGTTAATGAAATTATGTATAGCTATAAGAAAAATGATGAGATAATAGAGTTACATAATAAATATGATTTTTTTTGCAATTATACGGTGATTTACAGCGATTGTGATGGTCAATATAACTTTATTTTTTTGATAATGCATACGGAAGAAAAAATATGTTTATATAATGCTGATTGCAAAATAGAAAATTTTGAAGATGAGTGTGATTCAATACATGAAGGTATAATACGTAATGGAAGGAAGGTAAAACCTCTTACAGAAAATAACATTAGAAATGGTTTATGTGATAGATTGAAAACGTATTGGAATCAAGATTAAATAATTGCCTATACCGCTTTCCTAACATACATCGGTGACTACTGTCCTGTGATGTATAAATTTCATGGTGCTGAATGTTACATAGAAATGTATGCTACATGCTACACAAAGGTCAGATTCTGAAGCTATTCTTACGATCAAAAGTGATCGGGATCTGTCTGGAGAGTTTTTTGAAAATTCGATGGTAAGGAATTGCTCGGAATCTGTAATTATGATGCTATAGCATGTGTTCCACATAATGAAGAGCATTCTTTGGTAATAATTGAGGTAATATTAGCCTCTTTGTTGCAGAATGAGTTGGTTAATTTGAGTGTTATTTTAGTTTCAGATTGGTTGGTTAGACAGAAAATAGATGATACAAGAAGTTGTATTCACGATAAGGATGAACTTGATGAGACAGATCACCTGGCGAAACATGTGTTGCTTTTCGAGGACGATATTCCGAGAGTAACCTGTAGACTTTTTTATCTGAGACGAGAGATTGCTATGTTATTGGCAGGATTGTAGTCAGAAAAATAATTTCGAGGAAAACGATATGGTGAAAAGGTGCTGCAGGATGCGGTAAAAGCAATTAGTGATCTCGGAAGTAAAGAATAGAATTGTCTGCACAATGTCGTGTGGCAGAGTTTTATAGGAAATAGGGATATACGGAGCTGAATGATATTCATGTGGACGAAGATTGCCAGTATACATGGATGTGGAAAGAATTGCAATAATTGTTGAAAACAGTGATGACGTATCAAGTAGGGGTCAGTATGTTCAATAAATTTTCCTATCAGTACCAGTAACTTACCTTCCAGGTTCTCATTATTAAGAGTTTGCATTGATATACTTGAATTGTCCGTAGGGGACAAGTGATATAAGAATAAAATAACAATTAAATGAACAGCCCACCTGATAAGGGCACATCAGAGATGATGGAAGCACCAGAGACGCAGGGGAAAATGTGATAAACGATTACGTTATGTAAGATTTTTGTCGATTTTTCTCTGCGCCTTTTTGTGCGGAGAAAGTCGAAAGGAATATGTATAGGACAAAAATTGTCATATATTGACAGTAAAGGTAATTTCTGGTAATATATACAATATCAATTGAATATGGAGATGCGAATTTATGAATTAATTATTGTAGTATCGCTTTATTTTTATATTTTATATATTGCCAGATATGTTTTAGAATAATGATGATATTTTAATAGGCAAAGATTTTTACATACATAGTTACATAGCGAATTGTTGAATGAAATGTGGATGAACGCATGGAGTACTCTCTTTTGCAGAGAGGGCTGGTAACTAATGGTTGTAGAGGTCTTTTTTTATTGCCTCCGCAACAGATTCAGAAACTGGGAGGAGGTGATAATCGTGGAACATATGAATGACTATAATGAGAAAATGGTTGGAAAACGTATAAAAGAAACAGCTAAGAGCAGGGGATATACAGCGGAACAACTTGCGGAAATTACGGGAAATGGAATATATACCATAAACCGTATATATCAGGGCGTTAGTATTAGACCGGAATATATTTGTCAGCTCAGTCACGTGTTAGGTGTATCCACAGATTATCTCCTTTTGGGAAAGAAGGATCGAATGGAGGTAAAACCAAGCAGGGAAGAAATTTTGCAATTTCTTGGCGGGTTAGACGATACAAAATTGATAAAATTGGCAGGTGCAGCAAAGATTCTTTATGACATTGCATAGGTACATATTATTTGGATGTGAATTCTAATAATATGTACCTTTTTTCTTTTCTTAACTATACAAAAACTGTGTAGTTATTTCGCTCATTCTCTACAGAAACTGTTCTTCATTTTTTCCTGGGGTTATTTTACGATAAATACAGGTCGAGAGACCGGATGACATGCGCATACATCGTAACGAAAAATATATGATGGCGGCTACATCAGGCTGCAGAAGAAGGAGTGTGTTTAAAATGAGCAATATAGATACAACGGATGTTGATATGTTTACGATAGGAAATAATCTTCGGGAGCTTCGAGAACAGAAAAGGGTAACACAGATGCAGGTAGTTGATGTGTTGGGGGTTAGTTATACCCATTATGCAAAGATCGAAGAAGGTATGAGAGGCATGAGCCTGAAAATGCTGATAAAGTTGATCAGATATTTTGAAACAGATGCCAACACGATACTTGGAAGTGCGGCAATGGGGGTAGCGTGATGGAAACGAGAAGAGCAAGGAGAAGAGAAAAGAAGAAACAAAGAATGGCAAGACAGGAGAATATCCCTTGCATTGTGTTTCTGGCAACGGACGAAGAATCGTTTGAACTGGCAGAAAAGAAAGAGGATCGGCAGTTGCGATACATCAATCAATATGCAGATGCACATGGGTTAATTCCTATGAAGATCGTGCGTAAGAGCTGTTTTGCCCCATATGTTGTAAATCAAATGTATAGCCGGTGCATTGATTGGATGCAGCAGGGAAAGGCAGAGGCTATATTGGTTGCCAATATGGAGTATCTTGCTTTGGATGAAGAGGATGCCTATCGCAAGGTTGGACAAGTAAGAAAAGCGGGTTTTCGAATATTTTCCGTGGATGATGGAGAGTTGAAAATGAAGATCCGATTCCGGGCAGAGAAAGAGAGGAAGGTTGGATGAAACAGAATAATATAAAGAATATATATCGTGGAGATATTATTTGGGTGGATTTGGGAGAATTTTCCGGCAGTCATAGACAATCTGGGAAAAGACCATGTCTGGTTGTCAGTACAGATAAAGGAAATGGTCCGGTATATACAGTAATGCCGGGAACCAGCAAGCAGGAAAAGAAGGCATTTCCGGTACATGTGACAGTATTTCAGAAGGATGTCTTTGGAAGGCTTGGAAAAACAACGGTTTTCATGGCAGAGCAGCTTGTAACAATAGATGACAGGCAGATTTTAATGAAAGCAGGGCATATTCCAGAGCAATCAAACATCATGCAAAAAATCAACGACCTTTTAAAGCGTCAGTTGGGTTTGGGAGAGTGATGCGATTGGAATCAGATAATATGAACATTCCAATATGGGAAAAAGCGATGTTGACGAAACAAGAAGCTGCATTATACAGCCATATCGGAATCAACAAGCTTGAAGAAATGTTAAAAGTTCCAAATTGCCCATTTGTTTTATATGTTGGAAAGAAAAAGCTGATAAAACGCAGGGAATTTGAAGAATATTTGTCCGAGCAGATCGAAATATAGGATTTTACATTTGAGCCTCTTTATGATATGATTAAATTTGAGTATTGAGGCTCTTTTTGTGTGAAAGGAGCTGCAATATGGGTAAAAACCTAAAAGGAAAAGAGCTTGGTCTGGGAATAAGCCAAAGAGAAGATGGCTACTATGTTGGAAGATATACGAATAAATATGGCAGACGTGTTCAAAAATTATTCCTAAAGCTTCAAGAGTGCAGACAGTGGCTAGCTGACTCCGCATATCGCGATGAACACAGCAATATAGATTTCCCGGAGGAAATGACGGTTAATTCGTGGTTTGAGTATTGGATTTCGATGAAGAAGAGAACTGTTCGACCAAATACAGTTCGAAACTATACGGAACGATATCACCGCAATATTAAACCGGTTATAGGGAAAAAGATACTGGGTAGTGTGAATACCATTCAATGCCAGACGGTTATGAATCGTATGGCGGATGAAGGCTATCGCACTTCAACAATCTATCAGGCGCGGATTACATTGTATAATATGTTGGATTATGCCTATCAGAATGATGTGATCATGAAGAATCCATGTAACAAGATGGTTCGTTCTGATATAGGTAAGCCTTCTGAAAAGAAAGAGGCATTGACATTACAGTATCAGCGTGAGTTTTGCAATGTGATCAAGGGAAATGCGTACGAGTATCAGTACCGTTTCCTGCTACAGACCGGTCTTCGTACCGGAGAGCTGGTAGGGTTGAAATGGTCAGACATTGATATGGATCGCCGTACCATGACGATAAGGCGCTCTATGGAGTATCGCCATTCTACAAAGGAATGGAGGATTGGTGAACCGAAAAGCAAGGCGGGATACCGGACGATACCATTGACAGAGGAAGCCGTCGAGATCTTGAGACAGCAAAAGATGAAAAATAATGCGCTCAAGGTTACGGTGATGGAGTGGTCAGAGTTTGTATTTCTTTGCAGAAAAGGAACACCGGTTAAGAACAGCACATATGATACGATGCTGTTCAAGCTATGTGATAAAGCGAAGATTCCAAAGTTTTCCATGCATGTGCTGCGACATACGTTTGCAACCAGGTGTATTGAAGCTGGAATGAAACCTAAAACATTACAGACAATCTTAGGTCATTCCAATATTGGGATCACCATGAACCTTTATGTGCATACAACAGAAGAACAAAAACAAAAAGAAATCGACCAGATTGCGGATGCTTTGAAAGTGGTTTAATTTTTTTTGCTCTCAAAAATTGGTACATGATTGGTACGTTAACCAAAATTTTTGAGGGCAGAAAAATTGCTGTCTCGAAAAATTGGTACATAAATTGGTACATAAACGAGATGCCAAAACCCGCAAGCCCCGTAAATTAAGGTTTACAAGAAAGGAAAGATAGAAAATGAAACTAGGAATTGTAGGACTTCCAAACGTAGGAAAAAGTACACTTTTTAACTCACTCACAAAGGCCGGTGCAGCAGAGGCCGCCAACTACCCATTCTGCACGATTGAACCAAATGTTGGTATCGTACCTGTTCCGGACAAGCGGCTGGATGTTTTGGCAGAAATGCACCAGTCAGCAAAGGTAGTTCATGCAACGATTGAGTTTGTAGATATCGCAGGTCTGGTAAAGGGCGCATCCAAAGGAGAGGGACTTGGTAATCAGTTCCTGGCCAATATCCGTGAGGTTGATGCCATCGTTCATGTGGTACGTTGTTTTGATGATTCCAATATTGTGCATGTAGATGGAAGTGTTGATCCGGTCCGTGATATTGAGACGATCAATTTGGAGCTGCTGTTCTCGGATATGGAGATTTTGGAAAGACGTTATGCAAAGCTGGTGAAGAGTGTTAAGAATGATAAGACACTTGTTAAAGAGACAGAGTTGGTGGAGAAGCTCAAGAAGCATATGGAAGATGGTAACCTGGCGAAGACCTATGAGCCGGAGGATGATGACGAGAAAGCATTGCTGGAAAGCTTTAATCTGCTGACATACAAGCCGACAATCTATGCTGCAAATGTATCAGAGGACGATCTGGCGGATGATGCAGCTTCCAATGACTATGTAGCGAAGGTTCGTGAGTTTGCAAAGCAGGAAGGCTCAGAGGTATTTGTAATCTGTGCACAGATCGAGCAGGAAATTGCAGAGCTGGAGGAGGACGAAAAGAAAGAATTCCTGGAGGATCTGGGACTTTCGGAGTCCGGCTTAGACAAGCTGATCTCTGCAAGCTACAATCTGCTGGGGCTGATCAGCTATCTGACAACCGGTCCGGACGAGAGCCGTGCGTGGACTATCGAGAGAGGTACAAAGGCTCCTCAGGCAGCAGGAAAGATTCATACAGACTTTGAACGCGGCTTTATTCGTGCAGAGGTTGTAAGCTATGACAATCTGGTGGAGCAGGGCAGCATGAATGCAGCGAAAGAAAAAGGACTTGTCCGTTCCGAAGGAAAAGACTACGTCGTACAGGACGGCGATGTTGTATTATTCCGTTTTAATGTGTAAAACGATTTAGAGCCACATAGAAATCAGCGAAAGAAACTATGTCAAACTTGTTTGAAAAGTAGTTTCTTTCGTTGATTTCATGAGGGGTCAATCCCCTCAACCGCAGACAAAAGCTGCAAAGCAGCGAGAGCCTGCGTTAGCAGGCGGGTCTGCGGTATGTGGCTCTGAATCATATATGGACGAATAAATAAAGACTGACAGGTTTGCTGACAAAGCAAATAAAGAAGGGAGAAATTAAGATGGCTCCGGACATTCGATTTCCCCATCTGGGGATAGAAATTGCATCACTGGGGAAAGGCATTACCATTGGTGGTTTCACGATTGCATTTTATGGAATGATCATTGCATTTGGTATGGTGATGGGATATCTGATGACAGCATTTCAGGCAAAGCGCACCGGGCAGGAGCCGGATCTTTATCTGGATCTTGCGCTGTGGGATATTGTATTTGCTGTGATTGGTGCGAGAATATATTATGTTGTATTTAGTTGGGATTACTATAAGGATAATTTGCCGCAGATATTTAATACCCGTGGTGGCGGTCTTGCGATTTACGGCGGTGTGATCGCCGGTGTGATCACAACTATTATCTTTGGAAAGGTTCGGAAGCAGAATTTCTTTCAGCTGCTGGATACCGCCTGTGTCGGTCTGATCACGGGGCAGCTCATTGGCCGTTGGGGCAATTTCTGTAACCGGGAGGCGTTTGGTGGATATACCAATGGTCTGTTTGCTATGCAGCTCAAAGAGAGTGACGTGGCATCCTCCAATCTGACGCACGCTGTGTTGAAGCATATTGTAGAAATTGACGGAACCAGATACATTCAGGTTCATCCGACATTTCTTTATGAATCTCTTTGGAATGTTGGTGTGCTGGTTGTATTATTGCTTTTTACAAAACATCGCAAATACAATGGTCAGATCTTTTTGATCTATCTGCTGGGGTATGGTTTGGGCAGAGTATGGATCGAGGGTCTGCGGACAGATCAGTTGATCTTTTTCGGAACAGGTGTAGCTGTTTCTCAGGTGCTTTCCGGAGTACTGGTAGTGGCATCGGCAGGAATCTTGATCTATCAGTATGTGAAAGGGCGGCAGGAAAAAAAGACTGCCTGATAAAGGATACAAGCAGGTGTGCAGTGTTTAGACATAAAATGAACACATAAAACAATATAAATAATTATAAACAGAGAGGAATATGAACAAGTTTCATATTCCTCTCTGTTTTGTATGATAAATTTCCGTTTATCAGTCATTTTATAAATTAGAATCTTTGATACATCAATCTTCATCTTCATTCTGTACAGACAGAAGCTGTCTCTTGCGGGCCATTTCATCACTGTCCAGATACTCGTCGTAGGTAGAAATCTTATCGATCAGGCCGCCCGGTGTGATCTCCATAATACGGTTGGCAATCGTCTGGATAAACTGATGATCCTGCGAGGTGAAGAGTACCACGCCTGGAAATTTGATCAGACCATTATTTAATGCAGTGATAGATTCCATATCCAGATGGTTGGTTGGCTCATCCATGATCAAAATATTGGATGCAAGGATCATCATCTTGGACAGCATAACACGGACACGTTCACCACCGGAAAGGACATTCACTTTCTTGATACCGTCTTCACCAGGGAAAAGCATACGGCCGAGGAAACCACGTACATAGGTCGGATCCTTCTCCGGAGAGAATGGCATCAGCCAGTCAACAATCGTGTCATCACTGGCAAAAAGCTCTGTATTGTCCTTCGGGAAGTAAGAGAAGCTTGTGGTCACGCCCCACTTGTAAGATCCCTCATCCGGTTCCATTTCTCCGGCAAGGATCTGGAACAGGGTAGTAGCGGCGATTGTATTGCTTCCTACGAAAGCAACCTTATCTTCGCGGCCGATGATAAAGGAAATATCATCCAGAACCTTTACTCCGTCAATAGTCTTGGAAAGATGTTCTACGGTAAGAACCTCATTACCGATTTCGCGCTCCGGACGGAAATCAATATAAGGATATTTACGGCTGGAAGGTTTCATATCGTCCAGCTCAATTTTTTCCAATGCACGTTTTCTGGAGGTTGCCTGCTTCGACTTGGAAGCGTTGGCGCTGAATCGCTGGATAAATTCCTGCAGTTCCTTGATCTTTTCCTCTTTCTTCTTATTTGCTTCTTTCATCTGTTTGATCATCAACTGGCTTGATTCATACCAGAAGTCATAGTTTCCGGCATAAAGCTGGATTTTGGCATAATCAATATCTGCAATATGGGTGCAGACCTTGTTCAGAAAATAACGGTCATGGGATACCACGATCACGGTATTGTCAAAATCAATCAGGAAATCCTCCAGCCAGCGGATCGCTTCCAGATCCAGGTGGTTGGTCGGCTCGTCAAGCAGGAGAATATCAGGATTACCAAAAAGTGCCTGTGCCAGGAGGATTTTCACCTTCTCATTGGCAGGCAGCTCGCTCATCATCATAGAATGTGTCTCGGTAGGTACGCCAAGTCCATTCAGGAGAGTAGCAGCATCGGATTCCGCTTCCCATCCATTCATAGTAGCAAATTCCTCTTCAAGCTCAGCTGCACGGATACCGTCCTCATCACTGAAATCCGGTTTTGCGTAGATCTCATCCTTTTCCTTCATGATCTGGTAAAGACGCTCATTTCCCATAATAACGGTATCCAGTACAGAATACGCATCATACTGGAAGTGGTCCTGTTTCAGAAAAGAAAGACGCTGTCCCGGTGTGATAATGATATCGCCTTTTGACGGTTCGATCTCGCCGTTCAAAATTTTCAGAAAAGTTGATTTACCGGCACCGTTGGCACCGATCAGTCCATAACAGTTGCCTTCGGTAAACTTGATATTTACATCCTCAAAGAGGGCCTTTTTGCCAAGACGTAATGTGACATTGCTTGCTTGTATCATCGAAATCCTCCATTCGTGCTCAAATTCGTTAATTACATATTATAAAGCATATTCCCTATAATAAGGCATACACCTCTCTATTTTACAGAAAACTGGCGATTTTGCAAGAGGCAAATGAAATTTATGCGGAGGGTGCCATTTTTTTTGACACGCTGACAGAAAATGTAGTACAATAAAATATACTACCGTTATGAACGATTGATACGGCAAAACAATTGGGAAGGCTGGAGATACATGGACAAGACAGAGAAATTGTTTCGATATAAACAGGGAGATACATTGCCTTTTGGTGTAACAAAGGTGGCGGATGGTGTACAGTTCGCAGTTTCTATTCCGAAGGGCGGGGACTGCTATCTGAATATATATAAGACCGGGCAGAAACGTCCGTCCTGCAGAATACGCCTGTCGAGAGAATATCGGCGTGGCAGTGTATATTTTGTAAAGATTACGGATTGTCCGGACACAGATGATCAGCATACCGTAGCGGATATATTGTCCCGTGACTATGAATATATGTACGAGGTGGATGGCAGAGAGTTCGTTGATCCCTATGCGGCTGTGATTCATGGCAGAGAGCGCTGGGGACGCAGAACGGGAGAAGGAAACAGGATCCGGGGAGGAATCAGTCTGGAAAGCTTTGACTGGCAGGATGACAGTCCGTTAAGTATTCCGTTTTCAGATATGATCCTGTATCAGCTTCATGTCAGAGGGTTTACCAGACATGCCTCTTCGAAGGTGGCACACCGGGGCAGCTTTGATGGTCTTCGGGAGAAGATTCCGTATTTAAAGGAGCTGGGGATCAATGCAGTATTGCTGCTTCCATGCTATGAGTTTGATGAGATTCAGATTGGTGCGAAGGTTCATGGGGCGCCGAAGCAGGCTGCCGGTAAAACGACAGATTCTGTGGCTGTGGGAGCCGGTAAACATAAGGAAAATGTGGTTCAGGAGAAAGGGAAGATCAATTACTGGGGATATGGACAGAGTGAGACATATTACTATGCGCCGAAAGCTGCATATGCAGCAGATCCGCATCAGGCCGGTGTAGAGTTTAAGACTCTGGTCCGTAGTCTGCATCAGGCAGGAATAGAAATTTTGCTGGATATTTATTTTATGCCGGGGACAAACGTCTGTCTGATGGAGGATTGTCTGAGAAACTGGGTATTGGAGTATCATGTGGACGGTTTTCGTGTTAATCAGGAGGTGATGCCGTCACAGATGCTTGTATCAGACCCTATTTTATCCGGAGTTAAGCTGTTGACAGATTACTGGAACAGAGAGCTTGTTGCCGGAGCGGGGGACAATGGTCTGCTGGCAGAGTATAATGAGGGATTTATGAACTGTGCACGCCGTTATCTGAAAAGCGATGAGGGGCAGGTAGAGGGCTTCTCAGGATTTTTCCGGAGAGGAAGCGGGCAGATTGCCAATATTAATTTTATGACCTATGTCAACGGATTTACTATGATGGATCTGGTATCCTATGATGTGAAACATAATGAGGAGAACGGAGAGGGCAATCAGGATGGCACGGAGTACAATTACAGCTGGAACTGTGGGATAGAGGGAAAGAGCCGCAAAAAATACATACTTTCCCGACGGATGTGCCAGATACGCAATGCGTTTGCAATGATGCTTCTGGCGCAGGGAACACCGATGCTGCTGGCGGGAGATGAGTTTGGCAACAGTCAGGAAGGTAATAACAATCCATACTGCCAGGATAACGAGATTACCTGGCTTGACTGGAGGATGACCAGCATGCGTGCCGGGATTTTAGAATACGTCAAAAAGCTCATAGCATTCCGAAAAGAACACCCGGTGCTTCATCAGGGGAGAGAACTTTATATGTTTGATTCTCTGTCATGCGGTATGCCGGATGTTTCCATACACGGCACACAGGCATGGAGAGCAGACTTTTCTTATTATAGCCGGATGCTGGCAGTTCTTTTGTACGGTGATTACCAGCAGAAGGCCGGAAAACCGGACGACTCCATATATATCATTTTTAATATGTATTGGGAGCCGAAATCCTTTGATCTGCCCAACCTGCCGGGGGAGAGGGAATGGTATCCGGCCATAGAGACATATGGCAATACTTTCAGTACGGTTCCACAGCCGGTACGAAAGAAAAGAAGTCATAAAAAGCCTTCCTTGGAAAGCCAGAAAAAAACAATCGTTCCACCGCGGTCGGTTGTTGTTTTTGTGGGACGGTAAAGACGGCCGGATCACTGAAAAGAGCAGAGCCGGTATGTCTGCCGGAATATATGTAATAGCCGGACTTTCATCCGGCTATTTTGAATAAAGCAAAACATTCGTATTGCTTTTTGGCTGCAGGCTGCATTACAGATCGTGATTCTCCACGATCTCCTCATACAGATCGATATCACATACCTTGCCAGGAGTATAGTGGGTACAGTTCTGGCAGGAAATGGCTTCGTCTTTGCTTGAGTTTGAGCAGTTACAGTTATCGCAGCGGCAGTATTTGGTACATCTTTCCGCTACTTCTTTCATGGTTTTTGCATCTTTTTTCATGATTGAATCCTCCAGCGCGATTTATAGTTAAGACAAAGACAAAGCTGCTGTCTCCGGAGTTTTACAGCAGCCGGTCTTGTCGTGGTACTATTATGTACAGAAAGCAGGTTTTTTATGATAGTGATAAAAATAATTGATATAAAAAATTTTATGGCACATTTGTTATTGCAGGAAACCTTTGATCATTTTCTGCTTTTTGAGGCACGGGCGGTTACATCTTCCGAAATGGTGCTCAAAGGCAAAAGGCGTGCAGATTGGTATGA
>ULQY01001857.1_pt1 | contig 13117 bp, 9 predicted proteins | sample 1954671 | NCBI WGS metagenome assembly ULQY01 (sample SAMEA4835660, study PRJEB28245) | human gut metagenome | biome: gut microbiome; material: fecal sample | place: Denmark | collected 2008 | reverse complement strand
CAGCCAGCCGGGGGTGAACCCCGGCTGGCTGTTGTAGTTTTGAAGGAGGCACTGGGTAAAAAAATAGTTATGGGATTCCGATAATAATTATAAACATTGAAATTAAGCCACGGGTGTAGTACAATTACCGTGCTATTGGGGCTTTTTGCGCCCTGAAAACAGATGGTACACTAAATGGTACACCATATAATCGGCAAAGTCAGAATATCAAGCAAAATCAAGGCTTTAAGAAAGGAAAATAGAAAAAATGAAATTAGGAATCGTAGGACTCCCAAACGTGGGAAAAAGTACACTTTTCAATTCACTTACAAAGGCAGGCGCGGAATCAGCTAACTATCCGTTCTGTACAATAGATCCAAACGTAGGAATCGTTGCAGTGCCGGATGAGAGACTGGACAAGCTCACAGAGATGTACAACTCAGCCAAGACAACACCTGCTGTTATAGAATTTGTAGATATCGCGGGTCTTGTAAAGGGCGCATCAAAGGGAGAAGGACTTGGAAACCAGTTCCTTGCAAATATCAGAGAGGTTGATGCCATCGTTCACGTTGTAAGATGTTTTGAGGATACAAATGTCATCCACGTTGACGGTTCCGTAGACCCGATCAGAGATATAGAGACCATCAATCTGGAGCTGATATTCTCAGATATAGAGGTGCTCGACAGAAGGATCGCCAAGACCATCAGAGGTGCAAGAAATGACAAGATGCTTGCGAAGGAGCTTGACTTCCAGCAGAGGATCAAGGCTCACCTTGAGGATGGTAAGCTTGCAAAGACCATAGAGGTCGCAGATGAGGACGAGCAGGCGTGGATAGAGGAATATAACCTTCTCACATGGAAGCCTGTAATATTTGCCGCAAATGTAGGCGAGGAAGACATTGCGGACGATGGCGCTTCAAATGAGAACGTGCAGAAGGTAAAGGAATACGCAAAGGACTTCGATGCAGAGGTATTTGTAGTATGTGCACAGATAGAACAGGAGCTGGCAGAGCTTGATGATGAGGAGAAGAAGATGTTTCTCGAGGATCTTGGAGTTAAAGAGTCTGGTCTTGACAAGCTTATCAAGGCAAGCTACTCACTTCTTGGTCTTATCAGTTATCTGACAGCCGGAGAGACAGAGTCAAGGGCATGGACCATCAAGAAGGGAACGAAGGCACCTGGAGCAGCTGGCAAGATTCACTCAGACTTTGAGAGAGGATTTATCAAGGCGGAGGTTGTCAGCTACAAGGATCTCATGGACTGCGGAAGCATGCTTGCGGCCAAGGAGAAGGGCCTTGTAAGACAGGAAGGCAAGGAATATGTGGTTGAGGATGGAGATGTTATTCTCTTCAAGTTCAACGTGTAAATGAATCTAGGAGGATGTAACGATATGTCTCAGATATCAGAATATTTTAGAAGCATATTCTTTCCGAATCTTGGGATAACCCTCAGAAATATAGGTGACCACATCAATATAGGAAGCTTTGAGGTGAGGTTCTACGGGATCATCATCATGATAGGATTCCTGCTGGCATATGTACTTGTCACCAACGAGGCAAAGAGAACAAAACAGAATCCTGAAATGTATCTGGATTTCATACTTATACTTATCATCCCGGCCATACTTGGAGCAAGACTCTACTATATCCTGTTCAGACTTGACCAGTATATAGTGCAGGGTGATGTGGGAGCCACTATCAAAGCCATGCTGAATATCAGAGGCGGTGGACTTGCCATATATGGTGGAATCATCGCAGGAGTCATCACGGCGGTAATATTCTGCAAGGTGAGAAAAGTCAGCTTTGTACTCATGGCGGATACAGCCACTTTTGGAATACTGATCGGACAGATACTTGGAAGATTTGGAAACTTCTTCAACAGAGAAGCATTTGGCGCATATACGAACAGTAAGATGGCCATGGCGATTCCGCTTGATTACTACAGATCTGATGGCAATCTTGACTATCTGGAGAGAACCGGGGTCATCACACAGAAGATGCTGGACAATGTGATGAATATAGACGGAATGGACTGCATAACAGTCCACCCGACATTCCTGTATGAGTCCCTGTGGAATCTTTTGCTGCTTGTGTTCTTATTTATATATAGAAAGCACAAGAAATTCAAAGGAGAGTTCGCTCTCATATATGTGGGCGGATACGGACTTGGAAGATTTATCATCGAAGGTCTCAGAAGTGATTCCCTGATGATCGGCAATACAGGGATCAAGGTATCCCAGGCGCTTGCACTTGTATGCTTTGTAACTGCCGTGGTACTGCTTGTCATAAATTATGTAAGATGTGCCAAGCGTGGCTGGCCTGCTGCAGTTATGGGAGACGCCGCTGGCACAGAAGTGAAGATTAGTGGCGAATGTGATCCTGCGGATACAGAAGTGGAGACCAGTGGTGAAGCAGACGCTGCCGGTACAGAAGTGGAGACCAGTGGTGGATCAGATGACGCTGGAGAAAAAAAGAAAGATGACAAAGATGCCACAAAATAGCATTTCAGCGCAGAAAAAGTGGCAATAAAAATAATATAACAGGGAGACAATACAGATAAATACCCACAAGGTGGAGATATCCCCCACGAAATGGGAAAAAACTGGGATTTGTCCCCACCACAAAAAGCCTGTAGGTTTGACAGTGAAAACTGTTAGATCTACAGGCTTTTTTGCGTATTTGCACACACTTTTTTCATATAACAGGGTTGCAATTTGAGGGGCTATAGTATAGAATAGTGGTTACAAGTGGCATTACTGTGCAACTAAGTGGTGGAAAGTGGTGATTGAACCGGAGTTATACGAAAGGAGGAGATCGGGATGTCCAGATGCTTATCAGGTGAATATGAACATAAGCTTGATGCAAAAGGAAGACTGATCATGCCATTAAAACTTCGTTCGGAACTCGGGGAGTCATTCATGGTAACCAAAGGAATCGACTGCTGTCTCTATGTATATGGAATGACAGAGTGGGAGGAGTTCGTTGAGAAGCTGAACAAGCTTCCTATGACCAACAGAACGGCCAGAGCCTTCAAGAGAGGTTTCCTTGCCGGAGCGGTCAAGTGTGAGCCGGATGCACAGGGAAGAATACTTCTATCTCCGAAGCAGAGAGAATATGCTCATATAGACAAGGATGTGTATGTCATCGGTAACGGTGAGAAAGCGGAGATCTGGAGCAAGGAAGAGTGGGATGGCCCTGAGAACATGAGTGATAATCAGGCCAGCATGGACGAGCTTGCAGATGAGCTTGATGCACTTGATTTTAGTTTTTAGAAGAGAATGGTAATTGATTATGGAATTTGCGCACAAGTCGGTCTTGCTTGAGGAGACCATCGACAACCTGAATATCAAGCCGGATGGCATCTATGTGGATGGCACATTAGGGGGAGCCGGACACTCAGAGCAGATTGTGAAGAGGCTTGGTGAGGGCGGCAGGCTTATAGGTATCGACCAGGATGAGGATGCCATAGCTGCAGCGTCGAAGAGACTTGAGCCGTATGGGGATAAGGTGACCATAGTCAGGGATAATTACCAGAATTTCAGAAGAATATTGGATGAACTGAACATACAGAAGGTGGACGGGATACTCCTTGATCTGGGAGTGTCTTCATATCAACTCGATAATGCGGATAGAGGATTCACATATCGGGTTGATGCTCCACTGGATATGAGGATGGACAACAGGCAGACAAAGACTGCAAAGGATATAGTCAATGATTATTCCGAGGCTGAGCTGTTCCGTATACTTAAGGATTACGGAGAGGAGAGATATGCAAAGAGTATTGCATATCATATATGCAAGTACCGTGAGAACAAGGTGATAGAGACGACCGAAGAGCTCAACGATATAATCCGTGGCTCCATACCGGCAAAGGCAAGGAATGGACAGGGACATCCGTCCAAGCAGACATTTCAGGCGATCAGGATAGAGCTTAACAGGGAGCTTGATGTGCTCAGGGATTCAATAGACGGCATGATAGCAAGTCTGAATCCGGGAGGAAGATTGTGTATCATCACATTTCATTCCCTTGAGGACCGGATAGTGAAGCTAGCATTCAGGAAAAATGAAAATCCATGCATTTGTCCACCGAACTTTCCGGTGTGCACATGCGGAAGAAAGCCTCTCGGCAAGGTGATAACGAGAAAACCGATCATACCGGGAGAAAGGGAGCTTGAGGAGAATTCCAGATCAAAGAGCTCAAAGCTCAGAGTGTTTGAGGCAATTTGACAGATATAAATGAAAGAGGCGATATAGATGGCAGATAGAAGATACTACACAGAGGGTAGTTCTGCAAGACAACTGAATTATGATGACCGGGCTGGACGTAACAGATCCCGCGAAGCTGTAGTCAGAGGCTCAGCCGCTCCGGCGAGAAGACCACAGCCTTCAGTGAGACCTGAGAGGGCTCCACAGCCGGCGCGAAGAAAGAAACAGGGATCATCTCATCTGACTGACAGAGAGAGACGAGAGCTTGCAGCCAGAAAGGCACAGAGAAAGGCAGTTACAAATGCACAAATAAGATATACGGCGGGCATGGTTGCTGCGATAATCGTTGCGGTGGCGCTGTGCTGTTATCTTCTGAAACTTACATCAGATGTCAAGTCACAGAAGGAGTCAGTGGCAACGCTGAAGAGCCAGGTGGCAACACAGCTTGACGAGAATGCAAGCTACAGCGCAGGACTTGATTCCATGACAGATCTGGATGAGATATATAATATTGCAACTACTAAGCTCGGCATGGTATACTCACAGCCGGGACAAACATTATACTATTCACAGAATAATGATGATTACGTAGTACAGTACAAGGATGTCCCTAAGGCCAAGTAGTCTTAGGGATATTTAATTTTTAAGGTGGAAAGATAAAATGTCAAAGAGATCAAAGCTATTTTTAAAAGGGATGAGAAGAAAGACCAAGATCGCATATTTGCTGGTGGTGGGAGTTCTGGTGGCACTTACCATAAGAGTTGTGTACATCAACGTGGCAAATGGAAAGGAGTATTCGGAGGCGGTGGTTCTGCAGATGGACTACAATTCCACGGATATTCCGTATGAGAGAGGCGAGATACTGGACAGAAATGGAAATGTCCTTGCAAACAGTGAGAAGACCTACAGCCTGATACTTGAGCCTGTGAATATTCTGATCACGGAGAAGGGAAAGGCGGCAACAAGAGCTGCGGTGCTGGAGTATTTCGATGTGTCAGGAGACGATTTTGACAAGCACATTGCAAATGAGGATTCTTATTATGAGGTAGTCCTCAAGGATCTTCCATATACAAAGGTTAAGGCATTTGAGGATTACTGTAAGACCGATGAGGGCGCAGATGTCATAGGAGTGAGATTCGAGACGGTGTATAAGAGAAATTACCCAAATGGATCTCTGGCGTGTCACCTGCTCGGATACACCGCCAGCGGAAATGTTGGACAGGGTGGTATTGAGGGCTATTATAATGACTACTTAAACGGTGTGGATGGCAAGACTTACAGATATATGTCGGGCTCAGGCGGCGTTGACTCGGAGACTGTGGCAGCCCAGAATGGTGAGACAGTAGTATCCACCATAGATATGAATATACAGAAGATCATAGAGGACAACATCACTGAGTATATGCAGAATACAGGTGCTAAGCAGATAGGTATCATAGCAATGGATCCAAACAATGGCGAGATACTTGGAATGGCAAGCTCACGTACCTACGATCCAAATGACCCGATGAACACACAGGCGCTCAGGAACATGACAGTCACCGTCACCCAGGAGGTTGAGATCGAGGGTGCAGATGAGAATGCGGACAGCCTGATAAGCGTTGAGAGTGCAAAGAAAAATACAACAGCAACAACGGAGAGCAGCGAGGATGGCACTACCACAGAATCATCCACAGAAGCGACCACCGAACAGAAGAATGTAAAGACTGAGGAAGTGGAATACGATTTCTCAAAGATGTCGGATGAAGAGTTCCAGAGCACGATAGATGGATTTACATCAGACCAGTTATATGAGGCACTCAACTATGTATGGCAGAATTACTGTATAAGTGATGTGTTTGAGCCGGGTTCAACATACAAGGCATTTACCATAGCGGGAGCCATGGAGGATGGAGTGATCTCAGACGGAGATGAATTTCTCTGTGATGGTTCACAGGTCGTAGTCGAGGGAGAGAGCCCTATTTACTGTAGTTACAGAGCAGGACACGGAATGGTTGACGTCAAGAGAGCTCTGGCTGTTTCATGTAATGATGCGTTGATGCAGATAGCGGACAAGGAGGGACCAGAGACATTTGACAAATATCAGATGATATTTAACATTGGTTCCAAGACAGGAATAGATCTCGAAGGTGAGACGACAGGTATTAAGTACGATGTGGAGAATCTTAATCCTACAGAGCTTGCGACATCTTCATTTGGACAGGGTGTTACAACATCTATGATTCAGATGGCAGCGGGATTCTGTTCTGTAATAAACGGCGGAAATTATTATGTGCCACATGTTGTCAAGAGACTTCTGGATTCAGACGGAAATGTGGTTGAGAATATGGATCCGGTGCTTGTCAGAAAGACCATATCCAAGGAAGTGTCGGATTACATGAAGACATACCTCCAGGCGGTTGTTGAGGAAGGTACAGGATATGCGGCTGGAATAGAGGGCTACACCATCGGTGGTAAGACAGGTACAGCCGAGAAGCTTCCTCGAGGAAATGGAAAATACGTACTGTCATTCATAGGATTTACCCCTGTTGAGAATCCTCAGATAATGCTTTACGTTGTAGTTGATGAGCCTCATGTTGAGGATCAGTCAGGATCAGGAGCAGGAGCAAAGCTGTTCAATCAGGTTATGCAGGATCTCCTTCCATACCTGAATGTATACTCAACAAACGGAGATGATGTGGCTTATGACGGAACGGAGGAGCCGCTCTCATCAGCATTTGACACGGATACAGAGACTGCAGATACAGAGGCGGCAACAGAGGATGCGGCTGCTGAGGACACATCAGCGGAAGATACATCAGCGGAAGATACATCGACCGACGACACATCGGCGGATGACACGTCGTATGACGATACGGCAGACGACAGTTATACGGCGGACGATACATGGGAGGATGACAGCGGAACAGGCGACGGCACGGATACGTGGAGCGGTGACGAGGACTATTCCGGCGAATGATAATTTACATAGTAAACCAAAGCATCGAAGGTGCAGATACACCTCCGGTGCTTTTTTAATGCAGAGATAGATTTGTACACGAATAGGCGAATACATGAGGCATCCGGCTAATATGATAATAAAAAAGTCCGGGACCAAGAGTTGAAGGTATACAGTTATAACAGGCGGAGGATAAAGTTTGTGTTCGTTATGGCGGCCCTAGCGCTGGGAGTTATAGTTGGCCGTCTTGCATACATAATGCTCTACAGGGGAGAATATTATAGTGAGAAAGCAGATTCCCTGCATGAGAGGGAGAGAAGCATAAAAGCTCCCAGGGGAAGGATATACGACAGAAATGGCAATATCATAGCGGACAACAAGGCGGTGTGTTCAATATCCGTGATACACAGCCAGATAGAGGATGAGGCGGAGGTCACAGAGCTTCTTACAAGATATCTGGATAAGGATCCGGCAGACATCAGGAAGAAGGTGGAGAAGGTATCCTCAAGGGAGCTCATAGCGTCAAATGTAGACAAGGAGACCGGAAAAAAGATCAAGGCGGCTGCTGTTCCGGGGATCAAGGTGGACGAGGATTACAAGCGCAGCTATCCATATGATACCCTTGCATCGAAGGTTATAGGCTTCACCGGTGCTGATAATCAGGGAATACTGGGCCTTGAGGTGACATATGACAGTGTGCTCACAGGGACAAATGGAAGCATAAATGCGGTCACGGATGCAAGGGGAATAGAGCTTGCGGAATATTCAGAAACCAGGACAGAGCCCATTCCCGGAAATGATCTCGTGACAACACTGGATCTCAATATACAGAGATATGTGACACAGGCTGCAGAGAAAGTCCTGATCGAGAAAAAAGCAAACAGGGTGTGTGCAATAACGATCAATCCCCAAAATGGCGAGATATATGCCATGGTGGATGTGCCGGAATACAACCTGAACGAACCGTTCAAACTGGTTAAGCCAGAGAACGATGAAGAGACAGACACAGGGGAAGATGCAGAAAGGAATAACAGCGCATCCGGGACATCCATGTTGCTGCCTACAGCCGGCAATATGGATGAGCTGAACAATATGTGGAGAAATTATCTGATAAGCGACACATATGAGCCGGGATCAACCGCCAAGATAATAACACTGACGGCAGCACTCGAGAAGGGAGCGGTCGACAGCAGCTCAAACTTTTTCTGCCCGGGATATAAGATAGTTGAGGACAGAAGGATAAGGTGTAGCAAGACCACGGGCCATGGAAGCCAGAGCCTTAAGGAGGCGCTCATGAATTCCTGCAATCCGGCGTTTATGGAGATAGGAGAGAGAACAGGAGTGGATGGCATGTACGAGTATTATCACAAGCTGGGATTGTTCAGTCAGAGCGGAATAGACCTTCCCGGAGAGGCAAACTCCATCATGCATAAGAAGGAAAATGTAGGGCCGGTAGAGCTTGCCACCATGTCGTTTGGACAGTCATTCCAGGTGACTCCGATACAGTTCATATCTGCAGTGTGCACGGTTGTGAATGGAGGGCATACGGTAACTCCACATTTGGGAAAAAGGATAATAGACAGCAGTAAAGAAACTATTACAGCCATTGAATTTGACGAGCAGAGACAGGTTATAGATGAGGAGACATCACAGAAGATGCGGGAGATGCTTGAGGCAGTCGTTGCCGAGGGCGGCGGATCAAAGTGTGCCATAGAGGGCTGCAGGATAGGCGGAAAGACCGCCACGAGTGAGAAACTTCCCAGAGGAACAGGCAGATACATATCTTCTTTTATAGGATTTGCGCCGGCGGATGATCCTCAAGTCCTGACGGTCGTGCTAATAGATGAGCCCGAGGGCACATATTATGGAGGAACCATAGCGGCCCCTGTTGTGAGAGATATTTTTTTGAATATTCTTCCCTATTTGGGAATTGACAAAGCCACAAATGAGTATTAAATTTATCTCAGTCTGAAAACAGTTTAAGAAATACATAGTCCGCGGTGCGCGGGCAGGTAAGGAGTACAAAATGAATTTAGATTTAAAGATTGTTTTACCGGTAGTGATAGCATTCTGTATCAGCGTGGTGCTGTGCCCTATAGTTATACCGTTCCTGAAGAAGCTCAAGTTCGGTCAGTTTGTCAGGGATGACGGCCCACAGGCACATTTGAAGAAGGCCGGAACACCAACCATGGGTGGACTTATAATCCTTCTGTCACTTACGATCACGACGCTTATCTATATGAAGAAATATCCGGATGTCCTTCCGGTGCTTTTTGTGACACTTGGATTTGGACTTATCGGATTTATCGATGATTACATCAAAGTTGTTATGAAGAGATCAATGGGACTTCACGCATGGCAGAAGATGCTCGGACAGATTGTCGTTACGGGAGTATTTGCATATTATGTAGAGAAGTATTCAGATATCAACAATGAGCTTATAATACCATTCCTTGGCAAGACGGTTCAGCTCAACAGCACACTCTATGTGATACTGTTGTTCTTCATCGTGCTTGGAACAGTTAATGGTGCGAACTTCACAGATGGACTTGACGGACTTGCGTCATCAGTCACGGTTCTCATAGCCACATTCTTTGCGGTTGTAGCAGTGGGAACAGACTCAGGTGTTGCTCCGGTTGCCTGCGCAGCGGTTGGATGTCTTCTTGGCTTCCTTGTGTACAATGTATACCCTGCAAAGGTATTCATGGGAGATACAGGTTCTCTGGCACTCGGTGGATTTGTTGCATCAACAGCGTATATGCTCAAGATGCCTATATTCATAGTTATAATAGCTTTCATATACTTCCTTGAAGTATTATCAGTTATAATACAGGTTGTTTCATTCAAGCTTACAGGCAAGAGAGTGTTCAGAATGGCACCTATACATCATCATTTTGAGCTCGGGGGATGGCCTGAGTCAAAGGTCGTTGCTATATTTTCTATAGTGACTGCAGTCCTCTGTGTGGTAGGTTTACTGGCTCTGTAATGTAGAAAGGAGAAAATGGTGCAGTGGTGCACCATGGTGAAATGATATGGAGATCAATACAGCGATAGTAGCAGGAACAGGAAAGAGTGGAATCAGTGCAACCAAGCTTCTGGTAAATCATGGAGTAAAGGTTTATCTGTTCGATGAGAACAAGGACAGAGATATAGAGGCGATAAAGGAGAAGACAGGCGATTCAGAACTCGTTCAGATAGAACTCGGCGAGCTTGGAGAGGATGCCCTCTCATCATCACAGCTCATGGTCATCAGTCCGGGAATCCCTGTTGATGCGCCATTTACAGATGTGGTGAGAAATGCGGGAATACCTATCTGGAGTGAGATAGAGCTGGCATACCATTATGGTAAGGGTAAGATAGCAGCCATAACAGGAACAAACGGCAAGACTACAACTACAGCCCTTGTGGGAGAGATAGTCAAGGCACACAATGCCAAGACCATCGTTGTGGGAAATATTGGAATACCTTACACAGAGCTGTGCGACACAACAGACGATGATTCAGATACAGTTGCAGAGATAAGCAGTTTCCAGCTTGAGACGGTTATAGATTTTCATCCGAATGTCAGTGCAATACTCAACCTGACTCCGGATCATCTGAACAGGCATTATACATTTGAGAATTATGGAAATGTAAAGTTTTCAATAACAAAGAATCAGACCATGGATGATGTGACAGTCCTAAACTATGATGATGAGCATACACGCGCCATGGGAGAGAAGGCAAAGGATCATTGCCATGTAGTATATTTCAGCAGACTGGAGAAGCCGGCCGGTGGAGTATATGTAGAGGATGGGGATATCATCCTCGAGGATGGCGATAAGAAGATCAATGTACTTGCCATTAAGGATCTTAAGCTCATGGGAGCTCACAATGTTGAGAATGTTCTGGCAGCAGTTGGAATATCATATTATATGGGAGTCCCTGTTGATGTTATTAGAGATGTTGCAACATCATTCAAGGCTGTTGCTCATAGAGTAGAATATGTTGACACCGTCGATGGTGTTGCATACTACAATGATTCAAAGGGAACAAACCCTGATGCAGCCATAAAGGGAATACAGGCCATGGTGGCTCCTACATTCCTCATAGGTGGAGGCTACGACAAGGGTTCTGAGTACGACGAGTGGATAGAGGCGTTTGACGGCAAGGTAAAGTGGCTCGTTCTCATAGGCCAGACTGCGCAGAAGATAGCTGACTGTGCCAAGAGACATGGATTTAACTCAATTATATTTGAGGAGAATCTTCAGGATGCGGTAGCATATTGCCATGAGAATGCGGTTGACGGAGATGCGGTGCTTCTCTCACCTGCATGTGCAAGCTGGGGACAGTTTGACAACTACGAGCAGAGAGGCGATATGTTCAAGGAGTATGTAAGAAGCTATAAGGAGTGATCTGATTGCATGGAGGTCCTGAGGTTTCAGAAGATAGAGTGAGAGATGCACGAAAACGGTGTCCGGGAGGATATGTGGATGTGACCATGCTCCTGGCGCTGGGGATGATTCTGACATTTGGGCTTGCCATGATATACAGTACGAGCAGTTACAGGGCGTACGACCTGTACGGAGATCAGATGTACTTTTTTAAAAGACAGGCACTTTATATGTTGCTGGCGATCTTCGCCATGTACATAGTGTCAAGATATGACTACAGGCGGCTGCTCAGGCTGTCTGCGGTCATTTTGCTGTCATCACTTGTTCTTCAGGTGGTGGTGCTGATAATAGGAACGGTCAGCCATGGGTCAGCAAGATGGATATATATTGGACCTATAGGATTTCAGCCATCAGAATATGCCAAGACGGCGATCATAATCTACACCTCGGCGAGGGCTGCCGTGGAGAGCAAAAATCTGTGCAGACCGGGCTGCCTTATAAAGGTAATGATCCTGCCCGTGATCACCATAGCCCTGATCGGTGTGGAGAATCTCAGCACGGCTATAATCTGTTTTGCAATCCTTTTTGTAATATTGTTTGTGGGAAGCCTCAGGGTCAGACATTTTGTTCTGATCGGTATATTTGGTGTTGTCGGGAGTGTGCTTTTCATAATGTTCGCAGGCTACAGGGCGAACAGAGTCAAGATATGGCTTGATCCTGAAAATTACGCAGATGGCTATCAGACGGTTCAGTCGTTATATGCCGTTGGTTCCGGTGGACTGTTTGGAGTGGGCTTTGGGAGAAGTGTCCAAAAGATGGGGTTTATTCCGGAGTCACATAATGATATGATATTCTCAGTCGTGTGTGAGGAGCTCGGAATTGTCGGAGCGGCATTTATACTTATCATTTTTCTTATATTACTTAGGCGGATGGCTGTGACGGCCATGAATGCCAGAGACAGATTTGGAAGCATGCTCACAGCGGGAGTGATGGCACATGTGGCGGTCCAACTGCTGATAAATGTGAGTGTTGTCACGAATACCATTCCGCCGACAGGTGTGCCGATGCCATTTGTCAGTTATGGCGGAAGTTCGATAATTTTCATTCTGATGGAGATGGGGATAGTGATGTCCGTATCCAGAGGAATTTCGTATGACGAAACAGACATATGACAGATCCTTTAAAGGAAGATTTGAATGGAAAACAACAATAGACGAAATGTTAATAAAAATAGAATGAGCAGAAATGTTGATGTTGCGCAGACCAGACGTGAAAGCGGCTATGTGGATGTCATGACCGGAAAACGCCTCGACGGAAGGGTCAAGGTTCCGGTTGATAAGAGAAGACAGCAGACAGACAGCCGCAATGGACAGCGGAGAGCAGACGGAGATATGCGCCGCAGGACGGATGAGCAGACACGAAGAAGGCCTGATGGGGAGCACCGCAGAACAGGCGAACAGGCGCGCAGAAGGCCTGATGGGGAGCACCGCAGAACAGGCGAACAGGCGCGCAGAAGACCAGACGCAGAGCGTCGCAGATCTGACGAGCGGGTGCGCAGAAGACCAGACGGAGAGCGCCGCAGATCTGACGAACAGGTGCGCAGGAGACCAGATGGAGAGCGC
>ULQY01053436.1_pt1 | contig 13132 bp, 10 predicted proteins | sample 1954671 | NCBI WGS metagenome assembly ULQY01 (sample SAMEA4835660, study PRJEB28245) | human gut metagenome | biome: gut microbiome; material: fecal sample | place: Denmark | collected 2008 | reverse complement strand
TTAAGGAGTATGTGAGGAAATCAACTTCACGGATTCAGGTTGATATTATGCCCCTTACCGTTCGTTTCGGTGAGACAGATTACAAATGTGGCGTAGATCTGACCAACGAGGCATTTTATGATCTGCTGGAAAACAGCGAAGATGCTCCTTCCACCGCCGCTGTAAATCCTTACGAATTTGAGGAGACTTTCCAGAAATACCTGGATGCCGGAGACGAGATCGTAGCCATTATTTTTTCCAAAAACATGAGTGCTACTTTTCAGTCTGCCAAGATTGCCGCTGACAACATCGAATCTCCTTCCCTGCATCTGATCGACTGTGAAAACGGTGCTATGGGACAAGCTCTTTTGATCCATGCCGCTGTTACTATGCGGGATCAGGGCGCTTCTGCCAGTGAGATTGCTGAGAAGATCACGGCCCTTCTGCCAAGAACAGCTACTTATTTCATCGTAGACAACATGGATTATCTCCAGCGGGGCGGCCGTATCTCTAAAAGTGCGGATCCGGTCGGAAACCAGATGAAGATCCATCCGGTACTGCGCCTTCTGCCAGATGGTGTAAAACCAGTGGACAAAGTAAAGGGAAGAAAGTCCTGTAATGCATGGCTGGTAAACAAACTTACCGATGTGAAGCCGGATCCTGCTTACACCGTAGTGATCGGTCATTCCAATGCACCGGAGCGTGCCGAGGCTCTCAAAGGTCAGCTTCAGGAAGCCGGTGTAAAAAACGACATCCTCATTACCTGCATCGGACCGGTTGTAGGAACCCATATCGGACCAAACTGTCTGGGCATCGGTTATGTAGAAGCCTGAGGTGTATTGTTACCGGCAGTATGATCTGCCCTGTAAATTACATAAAAGCAAAAAGAACCTCTCCGGGAGACTTTGGTGCACGGCACCATCCAGCCTCCGGGGAAGTTCTTTTTTTTCCTTTTATTTCTACTGCTGCCAGTTCTCCGGTAGTACCATAGTACCACCAAATTTTGTATGACGGTAGCGGTCTTTGCTCCGGTCATACTTCTGCACAGTGAGAATCTGTCTTGGGTTTGAAGTTTTCAAAGATTTATATACCTTTTTCAGGCTAATCCACTGTCTATTGTGGTCCGGATCCCCGGAATCTCCCAAAAACACCCTGTCTTTGTCCTTATCATAGAGGAATAAAGTCACATAGTGTCCCGGGGTGTTGCTCCAGTATACCGTACTTTCGCTGCTGCTGACCACTACAATAGCCGCCATGGAACTCTCGATCTGTCTGCGAAATGCCTCATAGTCCGCCGGTTTTGTTCCTGTCTGGCAGGAAAATCCGGTGCTCTCCAAAGTCTTTTTCATAAAGCCCCAGTCGATGGCTCCTCCGCCACCGTATCCGGAAACTTTCTTTGCATACTGATACATATCCACCGGCGACGCCTTGTAACCGCCGCTAAGAGATGTATAGACATTGGCCATGCAGCACAATCCGCAGCCAAATCCGCCAAAAGATCCACCATCATACAGATCTTTGCCCCATTTGCCGGACCACTCCCGTCTTTCCTTCCAGGATTTAGGCCCCTGCAAAAAGGTAGCGATCTTCTCGGTAGGATCCACTGTCGGTACCGGTGTGGCAGGTGTGGCTGTTGCCGTTACCGCAGTCTGGCTGGCCGTCACCGCCGGCGGTGTGACTACATCACCGGCGGCAGGCTTTGCATCCAGCGGGAAATAGTGATTTAAAAACGCCGCCAAAAAAAGCATGGCCGCACTGAGTACCACAATAAGGATCATCTGTTTTTTGGTATAATTTCTTTTCTTCATAGGCCCCTGATCTAGAATGTAAATTTATCTGCAAAATACTCTTTCAATTCTGAAATTTTGATACGCTCCTGCTCCATGGTATCACGGTCACGGACTGTTACCATGCCATCTTCCTCGGAATCGAAATCGTATGTAACACAGAAAGGTGTTCCGATCTCGTCCTGACGGCGGTAACGCTTACCGATGTTGCCACGGTCATCATATTCACAGTTATAATATTTGCTCAGTTCTGCAAATACTTTTTCTGCATTGTCATTTAACTTTTTGGAAAGTGGCAGCACACCGATCTTTACCGGTGCCAGTGCCGGATGGAAGTGCATTACCGTACGCACATCTCCCTCACCGATCTCTTCTTCATCATAAGCACTGCACAAAAATGCCAGTGTCACTCGGTCAGCACCCAGAGACGGCTCGATTACATATGGGATGTATTTTTCTTTCTTTTCATCATCAAAATACTCCATGGACTCACCGGATGTATTCTGGTGCTGTGTCAGGTCGTAATCTGTACGGTCTGCGATACCCCACAGTTCGCCCCATCCGAATGGGAACAAGAACTCAAGGTCTGTGGTTCCTTTGCTGTAGAAGCAAAGTTCCTCTGCAGAGTGGTCTCTGGCACGAAGTTCATCGTCTTTGATACCAAGATTTTTCAGCCAATCGATACAGAACTGTCTCCAGTATGAGAACCACTCCATATCAGTACCAGGCTCACAGAAAAATTCCAGCTCCATCTGTTCAAACTCACGGGTACGGAATGTAAAGTTTCCTGGTGTGATCTCGTTTCGGAAGGATTTACCAATCTGTCCAATTCCAAATGGAATCTTTTTACGGGATGTTCTCTGTACATTCTTGAAATTGACAAAGATACCCTGTGCTGTCTCCGGACGAAGGTATACTGTATTTTTGGCATCCTCTGTAACACCCTGGAATGTCTTGAACATCAGGTTGAACTGACGGATCTCTGTAAAGTTGTGTTTACCACAGCTTGGACAGCAGATGTTATGGTCGTTGATAAAGCCTTCCATCTTGGCATTGTCCCATCCGTCTACGGAACCATCCAGTTCGATGTCATTATCCTTGGCAAAATCCTCGATCAACTGGTCTGCGCGAAATCTTTCATGACACTCTTTACAGTCCATCAAAGGATCTGAAAAACCGCCCAAATGTCCGGACGCTACCCATGTCTGTGGGTTCATCAGGATTGCACAGTCTACACCCACATTGTACTTATTCTCCTGAATAAACTTCTGCCACCATGCTTTCTTTACATTGTTCTTCAGCTCTACGCCCAGATTTCCGTAATCCCATGTGTTGGCAAGTCCGCCATAAATCTCTGATCCCGGATAAATAAATCCACGGCTTTTCGCCAGTGCCACAATCTTGTCCATTGTCTTTTCCATTTGAAATTCCTCCAAAAAATTCTTTCATCGCAAATCATCCCTGACTTCCCGGAATGCTGCGCCTGCATTTATGTTTCATTGTACTATTATAAAAAGTTTTTTTCAAGTTAAAAATCCAGCATCCCCAGGGATTTGAACTTCCGGTCCGTGTTTGCTTCCAGATAACGGCCTACCACCCGGGACAATTCCTTCTGAACCTTCTCCCCCACAGTAAAACTGTAAAGGGTTTCCAGCCTGGAAGATAAGATCCGCTGCAGCGTATACAGGGTAGTGCCGGAAATCAGCATATCACCCCTTCCGCCTCCACACCGGCTGCACCGCACGCCGGCATCTTTCACGGAAAAAAACACCAGATCCTCTTCCCCGCCACAGTCCACACACTGATAAATTCTGGGTGCCACACCTTCTATGTAAAGCATGCGGAATTCATAGATCCGGCGGACCAGTTCGTGAGGGATCTCTTTTCTGGTCAGAGCATGCAGCGACACATACAAAAGATTCAGTTCTTCCTTGGCATTCATTCCCTCTCTGGTAAAATAATCCGCCACTTCGCAAAAATACAATCCCATGTACAGCGCATCAAGATCCTGCCTGAGTTTTGGGAAAAACTGCTTTACTTCCACCTGTTCAATGCTGTAGGAGTCTCTTCCCTTATATACATAAAATTCACCGAATGTAAAAGGTTCCGTAGACGCCGAAAGGGGGCTTTTCGGTCGTCTTGCCCCTCTGGCAAATGCCGAAATACGCCCCCATTCTTTTGTCAGAAGGACAACCCTTTTATCGTATTCCCCGATGGTAGTGGCCGACAGTACCATGCCCATTACCTGCTGTTTCAACGATTTTTTCCTCCTTGCTGCCACAGTCGCCGTACCGGTAACTCTCCCGGTCTGCCACATAAGCCAGATAATCACTGACCCGCCCTGTGGATGTAAACCGGTTCCATGCTTTGTCTCTTTCTTCTTCCATGACTTCCTCCGTTTTGTGCCTTTGCTTCTACAAAACTTAGAATACCCGGAAGGATTTTTCTCTATGCTGTCAGATATTGGAAACCGCTAGTCGTTCTCCTTAAATCCAAAGTTTTTCAATAAAAAGTCACTGTCACGCCAGTCTTTCTTCACCTTGACCCACAATTTGAGATTGACTTTTGCCTCCAGAAAATCTTCGATTTCCTTTCTGGCTGCAGTGCCGATGCGCTTCAACATGGCACCCTGTTTACCGATGATAATGCCCTTGTGGGAGTCTCTCTCGCAGACGATGGTAGCATCAATATCGTAAAAAAGATTTTTCCCCGGACGCTCCTTCATGCTGTCGATGGATACAGCAATCCCGTGAGGAATCTCATCCTGCAAAAGGCGCAGTGCCTTCTCCCGGATCAGTTCCGCTACGATCTGGCGCACCGGCTGATCAGTGATGGTGTCCTCGTCATAAAACTGAGGGCCTTCCTCCAGATAAGAAAACATAGTCTCAATGAGATCATCCACATTTTCCCCGTTCTGGGCAGAAACCGGTACCATCTCCGCAAAATCCAGAATGTCTTTGTAGGCATTCATGCACTCCAACAGTTCATCTTTCCGCACTTTGTCAATCTTATTCATAACCAGGATCACCGGTGCCGAAGATTTTTTCAGTTCCTGGGCAATGTGTCTCTCTCCCTGGCCGATATAAGTAGTTGCTTCCACCAGCCACAGCACCAGATCCACTTCCTTAAACGTGCTCTCTGCCGCATTGACCATAAACTCGCCCAGCTTGTTTTTCGCCTTGTGGATTCCCGGTGTATCCAGGAACACGATCTGGCCTCTGTCATCATGGTACACCGTCTGGATGCGGTTTCTCGTCGTCTGCGGCTTGTTGGATGTGATAGCGATCTTCTGGCCGATGATGCGGTTCATCAGGGTAGACTTGCCTACATTGGGACGGCCTACCAGTGTCACAAATCCTGATTTAAACTTTTGTTCCATTTTATTCCTCCTAATTCAAAACACGAATGGTGTCAAACAGTTCCTTTGCTTCTTCTACTTTTTCCTCGCCACCCAGCACACAGATCTTGTCATCCGAAAGGATCGCTTCCACCATTTTGGCGGCTTCACGGACTTTCTTCTGATCCGTTGCCAGCACCTGGTCTCTCTCTGTCTGCATATCCGCTTCGGTGTAACCGGTCTTGTAACTGCGGTAAGAACGGCTTCCCTTGGCTCTTGGTGTCAGCGGCGTATCCATCTCGCTGATGGTTCCGATCATATACTTCATCATATCCCGCTCATCGGCGTCAAACTGCTCCAGATAAGCCGGCACGCCTTTGTATACCTCATTGGTCTCTGTCAGGTTCGGATCTCTGTAAGACATAAAATATCCGGTTCCGCTCTGGGTAAAACTGCACATAACGCCGTAGGCTCCTCCTTTGACTCTCACTTCATTCCAGAGATAATCGTAGGACAAAATGGTTTTTACCACTTTGAAGGAACCATCATATTCGATTCCTTTGTCGTCAAAATGACCGGCTCTGGCTACAAACTGCACCTTGCTGGCCGTCTTGAAGCCCTCATTTTCCTTGCTTGCAGGCAGTTTCCAGTCTGGTTCCGGCACGGTTTCTCCCGCCTGCTGTGGCAGTGCCTCCAACAGGGTGGAAAGTTCTTTTTTCAAAATCTTCCGTCCCTCTTCTGTGGCTGTGACGGAGATCTCCAGGTCTTCTTTGACAAAAATATTTTTCATGAGAGCCGTCAACACAGCGATAAGATTGTCTTTTCTCTCTTCAAAATGTTCTTCCAGATCACACAGGAAATCGTAATAACCGATTCCTGACATCTGCTCCACATAATACTGTCTTTCTCCCAGATAAGACATAACACGGCGGCAGGCGGTCAGATGTCCAGCTGCCAGTTTGCTGGCCTGCTGGCCGGATCTCGCCTCTCCGATAATCTCACGCAGACGCTTGGTGTCTCCCATCTTTGACTGGGTCAGAATCTCTCCCAACAGTTCCATCATATATGGGATCTCACGGTACAGCATCTTGGACCCTACTTCCATATGCATACTGTATTCATCACTGCCCTTTCTTCCATAGGCTGTTCCCTCTACCTCAAAGTTGCCTGCATGGATGAGGATCTCGTTGCTGAGAGCCAGTTTATCATGCTTCTCTGTGTCTACGGTACCGAGAATATCTGTCAAAAGCCCCAGATACGGTGCGTACTCTTTCCATTGGTCCATGGAAAAGATCAGGCGGAGGTACTCAATGCCATTGGTTGGATAATCATGTTCTACCAGCGTCACACCCTGCATTTCATTTACTTCATTGTGAACCGGCAGCACCTTTTTTCCCAGGTCCTCTCTGGTAAGAAGCGGAATACACTTCAATGCCTCCGGGCTGGTTGGCTCTTCCTGGTATACCTTCAACTCCTTTGTTTCCTGTACCAGTTTTTGGATCTGTTCCGGTGTCAAAGTCTCTTTGTACTGATCCAGTTTTTCCTGTTCTTCCTGATCCATCTTGGCGGTCAATCCTGCCTTTGGCTCAATTCCCACATAGCATACATGAGTGTTGTCCAGGAAGAAATCCCGGATCAGCTGCTCATAATAATCTGTATCCATGGCCTTTCGCAGTTCTTCAAACACATCCCCGCAATCCAGATGGATAAACGGCTTCTTATCATCATACAGCCAGCTGTCAAACATCTGCAGGCCGTACATCAGTCCCTTTGGATAGTTGCCGAAATCTCCCTCTCTGTACTGGAATTCCAAGGCGTTTAACGCCGCCAGGAGAGACTTTCTGTCCAGACCTTTCTCCGCCAGTTCTGTCAGGGTATCGTAGATCACCTTCTCAAAATCCTGTTTCTGATCCTGTCTGGCGTTTTTCGCAATGAAGGTAAAGGACATCTGCTGCAGGCCATTTTCAAAGCCACCTTTGATCTCACTGCCGATCCCTGCGTCTAAAAGAGCCTGTTTTACCGGTGCTCCTACCGCATCCAGCAGAACATATTCCAGCACCTGCATGCCCCGGTACAGTTTGCGGTCATCAAAAGTTCCATAGGCAAAATTCAGGCTGTGGTATACTTTGTCCTTTGAATCGTCTCCTTCCGGCACGGAGTAAAAACCGTATTTCTCCTGTTTTTTATCAAATGACTTCTGCATTGGCAATACCGAATCTACGAAAAGATAGTCAAACTGACTCAGGTATTTTTCTTCCAGCCAGTTCAACTTCTCTTCCATATCCATGTCTCCATAAAGATAGATGTAACTGTTTGATGGATGATAATATTTGCTGTGAAAATCCAAATAGTCCTCATAAGTCAGTTCCGGTATCTCCACCGGGTCACCGCCGGACTCCACCCCATACGGAGTGTCTGGGAACAATGCATTCTGGATGTTCCGGTACAAAATACTGTCCGGATCGGAGTACACACCTTTCATCTCGTTAAACACTACGCCATTGTACTTAAGCGGTGCCTCTTCCGACTCCAGCTCATAGTGCCATCCTTCCTGCTTAAAAATTTTCTCTTCTTTATATATATTAGGATAAAAAACAGCATCCAGATACACATGCATCAGATTCTGGAAATCCTTATCATTGCAGCTTGCCACCGGGTATACGGTTTTGTCCGGATAGGTCATGGCATTCAAAAAGGTATTAAGAGAGCCTTTGGCCAGTTCAATAAACGGATCTTTTACCGGGAACTCTTTGGAACCGCATAATACCGTATGTTCCACAATGTGGGCCACACCGGTGGAATCTTTTGGCGGGGTGCGGAATCCGATGGTAAAGACCTTGTTTTCATCCTGATTTTCCATCAAGACCACTTTGGCTTTTGTCTTATTATGTTCTAACAGATATCCTTTGGTTCCCATGTCTTTCATGTCCTGGGTGGATATAAGTCTGTAGGCTTTACAATGTTCGATGTTCATTCTTTCTTCTCCTTTATAAAAACTGATTTCACAGGTATAATTTACACGAAATCCACAATAACTATACAGTATCACATTTTTACAGGTATTGGCAACACCGCAAAAATATTTTCTTGCTATTTTACGGGCGGTATGGTAAAGTTAATGAGTGTGAAATATTTATTTTAGGAGGCAAAACACATGAAAGGTACAGTTAAATGGTTTAATGCCAAAAAAGGATTCGGATTTATTTCTGACGAAGAGGGAAAAGATGTATTTGTACACTTCTCCGCATTACAGATGGATGGTTTCAAAGTTTTGGAAGAGGGCGACGAAGTAGAATTCGAAGTAATCGATGGCGAAAAGGGACCACAGGCTGCAAATGTAACAAAGTTATAATCGATTTTTAATGGACTTAGTTTTTATATAAAAGTTAAGCAATTACAAGAGGTTGTAACAAGGCGGGTTCTATGACCCGCCTTTATAACTGTTCAGAAACGCCAACAGGCGTTTTTTTATTGTTCTTTTACAGAGATGCAAAGATGCGGCTTCCTTTTATCCGGACCCAGTGGAGCATTCCGGCGCAGACTGCCAGAAGCACCGCAAAAGAAACCGTCATATACTCTTCCGCTGTAAATGGCAGATTCAGATATCCTGCTGCCAGAACGCCAAGTACGATCCAGTTGCCAAAGATTACCGCCACTACGCCAAAGTTCTGTTTTACTGCAGCCGTCTCATTGGTCCACTTCAGATTTGGCCGCTTCAGATTTACCATCAATCCTAACAGCGCCCCAAACAGCACATACAAAAGGGGCCAGAGCACCAGCCAGATTCCCTGCATCAGAGTTACCGGGAGAACACAGACCACACAAATGCTGCAAAAGACTGCCGGCACTCCGGTGAGCCACATGTGAAGCTCCAGTTTGGAACGAAGCACCTGCCACGGCTTTACTGGCAGTGACTGGGACAACCAGATATTTTTTCCTTCCAGTGAAATAGCAGGCGCCGTTATATCATTCATGGATGTCATCAGAGCAATGGCTCCGATCAGCATCAGCACCAGGGTTCCTACATACTCTCCAAAGATCTCTTTCTGCAGCTGCAGCAAAAGAGGTGCTTTAACGATAGCCGCCACACCTGCCACCGGCAGCATCAGAGTTCCCATGGCACAGTTAAGCATATAGGTGGCACTGCTTGTAAAATGTTTACATTCTTTCCACAGCAACGCCCGTCTCAGGCTTCTTTTTGCCACGATTTTTTCTTTGTACACTTTCTTTGTAACCTGCTCAGCCTGAGTAGCGATCTGTACGAAACTTCGTTTCATCACAAATACCACGGCGGCCAGTGCCACAAGGACAACAAGGGTAGTCACTGCCATCGGCACTGCCTCACCGGCTGCTCCCAGTCCAAACTGGTACAGCACATACGCCTTGTTCTTTACTGCGTCTCCTGCCACCAGTATATTGCCAAGGAGTGTCTCCAGCATCTGACTGGCCTTGAAATATATAAAATAATACAATCCCAGAAACGCCAGGGAGGCGACGACCATAACGGCACTTTTATTTTTCAGCTTGCTGCTGATCCTGGCCACACCCCATCCCAGCAGACAGGATAAAATAAGTACAATGAGGGTCAGCAAAATACCAAACAAAACTCCACAGATGATCACAGACGGTGTCCTCTGTGCCGTAGAAAAATACACGATCAGCCCCGGAATATACACCACCATGCTATACAGGACACTCATAAAATAAACTCCGGTCAGACGGACAAGCAAAAGATATCCCGCCGGTACCGGCATTGACAGTAACAGATCATTATCCTTTGCCTTGTACAGGCTGGCATAGGTATTGAACACGCTTCCAAAGGTGCCCAGCGCCACTGACACCGCCGCCCTGATCAGCATATACAGCCAGCCGGCACCCGCCTTTATCAGCGGGCTCATGCTTTCTGCCATCTGCCAGAAGATTCCTCCTATGACTACGATCATCAGCACCGCAAACATGGTGATGGACAGGATCACTTTGGCCCGGGGTTTTCTCTCGCCGGATTTCATATTGACAAACAGGCTCTGGTTTAACTCCATCAGCTGCTTTTTCATCAGGGCTTTTAACATGATTCACCCTCCATTTCCAGGAATACCTTTTCTAGAGAAGCATCTCCTTTTACCTCTTCCATGGTGCCGGAGCGGATCAGTCTGCCGCCTTTGATAATGGCTACTTTGTCACAGAGTTTTTCTGCCACTTCCAGTACATGAGTGGAGAAAAAGATGGAGCCCCCTTCCTGACAGAATTCGTGCATCATCTCTTTTAGAAGATGGGAGGCCTTGGGATCCAGCCCTACAAATGGCTCATCCATGATAATCAGACTTGGTTCATGGATCCAGGCAGAGATCAGCGCCAGTTTCTGCTTCATTCCGTGAGAATACGATGAAATTCCCATAGCCAGGTTCTTCTTCATCTCAAATTTTTCTGCATACCGGTTGATCCGTTCCTGACGCACTTCCGAAGAGACACCGTAGATGTCCGCAATGAAATTCAAATACTGTATCCCCGTCATAAACTCATAGAGATCCGGATTATCCGGGATATAAGCCATCTTTTTCTTGCAGGCAATGGGATCTTCTTTTACCGATACCCCATCAATATAAATCTGTCCTTCCTCAAAGCCAAGGATCCCGGCCACTGCTTTGATGGTAGTGGTTTTGCCGGCACCATTGTGTCCGATAAAGCCGTATATCTCCCCTTTTCCAATGGTAAGATCCAACTGGCTTACCGCTGTTTTGTCTCCGTATTTTTTCGTAAAATTCTCAATCTTTAACATGGGTATTCCTTCCTCCTCGCAATGATCTCGTCATATAATTCCAGTCCATAACTGGTGTTTTCCGGTTCTTTTGGCACCATGGTGTAACGCTGTTCCTGATTAGCTTCTCTTCCTGCCGATAAAAACAGCACTCTCTCCGGTTGCTTTTTATACAAATCTCTGGCAAAAGAGGTAATATGGGTTACCGTCCACACTACCACCGTTGTATCCAGACACGCCTGCATCAGATCCATGGCAATCTGATAGGCAGTGATCTCGGTTGTAGTAGCAAATGTTTCATTCAGCAGGATAAGGCTTCCACTTTTAGCGTGCCGGAGAATCTCCTGCATACGCACCAGTTCTTCCTCAAACTTGCCCATGGTCATGCTGGCGTCCTCTCTTCTGGTAAAATGGGTAAAAATTCCCTGATACACCTGAAGGGGATACTGCCCCGCCGGCACATACATTCCCGCCTGACAGAGCACCTGGGCGATTCCCATGCTCCGCAGGAAAGTAGATTTTCCTCCCTGGTTGGCTCCGGTAATGACCAGGGCGTCGTACCCCTCCATCTTCAGCGAATTGGACACCGGATTTTTGTGGGTCTGCAACGCCAGCGACAGATCATACAATCCCAGTATCTCTGCTTTTTCCTGTTCCGGAAAGGAAAATAAGAAGTTTAGTTCCTGTCCATGCCGGTACAGTTTGCTGCACCCGTATAAAAACGCAGCCTGTCGGCGCAACAGCCGGAAGTTTTCCTGCCATTTTTTCAGATAAGGAACGCATCCTTCCAAAATTTCTACCAGCACGGAATCGATAAACTCCACCGCACTCTCAAACATTCTTTCATCCAGGATCATGCTGCCTTTGTCCCGGGACAGCCACTTTCTGCTGCCCTTTTGCACCTTTTCTCTGGCATCCGTCACTTCCATGTCTTTTAAAAGCAGACCTTCTGCCATGTGTCCCCGCAGGGTAATCTCGCCCTTTCTCTTAAATCCATCCAGATTTTCCACCAGTTCAATCTGTTCCTTCACCTGCTCCGGCGGCAGTTCTGTAAACCATGCCTCCGCAAAAGTGTCCAGGCCGGTTCCCTGCAGTTTGCCCTTTTCCCTTTCACAGATCTGCTGCAGTGCCGCAGTAGCATACACCACCGTCCGCAGTGCCTCCAGATGAGTGGAGATCAGCGTCTCATTCAGATGGTTTTTTCCCCGGCTGTCCAGGATAGAGTCCATCTCTCCCTCTAACTTCCCGGCAGCCTTCACAATGTGCCGGTGGCACTCCTCTATAAACTCCGGATGCTCACAGCAGGCCTTCACTACCTGCTGCCTCTGGCGTATCTGTTCTTTTTCCTGTAAGGGGTGCAGCAGTTCCTCCAGAATGTGGGACTCGTCCTCGTATTCCTTTAATGCCATTCCCCGGACGATGGTCACAAGATTCAGATCCTGTTCTATGGCCTTTCTGTCATAATATGCGGTGTGCGACGGTTCATAAAACTGTATCATCTTCTATCACCTCCCGCATTTTCTCGTATATCATACCGTACTTCGTGATCAGCGAATCCTCATACTCTCCCTGATCCGCCGGTTTTCGCACAATCTCAAACGTTCTGGTCCTGTGGTCCCCCGCCAGCTTCGCCACCAGGCTTACCAGGCCGGACCGCTCCTTGGCAAGATTTCTTATGTGGGTCACATACACCCCGTCACACTGTCTGTCCATAAAATGATCCAGCACCCGGTCACCCATAATCTCTGCATCATAGGATGCCGCCGTGGTAAAAAGTTCATTCAGCACCACAAATCTTCCCTTCTCGGAAAGCCCCATCTCCGGTGCCAGCCGTTCCAGTTCTTCTTTTAATTTGCCCCGGCCACTCTCCCGGCTTTCTTCTCTGGAAAAATGGGAAAAAATACCGCTGTAATAAGGCACCACAGCCCGGGCCGCCGGCACCATCAACCCCATCTGCGACAGATACACCACCTGCCCCAACATTCTGGCAAAGGTAGTTTTTCCACCGCCGTTGGCACCTGTTACTACTAAGAATCGTTCTCCTTCCTGCATTTTCAGGGAATTGGTTACAACCTTCTTTTCCCGTTCCATCAAAACCATGCCCAGGTCAAATCCATCCTGTACTTCCAGATGTTCTCCTTCTTCCGGCACGCAGAATGTATAACCCTGTTCCTGCATCTGCTCTGCCACCTTTTCATAAGACAAGTAAAGAGCAGCCTCTTTCGCCAGCCGGCACAGTACCGGATCCATATTCCATTTCTCCAGCTGTTTCAG
>ULQY01017182.1_pt1 | contig 13151 bp, 9 predicted proteins | sample 1954671 | NCBI WGS metagenome assembly ULQY01 (sample SAMEA4835660, study PRJEB28245) | human gut metagenome | biome: gut microbiome; material: fecal sample | place: Denmark | collected 2008 | reverse complement strand
AATTCAAAAAATAACTATGCAAAAATTCAATTATGGGAAAAATCAGCAGAATCTACAGATAATCAGAAATTTGAAATTAGTAATATAGGAAATGGATATTATAAAATTATAGCAAAACATTCTAAGAAATCATTAGATATACCAGGAGCTTCGAACGTTAATTGCACTAAAATACAACAATATGATAGTAATGGAACAGATGCACAACAATGGATAATAAAGGATGCAGGAGATGGATATTATAACATAATTTCCAAATGTAATGGATTATATTTAGATGTATATGGTGCGATGGCTAATAATGGAACACAAATGCAAATATATGAAGGAAATGGAAGTAATGCTCAAAAATTCAAATTGGAAAAAATAGAAACAGGAATTATTGGAAAACAAACAATAAAAGATGGTACATATTATATAAAAAGTAAATTAAATACTAATATGGTATTTGATGTTGTAAACAATTCAAAAGAGAATTATGCAAAAATTCAGTTATGGGAAAAATCAGTAGAATCAACCAATAATCAAAAATTCAATATAAAATATATTGGAAATGGCTATTATAGCATAGAAGCAAAACATTCTAATAAATCATTAGACATACCAGGAGCAGGAAAAAATAATGGTACAAAAGTTCAACAATATGATAGTAATGGGACAGATGCACAACAATGGATAATAAAAGATGCAGGAAATGGAGATTATTGTATAATTTCAAAATGCAATGGACTATATTTAGACGTGGCAGGAGCAAATGCACAAAATGGTGTACAAATGCAAGTGTATGAAGGCAACGAAACAGATGCTCAGAAATTTAAATTTGAAAAGATTGAAGAAATAGTTGGAGAAAAAACAATTGAAGATGGAAATTATAAAATAAAAGTAGCTTCTAATAAAAAGATGACACTTGATGTAGATAATATGTCGAGAAATAATGGGGCAAATGTTCAATTATGGGAAGAATCAGATTTGATAAGAAAAAATCAAAGATATAAAATAAAGTATATTGGAGATGGATGTTATAAAATAGAAGCAATACATTCAGGAAAAGTATTAGATGTAACTGGAGAATCTATGGTAAGTGGTGCAAATGTTCAGCAATATGAAGATAATGGAACAGATGCACAAAGGTGGATAATAAAAGATAACAAGGATGGAACATATTCGATAATATCAAAAGCAAATAATTTATATATTAATGTTCAAGATAATAAAATTGCTAATGGAGGAAACATACAAGTTTCCAATGAAAATGGAAGTGATTCACAAAAATTTGTGTTCGAAAAAATTAAACCAGAAGAATCAAAGCAAACAATAGCAAATGGAGTGTATAAAATCACTACGGGGATTAATTCAGGAAAAGTATTAGATGTAGCAAATGGAAGTTATGATAATCAAGCAAATGTACAAATTTGGGATAATGGTGGTTCTCAACAACAAAAATTTGAAATAACTTATAAAGAAGATGGATATTATGAAATAAAAAATACTAATTCAGGAAAGGTATTGGATGTAGCAGGAGGAAGTAGTCAGAATTGTACTAATGTTCAACAATACATTTCAAATAATACAGATTATCAAAAATGGATAATAAAAGATGCAGGAGATGGGTATTTTTATATTATTTCTAAAGGAGCAGAAGCATATTTAAACATAGCAGGAGCATCATCAAGTAATGGAACCAATGTACAAATATATGATGGAAATGGGACATTTGGACAAAAATTCAAGTTTCAACAAATACAAATAGTTAACAATAATTTAAATAATATAGTAACATCAATAAATCCAACAAAAGTAATAGATTTAGACCTAAATACGAATAATTTGCAAATATGGGAATTAAATAAAACAAGTGAAAATCAAAGATTTGAATTTACATATATTAAAGATGGTTATTATAAAATAATAAACAAAGCAACAAGTAAAGCTCTAACAGCAGAAGGAAAAAATGTGAATTTTTGTGATTATTCAGATTTAGAAAGCCAAAAATGGAAAATTGAGACGGCTATAAATGGATATTTTTATATAAAATCAAAAAGTACAGGCTTATATTTAGATATAGTTGGAGCAGGAACTACAGATGGTACAAAAGTACATTTATATGAAAAAAATTCAAGCAAAGCTCAAATGTTTAAGTTTGTAGAAAATAAGAATAATGCAACAAAAGATTTTTCAGAAATAGATGAAAGCAAGTATCCAGGATATAAAGAATATCTAGAAAAGTTGCAAGCTCAACATCCGAATTGGATTATAAAGATAAAATATACTGGATTAGATTGGTATACAGTTCTAGATAATGAAGATATGCTTGTAAATGGACAGCCAAAAAGCTTGACACAATTAAAAAATGAGTGGAAGGTAGGAGATACAGAATATGGAACAGGCTGGTACAGAGCATCACGAGGAGCAATAGCATATATGATGGATCCAAGAAATAGTTTAGATGATGGATATGTATTTCAATTTCAGGAATTGGCATCTTCTGCTGGAAAATATTCTGATATTTCCAAAATGATAAGTGGAACTTTTTTAACTAAATATAGCGAATATAGTGAAGAAAATATTATAAATGCAATATTGGATGCATCAAAAACATATAATATAAGTCCATTTCATATAACTTCAAGAATATTACAAGAAAGCGGAATAGATGGAGGAACATTAAATGGATACATATATAACAGAAGAGAAATATATAATTTGTTTAATATTGGAGCAACAGGAGCTTCTGATGAAGAAATAATAAGAAATGGAGCAGAGTATGCATATAAACAACATTGGTTTACACCACAAATGTGTATAAATGGTAGTGTAAGTTTCTTAAAAAAGGGATATTTTATAAATGGACAAAGTACACTATATTTTCAAAAATATAATGTGGTTAATATGAAACAATTATATAATAATCAATATATGCAAAATATAAGAGCAGCCAATGATGAGGGAAAAAGAATATCTGATGAATATAAAGCAAGTGGACTAATAAATAGTCAATTCGAATTTACAATTCCTGTTTATGAGAATATGCCATCAACACCATGTGCAAGTCCAGCTAGATAATTTTATGAAAAGTGCAAGAGAAGTCTTGTACTTTTTTGTTTTAAATGGTATTATAATAACGTAAAAATAAATAAAGGAAGTGAATATATGAAAATATTAATTACAGGAGCAAACGGAATGCTTGCAAAGGAAATAAAAGATAGATTTTCTGAAAAAAACGAATTAATATTAACAGATGTAGCAGAATTAGATATAACAAATGAAGAAATGGTAAAGAATTTTGTAAAAAAGGAAAAACCAGAATGTATTATAAATTGTGCAGCATTTACAGCAGTAGACAAAGCAGAAACAGCAGGCGAAGTAGTAGAAAAAATTAATGCAAATGGACCAGGAAATTTGGCCAAAGCTGCGAAAGAAAATGATGCAGTCTTAGTACATGTAAGTACAGACTATGTATTTGGTGGAGATTTAGATATAGAAAAAGATTATAAAGAAGATGATCCGAAATCACCTGTAACAGCATATGGAATAACAAAATTACACGGAGAAGAACAAATACAAGAAAATACAGACAAATATTATATATTTAGAACAGCGTGGCTATATGGAATTGGTGGAAACAATTTTGTAAAAACAATGTTAAAATTAGGTAAAGATAAAGATGAATTAAATGTAGTAGCAGATCAACATGGAAGTCCAACATATGCAAAAGACTTGGCAGAATTTATTTACCAAGCAGTAACTAAGAAAATACCATATGGAATATATAATTCAACAAATGAAGGATATACAACGTGGTATGATTTTACAAAAGCAATTTTTGAATATGCAGGAATAATTTGTAAAGTAAATCCGGTAACAACAGAAGAATATATAGATATGATGAAAATAACACAAGCCAAGAGACCAAAAAACTCACAAATGTCAAAAGAAAAACTTAAAAAAGCAGGGATTAATGTTCCTGAATGGGAAGACGGACTAAAGAGATATCTAAAGGAAGAAAATATAATTTAAATATATTAGAAAGGACGAAGTTAAATGAAAAAAAGAAAAGGAATAATTTTAGCAGGTGGAAGCGGAACAAGATTGTATCCATTAACAATGGCAATATCTAAACAAATAATGCCAGTATATGATAAACCAATGATTTATTATCCATTATCAGTATTAATGCAAGCAGGAATAAGAGAAGTGTTGATTATATCAACACCAAGAGACATAGTAACATTTCAAGACTTATTAGGTGATGGAAATAAATGGGGAATGAAATTTGAATATAAAATACAAGAAAAACCAAATGGATTGGCAGAAGCATTTATTATAGGTGAAGAATTTATAGGACAAGATAATGTTGCAATGATTTTAGGCGATAATATGTTTTATGGTGAACATCTAAAAGAAAAATTACAAGATGCAAACCAAAATGAAAATGAAGCTACAATATTTGGATATTATGTAAAAGATCCAAGGGCATATGGTGTTGTAGAAATAGATGAAAACGGAAAAGCAATATCAATAGAAGAAAAACCAGAAAATCCAAAATCTAATTATGCAGTACCAGGTTTGTATTTTTATACAAATGAAGTAGTAGAAATAGCTAGAAATGTAAAACCATCAGCAAGAGGAGAATTAGAAATTACTTCAGTTAATGATGAATATATGAAAAGAAAACAATTAAAGGTAGAAAAATTAGGTAGAGGAATGACATGGTTTGATACAGGCACACATGATGCTTTACTAGAAACGGCTAGTTTTGTACAAACAATAGAAAAAAGACAAGGAATGCAGGTATGTTGTCCAGAGGAAATTGCATATAAAAACGGATGGATAACTTCATCTGAATTAGCTGAACTGTCTAAAATATATATGAAAACAGAATATGGAAAATATCTAAAAGATTTAGCGGAAAATAAGTTTGGAGAAGAGTAAAAAAGGAAGGAAATGAAAAATGAGCAAGTTTAAAAAAATAGATACATCAATTGAAGGAGTGTATGTAATAGAACCTACAGTGTTTGGAGATAATAGAGGATATTTTATGGAAACATATAGCAAGGGAGAATTTAAAGAAATTGGATTAAATTATGATTTTGTACAAGATAATCAATCAAAATCTAAAAAAGGTGTTCTAAGAGGATTACATTTTCAAAAAGAAAATTCACAAGCAAAACTAGTAAGAGTTGTAAAGGGAGAAGTATTTGATGTAGCAGTAGATTTAAGACCAGGAAGTAAAACATATGGAAAATGGGAAGGTGTAATACTTTCAGAAGAAAACAAAAAAATGTTTATGATTCCAAGAGGATTTGCACATGGATTTTTAGTTTTATCAGATGAAGCTGAATTTACATATAAATGTGATGATATTTACAATCATGAAGCAGAAGGTGGGTTAGCTTGGAATGACCCAGAAGTAGCAATTGAATGGCCTTTAGAAAATATGAAAGTAGATGAATTGTTGACTTCAGAAAAAGATGCTAAATGGCCATCTTTAAAAGAACTAAAAGAAACAGACTTATTTCAGAATTTAAAATAAAAATAAGATATAAAATATAAAATATATCAATTTTTGGAGAGTTGTCAAGATAATTATAAATAAGGAGAAGATAAAAAATGAGTAGAAATGTATTAGTAACAGGAGCAGCAGGTTTTATAGGAGCAAACTTTGCTGAATATTTTGTGAATAAACATCCCGATTATAAAGTAATAGTAGTAGATAAATTAACATATGCAGGAAATATGAATAATTTGAAAAAAGTTTCAGATAAAATTGAATTTGAACAAGCTGATATATGTGACTTTGAAAAGATGAAAGAAATATTTGATAAATATGATATAAATGGAGTGGTTCACTTTGCGGCTGAATCTCATGTAGACAATAGTATTAAAAATCCATTTATATTTACTCATACAAATGTAATTGGAACACATACATTATTAGAAACAGCAAAACAAAAATGGGGAGAAGGTAGCCCTAATAAATTTGTTCATATTTCAACAGATGAAGTTTATGGATCTTTAGGAGAAGAAGGATATTTTACAGAAAAATCACCAATTAAACCAAGTAGTCCATATTCAGCATCAAAGGCAAGTTCAGATTTAATTGCACTTGCTTATAAAGAAACATTTAAAATGAATGTAAATGTAACAAATTGTTCTAACAATTATGGACCTTATCAACATAATGAAAAGTTAATACCACATATGATTAAATTGGCATTAAATAATCAAAAACTACCTGTTTATGGTGAAGGACTAAATATAAGAGATTGGCTATATGTTGAAGACCATTGTGAAGCAATAGATTTAGTATTTCATAATGGAAAATCAGGTGAAAGATATAATATAGGTGGACATAATGAAAGAAGAAATATACAAATAGTAAAATTAATTTTAGAAAGACTAGGAAAGTCAGAAAATCTAATAGAACATGTTGAAGATAGAAAAGGACATGATTATAGATATGCAATCGATCCATCTAAAATAAAAAGAGAATTAGGTTGGGAGCCTAAAACAACTTTTGAAGAAGGTATTGTAAAAACTATAGATTGGTATTTAGAAAATCCAGAATGGCTAAAATAGAGAAGGAAATTATAGGAGTTACATCAATGGATAAAATAAAAGAATTAATTAAAAAAATATTGACTAAAGAAGTAATTTTATATATAGCATTTGGAATATTAACAACAATTGTAAACCTAGGTTCATTCTATGTAATGAATTCAATATTACAATGGAACGAAAACATATCAAACTTTATAGCAATTTTATTAGCTGTAATATTTGCATATATAACTAATAAAGATTTAGTTTTTCACTCAGAAGCAGATTCTTTCAAAGAAAGAATAATAGAATTTTGCAAATTCATGTTAGGAAGAGCATTTACAATGGTAGTAGAATTTGTAGGAGGATTAATATTATTTGAACTTCCAATTCCAAATATAATAACTAAAATGGGACTTACTATAATTGTAATTATTTTAAATTTCTTTATTAGTAAATTTTTCGCTTTTAAAAGTAAAAAAGATAATTAATATAGAAAGAGGGAAATAAGAAATGAAAAAAATAAGTGTAGTTATACCAGCATATAATGAAGAAGAATCATTACCAATATTATATGATAGAATGAAAAAATTAATGGATAATATGGAAAATTATGAATTTGAAATATTATTTGTAAATGATGGAAGTAAAGATAAAACAATCAATATAATAAAACAATTAAGAGCAGAAGATAAAAGAATATGCTATGTAGATTTCTCAAGAAACTTTGGTAAAGAAATTGCAATGATAGCAGGTCTTGATTATGCAACAGGAGACTGTGTAATATTTATGGATGCAGATTTACAAGATCCACCAGAATTAATACCTGAATTAGTAAAGTATTGGGAAGAAGGATATGATGACGTATATGCTAAGAGAAAATCAAGAAAAGGAGAAACATGGCTAAAAAAATTCACATCTAAAATGTATTACAAAGTATTACAACATTTAACAAGAGTTGAAATACAGAAAGATACAGGTGATTTTAGATTACTAGATAGAAGATGTGTAAATGCTTTAAGGAAACTAAGAGAATCACAAAGAAATACTAAAAGTATGTTTAGCTGGATTGGTTACAAGAAAAAGGAAGTATTGTATGATAGAGATCCAAGAATAGCAGGAAAAACAAAGTGGAACTATATAAAATTAGTGGATTTAGCTATTGATGGAATTACATCTTTTACTACATCACCACTTAGACTTTCAACATTTATTGCAATACCTACATTTATAGTATTATTTGTTTATTTTGTTTATGTAATTGCAAAATGTTTTGTAGTTCATGAAGCAATTCAGGCATTTCAAGCAATTATATTATTAATTTTATTTTTCTCAGGAATTCAAATATTACTATTTGGAATTGTTGGAGAATATCTAGGCAGAATTTTTAATGAAACAAAAAATAGACCATTGTATCTAGTAAATGAATATAATGATGAAAAAGAAATGAATGAAATAAAATAATTAAAACTTAAATAAATTTATTGACAAAAAAATCAAAATATAGTAAATTAAAATTGATACATCTTATATTAGCTATTCTTAATTAAGAAAGGATGATCAGCATGCAATCAAGAGTAGCAAGTAGTGAAATACGGATTAACATTTCTAATAAACAAGAAGTGGAAATCAGTAAAAAGTTGGAAATAACAATTGCAATTCCAAAAAATGTGGGAAGTATACAAAAAGTAGAAGTTTTGATTAATAGATATGGCGAAGCTCCAAGCATTATTCAGGAAATGAAAATTACGAAAGAAGATAATGATTTTATAACATATTCTACAAATGTAAAATTTGAGAATTATGGAAATTATTACTTCTTTTTTTCATTAGAAATGAAAGATGAGAATGGAGAAAATAGAAAAAAAGCTATAAAAATTAATAGAAAAACAGGAAAGCCATTTATTATTGATGAATGGCAAGAATCACCATATTGGATTGTACTTGTTATTCAAGACAATTTTGAAGTACCAAATTGGGCAAAAGACAAAATTTACTATCAGATTTTTGTAGATAGATTCTACAAAAGTCAAAATGCAAATCAAAAGCAAATACCAGGCAGGAAATATCGTAATTGGGCAGAAATGCCTGATTGGAGAAAAGATGAAACTGGAAATTATCATAACAATGATTTCTTTGGTGGAAACATCAAAGGAATTGAAGAAAAACTAGAATATTTAAAAAGCTTAAATGTTGGTGTTATATATATGTCGCCAATCTCTGAAAGCGGACTAAGATATGATAGGTATGCTGCTACAAACCATATGCAAATAGATCCAAATGCAGGAACATTTAAAGACTTAAAAAGCCTTAGTGAAAAGGCTCATAAGATGGGAATGTATATTGTTTTGGATGTAGCATTCAATCATTGTAGTGATAAGAATCCAATTTTCCAAGAAGCTATGACAAATCCAAATTCAAAATATCGAGATTGGTTTTACTTTGATGAAAAGGGAAACTATAGATATTGGTATAACGAATTTAAAGATATGCCATTGTTTAACCAGTATAATAAAGAATTTCAGAAGTATATTTATGGAGAAAATGGGGTAGTAGAACTTCTATCTGAATATGTTGATGGATTCAGATTAGATGTAGCAGAAGAACTACAACCGTTTTTCTTAGAAGGAATTCGCAACAAAGCCAACGAAAAATGTAAACACATTATAATTGGCGAGTACTGGAATAAAGTAAATTGCGATATTTTAGGTAGGTCAGTAGATACTATCACTAACTATTCTTTTACAAATGCAGTGTTCAAATATGTAGCATATGGTGAAGATGAACCATTTAAATTGCAAATAGAGGATAGATTGGTATCATATCCTCAAAACACCATTGACACTATGCTAAACTCTTTGGATACACATGATATTGTTCGAGCATTAACAATGTTAAACGGACAATATATGAGAAGCGATTATAGAGATATATGGAAAATGGATGAAGATCCTTCTCCATGGCACTATAATACGCCGACAGGAAGAATATTTGACACAGAAGGATTCAGAAGGTTTGAATATGAAAACGATAAGTTGACTGATGAACAATATGAATCTGCAAAAAGAAAGTTAAAAATTTCAGCAATGATAATGTATTTACTTCCAGGATGTCCTTGTATGTTTTATGGAACAGAAGTAGGATTACATGGATATAAAGATCCATTTAATCGTAAGTGTTTTCCATGGGATAATATGGACATGGAATTGTTAGAATTTTTTAAAAAGCTTTTTAAGTTCAGAGCGAACTGTAAATTAGCAGGTAGTAAGTTTGAAGTGTTGCACATAGATAAAAACATATTAATGTTTAAAATGTGCAATGAAAAAAATGATGTTTTGGTAGCTGTAAATAGAACAAATCAAGAAATTAACATAAAAATTCCAGAAGAATTTGAAAGTGAAAGTTCAAAAGATGAGTTCAAAATAAATGCTACGAAAGAAAAATTAGGTCCATTTGGTGGAATTGCGATCTTGAAGTAATGTCTAAGGGAGACCAGATTAGTATGGTCTCTCTTTACTTGTATAAAAATAAAATCAAATTACATTTTTTAATTAAAAATTTTTTATAGATAAATATTAAAACTTAAAAAACTATATCTATTGTAAATATCTATAAAATATAGTATAATTAGCAAGTAAAGTAAAGGAGAGAATATAAAATGGATAAAAAAAGAATATTAACAGGAGATAGACCAACAGGAAAATTACATATAGGACATTATTTTGGTTCATTAAAAAAGAGATTAGAAATGCAAGAAAGCGGAAAATATGACCCATATATACTAATAGCAGATGTTCAAGCATTAACAGATAACTTTAATAATCCAGAAAAAGTAAGAAAAAATGTAAGAGAAGTAGCAATGGATTACTTATCAGTTGGAATAGACCCAAAAAAAACAACAATTTATATTCAATCAATGATACCAGAAGTTGCTGAACTAACAGTATTCTATTCAAATTTAGTAACAATAGCAAGACTTCAAAGAAACCCAACAGTAAAAACAGAAATTGCACAAAAAAGAGATCTATTCGGAGAAAGTGTAACATATGGATTTTTAGGATATCCAGTTAGTCAAGCAGCAGACATAACGGCATTTGAAGGAGAATTAGTACCAGTAGGAGATGATCAGTTACCTCTAATAGAGCAATGTAGAGAAATAGTTAGAAAATTTAATAGTATATATGGAGAAGTTTTAAAAGAGCCAGAAGCAGTATTATCAAGTGAAAAAAGAATAAAAGGTTTAGATGGAAATGAAAAAATGGGAAAATCATTAGGAAATGCCATATATTTATCAGACAGTGAAGAAGAAATAACTAAAAAAGTAATGAGTGCAGTAACAGATCCTAATAGAATAAAAAAAGATGACTTAGGAAATCCTGATATATGTATGGTTGCATATTATCATAACTTATTTAGCACAAAAGAAGAAGTAAAAACAGTATGTGAAGAATGTAAAGCAGGAAAACGTGGATGTGTAGCTTGTAAAAGACAATTAGCTAAAAACATAATAGAAGAATTAAAACCAATAAGAGAAAAAAGAAAATATTATGAAGAACATCCAGAAGAAGTAGACAAAATTTTAATAGAAGGAACAGAAAAAGCAAGAAAAACAGCAAAACAAACAATGAAAAAAATAAAACAAGCAATGAAATTGAATTACTTTGAATAATGAGACATCAGGGACAGGTCTTAAATGTCTCATTAATTTAGTAGAATAAAGTCGAAAAATGTAATAAATAAAAATCGATATAAAAATGAGACATTTAAGACCTGTCCCTGATGTCTCAGAAGGAGAAAAATATGTTTACAGATTATACAAAGATTATAATTAAGTCAGGTGATGGTGGAAATGGAGCAGCAACTTTTCGTAGAGAAAAATATGTAGCTGCAGGAGGACCTGATGGCGGAGATGGTGGAAATGGCGGAAACGTTTATTTTCAAGTGGATAAAGATAAAAATACTTTGATTGATTTTAGATATAATAGAAAATTTAAAGCTAAAAATGGAGAAAATGGAAGCGGAAGTCATTGTAATGGAAAGTATGGAGAGGATTTGTATATTAAAGTTCCAATCGGTACAGTTGTAAAAGATGTTGAGACAGGTAAAGTTGTTGCCGATTTGTCTAAGCCAGGTCAAACTGAATTAATATTAAAAGGTGGTCGCGGAGGAAGAGGAAATTCTCATTTTGCAACAGCAACAAGACAAGCACCTAGATTTTCAGAAGATGGAGAAAAAGGAGAGGAAAAAGAACTTATATTAGAACTAAAATTGTTAGCAGATGTAGGTTTATTAGGATTCCCTAATGTAGGAAAATCAACATTTTTGTCAGTTGTTACTGACGCTAAACCTAAAATTGCAAATTATCATTTTACAACAATAGTTCCTAATTTAGGAGTAGTAAAAACCAAAAATGGAGATGGATTTGTTATAGCAGATATTCCAGGAATTATTGAAGGGGCAAGTGAAGGTGTAGGACTAGGAATACAGTTTTTAAGACATGTTGAAAGAACTAGATTGTTATTACATTTTTTAGATGTTTCTGGACAAGAAGGAAGAGATCCAGTAAAAGATTTTTATGCAATTAATGAAGAATTGAAAAAATATAGTGAAAAGTTATCAAGTAGAAAACAAATAATAGTAGCAACTAAATTGGATGCTATGCAAGATGATTCAATTTTAAAAGAAGTAGAAAAATTAGCTAAAAAAGAAAAACTAGAATTATACAAAATATCATCAGTAACAAAAGAAGGCGTTCAAGAATTAATAGATTATGTTGATAAAATGTTAAAAACACTTCCAAAAGAGGAATTAGTAGAAATAGAAGATAGAAAAATATATACTTTAGAAGATAAGAAAGATGAATGGGAAATAAAAGAGCAAGATGGAATATTCTATGTTACAGGAAGGGCAGTACAAAGACTAATGGGAAGAGTGAATATTGAAGATAATGAGTCAATGTATTATTTACAAAAGTGTCTAAAGAATATGGGAATAGAAGCAAAATTAAAAGAAATGGGAGTGTGTGAAGGAGATACAGTAATACTAGATGATTGGGAACTTGAATGGTACGAATGAGACATTTAAGACCTGTCCCCCTTGTCTCAAAAGTTGTTTTATAAAAAGGAGTTGGAAATTTAAATGAATGGAGAAAAAAGAAAAGATTATTTAGAATGGGATGAATATTTTATGGCAATTGCAAAATTGTCTGCTATGAGAAGTAAAGATCCATCTACACAAGTTGGAGCATGTATTGTTAGTAATGACAACAGAATTTTATCAATAGGATATAATGGAGCTCCAAATGGATTTAGTGATGAAAAATTCCCTTGGGGAAGAGATGGAAAAAATCTAGATACAAAATATCCATATGTTTGTCATGCAGAGCTAAATGCAATTTTGAATTATAGAGGAAGTAAAAAAGATTTAGAAGATGCTAGAATTTATGTTGATTTATTTCCATGTAATGAATGTGCGAAGATTATTATTCAATCTGGAATTAAAGAAGTGATTTATTTATCAGATAAATATGCAAATTCAGAAAATAACATTGCCTCTAGAAAATTATTTGATGAATGTGGAGTACAATATAACAAAATTAAATTAAAACAAGA
>ULQY01000382.1_pt1 | contig 13337 bp, 9 predicted proteins | sample 1954671 | NCBI WGS metagenome assembly ULQY01 (sample SAMEA4835660, study PRJEB28245) | human gut metagenome | biome: gut microbiome; material: fecal sample | place: Denmark | collected 2008 | reverse complement strand
TTACACCGTGGGCCGCCGCCGGAAGTTTCAACACATGGAATCAGTATACCATACCAAGCCGAGCAGCGCAATGAAAAATCAGTGCCAAAAACGGAAAATCAGCCCGCACCGTGCGGAATAGGCAGTATAAGGCTAAATGCAGCCCGGTGGGGAGATGGAGCGGTCAATGCTTTGCTTCCAGCTTTTCAAGATCCTCTTTGAGCTCTTCCACATCTTCTTTCAGGAACATCAGGCAGAAGCTGACAGTCAGCAGCAGGCAGGAGAACCAGATGGCCTTGGCCCCGCAGAAATTCAGCGCCACGCTGCCGAGGGCTGCGCCCAGCGCGAACAGGAAGATGATGGCGAAGTAGTGGAGCGCCTTGTCCTTGGCGGTGCGGTTGCCCGCCACGAGCCAACTGCACAGAGAGTCCATGCCGCTGCGCAGGTTGCCGATGCACATGGTGCTGGCAAAGGCGTAGCCGTTCACCTTACGGAAGGCCTGTACCTGCATCGCACAGGCGAAGGAGACGAGGGCGTTGGCCACCAGATTCCATTCCTGCGGGAAGAAGCCCACCACGAAGAGCATCAAAATTTCGCACAGCACCACCAACTGCCGCCAGTGGAGCCGCTGCATCTGCCGGAATTTCTGGCGCAGCAGTTCCGCCGCAAAAACGCCCAGCGCGAAGAAGCAGAGCGGCACCAGATAGTGCAACACGGCCCCCCAGTCGCCTTCGACCAGCTTCACGCCGCACAGCACGATGTTGCCGGTCTGAGCGTTGGCGAAAACTTTGCCGCGATACAAATAGGTGTAAACATCCTGCAATCCGCCGGAAAGCGACAGGAAGATCGCGGTGCAGAACGCTTCGGACATCTGCCCGTTGTGGGACAGTTTTTTGCTGATGGACACGAAAATTTCCCCCTCTTCACAAGTTCCAGTCTATGATAACGCAATTTGTCGGATTTGTCAAAATCTGAGCGCGATTTTTAGCAAGAACGACCATGTAAATCCCACATGGCAGCCATGCTTTTGCAATGGAGCGCCGGTTGTGCTACAATAGGAGCCATCAAGGAACCGAAGGAGAAATTTTTATGCCGAATATCGTCGAGATCACCGATTTTCACGCGCTGGAGCTGGACCCCTACGCCCGCCTGACGCAGAACCAGCTCCGGAACCGGCTGGAACCGGAAAAAGGCATCTTCATCGCCGAGAGCCCCAAGGTGATCTCCCGTGCGCTGGATGCCGGATACCGGCCCGTTTCGCTGCTCATGGAGCGCAAACAGATCACCGGCCCGGCGGTGGAGATCCTGACCCGCTGCGGGGATGCGCCGGTCTACACCGCAGACCGGGAGCTGCTGGCCGCGCTGACCGGCTTTGAGCTGACGCGGGGCGTGCTCTGCGCCTTCCGCCGCCCGGCTCCCCGCAGGGTGGAGGAGCTTTGCCGGGACGCTAAGCGGGTGGCGGTGCTGGAAGGCATTGTGGATTCCACCAACGTGGGGGCGATTTTCCGCAGTGCGGCGGCGCTGAACATGGACGCCGTCCTCATCAACCCCTCCTGTTGCGACCCGCTCTGCCGTCGCGCGGTGCGGGTGAGCATGGGCACGGTGTTTCAGGTGCCGTGGGCGCAGCTTGGCGAAACGCCCGCCGACTGGCCCGAAAAGGGGCTGGCGCAGCTCCACGCCCTCGGCTTTAAGACCGCGGCCATGGCCCTGAGCGACCGCTCGGTGAGCATCGACGACGAGGCTCTTGCCGCCGAGCCGAAGCTTGCCATCGTGCTGGGCACCGAAGGCGACGGGCTGGCCCACTCCACCATTGCCGCCTGTGATTATACGGTCAAGATCCCCATGTCCCACGGCGTCGATTCGCTGAATGTCGCCGCCGCCAGCGCCGTTGCGTTCTGGCAGCTGGGGAAGCACTGAGGAAGCTGCTGCCGATCACCCGGCACTGGAATTCCGGGTGTGGATCATGCGGATGGTATCCAGCGCGGGCTGCGCGAGGGGGGCAGGCACTGCAGCGGGGCGGCTGAGGTAGAAGCCCTGCAGCAGGTCCACGCCGAGGTCGATGACCTTGCGCAGTTCGGCGTCGTTCTCAATGCCCTCCGCAATCAGCTGCATACTGCGGGCGTGGGCATAGTCTACGATATTGGAAACGATCTGCTGTTTGTCGCGGTCGGTGTCGATGCCGCGGACGATGGAAATGTCGATCTTGATGTACCGGGGAGCCAGCGCCAGAAGGTTCAGCTCGTTGCTGTAGCCGCTGCCGTAATCATCCAGCGCGAAGGAGCCGGAGAAGCCCGGCACGTTCCGCTTCCGTTCCAGAGAATCGCGGTCCAGATCCTCCTGTTCGGTGATCTCCACCACCAGATACTTGAGCAGTTCGGGGAAACGGCGCTGATACTTGGCCACATCTGCGGGGGTCAGGCTGACATTGGCGATGGAGTTGACGAAGAGGAAGGCCCCATTCTGGAGCAGACCCTTCTGCTGCAATTGCTCGTAGGTCTCGCCGGATTTGAACAGGGTGATCCGCTCGATGTCGTACAGCCGGTCGAGCTCGTGGGCCAGCGTCATGACCTGCGAAGGGGAGGTGATGGTGGGCATGTTCACCCGCATCAGCGCCTCGTAGGCGGCGACCCGCCCGCTGTGGGCCGAGAAGATGGGCTGGAAATAGTAGGTCACCAGTTCCTCCCGCAGCAGCTGTTCGAACTCGCGCTGGGTCTGGGCGGCGTCGGTGGTACACACCGATGTCGAAGTCGCCGGTGTGGCCCTTGTGGGACTGCTTGACCTGATACATCGCAAAGTCGGCGTACTTCTTCAAGGTCTTGAGGTCGGTGCCGTCCTCCGGGAACCACGCCACGCCGCCGGAAATGCTGATGTTCAGCGTCTTGCCGTTGGGCAGGGTGGAACAACTGGCCCGCAGGGCCCCGTTCAGGGTGCTCAACTCTTTGCGGATGGCGTCCTGCGAGTCGTACCCGTAGAACAGCAGCAGGAACTCGTCGCCGGACAGGCGGGAGCAGACGGTGCCCTTGGGGGTGTTGGCGGCGAAGCACTGACCGGTCTGGCGGATGTACTGGTCGCCCCAGTCGTGGCCGTAGGTGTCGTTGATGTGCTTGAGGTTGTCGAGGTCCATCATCAGCAGGGCCGCGCAGCGCAGCCGGTCGGGATGGGCGAAGAGATCGGCGCAGACCCGGTTGAAGGCCTGACGGCTGTACAGGCCGGTCAGGATGTCGTAATCGCGCTCACGCTCGATGCGCTGCTGCTCCAGAATGGCGGAGGTGACATCCTCCAGCAGACCCACCTCCGAGGGCGTCTCCGCCACAATGCGGGTGATGCGGAGGACGATGTACTGCACACTGCCGTCCGGCTGCGCAATGGTGAAAATGGAACTGCCGATGGGAGTGGTGCGGTACAGGCTGCTGTGGGCTACCGCTGAGAGGGTGGCGCGGAAAGAAGAGGGGGTCAGGGGGTCAGGCGTTTGGACGCCGAGCATCCGGAAGAAGTTGTCGGTGACATAAACGCTGTCGCTGCGCAGCTCATAGCCCGCCAGCTCCACACTGGCCATCTCCATGATCCGCAGAAAGCGGGTGGAGGAGGCCAGCATATCCGAAGAAAGCTGGCTGATGGCGGAAGCAAACTGGTCCACCTCGGCGATGCCGGTGCTGGAAAGCTGGGGCAGTGCCGCCGCGTTTTGCGCCTTGGCCACTTCCGCCGAGAGCTGGGCCACGGGCTTGGACATCCGCTCACTGACCAGCCAACTGGCCGCAAAGCCCGCGATGAGGGTGAGCAGCACGGTCAAAAACAGCAGCTGCTGCACCCGCTGGGCAAAGGCGAAGAGGGCGGAGGAGGGCACGATGCCCACCAGACACCAGTGCTCCTCGTAGAAGGGGGCGTTTCGGCTGTAAACCTCCAGCGGAACGAGGGAAGCGATGTAAGAGAAGTTGTTCTTGGAAAAGCGGAAGCAGTCTGCATCTGTCCGCGTCAGTTGGAGGGCGGTGCTGAGATCCAGCCCGCCGCTGTTCATCACCGGAAATGCCGTGAGCGTGAGGGTGTCCGCATTGAGGGTGGTGCCCGAATAGCACAGGGCGTAACTGCCGGAATTGGATGTGTGCAGCTCGTTGTAGGGCAGTTTTTCGGTCAGATAGCTGGTCAGAAGCTCTACGCCCACCACGCCGTAAACGGTGCCGTCCGGCAGGATGAGGGGGAGGCTGTAAGCGATGGCCTGACGGTCATCGCCGTTGACGACGTAGAGGCTGGTCGTCCAGTGGCCGTAGGCAGTGGCATCCAGCTTGGTTTCCGCGTCATAGGCGGTCTGGAACGCTGGGTAGAGCAGCCCCCCTGTGCCGAGGGAGCGGTAGGTGATGGCGGGCTTCCACGCCTTATCCGTGGCGATGTTCTGGGTCTGCACCAGTCTGGCGGGGGCCCGCTCGAACGTCAGGTCCGAGTTGTTTTCCGGCGGCGGAGAGTCGGGATCAAGGTCCCGCAGGTAGACGGAGGGCAGCCGGTCACCGCTGGCCCGCTCGTTCAGGTCGTGGGTGTTCAGGATGAGGTAGATGCCCGTCACCGGCTTGGAGCGCAGGGTAGAGATCAGCTTGGGGGTGACGGCTGCCAGCAGGGGGTAAGCCGCGTCGCTGCTGCTGTCCAGCGTGGCAAGGTCGATGGCACCACTGTCCAGCAGTTCCTGCGTCAGGGTGTTGATTCGGCTGGTCAGGGAGGAAAGCTCCTGCGCATCGTTCAACTGGGACTGGATGTAGCCGCTGCGGGTCTCCACCTGCATGGCAAGGATATCCTCGGCGTTCTGGTTCAGCTGCGGGCCCACCTGCATGAGGTAGATGGATGCGACCAGCAGCAGAACTTCGACGAGCACCACCAGCATCAGGGCGTTGAAGATGGAGCCGAAGATGGAACGCTCGCGGCGTTTCTTCGGCGGGGTGCGCTGGGATGAGATCCCCATAGGGCGGGTGCTCCTTTCAAATCAAATGATCCGTTCAGCCTGCAAAGGCTTTCAGCGTGGTGCGGGTGGCCTCGTACCACTGGTCAAAATAGTCATCGGTCAAGAATTCGGCCTCGGCTTCTTCGGGGGTCTGCCCGGCGGCGATCCGCTCCTCGACCGTGGCGCGGTCGGCTTCGGCGGCGTCCTCCATGGCGGACTGCAATTTGTTGCGGGCCGTGGAACCCTTCGGGAAGGCGTGGGTGGTGTACAGGTGGTCGTTCTCCACGGCATTCAGCGAGAGATCCAGCACCGTGGTGATGGAGTCGGACAGCTCCAGCCCGCTGGACCGGATGGCGTCGAGACTGGCGGCGGCGTGGGTCACGGGCAGGTAACCGGAGCTGACCGAGAAGGCGATGTTATTTTCCGGCTGGGTGAACCACTTCAAAAATTCCACGCTGGCTTCGATCTGGGCATCGGTGCCCTTGGTCACGATCATGCCGGCACCCTGCTGGGCGGCAACGGGGGCGCAGCCAGAGAAGCTGGGGCAGGGCAGGACCGCCATCTCAATGTCGTGGCTCTCGGTGTCACTGGTCAGCACCTGCTTGGGGAAGAAGGTGGAGCTGGACGAGGAACCTACGTAGGAGAGCAGATTTCCGGTCTTCATGTCGTCGCTGCGGAAGCGGCCGCTGGCCCCGAACCAACCCTTGAGGAAGGGGACATAGTAGTTGTCCCACAGCTTGCGCATCACGTCTTTGTCAAGGTTCAGGGTCATGACGCCGTTCTCGGCATCAAAGATGGTCACGCCCAGCTCCTGTGCGCCGCAGAACAGGTAGTTCGCCAGCGCGTCGCGGCCGAAGAAAGCCTTGCCGTCGTTGGGGGTGTCGGTCTGGGCGTCGGTCCAGTCGTAATATTTGTGGGCTGCTTCGGTCACGCCCTCTACGGTGGCAAGGTCGTCATAGGTCACGCCGGTGGCGGCGGCGAAGGGAGCCCAGTCGGTCGCGTTCAGGTAGAACAGCTCGGTGGATTTCGCCACAGGGAAGACCTTCAGCTCGCCGTTGTTCATCAGGTCACCCTCTTTTAAAAAGCCGTCCACGTAGGCGGCCTTTTCCTTATCCGTCAGGTAGGGGGCCAGATCCACGACCTCGCCGAGCTGGTCGAGGTCGTAGGCCATATCCGCATAGCCGGAGTAGATGTTGGGCAGGGCGGCAGCGCCCACTTCGCCCTTGGCAGCGGCCAGCACATTGGTCTCAAGATCGGTCACGCTGCCTTGGCTGGAGCTTTTGACCACGATGTGCTTTTCCTGCCCGACGGTGGAATTGAATTCGTCCACCAGCTCGTTGAAGCTGGTGAGCTGGTCGCCGCTGTAGTAGGTCCAGACGGTGATGGTGGTGGCTGCCTTGGGGGCGCCGCCGCAACCCACACAGCCCAGCAAGAGCGCAGCACTCAGTGCGATGCTGACCAAAGAACGAAAGTGAAGTTTCATACGGTTTCCTTCCCCTGCGCGGGGCGGGCATCTCCGGCCCGGACCCCGTAAAAAAGAGCCCCGGTGACCCCGCGGCTCAGAATGCACACCTTAATCAAGGGCCTTGATGGCCTTGATGGTGCGGTCGTATTCGGTTTTCACGATGGCATACTGCTCCGCAGCGCCCTCAAACGTTCCTGCGCGGAGGATCTCCGTCAGGGCTACCGCCGGGGAGCTGAGGTTGTCGAAGCCGAGGTTGAGGCAGACGCCCTTCAGGGTATGCGCGGCACGGAACGCCTCTTTCACGTCCTGCTTGGCCATGGCGTCGGTCAGCAGACGGAAACTGTCGTCCTGCAAAAACATTTTGACAAAGCGGCGGATCATATCCGACTTATAGAACCGCTTGAGCACATCCTGATAATTCGCGCCCATGGCGGTGTAGCATTCTTCGAGCGTCATGTACAAAAATCCCCCTGTATCGTCAACGGTGATATATAAGCTATTATAGCACCTTTTCCTCTGCGGGGCTACTGTTTGCACCGAAAAAATTGGCTTTTTTCCGAAAAACCCAACGAAATCCCTCTCTTTTGCGGAAAAGTTTCAAGAAAGCCCTTCCATTTGCCGGAAAACCGTTTATAATGAGTATATATCATAAAAATACCAGAGATTTGCTTTGCGTTTTGGCAAAGCAGCATAGAAAGGCATGGGGAGCGGCAAAGATGAAGACGATGCAGGAAGTTCAGGCAATGCTCCGCGACTTACAGCAATTGTACACCGATGTGCGGCTGCTGGACAGGGACGCCATTGCACGGATCGAGGAGGGAGCGCGCTCCGACCCCAACGGCGAAGATCTGTGCTATGCCTGCCGCCACAAGAGCCGCCGCTGCCGCCACTGTGCCGTGAAAAGCGCCTATGAGAACCACGATCAGCGTGTAAAACTGGAATACTTTGCACCGGATATCGTACAGGTGACGGCCAGATATCTGGAAGTGGACGGGGATCCCTTCGTGCTGGAACTGCTGCAGCGGATGCACAGCGATACCATCATTGACCCGGACGACACCGAGGCCCTGTTCAGCGCGATCTCCGGCTACAACACCAAGCTTTACCACGATGTCCTGACCGATGTGTACAATCGCCGCTACTATGAGGAGATCGTCCGGGGGATGAAGGGCCCCACCGGCGTGGCGCTGATGGATCTGGACGACTTCAAGGTCTACAACGATACCTACGGCCACCACGCCGGTGATATGGCGCTGAAAACCGCCGTCAACATCGTGCGGAGCTGCATCCGCCAGACCGATGCACTGGTGCGCTTCGGCGGCGACGAATTTCTGCTGGTGCTGCCCGGCATCCCGGAGGATTACTTCAAAGTCAAGCTGGAGCAGATCTGCGAAAAGATCCACGATGCCATCGTGCCCGGCTACAGCCACATGCGGCTTTCGGCCAGCATAGGCGGCATCGTCCAGATGCCCGGCGGCTCCATGGATGCCGTGGTGCGTCAGGCCGACCGGCTGATGTATCAGGCCAAGCTCCGCAAGAACAGCGTCGTGATGGCCGGTGCGGAGGACCTGCCCGATGAAGCAAACTCCAAGCGGGAACAAAAGCAGCAGGTGCTCATCGTGGACGATTCCGAGATGAACCGCGCCATCCTTTCGGAGATCCTGCGGGGGGACTACCGCATTCTGGAAGCTGCCGACGGCGAGGAGTGCCTTGAAAAGCTGCATCAGCACATGGGGGATATCGCCTTGGTGCTGCTGGATCTCGTGATGCCCAAGATGGACGGCTTCGAGGTGCTGGACTTCATGAACCGCAACCACACCATTGAGGACCTGCCCGTTATCATGATCTCCAGCGAGGACAGCGAAGCCTCCGTCCGCCGTGCCTACGAAATGGGCGTTTCGGATTACGTCTCCCGCCCGTTCGACTCCCGCGTGGTCTACCGCCGGGTGTTCAATACCATTAAATTGTACGCAAAACAGCGGCGGCTGACCACGTTGCTGTCGGAGCAGATCCGTGAGCGGGAGAAGAACACCACCATGCTGGTGGGCGTTCTGAGCCAGATGGTCGAGTTCCGCAACGGCGAGAGCGGGCTGCATGTCCAGCACATCCAGCGCCTGACCGAACGGGTGCTGGAAAAGCTGCTGGAACGGCCCAACCGCTACCACATCACCTCCGAAATGCAGGATAATATCCCGCTGGCTGCAGCCCTGCACGACATCGGCAAGATCGCCATCGACGAGAAGATCCTGAACAAACCCGGCCGCCTGACCAAGGAGGAGTTCGAGGTCATCAAGACCCACACCACCATCGGCGCGGAGATGCTGAGCAAGCTGGAGAACTTCAACACCGAGCCTCTGCTCCAGACGGCTTACAGCATTGCCCGCTGGCACCACGAGCGGTGGGACGGCTGCGGCTACCCGGACGGGCTGAAAGGGGACGAGATCCCCATCGAAGCGCAGGTCGTTGCGCTGGCGGACGTCTACGACGCGCTGACCAGTGAGCGCTGCTACAAAAAGGCGTACCCCCACCGGAAGGCTGTGGACATGATCCTGAACGGCGAGTGCGGTGCCTTCAACCCCATCCTGCTGGAATGCTTTATGGAGATCGAGGGCGACCTTGGGTTGGAATTGGAAGAAAAACATGTCTGTGGGCCGAAAGCGTGATACAACGAAGAAAAGCCACCCGAATGGGTGGCTTTTCCTATGGTTGGGAGAAATTTAGCTCTGGGGCTGGTCCTTCTTGAGGAGGCTCAGGATCACCGCACCCACGATGCTGCCGGCGGCCAGCGCCACGACATACATCAGCGCGTGATCCACGACGGGGAAGACGAAGATGCCGCCGTGGGGGGCGCGCAGGGCACAGCCGAAGGTCATGGACAGCGCACCGGAGAGGGCCGCGCCGATGACGCAGCTGGGCAGGACGCGGAGCGGGTCGGCGGCGGCGTAGGGGATGGCACCTTCGGTGACGAAGCACAGGCCCATGACGTAGTTCACGATGCCGTTGCGGCGCTCGTCGGGGGTCCACTTCTTCGGGCAGAAGGTGGTGGACAGGGCGATGGCGATGGGGGGCACCATGCCGCCGACCATGACCGCTGCCATGACCTCATAGTTGCCGGAGGCGAGGGCGGCGGTGCCGAAGACGTAAGCTGCCTTGTTGCAGGGGCCGCCCATATCAATGCTCATCATACCGGCGACGATGGCACCCAGCAGGACCTTGGAAGTGCCGCCCATGGCGTTGAGCCAGTTGGTCATGGCGGTGTTGATCATGCCCATGACCGGGTTGATGCCGCACATGACTGCACCCATGATCAGGATGCCGCCCAGCGGGTAGATCAGCATGGGGCGGATGCCGTTCAGGCTGGCGGGGAGCTTCTCGGTGATCTTTTTCAGGAACTCGACTACATAACCGGCCACGAAGCCCGCCAGCAGCGCGGCGAGGAAGCCGCCGGAGATGCCGGTGGTGCTGCCGGAAGCAAGATCTGCGAAGTTGGTGCCGTTCATGGCGAGGACGCCGCCCGCGAAGCCGACCGCCAGACCCGGACGGTCCGCAATGGACATGGCGATGAACCCGGCCAGAATGGGCAGCATGTAACCGAAGGCTGCATTGCCTACCGTCTTGAAGAAGGCGGCGAGGGGGGTGTTCATGCCGAAGTTGGAGGGGTCGATGGCGTAATCGTCCAGCAGGAAGGCCAGCGCGATCATGATGCCGCCGCCTACAACGAAGGGCAGCATGTGGGAGACGCCGTTCATCAGATGTTTGTAAATGGTGTGGGCTGTGCTGTCGGAAGCGCCGGTGCCAACGTCAGCAGCCTTTTCCTTGGCGTGGTACACGGGCACCTCGCCGCGCGCTACCTGCATAATGAGCTGTTCGGGCTTGTGGATGCCGTCGTCCACGCGGGTGAAAAGGACGGGCTTGCCGTCGAAGCGGGCAGTCTCCACGTTCTTGTCCGCCGCCACGATGATGCCGTCACAGGCGGCGATCTCTTCCTTGGTCAGGACGTTCTTCGCGCCGTCGGAGCCGTTGGTCTCGACCTTGACGGGCAGCTCCAGCTTGTCACCCGCCTTGGCCAGCGCCTCGGCGGCCATGTAAGTATGGGCGATGCCGTTGGGGCAGGCGGTCACAGCCAGCACCCGGAAACCGTTCTGGGGGATGGGCTGGCTGGTGAAGCTCTCGTCGCCGAACTGGTCCTGCTCCTGCTGGTCGATGCAGTCGAGGAATTCCTTCGGCGTCTTGGCGGTGCGGAGCTTTTCCACGAAGTCCTCGTTCATCAGCATCTGCATCATCCGGGCCAGCATATCCACGTGGAGGCTACCGTTCTGCGGGGCCGCAATGGCGAAGAGCAGGTCGGTCTTGCCGTCGTCATCGGGGTTGTACTGCACCGGCTCCTTCAGCCGCAGCACGGCCAGACTGGGGTGGAGCACCACGTCGCTCTTGGCGTGGGGCACGGTAATGCCGTTGTCCACATAGGTGGAGCCTTCCGCCTCGCGGGCATAGAGCGCCTTTTTGTAGGCGGCCTTGTCCATGATGTTGTCATGAGTGGCTTGCAGCTCCACCAGCTCGTTCAGGATCTCCTCCTGCGTGGAAGCGGTGGAATCCAGTGCAATGGCCTTGAGGGAAAATAATGTGGTGATGCGCATAGGGGTTCTCCTCTCCTTGTTTTCTCCTGATTTTAAAGCGCTGCAAGCAGCGTTTCGATCTCACTCCGTTTGGCAAGCCCAAGGCTGAAGGCCGTGGCGCTGCCGCAGGCGGTGCCGAGCCGCAGGGCGTCGTCGTAGCGGCCGGGCTTGAGATACCCTGCCACGAACCCGGCCACCATGCTGTCGCCCGCGCCCACGCTGTTCACGACCTTGCCCTTGGGGCAGCCGATGCGGTGCACGCCGCCCGCTTCGTCCACCAGCAGGGCTCCGTCGCCCGCCATGCTGACCAGAACGTTCCGGGCACCCTTCTCCTGCAAGGTGCGGGCTGCGGCGGTGATCTCGGCGTCGCCGGTCAGTTCCCTGCCCACCAGTTCGCCCAGTTCGTGATTGTTGGGCTTGATGAGGAAGGGATGGAAGGGCAGGACGTTGGCCAGCAGGGCGCGGGTGGCGTCCACAACGCAGCGCACGCCCTTGCCGTCCAGCCGGGCCAGCAGCCGCTCGTAGGTGTCCTGCGGCATACTGGACGGGATGCTGCCCGCGAGGATGAGTACATCGTTTTCGGTCAGCTCATCGAGCTTTTCTTCCAGCTGCTGCAAGGCCGACGCCGGGATGGCGGGGCCCGCGCCGTTCAGCTCGGTCTCTTCACTGGCCTTGATCTTCACGTTGATGCGGGTCATGCCGTGGCCGAGGTGGATGAAGTCGGTGCACAGCCCCTGCGCGGCCAGCCCGCGTTCCAGCCACGCGCCGGTCTCGCCCGCCACAAAGCCCAGTGCCACGCTCTCGCAGCCCAGCTCCCGGAGCACACCGGACACATTGATGCCTTTGCCGCCCAGCACGCAGTCTTCGCCGACGGCGCGGTTCACCTCGCCGACTTCCAGCGCCTTGTCCAGACGGACGACATAATCAATGGCAGGGTTGAAGGTTACAGTGTAGATCATAATTCCGTCTCCTTTATCAAAGTAAATTCTCGGTATTTGGGGTTGGGGCAGCGGTTGGTCAGGATGGCTCCGCTGTGCAGGTCGGTGATGACGGCGGGGTAGACCTGCGCGAACTTGGAATCGTCCACAAGGAACCATGCCTCCCGCGCCCGGCGGATGGCAGCAGCCTTGACGGCGGCTTCCTCCGGGTCCGGGGTGGTGAACCCGGCCTCCAGCGCCACGCCGTTGGCCCCCATGAAGGCTTTGGTGAAGTTGTACTGCTGCAAAGCCGTCAGCGCCGCCGCCCCGATGATGGCTTCGGTCTGGGGGCGGAGCAGCCCGCCGGGCAGGAACACCCGGCAGCCCTTCTGGGCCAGCAGCCGCGCGTGGGCCACGCCGTTGGTCACATAGCTGGCCTTGAGCGCCGGGCCGCTGAGCAGCCGGGCCACCGCAAGGGTGGTGGAACCGGCATCCAAAAAGATGAAGTCCTCCGGCTGGATGAGGGAAGCTGCCGCCTGTGCGATGCTCTGTTTCTGGTCCACGGCCAGCGTTTCCTTGGCGGCCATGGTGGGTTCGTCGGTGCGGAAGGGGCTGTCCGGCAGCGTGGCTCCGCCGTGGACTTTGTTCAGCTTGCCCAGTTTGTCCAGCTCGTTCAGATCGCGCCGGATGGTGGACTCGCTGGCGCTCAGCGCCTCGCACAGCTCCTGCACGGTGGCAGTGCGCTGGCGGGCCAGCAGGTCAAGGATGAGGGCGAAGCGTTCTTCTGCCAACATGAGGAAAGGTCACTCCTTTGGTGTTTTGTGATTGGACTTGAAGCTTTGTGAAGCTTTCTGTCCTTATTATAGCAAGATTTCCGTCAAAATCAATCACAACACACCAGAAATAGCCGACAAAAATCACCTCGGAAAATTGAGCAGGTTGCACAACAACTGGGATACATTTGGCAAATAAAAAAACCGGTGCACCTCACCATGGCGCACCGGCTTTTTTTCTACACGGGAAACTTACTTGTTCTGAATGTACTCGTCAATAGCCTTCGCGGCTGCCTTACCGGCACCCATGGCCTTGATGACGGTAGCGGCACCGGTCACGGCGTCGCCGCCCGCATAAACGCCCTCGCGGCTGGTCTTGCCCTCGTCGCCTTCGGTGACGATGCAGCCGTGCTTGTTGGTCTCCAGACCGGGGGTGGTGGAGCGGATGAGGGGGTTCGGGCTGGTGCCCAAGCTCATGATGACGGTGTCCACATCCATGGTGAACTCGCTGCCCTTCTTCTCGATGGGGCGGCGGCGGCCGGAGGCGTCGGGTTCGCCCAGTTCCATCTCCACGCAGGTGATGGCCTTGACGAAGCCGTCGTCATCGGACAGGATCTCCACCGGGTTGCACAGGGTCTTGAAGATGATGCCCTCTTCCTCGGC